>Ga0180016_100010_pt1 | contig 141084 bp, 115 predicted proteins | sample KR46_M_MetaG_FD_129673 | JGI IMG/M metagenome (GOLD analysis project Ga0180016, IMG submission 129673) | Groundwater microbial communities from the Olkiluoto Island deep subsurface site, Finland - KR46_M_MetaG | ecosystem: Environmental > Aquatic > Deep subsurface > Groundwater | place... | reverse complement strand
TCATGGTGGCAATCGATGCTTCCACCGGCAAGGAAGAATGGCGCTACGATCCCGGCGTCTCCGCCGATGCGATCCCCTATGGCGCGACCTGCCGCGGCGTGGCCTACTACAGGGACGAGGCGGCTGACCCTAGCGATCTCTGCGCCGAGCGGGTGATCGAAGCCACGCTTGATGCACGGATGATCGCGGTTGACGCCAGCACGGGCCAGCTTTGCACCGGTTTCGGGCAGGAAGGCATTATCGATCTGAATGATGGAATCGGTGAAACGGTTCCGGGCTGGTACGCCGTGTCAGGCCCACCCACAATCGTGCGCGGCATCGTCGTGACCGGCGCCCAGGTCAAGGATGGTCAGGCCGAAGATGCGCCCTCGGGCGTCATCCGTGGCTACGACGCCGTGACCGGAGAACTCGCCTGGGCGTGGGACATGGGCAAACCCGACCTCAAGGGCATGCCGCCCGAAGGCGAGGTCTACACCCGCGGCACGCCCAACATGTGGACCCTTGCCTCCGGCGACGAAGAACTTGGGCTTGTCTATTTGCCGATGGGCAATTCCTCCGTGGATTATTATGGCGCCAACCGCTCGGAGGCCGAGAATGAATTCTCGACCGCAGTGGTCGCGATTGATGTGGAAACCGGCGATGTGGCCTGGAAATTCCAGACAGTGCACTATGATGTCTGGGACTACGATCTCGGGTCTCAGCCGACGCTGATCGATTTTCCAGGGGAGGAGGGCCCGGTTCCGGCCATGATCCTGCCCAGCAAGCAGGGTCCGATTTACGTTCTTGACCGGCGGACGGGCGAGCCGCTGTTCCCCGTCGAGGAACGCCCGGTGCCCTCGGGCGGTGTCGAGCCGGAAAACCTGTCGCCCACGCAGCCCTATTCCAGCTATGCGACTCTGAGCCAGCCACGGCTGACGGAGAGGGACATGTGGGGCATGAGCCCGCTTGACCAGCTCTGGTGCCGCATCCAGTTCCGCCGCGCCGCCTATGACGGCGAATACACCCCGCCGACGGCGGATCGCCGCTGGATCCAGTATCCGGGCTACAATGGCGGCAATGACTGGGGCGGCGTTGCGGTCGATGTCGAGCGCGGCATCCTGATCGCCAACTACAACGACATGCCCAACTACAACCGCCTGATCCCGCGCGAGGAGGCTGACGCACAAGGCATCAAGCCGATCAATGAAGGCGGCCAGGGCGGTGGCGGCGAGGCCGGCGCCCAGGCCGGATCGCCCTATGCAATCGCTGTGAACGCAGGCTGGCGCATGCCGACGGGCCTGTTGTGCAAGGAGCCGCCCTATGGCGGGATCCGCGCCATCGACCTTGCGACCGGTGAGACTCTGTGGGATCAGCCTCTGGGCACCGCGCGCAAGAACGGGCCATTCGGCATCCCCTCGATGCTGCCGTTCACCATCGGAACGCCCAACAATGGCGGGCCGCTGGTCACCGCGGGCGGACTGATCTTCATTGCGGCTGCGACCGACAACCTGTTGCGGGCGATCGATATCGAGACCGGCGAAGTGGTGTGGCAGACCGTGTTGCCGGCCGGCGGCCAGACCACGCCGATGACCTATGAGGTGAACGGCCGCCAGTACCTCGTGATCGCGCCCGGAGGTCATCACTTCATGGAAACCCCGACAGGAGACCATGTCATCGCTTACGCCCTGCCCGAAGGCCAGTGACGTCGACAGGGGCCGGCTTTCCAATCGGCCCCTGCTGGTACTTTGGGATGGAGCCCCTGTCCTGTCGTATCACTTTGCGGAGGCGGTGTTTGGGGGGCAGGTCCGCTGAAGCGCCGACCGTTTTAGCGTGAATCAGGCTCGGCTCTTCTTGTCATGCATCCTGCTCTGCCCGCGCTTTCGGGTGCCAAGTTCCTCCCGCAGGATCGACAGGTTGCGCAGGTTGGCCTTGAAGCCGACATCGAAAATATCGCCGATCACGGGGACCGAGCCAATGACGTAATCAATGCCCGTATTGGCAATCATGCGGGCGAGATGCCGCTTGCCCAGGCCCATTTTGTGCCCGCGCCAGATGATCCAGGCGGACGGCGCCGCCATCAACGTGTCGCCGATGCCTGGAACCAGTCCGATGATGGAGTCAAATCCGAACCGGATCGTCGTGCCGGGCAGGCGAAAGCGGCTGTCGAGCATTTTGGCCAACCGGTCCAGCTGCGCCAGTTCTCGTTCTATGAGGAGACTGTCTTGGTCAAGGGTCGGCGTAGCGTCTGACATGTTGCATCAACCGCCGGCCCCGCTTTTTGTTCCTTTGAATTCACCGCCTGGCTCGTAGGAAACACCTTTAAGCGGAACAAAAGCCCAAGGGAGACGTTAACCTGACTCAAAGTCTGGGTCAGGCGCAGGCATTGCCGCCATGGGAAAACAGCGAATAGCTGGCGCTTTCCAAACGAGCATTTGCGACAGCAGTGCGGCGAACACTGTCCGATACCGCGTTGCAGGGGGGTAACCCTGCCGGCCTTTCGGACGTCAAAACCGAACAGCAGGAGCACCCCCTATGTCCATCCGAACTTTCCGACGCGACACGCTCACGCGGCCAATTTTCAAATGGGCGCGCACACAGCTTCCGAGCCTGTCCGAAACCGAACGCGACGCGATCGATGCGGGCGAAGTCTGGTGGGACGCTGAACTGTTCAGCGGCAATCCTGACTGGGCGAAGCTGCTTGACGTCAAGCCGGCATCGCTCTCCGAAAAGGAACAGGCTTTCCTGGATGGCCCGTGCGAAGAACTGTGCTCCATGCTCAATGACTGGGAGATCACCCGCGCCGGTGACCTCCCGGAGCCTGTCTGGGACTTCATGAGGTCCGGCCGCTTCTTTGGCATGATCATCCCCGAAAAATACGGCGGGCTCGGGTTCTCCCATTTCGCCCATTCGGAAGTCATCCGGCGCATTTCCACCTGTTCGGTCACGGCCGGCGTCACCGTCATGGTGCCCAATTCGCTGGGCCCGGGCGAGTTGCTGATGCAGTTCGGCACCGATGAGCAGCGGGACTACTGGTTGCCGCGGCTCGCCGAAGGTGAGGAAATACCGGCTTTCGCCCTGACCAGTGAAGATGCGGGCTCAGATGCATCGGCCATGCGCGATTCAGGCGTCGTCTGCAAAGGCCAGTGGAAAGGCAAGGAGACCCTGGGGCTCCGCCTCAACTGGTCCAAGCGCTACATCACGCTCGGGCCGGTCTCCACCGTGCTGGGCCTTGCCTTCAAGTTGAAGGACCCCGACGGACTTCTCGGCAACACGGAAGCGGAAGGAATCACCTGCGCGCTGATCCCGACCGATGTGCCGGGAGTCAGCATCGGACGTCGGCACATCCCTTGCGGCCAGGTATTCCAGAACGGTCCGAATTCCGGCAAGGACGTGTTCGTGCCGCTTGATCACATCATCGGTGGTCCGGATTTTGCAGGCAAGGGCTGGATGATGCTGATGAGCGCGCTCGCCGCCGGGCGCGGAGTTTCGTTGCCCTCGCTGTCCTGCGCCGCGGCGTCGACATCGGCCCACGCCACCGGCGCCTATGCCCGCATCCGCGAGCAGTTCGGCATTCCGGTTGGCAAGTTCGAAGGCGTGCAGAGCCATCTCGGCCGCCTCGCCGCCAATGCCTATACGCTGGATTCCGCCCGGAAATTGACCTGCGCCGGCCTCGACCAAGGCCGCAAGCTTGCGGTCATTTCAGCCATCATGAAATCGAACGCCACCTACCGCATGCGACAGGCGGTCGATGACGCCATGGATATCCATGCGGGCAAGACCGTGATTGATGGGCCGAACAATTACCTTGGCAATTTTCACAAATCCGTACCCGTCGGCATCACCGTCGAGGGCGCCAATATCCTGACGCGCAACATGATCATCTTCGGCCAAGGCGCGATCCGCTGCCATCCCCACCTGCTCGATGAGATCCTGGCGCTCGACAAGTCCGACGACAAAGAGGCGCTCGATGCCTTCGACAAGGCCTTCTGGGCCCATGTCGGCCATTCGCTGAAGACCTTCTTCCGCGCCGCGGGCAGGGCCTGGACCGGCGGCGCCTTCGCCCCGGCGCCCACGCATGGCGGCTCGGCCGCGGCGAGCATCTATCGCCGGATGGGACGGTATGCCGCGGCCTTTGCGCTGGTTTCCGATTTTGCGCTGCTCACCCTTGGCGGATCGCTCAAGCGCAAGGAGATGCTCTCGGCCCGGCTCGGCGACGTGTTGTCCGAGCTCTATCTGCTTTCCGCGGTGATGAAGCGCTGGCATGACGATGGGCACAAGGCCGCCGACTTCCCGCTGGTCGAATGGGCCGCGGAGGACTCGCTTGCCAAGATGGCCCGGGGCCTTGACGAAGTGCTGGCCAATCTGCCGAACCGCGCGGCGGCATTCTTCCTGCGCGCGGTGACGCTGCCCGGCGGGTCGCATCGCGGGCCGTCGGACGATCTGACACGCGAGTGCGCCGAGCTTCTGCTCACGCCGTCGCCCACACGCGACCGGCTGACCAAGGGCGTCCGTGCCGTCAGCGGAGACGGGGCCCTGAAGACGCTCGAAGAGGCGTTCGCGCTTGTCGTCGAGACCGAGCCGCTGCGCCGCAAGCTGCGTGACGCGAAGCTTTCCGTTGATTCAGCCGTCGCCAATGGCACGCTCACCAGCGAGCAGGCCGGTCTCCTGCGCAAGGCCGAGGCCCTGGTCGCCGAGGTGGTTGCGGTCGATGATTTCGATCCTGCCGAGATCCTGCGCGACGAATTCATCGATGAACCAAGGGAGGCCGCCCAATGAGCGACCATCGGCCGGTCTATATCGTCGACGGCGCACGCACGCCGTTCCTCAAGGTGCGCGGCGGGCCTGGTCCGTTCACGCCGGTAGATCTTGCCGTGCAATGCGGACGGCCGCTGCTTGCCCGCCAGCCGCTGGCGCGCAATGCCTTTGATCTGGTGATCCTGGGCTGCGTCAACGTCATTGCCGACGAGATGAACCCGGCGCGCGTCGCGGCCCTTCGCCTCGGCATGGGCGAGGACACGGTTGCCTTCACCGTGCAGATCAATTGCGGCTCCGGCATGCAATCGATCGACACCGCCTACCGCTACATCCGCGACGGTTCCGCCAACCTGGTGCTCGCCGGTGGCGCGGAGGCGCTCAGCCATGCGCCCTTGGTGCTGCGCAAGGGCGCCGTCGAATGGTATGCAGGCATGGCGCGCGCCAAGGGGTCGATTGAGCGCGTGTCGATGATGACCGACGTCAAGGCCGATTTCTTCAAGCCGGTGATCGGGCTCGAGCGCGGCCTGACCGACCCGATCACCGATCTCAACATGGGCCAGACCGCCGAGATCCTGGCGCATCGTTTCGATATCAGCCGGGAGAAGGCCGATCGCTATGCGATGGAAAGCCATCACCGGCTGGCAAACGCCCAGGAACAGGGCTGGCTCGATGGCGAGGTGGAGCCGGCCTTCGACCGGGATGGCACGGCTTACGACAAGGATGACGGCGTTCGGCCCGACAGCAGCATGGAGAGCCTCGCCAAGCTGTCGCCGGCCTTTGAAAAACCCTACGGCAAGGTGACACCGGGCAATTCTTCCCAGATCACCGATGGCGCATCCTGGCTGATTCTTGCGAGCGAGGACGCGGTCAAGCAGCACGGTCTCAAGCCATTGGCGGTCATTCGCGACAGCCAGTGGTCGGCGCTCGATCCCTCGGTGATGGGCCTCGGCCCGGTTCTGTGTTCGACCGAGATGATGACACGCAACGCCCTGACGCGGGAGCAGATCGACCTGTGGGAGATCAACGAGGCCTTTGCCGCCCAGGTTCTCGCCTGTCTTGCCGCCTGGGAGGACGAGACGTTCTGCCGCGAAGTGCTGGATCTGCCGGAAGCCTTCGGGGCGATAAACCGCGACAGCCTCAATGTCGATGGCGGCGCGGTCGCCCTCGGCCACCCCGTCGGAACCAGCGGCAACCGGATCGTGTTGCACCTTGTTCAGGCGATGTCCCGGCTCGGCAAAAAACGCGGCATCGCCACCGAATGTATCGGCGGCGGCCTGGGCGGCGCCATGCTTGTGGAGATGACATAATGACCAAACCTGTCCTGTCCGTCATCGGCGAGATGAAACTCGAGCTCGGATCCGGCGAGGAGACAGCCTTCGGCAACTGGCGTCTGCGCCAGGACGCCGACCGCATTGCCTGGGCGATCCTTGACGGCAAGGGCAGCACCAACACGCTGTCCGAAGCCGTGCTCACCGACCTGTCGAAGCTGCTGGACGCGATCGAAAGCCAGCCGCCCAAACTGCTGGTGCTGCGCTCGGCCAAGCCTGGTGGCTTCGTGGCCGGCGCCGACATCTCCGAATTCCGCGATGCCAAGGACGAAGCCTCCGTAGCCGACCGTCTTCGCGAAGGTCATGGAGTGATCGACCGGCTTGAAGCGCTTAAATGCCCGACGGTTGCCGTCATCCATGGCTATGCGCTCGGCGGTGGTTTTGAGCTGGCGCTCGCCTGCGACCGCCGGATCGCCATCGAAGGCGCCTGGTTCGGTTTTCCGGAGGTCCGGCTCGGCCTGCATCCAGGCCTTGGCGGCACGTTCCGCCTGTCCGAACTGATTGATCCGACCGAAGCCATGACCATGATGCTCACCGGCAAGTCGGCGCACACGAAAAAGGCCAGGCAGCTTGGCATCATCGAGGCCGTGGTCGAGGAGCGGCATGTCCGGGCCGCGGTGCAGGCGCTGCTCGGCAAGGACGACGACGGTTCCAAGCGCGGGCTGAAGGCTGCCATTTTTGACATGGGGCCGGCGCGCAAGCTCGCCGCCAACCGGATGCGATCGCAGACCGAGGCCAAGGCACCGCAGGAGCACTATCCCGCGCCGCATGCCCTGATCGATCTCTGGGAAACCCACGGCGGCGACCGCGACGCCATGCAGGAAGCCGAGATCAAGTCCTTCGCCCGGCTTCTGATGAGCGATACGGCGCAGAACCTGATCCGTGTCTTCTTCCTGCGCGAGGCGCTGAAGAAGAACGGTGTCGGCAAGAGTGGCATCGAAACCGTCCATGTCGTCGGGGCAGGGACCATGGGCGCCGAGATCGCCGCCTGGTGCGCGATCAAGGGATTGCGGGTGACGATCAGCGATATCAAGCTCGAGCCGCTGGCAAAGGCCGTCAAGGACGCGGCGAGCACCGCCCGCGACGCGCATCTGTCGGATATCGAAATCCGCGACGCGCTTGATCGGATGATGCCGGATCCAAGGGAATATGGTCTGGCCAATGCCGACCTGATCATCGAGGCGGCGCCGGAGAAGCCGGAACTCAAGCGGGACCTGCTTACCTCGATCGAGGCGCGCGCCCGCAAGGACGCGATCATCGCCACCAACACATCCAGTCTCGAACTGGACGGGCTCGCCGCGGTGATGAAGAAATCGGGCCGCTTTGCCGGCCTGCATTTCTTCAACCCGGTCTCCAAGCTCGACCTCGTCGAGGTGGTCTCGCACGACAAGGCGACCAGGAAGACCCTGTCCCAGCTCAATGCATTCGTCACCGCGATCGGCCATCTGCCCGCGCCTGTCAAGTCCTATCCGGGCTTCCTCGTCAACCGGGTGCTCACGCCCTACCTGCTCGAAGCGGCGCTGATGGTTGATGAAGGCATCGACCCGGTGCAGATCGACCGCGCCGCCGAAGAGTTCGGCATGCCGATGGGGCCGCTCGAAGTTGCCGACAGGGTGGGCCTCGATATCTGCCTGCACGTCGCCGACAGCCTGCGCGACAATCTCGACACGCCGATCCCCGACGTGCCTGACTGGATGGCCAAGCGGATGGAGAGCGGACGTCTCGGCGTCAAGTCAGGCGAAGGTATCTATGCCTGGGAAGACGGCAAGCCGAAGAAGGGCAAGGGCGGCAATCATCCGCTTCCGAAGGACGCTCAGGATCGGCTCATTCTTCCCATGCTGAATGCAGCAGTCGAATGCCTGCGCAAGGATGTTGTCGCGGACGCCGACACGCTCGACGCGGCGATGATCTTCGCCACCGGGTTCGCGCCGTTCCGCGGCGGTCCGATGCACTATGCGCGCCAGCGCGGCATCAACGATGTCGTCAGCGCCCTCATGGAGCTGGCGGAAAGCCATGGCCCCCGCTTTGCCCCGGATCTAGGCTGGAAAGATCTTGGCTGAGGCGGAGGCAGCATTGTCGACCGACGCGGAAGACCTGGCCCGCCGGATTATCGAGCAGACCGGCGGCGAGATCCGGCTGGCGCTTCCGCTCGGTCTTGGCAAGGCCAATGGCATCGTCAACGCGCTGACGCGGGCGGCATGTGATGATCCGGCGATCAACCTGACCATCCTGACCGCATTGACGCTGCAGCGGCCGGAGCCGCATTCCGACCTGGAGAAGCGGTTTCTCGAACCCGCGCAAGACCGGCTTTTCGGCCGCTACCAACCGCTGCTTTACGCGGAGATGATCGAAAAGGGCACGCTTCCTGCCAATATCGAGGTCCGCGAGTTCTTCTTCCAGGCCGGGCAGTGGCTTGGAAACACCTATGCGCAGCGCCATCATATCTCGGCCAACTACACCCATGCGCTGGCCTGTCTGCTGGATTTCAGGCCGAATGTCGTGGCACAACTGGTCGCGCGGGCAGCCGACGGCCGCGTGAGCCTGAGCTGCAACACCGACATCACCGTCGATCTGCTCAAAGCCAGGCGCGAGGGCCGCGCCGACTTCATCTTCTCGGTCGAGATCAACGACAATCTGCCCTTCATGGATGGCCCGGCCGTGGTCACCGCGGGAGAGATCGACATGGTTCATGAGCCAAGGACCTCGTTCGACCTGTTCTCCGTCGTGCGCCGGCCGGTGAGCCTCAAGGATCTGGCCAGCGGTCTTCATGTCTCGCAGCTGATTGTTGACGGTGGAACGCTCCAGATCGGCATCGGATCGATCGGCGATGCGATTGCGCAATCCCTGTTGCTGCGCCACCGCCGGAATGGTGACTACCTGCCACTCATCTCGGCAAATCCGTTTTCGGATGCTGCGCTTGAATCCCATCACGAGCCGTTCGAGCCGGGTCTCTACGCTGTCACCGAAATGCTGGTGGGCGGCATTCTCGAATTGTTCGAAGGCGGCGTCATCCGCAGGGAAGTCGACGGGGTTGCGATCCATGCCGGCTTCTTTCTGGAGTGCCGGGATTTTTATCAGAAACTGCGAGACATGCCTGCCGAGCGGCGGGCCAAAATCGCCATGATGCCGGTCTCCTTCACCAACTCGCTTTATGCTGAGGAAGCTGAGAAACGCGCGGCGCGGCGCGATGCCCGTTTTGTCAACAATGCGATGATCGTCACCTGTCTCGGCGCAGTGGTCTCGGACGGGGTGGAGAACGGCCAGGTCGTCAGCGGTGTCGGCGGTCAGTTCAATTTCGTCGAGCAGGCGACCGCGCTCCATGACGGCCGCTCGATCATCACGTTGAACGCGACGCGGGAAAGCGACGGCAAGACGGTGTCCAACATCCGCTGGGACTATCCGCATGAAACGGTGCCGCGCCATTACCGCGATATCGTGGTGACCGAATATGGCGTGGCGGATCTGCGCGGCAAGACCGACGAGGCGTGCATTGCTGCAATGCTCTCGATTGCCGACAGCCGCTTCCAGGCCGGACTTCTTGACCAGGCGAAAAAGGCCGGCAAGATCAGATCCGACTACGAGATCGCAGATACCGACCGCGCCAAAACGCCTGAACGTCTGCAGGCCTGGCTCGGCGCCGCACGGCAAGACGGTCTGTTGCCGCAGTTTCCCTTCGGCACCGATTTCACAGAGACCGAACAGCGTCTCCTGCCGGCGCTCGCCATCCTGAAACAGGCCTCCAAGTCCTGGCCGGCGCTTGCGCGAATCTTTGCCCGCGGCCTGTCCGCGCCGCCCGATGAAGCGGGCCTTGAAAGATTGGGGCTGCTCCAGTGTTCGACATGGAAGGAGCGGGTGATGCGCTATCTCGTGGTCGGGGCAATGGCGCAAAATGCGGATCGTCCCTCATAGATGTGCGGACTTCCTGGAGTGACGTCATGAGTCCACTGCGCCACCAAAAAGCAGTTCAATACGAACAATGTCATTTGTTTATCAACAAGTGCTAATGCGTTTGACTTGGCGTCAGAAAAGTAATTATAGGGAAAATCAAAATGATACTCCAATTTATTCGAAAAATACTGTGTGAAATATGATTAATAATACAGTAAAAAATAGTACAATTTATGATTGAAGGAATTAGAAATGTAATATCGACGAGACATAAGCCGTGTAAACGGATCAATACGCGCCGGGGTAATGTACGCGATTATTCATATATGACAATTAACGCATTCTTATTTCTATGAAACATACCCTTGCTGTACCACGAAGATTGCCGGGCGGAGACTGCGGCATGGGCGAGGGACAGTCCTTCCCCCATGCCTCAATGAGGAGAGACACCATGAAGCAGGATGGTATGCCTGAACTCGAAAACGCGGAAACGCGCGGAACTGGCGGATTGGTCGATCTGCACCTGGCAGCTCTTGGATCACGCCTCGCGCTGCTCAAGAGCCGTTCCGGCCTGACGCTTGGCTCTTTTGATCCTCAAGCCGCCCGGCAACTTTGTTCCGCCTCCCATGCCCCGCGGGTGGCAAGCAGAAGCAGGTGGAGCATCTGGCACTGATCGCGCCCGGCGCGTTCGACAAGCAACCGACAGCCTCCGGATCGGCAAAGCCGATGCGAAACCGGGCCCCGTCCGCAAGCGGCCGCGGCCGGAAGTGGCCGTCCATGTCACAGCTCTCCACTGAAAGAAGAAGGGAAGGCTCGATGAATATTCCGTACCCGGTCAATGAACCGGAGCGACTGCAGGCACTCCGCGCGCTCCGCATCGTCCACACAGAGCCCACGCCCGAGTTCGATGCAATCGTGGCCATGGCAGCGTCCATTTTTGATGTTCCGATCGCGCTGATCTCATTCGTTGAATCGGAGTTTCAATGGTTCAAGGCAAAGTGCGGCCTTGAGACGGACCAAACATGCCGTGAAGTGGCCTTTTGCAATTACACGATCCTGACACGCGAAGTCCTTCTGGTCGAAGACGCGACAAGGGATGAGAGATTCGCCGGAAATCCGATGGTGACGGGGGAGGCTCACATCCGGTTTTACGCGGGCGCGCCGATCTCTCTGGACGGCAAGACAAATGTTGCGACGCTTTGCGTCATCGACATGGAGCCCAAATGCGTTTCCCAGGTACAGATCGATCAATTGTCCGCGCTCGCGACCGTGACAGCCGGGCTCATCCGTGCCCATTCCGACGCCAACATCGCCAGAACATCCGCGGTGAACGCCCGCCAGCGCGGAAAGCTCTTGTCTCAGGTGGAATCCATCTCGGAAATAGGGGCTTGGGCGATTGATATTGAAAGGCTGATGACGGAATGGTCACCTCAGGTCTTCGCCATTTGTGAACTTCCCGTGGGCGATCCGCCAACCTTCGCCGAGGCCATTTCCTATTATCCCGATTACGAGAGAAGACGATTGGTCAATGAAATAAACACGTGCATCGAGAATGGCGGCTCATTTCAAATTGAATGTGACTTTGTCACGTCAAAAGGCAACGACAGACGCGTCCAAGTAATCGGAGAGGTCGAGTATGGTCAGGATGGAAGAAAATTCCTGATTGGTATATTCAAGGATATAACTCAAGCATACCTTCAGGAGGAAAGACTCCGCCGCGCCGCCCATACCGACAGCCTGACCGGCATCCAGAACCGTTTTTCATTTCATGAAAAAATCGCGCAATTGATAAAGGGCGCGTCCGACAACGAGAATTGCTTTTCGTTGCTGATGATCGATCTGGATGAGTTCAAGGATGTCAATGACAGCCTCGGTCATCTGGCGGGCGATGAGGTTCTGCGCACCGTTGCACGGAGAATTGAACGGTCGATATCGAACGATGGGTTTTGCGCGCGAATTGGCGGCGATGAATTCGCGGTCCTGTTGCCAGGCAAATCAAATCCGGTAGAGGCGGAGGAGTTTGCGAACCGGTTGCTGGCGGAGATCCGCCTGCCGATTGCCTGTCAGGATAACGAAATCAGGATCGGTGCTTCCATCGGCATTGCGACGCAGGAACGCGGGGGCGGCACAGGCGATGAGATCCTCCTGAATTCGGATCTGGCGCTTTATCACGTCAAGCAAAACGGGCGTGGAAAAACCCAGAGCTTTGACCAATCCCTCAATCATAGCTTCGAACAGAAAAAGCGATCCACAGCACTCATCCGCTCCGCCATTGCAGAAGGCCGTCTGGAGCCGTTCTATCAACCCATCACCGACCTCAGGACGCACAGGATGCAGGGCGTCGAGGCGCTTGTGCGTATCCGCAATACGGACGGCTCAATCCTGGGGCCTGCCGATTTCTGGCAAGCCCTGAACGAACCCCAATGCGCCCGCGTGATTGACGAGGCCATGCTCGGACTGGCTCTGAAGGATTTCGCCCATTGGCGGCGCCGGGGCCTTGATATTGATTTTGTCAGCATCAACGCCTCATCGATAAGTGTCCAGTCGATGGAGTATGTGGATACCGTCCTGAAAACCTTGCGCGATGAAGGCCTGTCGCCGGGCGACGTCAAGATCGAGATCGTCGAGGGCGTGTTCATGGGAAATGACAGCAAGAACGTACGAGACGTGCTCGAAGGCTTCTCCAGGGAGGGTGTTTGCATTGCACTCGATGACTTCGGAACCGGCTATGCTTCACTGAGCCATCTGCGGGATTTCCCGATTGATTGCATCAAGATTGACAGGTCGTTTGTGTCCGGAACTGGCAACAATGCAAACAACGCGGCCATCGTTCAGGCTCTGGTCGGGCTCGGCAGATCAATGAAACTCGAGGTCGTCGCCGAGGGAATCGAAACACAGGATCAGCTTGATTTCGTGGCATCCCTCGGGTGCGATTTCGGCCAGGGATTTTTCTTTTCCCGGCCGGTTGCTGCGCATGATCTGGAGAAGGCCGTATCCCGAAAGGCAGCGTAGGTTTCTTAGGACTTCATCCCGTGCCTGCAAACAGACCCCGCAGGTTGATCGGAAAATTTTGGGCGCGCCGGCCGATACCGTCGGGCGCAGGAGCAGATGAAAAGACGAGCAAGGTTACCCACCATCTCCAAACTGGCCGGCAATTGAGCCGGCAACTCAAGGACCGTTCTTATGAGCCCCCAAACTCCGTCGAACTCACCTGGAAATTACCTCACCAAATTTGCAATGGAGCAGGAAAACCGCCAATGGGATCGGCGGGAGTGTGCGGTTCTGGTCAATATCGTCTTTGCACTCAAGGGCATACGCCGGATCAGCAGCGCGCAACTGCGCGTGCTCAACATCTCGGAAGGTGGCCTGATGGCGACATCCCGGCGGCTCGATATTCCGGACCATTTCCACATTTCCATCGGCAAGGCGCAGTATCACATTGGATGCGGTGTCGTGGCGCGCCATAATGGCGGCTTGCATGTTCGCTTCATTCGCGAGCAGCCGACGGTGTTCATCAATGTCTTTGCTTCCCTGCTCGACCCCTTCGCCCTGCTTGAGGAAATCCGCCCGGCGCTCTACGGTCTGGAAGGGGAAGTGTAGGCGCAGATCCGGCGCGCCCTGCTCGCGGTCACGCCGAGAAATGACCGTGGGAAAGCCCCGTTCCAGGATTGGGTCTCAGACGGCTTTCGTCATGAAGAAACGGATCATTTCCGCCGAGGCGTTCGGGCCCTTGCTGTCGGTGTAGGATCCCGCCGCACGGCCGCCGGACCAGGCGTGACCCGCCCCCTCGATCATCCAGAGCTCGACAAGAACCATCCCGTCGGATCCTGTGAAATCGCTGCGGGCATAGCCCCGCCCGCGCACTGACCGGTTGCCGATTTTTGCCGGCGCGGCGTCTTCGCCCACTGCCGCCGCGACGATCAGCGATGCATTGGACGGGTGCACCGTGCTGTCGGCATCCCCATGAAAGATGATCCGCCGCACTGGATTCGACTGAGCCGGGGTTGGGCGCGCAAAGCCGGCTGATCCGCCGCCCTTGTGCATTGCCGACATCGCGGTGATCACGTTGCATGCCGCGCCGCGCGCCAGACCGGAATGGACCCCTGCCGCTGAAAAGACGTCCGGATAGACATCCGCCAGGATCACAGCCATGGCGCCGCCGGCAGACAGCCCGGCCACGAAAACGCTGTCGCGCTCAAGGCCGAATTCCTTCATCAGTTTGCGCGTGAGCGAGGCCAGAATGGCGGGCTCGCCCGCACCGCGCCGCTGATCGCCCGGCTTGAACCAGTTCCAGCAGGCTGCCGCATTGTGTCCACCGGTCTGCGCCGGATAGGCGATGGCCAGTCCATGCTTCTCGGCAAGCGCGTTCATGTTGGTGCCCCTTGCGAAATCGTCGGGGCTTTGCTTGCAGCCATGCAGCATAACGATGAGGCCATTGGGTTGTGTGGCCCTGCTTGCGGGCAGATAGAGCTTGTATCTGCGCGATCCGGCTGCACTGCGATGGGTGCGTTCAATATTGTGCGCGCCGGCCGGGATGCGGGGAGGGGCCGCGCGGCCTTCTGATCGGGATCTTGTCGCCGGGGCGAGTGATCCCGCTGTGCTCAATTGTTTCAGTACGGCGCCGAGTCCGCGACCGGTTTTGGGCGCGGCAGCCTTGCGCGGCTTGGCTGCCTTCTGCTTCAGCGCTGCAATCGGCGCAAGCGCTGACTTGACCATGATGCCGGTCATCGCCCTTTGCAAGGATCGGGTCGCCTTGGTCATCTGCGCGGACCCCATCAGCCGGTTCATCCGGCGCATGCTGGCCGTGAGGGTGCGTGTCATGGGAATTTCCTTTGATGGGGCGTCCGCTTGCGCTCAAAAAGGCAATACTCAAGCGGACCTGACCACCTGCACAACGCACCATGTTGCATTGCGTTGCAACATTTACGAAGAAATTCAAGACAGATGGCAAAAGAGAGCCGTGAACCGGAGCGTCTGGGGTGGCATCGGCCGAGCCGGAATCATGCGATCGAACTCAAGGACCTGGTTGCGGCCATCGCCTTGCTTCCTGATACCCAACACCAGCCTTCCCTGCGCCAATGCCCGGGTTTGTCGGCTACGCCCGCCTGTGCTGCAGAAAGAACCGCAGCATTTCACGCGACGCATCGGGACCCTTCGGGTCTGTATAGCTGCCGCCCGGCTGGCCGCCCGACCAGGCATGGCCTGCGCCATCGATCTCCCAATGTTCAGTGATGCTTCGGCCGAGGGCGTCCTCGTGGCGGGTCTGCCGGTAGGCGCGCCCGCCTTCCGAGCCACCGGAAACACAGACCCTGTTGAGACCGGATCGTGTTTGCATCGCCTGTGCCACCACAGCCTCGCCATTTCCCGGATGAACGGTCTTGTCGGCAAGGCCGTGGAAGACGATGGCCGGGACTGTCACCGCGCTCGCCTTGCCGGTCGAGCCGCCGCGCATGGCGGCGAAGGCAGACGGCACGTCGCGCGCCCCGCCGGCAGGCAGGCCGGAATGAACGCCGACGGCTGCGAACAACTCCGGATAGGCCGCTCCCAGGATCGCCGCCGCTGCTCCACCCGCTGACAGACCCGCAACATAGACCCGCTCGGGATCTGCGGGATGGTCGCGCAGAATATCGGCCACGATCCCTGCAATCAGGGCCGGTTCACCCCGGCCGTTCCCCTGATCCTCCGGCCGGAACCAGTTCCAGCATTTCTGGGCGTTGGCGCCTTGGGGCTGGGCCGGCCAGGCGATGAGGCAGCCGTACTCCTCGGCCAGCGCATTCATGCCGGTTCCGATGGCGAAATCCTCGGGCGACTGGGTGCAGCCGTGCAGCATCACGATCAGCGGCATCGGCTGACCGCGCTCGCCGGTGCTGTTGGCGGGAATGTAGAGCCGATAGTCCCGTCTGCCCGCTCCGTGATGCGCGAGCGACAGGAACCGTGCTCCGTGCGGCAGATGAAGCGGCCTGGCGGTGACTTCGCCGCGGCTCGGCATCCCGCCCGCGGCGATCCTGCGTATAGTCTCGCGAAGCCCAGTGCGATGGGTTCGGTTACCGGTCGCGGCAGTGCGCGGGGCAGTTGCCGCTGGAGCTTCTGGCGCGGTATTGCCCAGACGGGTGAACGTTCCCTCGATCACGCCGGACCCCTCACTGTCGTGGCCAGGTTCGGACGACGGTTGCAGAAGCGACCGGATCAGCGCCGTCGCTTCGTCCAGCCTGCCGGCCCGGGTCAGTTCGGTGGCCCGGGACATGCCGCGGGAAAGATTGGTGTTCATAAGAGCGCTTTCGTGATTGTGGATCAGGTGATGCGGTCTGCCAGCGCGGCCTTGACCGCGTCGCTGGCTTGCAGGGTGCCGAGAACAGACAGGGCGGAAATGGTGGCGCGGGCGAGGTCGGCCGGGACATCTGCAGCAATCACGACAAGCCCCAGAACGCGGATGTCGAGCATTTCGCCCGCTGCCTTCGCTGTAGTCAGTTCTTCGCGTGTGATGTGCCTGAGGCCGAGGTCGACGCTCTTGCGGACGACGATCTGGCGCACCGTCTCGGCGTGACGCTCGATCTGGTTGCGGATGGCGGTGCGGATGAAGTCGCTGCGGTTGGAATAGAAGCCCTCGCGCACCAGAAGCTCGATCTGGCCCAGATCGACAAAGCCGAGATTGATGGTGATCTTTTCAGAGTCGGGTGCTCTGGCCTGTGTTGCCGCTGTTGTCGTCTTTGCCACGTCAATACTCCATGTACCATCTGTATGGATGGTATATGGATGTTATCTCCGTTTCCGCAACCCCTTCTCGGCACTTTCGCGGTAAAGGCCCATGCCTGTGCTGGTTGACGCGGCGCCAAGCCTCAGGATGGGTGATCTGGGCGACCTGGTGTTTTTGGCTCCTGTCGCCGCTTATGGATTGGTGTCGGCCGCGCTCTTCGCGTGTCTTTCTCTCCAGCGTTTACGGGCGTAAGCCTGCAGGTCCGCCACGCCGTCCAGTTCATCGACGATCTCTTCGCCGATCAGGGTCTCGATGAGATCTTCAAGCGTGACGATGCCTGCGGTCCCTCCATAGGCGTCCACCACAAGAGCCACATGACGATCTTCGTGGACCAGGGTGTCGAACAGCTGCTCAAGCGAGGTGGTCTCGACGACCGAGCCAAGGTCGCGCTTAAGCTCCAACAACTGCTTCTGTCCGTTGTTGTCGATGGCCTCGAACAGCAGGTCGGTCTTGAGCACAAATCCCGTCACGTCGTCGACCGAGCCGTCGAAGATCGGAATACGTGAAAACCGCAGCTCCTTCTTGCGCGAGATCGCCTCGTCGATGGTGGTGGCCTGATCGAGCGCGAAGATCACCGTCCGGGGCGTCATGATGTCCTGCACGGTCAACCGGTCGAACTTGAGAAGGTTGGCGACCACCTTGGAATCGCCGTGATCGATAACTCCCTCCCGATGGCCGATATCGGCCATGGCGACAATCTCTTCGCGGCTGACAGAAGCCTGCAGCCTGCCGCGCGACAAAAGACGCGTGATCGCCTGCGACATCTTCACCAGGGGCCACATCGACCAGATGAGCACCGGCAGGATTCGCGCTGCAAAAGGCGCGAAACTCTTCCAGTACAACGCGCCCAGCGTCTTGGGAATGATCTCCGATACCACCAGGATCAGGAGCGTCAGAACAGCCGAGAAGATTGCGATGGAGGCCTCGCCGAAGACAATGGCCGCCTGGGCTCCGGCGCCCGCCGCGCCGACCGTGTGGGCGACGGTGTTCAGGCTGAGGATCGCCGCGAGAGGGCGATCGACATCGTCCTTCAGCGCGTTGATCTGCGCTGCCACCTGCGGTTGGGATGCCTTGATGGTCGCGGTATAGGTCGGGGTTATGCTGAGCAGGGCTGCTTCGAGCAACGAGCACAGAAACGACACGCTGATCGCGAGGGTGACGAATATAATCAGGAGTGTCATCGTGGTCCTATGGCTGCTGACAAATGTCTGTCGCGCGGTTCGAGCGCTGAATGAGGCAGTGGGAGTAACGTCGACCAGGAGATTTTGTTCCGAAGCACGCCCCCAATGCCGAACCTTCGCACGGAACCAGTCGACACTTGATGCCACGCCTGTCCGACCCTGTCGCCCTTTCCGCTCAGCCGAGCCGGACGATGAGGTTCTGCGTCGCTGCGGATGGCCGCAGGACGAGTTGCCCGTTTTCGGGCTCAAGCGCCACGCCATCCAGCATTGCCGAGACCACGCCGTGCCCGGTTCGTGCGGCATTGTCGATTGTGATCGACAGTGTGGCTTCACCGGCGCGGACAGCGGCCTTGATCTCGGGCCAGGCCTTTGGAAAGCAGGGGTTGAGGATGATGTCCGGGCCTCTGCGGGTCAGCCCCAGAAGACCTTCGATCCCGGCGCGATACATCCAGCCGGCCGATCCGGTGTACCAGGTCCAGCCGCCGCGCCCCTCATGCGGCGCGGTCGAATACACGTCGGCCGCCACCACATAGGGCTCGACCTTGTAGCGGGCCGCGTCATCCGGGCTCAGCGCGTGATTGATCGGGTTCAGCATCGAGAACAGCGCGCCTGCGGCATCGCCATCGCCGAGCTTCGCCTGGGCCAGGATTGCCCACATTGCCGCGTGGCTGTACTGGCCGCCATTCTCGCGCAGCCCTGGCGGGTAGCCCTTGATATAGCCCGGGTCCTGCGGGGAGGCATCGAAGGGCGGCGTGAACAGAAGAGCAAGCCCGGGGTCGGGACGAACCAGATGCTCGCTCATCGAGGCCATGGCCGTCGCCGCACGCTCCGGATCAGCAGCGCCCGACAACACCGCCCAGGTCTGTGCGATGCTGTCGATCCTGCATTCCTGCGACGCGGACGAGCCCAGCAGCGTGCCGTCATCATAGGTGCCGCGCCGGTACCATGCACCATCCCAGCCATCGCGCTCGATCGCCTCGCGCACAGCCGTCGCATGCTCGCGCCAGCGCATGGCGCGCTCCGGAGCGCGGCTGTCTGCAAGCGGAGCCATGGCGTTGATCGTGGCGATCAGCAGCCAGCCGAGCCAGACCGAAGTGCCTTGGCCGTGTTCGCCGACCCGGTTCATGCCGTCGTTCCAGTCGCCGGTGCCGATCAGCGGCATCCCGTTCGCGCCGGTGAACTCGATCGCCTGGTCAAGGCCGCGGGCACAATGCTCGAACAGGCTCGCCTCAAGCGGCGAAACGGATGGCAGGAAGAAATCGTCATGGGCGCCCTCCAGCAGGGCAGGGCCTTCGAGGAACGGGACCTGTTCATCAAGCACCGCCGCATCGCCCGAAACCGCAACATATTGCGCCACGGCATAGCCCAGCCAGACACGGTCGTCCGAAATGCGGGTGCGCACGCCTTGACCGGAATGGGGCAGCCACCAGTGCTGCACATCGCCTTCGGGGAACTGCCGTGACGCCGCGCGCAGCAAATGCGCCCGTGTCATCTCGGGCCGCAGCGCCGTCAGCGCCATCCCGTCCTGCAGCTGATCGCGGAAACCGAAGGCGCCGCTGGCCTGATAGAAACCCGCACGCGCCCAGACCCGGCAGGCAAGTGTCTGGTAGAGCAGCCAGCCATTGAGCATGATGTCCATGGACCGGTCCGGCGTCGATACCTGAACGGCGCCCAGAAGATCGCGCCAATGCAGCTTCACGTCCTCAAGGGTGGCGTCCGGGTTAAGCGCGCGGTGTCGCAGGATCAATTCGCGGGCGGCCTCGGCGGAGTCTGCCTGTCCGATCAGGACCACGATCTCGATGGTCTCGCCGGGCTGGAGCGTAACCCGGCGCTGCAATGCGGCGCAGGGATCAAGCAGCGGGCCGGTCCGTCCCGACAGCGGCGTGGCCCCGATTCCGGCAGGAGCGGCCATGCTGCCGCCCGTGCCCAGGATTTCACTCCGGTCGGCGCTGTGGCTGCTGGTGTCAGCCCCCATGTCGGCAAAGGCGACACGTCCAGGAAAGGCGGTCGAATACGGATTGCGGGCAAGGATCGCGCCGGTTTCGCTGTCGAGACTGCTGATGACATGGCGCGCGGTGGCGCTGCGCGACGGTCCAAGCACCCATTCGGCATAGGCCGTCACCGAAAGCGACCGTACCCGTCCGGAGGTGTTGCTCAGTGTCAGCCGGGTGATCCGCACCGGATCCTCCATCGGCACGAATTGCAGCATGACTGCGCCGATTCCATGCGCGGAATGCTCGAACTGGCTGTAGCCGAAGCCGTGACGCGCGACATAAAGACCGCCATCACGGATCGGCAGGGCGGTCGGAGTCCATGTCTCGCCGGTCTCAAGGTCATGCAGATAGATCGCCTCGCCGGGCGGGTCGGTGACGGGATCGTTCGACCAGGGGGTCAGCTGGTTCTCGCGGCTGTTCTCGGCCCAGACATGACCGCTGCCAAGCGCTGACACCTGAAATCCAAAGCCAGAGTTGGAAATGACATTGATCCACGGAGCGGGTGTGCTTTGACCGCCGCTGAGTGCGATCACATATTCGCGGCCATTCTCTGCAAAGCCGCCGGTGCCGTTGAAGAACTCCAGTGTCGAAGTGTCGAATGGGCTGGGTGCTTCCCGCAGCGTGGTCCGCGGCAGCGCAAGCCGGGGCTGAGGAGCGACAGCCGGCCTGGCTGTCGCGTCGATCTGCTGGCCGATGCTGCCGCGCCGTGCAACCAGTACCACGCTGGCTACCGCCAGCAGCGAGGCCAGCGAGTCGGCTGAAACCAGGTCCCTGCGCAGGATATGCACCGCGCCGTCGTTTCTGCCCGAAGGGTTTGTGACGCGCGGACGCGATCCGGCGGAGCGCACCGCCTGTTCGATTCTGGTCTGCAGATCCTGAACATAGGAGGCGGAACGGTCGTTCAGGATCACCAGATCGACGCCCAACTGCCGCATCCGCAGAAACTCATGTGCTGCCAGGACCTCGAGCAAGCGTGGCGCATCTTCGGCGTCTTCGATCCGGAACAGGATGATCGGCAGGTCGCCGGATATGCCGTGCACCCACAGCGCCGATTGCGGGCCGGCCCCGGCGCTGACGGTCACGGCTGGTGCGCGAAGGCTGGTATCGGCCCGGATCAGCATCCCGCCCAGACGCTGGAAATCCGTGGCGGCTGCCTGGGTCATCCCCAGATGCCGCAACTGAACCTGCGCCTTCGTCCACGCCAGGGTTCCCGCGCGGTCGAAGGCCGAAGGGTCGCGGTGGCGGTCGACCAGATCGAGCAAAATATCGGGATCGTCCGCGATGATGGTCCAGAACGTGACCCGCGCCATCCCCCCTGCCGGAACGATGACCGAGCGCCGGATCGCAAAGATCGGATCGAGAACCGTCCCCGTTGTCTGCGACAGATCGTTGCTCGCCATGGCGGCGGAGCCAATATTGCGCCCCGCTCCGATGAACCGGGCACGGTCTGTCTCGAACTGGATGGGTGCAACCTCTGTGCCTTCGACCACGGCAATGTGAGCCGCCCAGACTTCCGGGTCCGAGGGCGCGCGCTTGCGGCGCGTGGCGATGATGACGCCGAGTTCTGGCAGAAAGTCGGTCACCACGAACAGCTTCGAAAACGCCGGATGCGCAACATCCGTGGCAAGTGGAGCCAGCACCAGCTCGGCATAGGAGGTGAGGTCGATCTCGCGCGCAGTCTCACCCGTATTGGTAAGGGTCACGCGCCGGGCCTCGGCGTCATCCTCGGCGGAGACGACGATCTCGGTGAGCGTCTTCAATTTCTCGCGCTGATGCGTAAACGTCGCCTGGTGTTCGCTGAACACCGCCTGATGCGCCTCCGGATCGGCCCCGGTCGGCTGCAGGGCGGAGGACCAGGTGTCTCCCGAAGCACGATCACGCAGCAGGATAAATGACCCGTGCCCGGCCGTCGTGGGGTCGTCGCGCCAACGGGTGACGGCAAGGTCGCGCCAGCGGCTGTAACCTGCGCCGGTCGGCGTCAGCATCACGCCATGGGTGCCGTTCGACAAAAGATGCGCGGTTGGCGCGGCTGTCGCGGGCGAGGGGAACGGCCGCACTGCCGGGACGAAATCGGGTTCGTGCGCGGCGACCTGCATTTCCTCGGCGCGCGGCGGCGCCTCACTGGCATCGCGAGGCACACGCTCCTGCAGCAGAAGCTCGACCGCCTTGATCATCGGTTCTGCGTGGAACCGGGTCCTCAGGCGGCCGTGCTGCACGCAATTGGCGATCGCGGTGATGGTCATGCCCTGGTGATGCGCCATGAAGCTGCGCACGATGGCATGGTCTGTTCCTGCAGGAAGCCGGGATGCCGTGAAATCCACCGCCTCGTAGAACCCGAACCGGCCTTCGGCTCCCAATGCGTTCAATCGCTTGTAGTTGCGCAGCGACTCGACCGGCGCAACCATCGCAGCCAGTCCCGTAGCATAGGGAGCGACAACGCGGTTCTCGCTCAGGCCGCGTTTCAGGCCCAGGCCCGGCACACCGAAATTGGAATACTGGTAGGTCATTTCCAGATCGCGCGCGTTGTAGGACGATTCGGAAATGCCCCACGGAATATCAAGGGTTGCGCCATAGGCCCGCTGGCGATCGACGATCCGGCGGTTGGTTTCCGCCAGCACCGAGCCTTCCGGCGCGCGCATCACCAGGGACGGCATCAGATATTCGAACATGCTCCCCGACCAGGAGATCAGCGCCGACCCGGCGCCAAGCGGCGTGGCAGCACGGCCAAGCCGGAACCAGTGGCGGGTCTCGACATCGCCCTTGGCAATCGCGAACAGGCTCGCCAGCCGTGCCTCCGAGGCCAGCAGATCGTAGCAGCTTGGATCGAGCTGATTGGTGGTCACCGAAAAGCCGATCGACAAGAGTTTCTTGTCCCGGTCGAGCAGAAAGGAAAAATCCATCTCCATAGCCAGCTCGCGGGCGAGCTTTTCAACAGTGGCCAGGCGCGGGGCGAGATCCAGGTCGCGGTCTGCGGAATGGCCCGCCAGGCATGTATGCACGGCCTCGATCCAGACGCCCGCCTCGGAATCCGGTTCGACAATCGACCGGGCGCGGGTGGCAGCGGCGAGGCTCAAGGCCAGCAGCCTGTCGAGCGGCGCCTGCTCAGCGGCGGCTTCGACCAGTTCACCCAGCAGATTGGCGAGCACGCTGTCTTCCGGCGTTGCCGCGGCGCTGAATGCGCACTCGGCCAGAAGCAGGCAATCGGACAGGCCAGCGCGCCAGTCGGCCTCCGCGGCCGGTTCCCGTTGCCAATCGGCGCAGGCCTGCGCCACGGCGATCAGGTGCCCGGCGAGGTTTCCGCTGTCCACGGACGATATGTATTCCGGTTCCAGCACGCGCAGATCGTCTGTGGTGTGCCAATTGTAAAGATGACCGCGGAACCGCGGCATCCGCTGCACCGTGGCCAGCGTCCGCTCCAGCCGCGAGACGGCATTCGTACGTCCGATCCAGCCCATGTCATGGGCTGCCGTCGTCGCCAGAAGATAGAGGCCGATATTGGTGGGGGAAGTGCGGCGCGCCAACACCGGCTGCGGCGTTTCCTGGAAATTGTCCGGCGGCAGGTAATTGTCCTCAGCCGTCACGAAAGTTTCGAAGAAACGCCAGGTGCTGCGCCCGACCAGCCGCAAGCTCTGTATCTCGCCATTACTCAACCGCTCGGCCTCGCGCAGGGCCTTGGGCTGGCTGATGCGGTGAGCGATGAACGGGCCAGCCAGCCATACCAGCGCGAAGGGCAGGATTAGCGGCCAGGCAGGCGGATTGAATGCCATAGCTCCACCCGTCACGCCGAGGCCAAGCAAGACGCCCGCCGCCATGAACCGGTACTGTTCTGGCAGGCCGGGTCTTTGCTCCCGCGCAGCCTGGGCTGCAGTCACCCATTCCAGGAGGTGCTTGCGTGAAACACCAAGACGCCAGGCAGTGCGCAGGATGGCGTCGACCATCCGCACCACAGTATCAGGCAGGAAGGCGATCTCCATCGCGATCCGCCACAAGGCAGTTCTGGTGTCGCCGGCAAGGGCCGCCAGGTGGCTGTGCGCGGTGATCCCGGCCCGGCCGGGCAGAAGCGCAAACGGCAGCGACAGCAGATAGGGCAGCGCCAGCATGGCCAGCACCATTAAGGTCCATATGGCGGCGGCGGGGAAGGGCAACAGCCATCCCGCACCCAGCGCGGCAAGCGTCAGCGGGGCGGTGAGCGACCGGCGAAGGTTGTCGATGATTTTCCACCGTCCAAGCCCGAAGACCGGATTACATCCGTCAGCGGTCCGGCCGGCAAGGCCTGCCAGCCAGGGCAGCAACTGCCAGTCGCCGCGCACCCAACGGTGCTGGCGTCGCGCTGAAACATCATACCGGGCCGGAAAGTCTTCGACCACTTCGATATCGGACACCAGCGCCGCCCGTGCGAGATTACCCTCGAACAGGTCGTGGCTGAGCATGGTGTTGTCGGGAATCCGGCCTTCCAGCGCCGCCATGAAAGCATCGACGTCATAGATGCCCTTGCCCGTGAACGAACCTTCTCCGAACAGATCCTGGTAGACGTCGGAAATCGCCGACGCATAGGCGTCGATGCCGCCATGGCTGGCGTTGATCTGCTGATAGACGGATCCTTCGGCGCCGAAGGGCAGGGCGGGTGTCACGCGTGGCTGCAGGATGCCGTAACCATGCGTCACCCGGCCAAGGTCCGCATCGAAATGCGGCGCGTTCAACGGATGGGCAAGCTTGCCGGCCAGCCGCCGGACGGTGTCGCGCAAGAGCCGCGTGTCGGCGTCGAGCGTGATGACGAAGCGGACATCCTGCGGCACTGCGCAAGGCGCGATGAAGCTGGTGTCGTCTGCGCCGCGCAGGAGGCGATTGAGTTCGGTCAGCTTGCCGCGCTTGCGCTCCCACCCCATCCAGACGCCCATCGACGGGTTCCAGAGCCGGCGGCGGTGGAGGAACATGAACCTATCGCCATCAGGCATGGGATATTCTGCGTTGAGCCGTGCAATCGCGCGCATGGCGTGGGCGACAAGCTCCGCATCCTGCGGGCGCGTTTCGGTCGCGGAATCCGGTCCATCCGATAACAGCGCGTAATGAACCGCGCCACCTGTGCTCGACAGATGATGCACTTCCAGCCGTTCGATGCAGGCGGTCAGATCCTCGACCGTATCCAGCAGAACCGGCACCACGACGAGGCAGCGCAGTTCAGGCGGAATGCCTGAGGCGAGGTCCATCCCTGGCAGCCGCCGCGGCGCAACCGACCGCGTCACCACGAGGTTGACCAGCGCTTGGCCCGCCTCGAATGCCGGTCCTAGCGCGGCGAGGCCAAGAGCCAGGACAAGCCAGCCTTGTGCGCCCGATTGCGTCAGCGCGAGCCCGAGAATGGACGCGACAATGGAAAGACAGGCCAGGCCGATTGCGATCAGATAGCCCTTCAAGCCAAGCCGCCCGGCCATGCGCCGCAGCCGCAGGCTCGGCCCCGGGCTGTACCCGATGATGCGTTCAAGCGCGCGCCGTCCCGGCCCGATCAGGCCGTGGCCCGGATCACGCGTGGCAGGGGTTTCGCCCGCCGCAGCAAGAGTCAACGCTGCATCCGTCACCGCCACCTCGGTCATTGACGAGCCGCGTGCGAGAATTTCAATTTCAGTACGGTAAAGGTCGCGTGTGGCGAAATCCATCGCCGCAAAATCAGACCCCGAACGCAGCCTCGCATCGACAAGGCTGACCTCTTCGAAGAAATCGGGCCATTCAAGCTCGGAGATCAGGCGCATGCTGGTGATGATGTTGCGCATCGTCACGTTGGATGCGCCTTGCCGGAGCTGGGCGTGCTCCACCACATCATCCATCGTCAGGCCTTGCTGTCCCAGCCGGTCCTGCAGCCAGTCGTGCAAGGGTGTATCCGCGGTATCGAAACCGCGCAGCCGCTGGGCGATCCGCGCCGCCATGATCTCGGGGATCGGTGCGCCATTTAGCGCCTCGGTCGCATCGGCCAGGGCCCGAAATCCGGGATAGGGACCGCCTGCTGTAGTGGCCCGGCTCATCACCTTGTCGACCAGATCATCCGCGGCCTGTCGCAAGTCCTGACCGGCGATGATCTGTTCGGCCAGCCGGCGCATGTTCTCGATCAGCACGATGCGCAAGGTGATCGCGAGCGCCCAAAGCTCGCCGATGGTCAGGGGTTCGACCGTCTGGTAGGCGCGCACGAAGCGGGCAAAGACAGGGCCGTTCAGCAAGCTGTCGGTGTGCGCCACATAGGCCCAGACGATGCCCAGAACACGCGGGTAGCCGGCAAACGGGCCGGTGGCGAGTTTCGGAAGCTGGCGGTAGTATCCAGGCGGCAGGTCGCGCGCGATCTGCTCCAGCTGGCGCTCAACCATGTGATAATTGTCGAGCAGCCATTCGGTTGCCGGCGTGACGGTCTGACCCGCCTGGAGCGCCCGCGTGCAGGATCTGTACGCAGACAGCAGGACTGTCGAATTGTCGCGAACCCGCCGGCTCAGCGGGATGACACGCGCTGCGTTGCCTGTGACGGGTTGGGCTTTGGCCAGGGAAATGGCGTGATGTTCAAGCCTTTCCGCTCCGAACAAATCGGCGCGGATCACCGCTTCATCATTCCAGGGGGCAGGAAATGTTGACCGCCATGCGGAAGGCAAGCGCGCCTGAAACCATGCGACTGGCTTAGCGACCATCTGTTGACCGGGCACCTTTGGCGTCACTGATTTGATAAGCCATTATCGTTGACGGATGTCTCAAGAGGCATGTTGCCGGAGGGTTCCTCGTCGGCTCCCTTCAGTATACGGCGGGCGTCCTGCGATCCGCCCGCGAAACGCAGATTTGCGATCCTGTCGCTGCGAAGGCGATGCGTCATTGCGGCCCAACTGTTGGCAATCTGATCCCATTCCATGTGAAGATCCTTTCAGGACACGGCGCCGATCCGTGACGGAGGGCTGCTAGTCCCTCAACAACGGCCAACATCCAGGGAAAGTTCCCCGGGAAACGTAGAGAATTTCAACTATCGAGACTTGGTGTCCCGCCTGTGGTGCATCATTGCTCGGGTGCCCCATCAGGCTGGACCCACGGGCATGTGGCAGACTCGCGCAATGGGGCATTTAAGCGCTCGTCACTTGTTCAAATTGAGGCAGCCCAGCCAGTCGGATCCGAGAGGCTGCCTGACTTGACTGTGCAGCTGGACTGTCTTACCTCCATCGAGAAACGGTTTTGATTTCGTAGCCTTAACAAAAGTTTGGCAACGCATCGACTCCCCTCCAAGCTCGCGCATCTTCTGGGAGCGCGAGCGCCGGTATCAAGGATGGATCATGATCGACCTCAAGTGCTTCGGCGACCTTTCGGGTCTTGCGCTGGGGACCTTCGCCCCCAAGCCCACAAGCTTCACCGACGGCCAGGTCGAGGCGGCCATTGAACTCTGGGCATCAGTCGATGGGCTGACAAAGATCGGCGTCTGGGAATGCACGCCAGGGCGCTTTTCCGCTGACCGCACCAAATCCTCCGAGATCTGCCATGTGCTGAGCGGCTCGGCCACTGTTGTGGGCAAATCGGGAGGGGACGAGCGCAAGATCGGTCCGGGAGACCTGCTCGTGCTGCCGCTCGGCTGGGAGGGTGAATGGACCATCCATGAACAGCTGCGCAAGACCTACGTGATAACCCGTCAGCCCTGACACCCGGTCTTGGGCAGCGGAGTGCGCCGGATCGCTTGACAAGGATCGACTTGAAAGGGCGAGAGTTGAACAGAACGTCTCTTCTGATTGCAACCGTTGCCATCCTGGGCACTGCGTTGATCTGGAAAATGAACGCTGCAACAAAGCAGCCGGCTTCTTCATCCGGTTCGCCGCTGGTTTCGGTCACCGTTCCGGCGTTGAGTGAAACGGCGGAGGCGGGGAAGGCCGTGTTCGATGCCAAATGCGCCGAGTGCCATGGAGCCAATGCCGCCGGGCAGGACGGCATCGCTCCGCCCCTGGTCCACAAGATCTATGAACCCGGCCATCATGGAGACGCTTCGTTCCATCTGGCGGCGAGGAATGGCGTGCGCGCCCATCATTGGCCCTTTGGCAACATGCCGCCGGTGGAGGGGATCGACGATGTGGAGATCGAGCGGATTGTGACCTATGTGCGCGAACTTCAGCGCGCCAACGGCATTTTCTGAGCCGATGCGGGATTGAAATCCCGGGTCGCGCATCTTGACGCAGGCCCCCCTGAAAGGCCTTGCTCCCGCCGCAAGGGGTGTATAACTCTTCGTGCATTGGCATATCAGGCTAAGGTCATGATCGGGACACGAAGGTTTAAGAACGGATCGGGATGGCTGCGCATGATCTGCGCGCTGTCGCTGATGCTTGTCGCCTTCGCCCATCGTCCGCTTGCACTTGAAACCGCTCCTGCCTATTCGACCGCCGAAGTGGCGTCTTTCATTCTTCCCGATGGCACGCTGCCCGATCTTTGCCTGACCGGCGAGGACGACGGCTCGCACCATTCCGCCGCCAATCATTGCGAAGCCTGCCGCATTGTCTCCTCGGTCGATCTGCCGTCCCCCTTTGACGGCTATGTGATCACCCGCTGGTCTTCCGCAGCCGAACTTGCGGTCCCCCAGGACGCAAAGCTCGCCTATCCGGCCCTGCGGCCCGGTGCTTCACCGCGTGGGCCTCCGTCCTTCACAGCCTGATTACCCCGCCTGTTTAGCGGGCAGCCGCGCCTGACGCGGCTTTTGATCCTGTGTCCGGAGACTGCCTTCCGCGGAATTCCCCGGCTTTTCCTCCATTTTTTCGGCTTCCCATGCGTCCACGGACGTTCCATGCCGCCCATCCATCATTGCCTGACCTCAGGCGACTCTGAAAAGGTAAAACACCATGAACCGCTTCACCCTTCTTCTCTCCGCCGCCATCCTCAGCCTCTCCTCGGCAGCGGCGTCCGCCCATGATTTCAAGCTGGGCGCGCTCGAGATCGAGCATCCCTATGCGCGCGCAACGCCGCCCAACGCCCCGGTCTCCGGCGGCTACATGACCATCCGCAACACCGGTGCGGAAGCCGACCGCTTGATCGCGGGCGAAGCCGAATTCGCGGACAAGGTCGAAATCCATGAAATGGCCATGGACGGCGACGTGATGAAAATGCGCCAGTTGGCAGACGGCCTGGAAATCCCCGCCGGCGGCGAAGTTGTTCTCAAGCCTGGCGGCTTCCATGTCATGTTCATCGGCATCGACAGCCAGTTCAAGGACGGCGAAATCCGCAAGGCAACGCTGACTTTCGAGAAAGCCGGCGCCATCGAGCTTGAGTTCCAGGTCGAAGACATCAGGGCGATGCAGGACACCATGAAAATGGACGGAACCGGCAAGATGGACCATGGCGCCATGAAGCACGGTGGCTGAGCCCATGCCGCGGCTGGGCAGGAAAACCGGGATAGGGGCGGCGATTGCCGCCCTGATCCTGCTCTCGATCGGGTTTTTGGGCTGGCAATACGCAGTCCAGGGCACCGATCAATCCCTGACCGCCGGGATGAAGCTCGGCACCGATTTCACGCTGGTCGACCACAATGGCGCGCCGGTCACCCAGGCTGCGTTCGAGGGGCGGCCGACGCTTCTGTATTTCGGCTTCACCCGCTGCCCGGAGGTCTGTCCGACGACGCTCTACGAGATGGCGGGCTGGCTTGATGCGCTGGGGGAAGAGGGCCGCGAGTTGCAGGCCTTCTTCATCTCGGTCGATCCGGAACGCGACACGCCGGAGATCATGAAAGGCTATTCGGAGGCCTTCACCGACCGGGTCATCGGCATCACCGGCGATCCCGATGAAATCGCACGGGTTGTTGCCGCCTGGCATGTCTATGCGGCGAAGGTTCCGACAGAGGACGGTGATTACACCATGGATCACACCGCGTCGGTTTTCCTCATCGACAGGGACGGCGTCTTCAAGGGCACGATCGCCTATGGCGAGAGTGCGGAAACGGCGATGGCCAAGCTCAGGAGACTGGCCGGCACTTCCGGCTAGAGCATCCCGCTATCAGGCGGACTCGCATGATCTCGGAAAAAGATCCCCTAAATTCAATCAGATAGAGCGCCGTGCGTTCAATTGGACGCACGGCGCTCTGGGGCTCACTCCGCTGCCGCCCTGTCCTCGATCAGGCTTCCATCCTCAAGCGCGTCTCCGGGGTAAAGCACCACCCGGTCGCCGTCCGACAGCCCGGACAGGATCTCGGCATGGCGGTCGGTCATGTGGCCGATCTCGACCCGTGTCACCCGCGCCCTGCCGTCCTCCATCCTGAACACCGCCCAGTCCCCTTGGTCGCGGTACAGCGCGCTGACGGGAACCTGCAGGACAGCATCGGACGCCCAGGTGATCAGGTTGACGATCACCCGGAACCCGTGGCCGAGATCCTCAGGTGGAGGCTCCGTGAGGGCGATGATGGCATTGACCCGTTGCTCGGAGATCCCGAGCGCCGAGACCTTGGTGAAAGCCGAGGGTTCGATGCGCTCGACTTGCGCCTGCAGTTCTTCCGTTCCGCCCCAGTCGGTGACCAGCGCCGGGCTGCCCGGGCGCACTTTGACTGCGTCCGCCGACAGCAGATCGACGGTGATCTCGAGATCGGATGGCTCTCCAACCTCGGCAATCATCTGACCCACGCTGACCGCCTGTTCGCTCTTGGCGTTGAGCGCCAGTATGGTGCCGGCAATCGGCGAGACGATCTCGACGCAGCATTCGCCATTGGTGGCGGTGATGCGCGTCTGTCCGGGTTGCGCCAATCGGGCCTCGGCGCTGGCAAGCTCCGCGCGCCGCAGCGCGATCATCGCTTCTGCCGAGGTCACCTGAGCCTCGGCAAGCTCCACCTCGCCAGCCAGCCGCTCCAATTCGCTTTCGGAGATGAAATTGGTGGCGGCGAGCTTCATCGCCCTGGTGTGGCTGGCGCGGACCAGATTTCTGCCCGTACGGGCGCGGATGAGTTCCACTTCCGCCACTGCGACGCTTGAGCGCGCCGCATCAATGCCCGCCATCAGTTCGGTTCGCGTTCTGGTATCGAGGAACGGCGGATCGAGCGGGTGAATCTCTGCAATGCTCTCTCCCTCTCCGATCGGGTCTCCGACCGAGAATTCGATCCGGTCAAGATGCCCGGCGATGGGCGAGGAGACCGCATAGACATTGCGGATGCGGGTGACCCCGTCTTCCTTGACCGTTACCTGCATGGGGGCGGTTGTCACGGTGGCAAGGTCAACCAGGATGGATTTTTCGCCGAAGGCGACAAAGAACGCTCCGCCGATCACGGCTGCGGCCGCCAATCCTGCGAGGCTTCGGACAAGCACAGAGGCCATGGTTTCAATCCCTTGTTTTCAGAACACGGATCAGATCGAGCCGGTCGATGCGCCGGCGCACGATCAGCGCCGACACCAGTGCCCCGCCGAGCACCACCAGGCTCGACACCGCATAGGTCGGCGGGTTGATGATAAGCGGTATCCGGAACAGATCGCTTTCAAAGCCCTTGGCGACAAGTTCGGAGAATCCGCGCCCGATCAGCCACCCAAGCGGCTGCGCCAGCACCACCATGACGCCAAGCTCCGTCAGCAGAACCTTTGACACTTCGGCATTGGTAAAGCCGAAGACCCTGAGGCTCGCAAGCTCGCGGGCGCGCTCGGACAGCTGGATTCGCGCCGAATTGTAGATCACCCCAAAGGTGATGATCACGGCGAGCGACACATAGATGGTGATGCTGATGCCGATATTTTCCTCGATGACCTCCTGGAACCGCTTGCGCGAGACTCCTTGCAGCGCCACCGAGGCGATCGCCGGCGTCTGTTTGACCGCGTCGTAAAGCTCCCCAATCCGGCTTTCATCGACAATGACCCGCGCGCCGGAAATCCGCACGCCCTGGCCCGAGAGCCGGTCGAGGGCCTCGCGGCTCATGTTTGCGGTGAGCCCGACATAGCTGTTGGTAAGGCCCACCAGCGGCACCGGAACGCGGCGGCCCTGTCCATCGCTCAGCTCGACTTCGACCTGGTCTCCGGGCGCGAGATCGAGGTGCTCGGCGAGGCGCTCCGACAGCAAGAGACCCGCCGGCGGCAGCTTGATCGCGCCAAAATCCTGATCAAGCACACGACTGATGTCCGTGTCGGGATCGGAGCCGACAATCTGGACAATGCGCGACCGGTGCCCGTTTCGAAGTGTCGCCGCCTCCGCGCGAAATGGTTCTGCCGCAAGTACGCCGGGCAGACGGGAAACATCCCGGATCGCGTCCTCGGACGCTTGTGCCGTAAAGGTCAGCGTCGCGTCCTGGCGATCGGCCCTGAACCAGACGGTGTCGATCATGTGATCGATGGAATCGAGCGCAAACAGGGACGTGATCAGCAACGCCACGGGCAGTGCAGTCCCGAGCGTCGTCAGTGCGGTGCGCATCGGCCAGCGCACCAGATGGCGCAGCGCCATGATGGTGAGCTGCGAGAACGGCAGGCGGAAGCCCTCGGATGTTCCACTGAAGATGCTGTGATAGCCGGTTGGCGCGGGTGGCCGCATTGCGACCGCCGGCGGCAGTCTTACCGCTCCCGTGATCGCGTTGGCAGCCCCGGCCAGAGCGGAGGCGAAGGTCACCAGCATGGAAATCACATAGAGATCCGGCTTCTGCGAGAACACCAGAAACGGGAATGAGTAGAATTCGCCATAAAGCGCGGCCATGCCCTGTCCCAGATACGTGCCGGCGATCGCACCGATCACCACCCCGACCAGCGAAATCAGCAGCGTCAGTTTTGAATAGTGCCAGGCAATCGCGGCATTCGAATATCCCACGGCCTTTAAAAGGCCGATCTGCTCGCGTTCCAGCGCGATCAGCCGGGACAGGATCATGTTCACCAGGAAGGCCGAGATGAACAGGAAGATCGGCGGGATCACCTGCGCCATGGCTCTGAGCTGGGTCAGTTCCGTGTCGAGGAAGGCGTCGGACATGTGGTCAGTGCGGTCATAGGCGCCGGTTCCCCCATGCGGCTTGAGGATGGTGTCGAGCCGCGCCATCACGTCTTTCCTGTCGGCGTTGCGCGCCAGCGTCAGCGAGACGCTGTTGAACGCCCCCTTCATGTCATAGGCGCCTTCCAGCACCGTTCGATGCATGTGAATGACGCCGAAGCGCTTCTGATCGGGCACAAAGTCGCCGGGGCCTATGGCATAGACATACTCGGGGGACAGCGTGATCCCGGTGATCGAGAGGTGCCGTTTGCGGCCATTGATCAGCACGTCGAAGCTGTCGCCTGGCCGGAACCCGTGCGCCTCGGCGAACGCCTCGATGATCGCCGCCTCATCCGTGCGTCCGGGTTCCGGCAAGCGGCCGGACCTCAGATAAAGCCGGTTGACCGCAGGCTCGCCGTGATCGGGGATCGAGATCAGCATGCCGGTGGCGGGTTCGGCCATGCCGGTGATCTCGATGATCACCGGGTTGGCGATCCGGGTCTCGACGGCGGAGACCCCGTCAATGGCTGCGATCTCCGCCTTGAGGCTTTCCGGCGCCCGCGTCGCCGTGGCAAACACATCGCCAAACCGGGTCCGGTCGTAAAACGCTGCACGGGTGTCTTCGAGCGCGCGTGTCGCGCCCATCGCCAGGATGAGCGTCATCACCCCGCACGCCATCACCAGCGCCACGGCGAGCGATTGCGCCCAGAGCCGCGCCAGATCGCGAACAAGCTTGCGGTCGAGCATGCTGAGCCTGATCACCAGGTCACCTCCGACGGCTTGACCCGGGTCTCATTGATCTCCGACGACGCGATACGGCCATCGAGGAAGGTGAACACCCTGTGGGCGATCTTCCGGATCCCGGCATTGTGGGTGATGATGGCAGTGGTGGCGCCGGTTTCCTCGTTCACCCGCGCCAGCGCTTCGAGCACGATGATGCCGGTGGCCGAATCGAGCGCGCCGGTCGGCTCGTCGCACAAAAGCACGTCGGGGCGTTTGGCGATCGCCCGGGCAATCGCCACCCGCTGCTGCTCGCCGCCCGAAAGCTGCGCCGGGAAGTGGTTCATCCGGCTTTCGAGGCCCACCAGCGCCAGCGCGTCGCCCGGGGCCATCGGTTTTGCCGCCACTTCGGTGATCAGCGCGACATTTTCCCAGGCTGTGAGGCTGGGGATCAGATTGTAGAACTGGAACACAAAGCCGACATGGTCGCGGCGATAGGCGGTGAGTTGCCGGTCGCTGGCGCCCGATAGCTCCATGCCCTTGAACTTGACCGATCCCTCGGTCGGCCGGTCAAGGCCGCCGACAATATTGAGCAGGGTGGATTTTCCGCTGCCCGACGGGCCCAGCATCACCGCCATTTCGCCGGCCTCCAGCGCCAGATCGACGCCATTGAGCGCGCGCACCTCGACATCGCCGGTGCGATAGACCTTGGTCAGGCCGGAAACCGCGAAGATCGGCAGCGTGGAGGTAGGTGGATCAGATCTCATGCGAGCGACCTTATCTTCCTTGATCCTGATGTCCTTGATTCTCATCAAGTCAGGCAAAGCGCTTTCGGGGCGTAACGTCCGTGCTTTCGGCTGATCCTGTATGATTTATCAAAGAATTCAAATACTGCGACATCTTGCGGGTTGGATTATGCTATGGGTTCGGTAGAGTGAACGGATCGGGGAGTCCCATGGATATTCAACGCAAAGATGTTCACAATTCAGACCTGCCGGTCCTGTGCCAGGCCTGCGAGAGCCGTCATCGCGGCGTTTGTGGCGCCCTGACACCCGATCAGCTTCTGCAATTGAGCAAGCATTCAACCCGGCGCACGCTTGAACCGGGCGCTGAACTGGCTGGCGAAAGCATCCAGACGAAAACCTATTCCAACATCATTTCAGGCGTGGTCAAACTGTCGAAGATGATGGCCGATGGCCGTCAGCAGATTGTAGGCCTGCAATTCGCGCCGGATTTCCTTGGCCGCCCGTTCCGCAAGGAAAACGGCGTGAGCGCGGAAGCCGCGACCGGCGTCAAGGTGTGCTCCTTCCCCAAGCAGGTGATTGAACGGATGATCGGCGAGATGCCGGAACTCGAGCACAAGCTGCTCGAACAGACGCTTGATGAGCTTGATGAAGCGCGCAACTGGATGCTGACGCTCGGGCGCAAGACCGCGGGCGAAAAAGTGGCGAGTTTTCTTTTGTTGATCGCGACCCATGCCTTTCCGGATAATGAGTCCGATTCGGTTGAGTTCGAACTGCCGATGAGCCGCATGGACATCGCCGATTTCCTCGGCCTGACCATGGAGACCGTCAGCCGGCAGTTGACCAAGCTGCGTGCCGACGGCGTCATCCGGATCATCAACAACCGCCATGTCGAGGTGCCCGATATCGCGCGCCTGTCGGATCGGGCCGGCATGTAGGACCTGGAACAACGGCAGTGACATCCGTTGCGATCTTACGCAGCCTTTGCTGACGTCAATTCCTGTTTGCAACCCGCCGCGTCTGGTCTAGTTTCTTCCCGGAAAGAGCCTTTGGGAGAAGGCAAGGGGAGGGGCTGGGATGGAGTTCGATTATGTCATTGTCGGCGGTGGATCCGCCGGTTCTGTGCTCGCTGCACGGCTGAGCGAAAATCCCGCGGTCAAGGTTTGCCTCCTGGAGGCAGGCGGCGACGGCAAGGGCATATTGGTGCGCGCACCGCTTGGCATGATTGCCATGCTGCCCGGTCGGCCGAAGATCAACAATTGGGCGTTCGAAACGGTTCCGCAACCGGGTCTGAATGGCCGCCGCGGCTACCAGCCGCGCGGCCGGGCGCTTGGCGGCTCTAGCGTGCTCAACGCCATGCTCTATGTGCGCGGCCATCCGTCCGATTATGATGACTGGGCGCGGGCCGGATGCGACGGCTGGGGCTGGTCCGACGTGCTGCCGGTGTTCCGCCGCACCGAGCGAAACGTGCGCGGCGCAGATGACTATCACGGAGCCTCAGGTCCGCTTGAGGTGGCCGAGCAGCGAAGTCCCCGTCCGATCAGCCGCGCCTTCATCGATGCCGCCGCCGAGGTGCAGATCCGCCGCAATGATGATTTCAACGGCCCGGATCAGGAAGGCGCCGGCCTCTATCAGGTCACCCAGTTCTGGCGTGACGGCAAGCAGGGCGAGCGCTGTTCGGTTGCAGCCGCCTATCTGCATCCGGTGATGAGCCGCGCCAATCTTCGCGTCATCACGGGCGCTCATGTCACGAAGGTGCTGATGGATGGCCACCGCGCCACCGGCGTGACCTACCGACAAGGCAAGGCTGATCACCAGGTCGTCGCCCGAATGGAAGTGATCCTGTGCGGTGGCGCGTTCAATTCACCGCAACTGCTGATGCTGTCGGGCATCGGTCCGGGCGAGCATCTGCGCTCGCGCGGCATCGAGGTGCTCAAGGATCTGCCGGGCGTCGGCCAGAACCTGCAGGATCATCTCGACTATATCTATGCCGCCAAGACCCGCGACACTGATGTGCTGGGCTTGGGGGCGGTGGGCGCCTACAAGCTCTTGCGCCATATCCTCGACTGGCGACGTGACGGATCGGGTCTCGTGGCCTCGCCCGGCGCCGAGGGTGGCGCGTTCCTGAAATCCGAGCCAAGCCTTGAGCGGCCCGATCTGCAATTGCATTTTGTGGCAGCGCTGGTGGATGATCATTCCCGCAAATTGCATTGGGGCTATGGCTACTCCTGCCATCTGTGCATCCTCAGGCCCTTTTCGCGCGGCGAGGTCGGGCTTGACAGCCCCGATCCGCTGCGTGCGCCGCGGATCGACCCGAAATATCTCTCCGACGAGCGCGACGCCGCCTTGATGCTCAAGGGTGCCAGGATCATGCGGAAAATCATGGATGCGCCGTCGCTGCGCAAATATCGTCTCAGGGAAGTCTATACACGCGAAGGCATGGATGATGCCGAACTGATGCGCCATATCCGCGCCCGCGCCGACACCATCTACCACCCGGTCGGAACCTGCCGCATGGGCCGCGACCGCATGGCGGTGACCGATCCCGAACTCAGGGTACACGGGGTAGAGGGCCTGCGCGTCGTCGACGCCTCGGTGATGCCGACGCTGATCGGCGGCAACACCAACGCGCCAACGGTGATGATCGCGGAAAGGGCGGCGGACATGATCATTGCCGCCGGGAAAGCCTGAGCAGGGACCGAAGGCTTTGCTGTGAAGCGCCCTGTTGCTGGCGGTCCGGCTGCTTGCTAGGACAATCCCACAACAACTCAGACCATCCGGAGCCTGCCATGACTGTTCGCATTGCCGTCCTCACCGTGTCCGATCGCGCCAGCCGCGGGGAGTACGAGGATCTGGGCGGGCCGGCGGTCAAGGCCTGGCTTGAACGGGTGATCTCGAGCCCTGCCGAGATCGTCATCCATGTCATCCCCGACGGGATCGAGAGCGTGCGCGACACGCTGGTCCGGCTCTGCGACGAGGACGGCGTCGACCTGGTGCTGACCACCGGCGGCACCGGCCCCAGCCCACGCGATCTGACGCCCGAGGCGATGAAACTGGTGTTGGAGAAGGAACTGCCCGGCTTCGGCGAATTGATGCGCAAGGTGAGCCTGGAGCAGGTGCCGACCGCCATCCTGTCGCGCCAGACCGCCGGAACGCGGGGCAGAACCCTGATCGTCAACCTGCCGGGCAAGCCCGGCTCGATCGACATCTGCCTGACAGCGGTGTTCCCGGCAATCCCCTTCTGTCTCGATCTCATCGGCGCCGGTCGTATCGAAACCCATGACGAGATCCTGAAAGCGTTCCGCCCGTCGAAGTGACGGGCGAAAGCAGGTTCAGGCAAGGGGTGTGAAGGTCCGGTTCAGGTCCGCAGCACCCGGTAGATCGCCGGGATCACCAGCACCGTGAGCGCCGTCGACGAGGCGAGCCCGAACAGCAGCGAGATCGCCAGGCCCTGGAAGATCGGGTCGGTCAGGATCACCGCCGCGCCGATCATGGCAGCCAGCGCCGTTAGGATGATCGGCTTGAAGCGGATGGCGCCCGCCTCGATCAGCACCGGCGTCAGCGGCGTGCCCGGCACATGCGCGTGGCGGATGAAATCCACGAGCAGGATCGAGTTGCGCACGATGATGCCCGCCAGCGCGATGAAGCCGATCATCGAGGTGGCCGAGAACGGCGCGCCGAACAGCCAGTGGCCGATCAGGATACCGATGAAGGTCAAAGGCACCGGCGTGAGAATGACCAGCGGCGCCTTGAACGAGCCGAATTGCGCGACCACCAGGATATAGATACCGAGCAGCGCCACGCCGAAGGCGGCGCCCATGTCGCGGAACGTGACCCAGGTCACTTCCCACTCGCCGTCCCAGAGCAGGGTCGAGACCTGTTCATCGGCCGGCTGGCCGTTGAGCGCGATCACCGGTTTCTCCAGATCGGTCCAGTCCATCGCGTCAAGCGCCTCCTGCACCGCCAGCATTCCGTAGAGCGGCGCCTCATAGTCGCCGGCCATCTCGGCCATCACCATTTCGGCGGCACGGCCATTGTGGCGGAAAACGGGGAAGGAGGATGTTTCCATGGAGACAGTCACCACATCGCCCAGTTCCACCACGCTGCGGTCGCCCGGCAGCACATTGGCCGGGATCGGCGTGGACAGGAAGCTCTCGTTGACCAGGCGTTCGGACCGCGGCCGTTCAAGCCGGATCGCGATCGGCGTCCGGCCTCCGCCGCGGTGAGAATAGCCCACGGTCTGGCCGGTGTTGAGGATCGAGATCGTGTCGAACACGTCCTGTTCCTCGACCTTGAAGAACTCGAGGTCATCGGTGGAAATCCTGACCCGGACGCGCTCCGCCGGCAGTCCCCAGGAATTGTCGATGTCGACGATGAAGGACGCCGAGCGGAATGCTTCTTCCACACGTCGCGCCACCGCACGGCGCGTCTCCGCATCGGGGCCATAGATTTCGGCGAGCAGCGTCGCCATCACCGGCGGGCCGGGCGGCGGCTCGACCACCTTCAGACTTGCGCCCTCGGGCAGCGGAATGGCCGCTATCCGGGTGCGGATGTCGAGCGCGATCTCATGGCTTGACCGGTCCCTCTCGCCCTTGGGCGTGAGGTTGAGCGCCACATCGCCCATCTGGGTTTCCGAGCGCAGGAAGGAGTGGCGCACCAGGCCGTTGAAGTTGAAGGGCGCTGCCGTGCCGGCATGTGTCTGGGTGGATTTGACCTCGTCGAGCTTGAGCACTTCGCGCGCGACCGCCTGCGCCACGGCGTCGGTGGCTTCCACCGACGTGCCCTCTGGCATGTCGATGACCACCGAGAGTTCCGACTTGTTGTCAAACGGCAAGAGCTTGACGGTGACATGCTTGGTGTAGAACAGCGACAGCGAGCCGAGCGTCAGCACGCCCACGACGAGCAGAAAGATCCAGGAACTGGTCTTGCTGGACAGGATCGGCCGCGCCACGGCGCGATAGATCTTTCCGAGCAGGCCGCCGGGCTCGACCCCTTCGGCCGGACCGTGATGCAACGGCGCGCGACCGGCGATCTTCAGCATCAGCCACGGCGTCACCATGACGGCGACGAAGAACGAGAACACCATGGCCGCCGAGGCATTGGCCGGGATCGGGCTCATATAGGGACCCATCATGCCCGACACGAACAGCATCGGTAGCAGCGCCGCGACCACGGTGAGTGTGGCGACGATGGTCGGGTTGCCGACTTCGGCGACCGCCTCGATCGCTGCCTGCTTGCGCTCGCGCCCGTCGCGCATGCCCCAGTGGCGGGCGATGTTCTCGATCACCACGATGGCGTCGTCGACCAGGATGCCGATGGAAAAGATCAGCGCAAACAGCGACACGCGGTTGAGCGTGTAGCCCATCACCCGCGAGGCAAACAGCGTGAGCAGGATCGTCACCGGGATGACGATGGCCACCACCAGCGCTTCGCGCCAGCCGATAGCCACCCAGACCAGCAGGATGATCGAGACGGTGGCAAGACCCAGATGATACAGAAGCTCATTGGCCTTCTCATTGGCGGTCTCGCCATAGTCGCGGGTAATTTCGACCGCCATGGAATGCGGAATGAGTGAGCTTTCGAGCGCTTCGGTGCGTTCGAGGATCTGTTCGGCGACCAGCACCGCATTGGCGCCGGCGCGCTTGGCTATGGCCAGGGTGACCGCGGGTCTGCGGTCAATGCCGCCATTTTCCGCACGCGTCACCGTGGCGACAATCCGCGCGGTCGAGTCTGAGGCGAAGGAGATATCCGTCAGATCGCGCACATAGACCGGCCTTCCGTCGCGGGTCGTGACCAGCAGATTGCCGATCTCGGAGGGCGCGTAGAGCGTCTCGCCAACCATCAGGTCCGCCGACTGGCCGTTGACGGTCACCTGGCCTGCGGGGAAGGCGCGGTTGGCGGCCGACACCTTGCCCGCAAGTTGCTGCAGCGTCACGCCGTTGAGCGCCAGGCGCTTGGGATCGGGCGCGATGCGGATGATCTCGTCGGTGTCGCCGACAAGATAGGTCAGCCCCACATCGTCGATCTTGGACAGCTCGGTCCTGAGTTCGCGCGCGACGCGGGTCAGATCATTGGCGCTGACCGTGTCTCCGGCTTCGAGCGATGGCGTCAGCGTCAGCGAGACGATGGCGACATCGTCGATGCCGCGGCCGACGATCATCGGTTCGGGAATTCCGACCGGGATGCGGTCGAGATTGGCGCGGACCTTGTCGTGAACCCTGAGGATCGCCGAATCGGTTTGGGTGCCGACGATGAACCGGGCGGTGACCAGCACCTTGTTGTCCGATGTCTGCGAATAGACATGCTCGACTCCGTCAATGCTCTTGACGATGGTTTCGAGCGGCTCGGAGACCAGTTTCACCGCGTCCTCGGCCTTGAGGCCGGGTGCGCTGAGCATGATGTCGACCATCGGCACAGAAATCTGCGGCTCTTCCTCGCGCGGCAGCGTCATCAGCGCAACCAGTCCGAAGGCGAAGGCCGCGAGCAGGAACAGGGGCGTCAGGGGCGAGACAATGAAGCCGCGGGTCAGCTTGCCCGCAATGCCCAGATCGGAGGGAGTCGTGCTCATGGCAGCACCACCTTGTCGCCAGCGGCAACACCGCTGATGATCTCGATCATGCCGTCATTGTCGCCGTCTTGCGGCGCGCCCAGAATAACGGTTCGCTCCACGGTCTGCCCGGAAGGATCTTCCATCGAGATGAAATCAATGCCATGCCGCGTGCTGACCGCCGACATCGGCGCAAGCAGGGCAGAGCGTGTGCCGATCGGCACTTCGACGAGGATGCGGGCATTGACGAAGGCGGTGTCGAGTTTGTCGACCTCGACATCGGCGATCACCCTTCCATTGTCGATCTGCGGATAGAGCTTGGCGAGCCGTCCGGCGGTTTCGCCGCCTTCGGTGGCGATGCGGATTTCGGCGCCGGCCTGCAGGTCGCCCGCAAACCGCTCAGGCACGGCAAGTCTCAGGAAAAAGCCGCCCGAGCCGATGGTCGCCACCGGTTCGCCCGGCATGATCACCGAGCCGCGGGTGGCGGGCACGGTGAGCACGCGGCCATCGGCGGGGGCAATGACCGCGCCCTCGGTTTCCTGCTGGGTCAGCACCGCGCGGCTGGCTTGCGTGGCGGCGATCTGGTTGCGGATCACCTCGACATCGGTCGATAGCTGCGCCAGCCGCTGCCGCGTCACCACGCCCTGGCTCACCAGCGTCTCGCCGCGCTGGAGCTCGGCCTCCGCGGTCGCAAGCTGCGCCGCATAGGCTGCGAGCTGGGCGTCCTGCGCAGCGATCTGAAACGCGATCTTGTCGTCCTTGACGAGGCCCAGCTGCTGTCCCGCCGTCACCAGGTCGCCTTCGCTGATTGTCAATTCCTCGATCACCCCGCCGATGCGGGCGCGCGCGGGCACGACGTCGCGCGATTCGACGCGTGCCTGCACCGCTTTCCATTCGGTAATTTCCGTAGGCGCCAAGGTCAGCGTTTCTGCCTGCGCCATACCGGCGGAGGCCAGGACAAGAAGGGCAAAGCTCGAGATTTTCATGATTGCCTCGCAACAAGGGTTTGAATGGACACCAAACCGACTTTGATCGTTTTGGCGCGCTTTGTCTTTGCGCGAGATCAGTCGCGTGGAATCCGATTGCAGCTTATATAGGCGCTTATATATAAGATCGCAAATATAAAATGATCGAGATTTGGCGAGTTCATCCAAACGGCTTGCTGCCGCAGCGAGCGCTCAAGCCAGCTGATCGTCAAGCAAATGCACGGGAGACAGTAACGTGTCCCGGTTCGCCTCGAGGGTTTCTCTGCGTCAGACCTGACGATTGCGCGTCGGAAGACAGGTTGTCAGGTAACCATGAGGGGCTTTCGTGCGGGGCTGTGAGCGCTGAAGCCCTGTCAGACCAGGATTTCGCGAGGCTGATACTCCCCGGGCCGGTTCAATAGGCCTTGCCGCGCGCTGAAACCGGCCAGAGGCAGTCGACCTTGCCGTTGCGCACGCCCACATACCAGTCATGCAGATTGCAGGTCGGGTCGCAATGGCCCGGAACCAGGCGAAGCTTGTCACTGATTTTGAGCACGTTGCCCGGATCGAGGAGCGTGCCGTGCTCGTCCGAGCATGCGGTATAGGTTACGTCATCGCGGCCAAAGACGACGGGCAAGCCGCTGTCCACTGATTGCACCTTCAGGCCTGCGTCGCAGATCGCCCATCCGGGCTTTACATGGCTCATCACCGAGGTGAGGAGGAACAGCGCGTTTTCGAACCCGGCCTCGTCGAGACGGTTTCCGTCCTGATCCAGCACCCGGCCGTAATCGGCGTCCATGAACGCGTAGGAGCCGCATTGCAGCTCGGTATAGACGCCGGATGTGCCCTCCAAACGGTAGCTGCCGGTGCCGCCGCCGGTGACGGTGCCGCAGGCGATGCCGTCTGCCCTCAACGCGTCCAGGACCTCCCGAACAAGCGCCACCGCTACGTCGAACTTCGCCTTGCGCTCCTCATGGTGCTTGAGGTGCTGCATCGCGCCCTGGTAGGCCTGGATGCCCGCAAATTCGAGACCCGGCGCGGCGATGATGGCTTGGGCCAGGTCCAGGGCTTCCGCGGCCGTCGACACGCCGCAGCGCCCGGCGCCGCAATCGAGTTCGACCAGGCAGCCGATCGTCGCGCCATGCCGGGCCGCTGCCTCAGACAACTCGGGGATGTTGTCCGGATCATCAACGCAGCAACTGATCTTTGCACCGAACCGCGGCAGCCGCGCCAGCCGGTTGATCCTGGCCGCGCCGCGCACCTGGTTGGACACGAGAATATCCTTGATCCCGCCGCGGGCAAAAACCTCCGCCTCCGCGACCTTCTGGCAACAGACGCCGTCCGCGCCGCCGATCCTTTGCTGCAGTTTCGCCACGTCCACCGACTTGTGCATCTTGCCATGCACCCTCAGTCGCACGCCCATGGCGCGCGCCTCTTGGCCCATCTTGATGATGTTGCGCTCAAGCGCGTCGAGATCGAGAACGAGGCATGGCGTCTCGATGTCCTGTTCATCCATGCCGGGCAGGGCAGGCACATCGAAGCCTGGTTCCAGCCCGTCAAGATCGGTAATCGCGGTCATGTTCGTCTCCCTGTTCGTGACACATACCTGAACCAGGTTGGAACGAAATACCAGATCACCCGCTTGACCCGGCTGGATCGCTCAGGTCAGGTGGGCTGCAAACAGCTTTGCTCCGAGGAGAAATGACCCCATGAGATGGGCCTTGATCGATTTTAGCCATCCGTTCTTCCGCCCCATGATTCGCCGGATCGCGATCGTGGGTCTGCTCGTCGTCTGGACTGTGGTGGAGTTCATGGCCGGATCCACCGGCTGGAGCACCTTCTTCCTTCTGCTCACTGCCTATGTCGGATGGGGGCTTTTCCTGTCCGGCCAGGCTGACGGCCCGTTGCAGGAAAAGGATGATGCCGGTCAGGCCCCTCCATCGGGGGAGGACAAGCCCGAGGACCGCGAGTGAGCGCAGCCGGAACCGGCATTTCTCCCGGCGTGCAGGGGCAAACTCATCGGCTCGGGAGTGCCTGATTTCGCATCGCAGGGGCTTGTGGCGACGATTGTGCCGGTCTATAAGCCAGCCGCTGGTCACGGAGTGTAGCGCAGCCTGGTAGCGCACGTCGTTCGGGACGACGGGGTCGGAGGTTCGAATCCTCTCACTCCGACCAGTCTTTCTATTTGTCCGGCCCGGAGACATAGGCGACAGTTTGTACCTAAGACATGGGTGACAAGCTCGTGCCGAAATGCCGTCTTCGACCTCTTTGAGTCTCAATTTCTCTCTGCTGTGAGCAAGGCAACAGCCAGGGGTTCACCTTGCCTGCGGGATGCTGGGCAGGAAGTTGGAGATGCCTTGCGCTTCAAACTGGGTTGCGACCACCGGGATTGCTTTCACGCCGAGATGAATATTGTCCATGAACCATCGATCGGCCGAGCGACCATCCGGTTCCAGGAAGGGTTCAAACATGTCGATGAACGGCAGCCGGTGCTCCCGGCAATAGACGCGCATCTGGTCACGCATGCACCGCAAGGCCTGATTGCGCAGGGTCCACGCTCTGCAGAAGCCAGAACGCATTCCTGCGGCCGCCTTCGGTTGAGTTCTCCTTGTGCATGGTGGCCGCCAGGGGCGCACCCAGTCTGCAGACCCTGACATTTGGAAAGATGCTGTCGGACACGGCCATGCAGTTGGGATCGATGGCATCAACCCCCGAGAAGACCGAGACATGACTGTCGCCGATGACATACACCAGCGGCAGGTCATCGGCGTGAGATGGCATATCGGTCTGATCTTGGCGCTGCACGAAATGTTTATCCGATCCTGTATGTGCCCCGCCGGTGGGACCTTCAGCGGAATTGTCTGCCCTGGAATAGATCGGATATTTACGCACTCAGGGCAGGCGGTGGCAATCCTTGCGGGCCCTGTTCCTTGGGCGTCCTTCCGCCCTCGCGGTCGTCGCATGATCCATGCCATAATGCGGCTCTTCCCACGAGAGCGATTCCATGCCGCAGACCCAAAGCCCGATCGATGCCCTGTTCGAAAGCCAAGCGACCGCCGACCCGCTGGCCGTTCTCAAGCGGGTTTACGGATATCCTGCGTTCCGCGGCAGGCAGGCCGAGGTTGTGGGCCGGGTGGTCGAGGGCGGCGATGCGGTGGTGCTGTTTCCGACCGGCGCTGGCAAGTCGCTGTGTTTCCAGATCCCCGCGCTCTGCCGTCCGGGCGTCGGCATTGTCGTGTCGCCGCTGATCGCGCTGATGCGCGACCAGGTGGAGGCGCTCAAGCAATTGGGCGTGCGCGCCGCAGCGCTCAATTCCTCGCTCAGCCGCGAGGAATTCATGGTTGTCCGCGCCGCGATCTCCCGGGGCGAGCTCGATCTTCTCTATGTCACGCCGGAACGCATCGTCACGCAGGGCTTCAAGGACATGATCGGCAATGCGCAGATCGCGCTGTTTGCCATCGACGAGGCCCATTGCGTCTCGCAATGGGGCCATGATTTCCGGCCGGAATACCGCGAGCTGGGCCATCTGGGCCAAGCCTATCCCGGCGTGCCGCGCATCGCGCTGACGGCGACGGCGGACCCGCACACCCGCGAGGACATCATCGACAAGCTGGGCCTCAGCACGGCCGAGGTCTTCACCACCTCGTTCGACCGGCCCAACATCGCCTACGAGATTGTCGAGCGCGATCAGCCGCGCCAGCAATTGCTGCGCTTTCTGTCGCGCCACAAGGGCTCGAGCGGCATCGTCTACTGCCTGTCGCGCGCCAAGGTCGAGGACACCGCCGAGTGGCTCAACAAGCAGGGGATCTGGGCGAAAGCTTATCACGCAGGCATGGACCGCAGCGTCCGCGAAGCCAACCAGGATGCGTTTCTCAAGGAAGAGGACCTGTGCCTGGTCGCCACCGTCGCCTTCGGCATGGGCATCGACAAGCCCAATGTACGCTATGTCGCCCATCTCGATCTGCCGGGGTCGGTCGAAGCCTATTACCAGGAGACCGGCCGTGCCGGCCGCGACGGGCTGCCCTCGGACGCCTGGATGACCTACGGCATGGCCGATGTCATCCAGCGCGGCCGGATGATCGACGGCGGGGCGTCGGGTGAAGACGTCAAGCGCGTCGAGCGCGCCAAGCTCAATGCGCTGCTCGGGATCTGCGAAAGCGCCGGCTGCCGCAGGCAGGCGATCCTGGCCCATTTCGGCGAGGCGCATCAGGGGAGTTGCGGCAATTGCGACACCTGCTTGAAGCCGGTCGAGACCTGGGACGGAACCGAGGCCGCAATCAAGGCGCTGGCTGCATGCTACCGCACCGGCGAGCGCTTTGGCGCGGGCCACTTGATCGACGTGCTGTTGGGCAATGAGAACGACAAGACCGCGCGCTTCGGCCATGTCGACCTGCCGGTTTTCGGGGTAGGCAAGGATATCCCGGCCAAGACCTGGCAATCTGTCTACCGCCAGCTTCTGGCCGCGGGCCTCGTCAGCGTCGATCACGAGGCCTTCGGTGCGCTCAAGCTCGTGCCCGACGAGGCCCGCGCCGTGTTCAAGCACGAGCGCGAGGTCCGCTTCCGCAAGGACCGTCCGGCGGGGCCGAAAGCGTCGCGGCGCCCGCCCTCGGGCGCGGCGAGCGCCAAATCCACGTTGGAGCCGGCTGATGGCGAGCTGTTCGAGGCTTTGCGCGCGGCGCGCATGGCGATCGCCAAGGACCTGTCGGTACCGCCCTATGTGGTGTTTCCCGATACCACGCTTGTGGCCTTTGCCACCGAACGCCCCGCTGACCGCGAAGCGCTGCTTGGTATCTCGGGCGTCGGGCAGTCCAAACTGGAGCGGTACGGCGATGCTTTCCTCAAGGTCATTCGTGCGCATCAAGGATAATTGTCGCGCCTCATGCGGTGATGACTGCGGTTTGATGTCTTTCAGGCTTGCGGGTTGAATCTCACGGAAAACCGCGTGCCGTGGTCATGGTCCCCTCTGGCGAAATCCAGTTCGCCATGGATTTGCCGCACCAAGGCGGAAATGATCTTCATGCCCAATCCTTTGGTTGCCGCCGGATCAAACGCCTCCGGCAGGCCCGGGCCATCGTCGCAGACTGTTAGGGCGGCTTGACCCTTCGGCAGGATCAGCAGGCTGACTGCAATGCTGCCCCTGGCATATTTAAGGGAATTGGTGATCAACTCGCTGGCGATGAAGGCGAGAGGCGTGGCAGTCACCCGTGAAATTGTTAGATGTTCTCCCTCAACGAAGAGGGTTCGCTCCGAGGAGTCGCTGGACACCATATCGGATAAATCGCGGCACAACCGTTCAAGGGATTGTTTGAAATCGACGCTTTCGAGTGTGTCCATCGCATGGAGATGGCGATGAACGCGCGCAAGTGTCAAGACACGGTTGGCGGCGAGGGTTAGCTGCGCCGCCGTCTCGGGGTTTGTGGCGTTTCGGCTCTGCATCGTGAGCACGCTGTTGATCAGTTGAAGTCCGTTCAGGAGACGATGTTCGGACTCCTTGGACAGAATGTCTTTTTGCAGAATCAGGTCGTCCTTGTGACGCAACAGCTCGCTTTCGCGGAGAACCTTTTCACCCAATCTGGATTCTGTCTCGCGATGTCGTTCCAGTTCCTGCTCATATCTGACAATGGCGGGGCACATCACGACGGGGCAATTGTGCGGTTGACGGAACCGGGTTGCCGGTTTGGGTGCAATCTGGAGCGTCTCGGGTTCAAGTGATTTGGATGCAAACATGTGAAGCCCTCCTCGGATTTTGCGGAACCAAACACCTATGCCATGCACTGAAAAGCAGACTTGGTCGAAGCAGGGAAATCACAAGCTGCGCCAGTCACGATACTTGAATGCAGCCGGGGAGCATTGATGTATATCATCGGTCTCAAACATTGCAGGCAAGGTCCCGGACCTTGAACCCTCCGGCCCCATCGAAGCAATGGGTGTCTGCCTCCGGTTTGGCGCCGCCACGCCCTATCTCTCGGTCTATGTGCTGGAAAGCCTGTTCCTGATCGCGGCCCTCGCCGTCATCGCCCCGCAGCTGCGCAGGCCTCAACCGAGTCTGCGCGCCTCCTGATGCATGTCTTCTGACTATTCCTGCTTCTCGCGAGAAAACGAAGCAAGGGAGAAGGTTGCCACCCTCTGGCGGCGATGGGGCATGGATCGGGCGCGGCGCCTGCCGGCAGCCGGGCCGCACATGCAGGCAAACCGGCGGGCAGCGAGTAATTTTTTGGCCATGGTGCAAGGGAAACGGATGGATTAATGCTGCCTTGCGGCCAGAGAGTCTTTTCCGTTGGCCAGATTCAGTTCTGAGGCAGTTTCAAACATGGCAAAGCCGGAATTTGCGGCGACGCGGTACTATTTCGTGACCTTCTGGGCCGCCGCGGTCACGGTCACCTACCTGCCGATCTGGCTCAATGAACGCGGCGTCAGCGATGCCGGGATCGGGCTGATCAACACCGTACCGATGGCCGGGATATTGTTGTTCAGCATCTTTGCCGGCCGGTTGGCCGATCGCGCCTCGGACTGGAAGCAGGCAATCCTGCTCGGCACCGGCCTGAGCGCGGCGTTCTCGCTGTTCCTGGGCTTTGCCGAAGGCTTCTGGATGATCCTCCTGATCTGGACGATGATCAATCTGCCGGCCGGCCTGGTCAGTCCGGTCGCTGACGCCGCGACCATGCGGCTGTCGATGCGGCTCGGCTTTTCCTTTGGCGCAACCCGCGCCTGGGGAACGCTCGGCTATCTCGCCATGTGTTTCCTCACGGGCTACGTGATCCTCTGGCTGGGCGCACCATCTTTCGTCTGGCTGATGGTGTTTGCCTGCGCGGCGCGCTTCCTGGTCGCGGCGGGACTGCCGCAGATGCGTGACACCGCCCGCCCGCGCGCGATTTCCGATGGACGGCTGTTGTCGCGTGATGTCGTCGCCGCGTTCGAGCCCTGGGTGCTGCTGCCGGTGATCGCCGGCGCCATCCTGTTCGCCAATCACATGGTCATGAACGCGTTCTCGTCGCTGGTGTGGAAGCAGCAGGGCCTTTCCGAGCCGGTGATCGGCGGCCTGATCGCGCTGGGTGCTGCGGCGGAAGCGGCGACCATGTTTGCCTGGAAACGGATCAACACCCGCTTTCCGGCCCGCATCCTCATCCTGATCGCAGCAGTCGCCTCGATCCTGCGCTGGGCGGGAATGAGCTTTTCCCCGCCGCTTGCGGTGATCGTCCTCATGCAGCTGGGTCAGGCAGTCACCTTCACCTTCTCCTATCTCGGGTGCCTCTATTTCATCGCCAAGAGAACGACAGAAGACACCTCGGCGGAGGCGCAAAGCCTGTATGGGGTGATGATGCAGGGATTCTCGATCCTGGTTGTCGCAGGCTTCGGCATCGCCTTCGGGATCTTTGGCGTCAACGCCTTCTGGATCTGCGTCACGCTCTCGGTGCTGGCGCTGGCGTTGGTCCAGATATCGCTCAGAATGCGCCGCCCCGATTCGGCAGATTGACGCGCCGTGCGGCCGTCAGCTGCATCCGCGCATGCAACTGGATGCGCAAAGGTCGCTGTAACATCTTGAATGAATGCATGTCGTTATCGTTCAAATGAATCCGTTTGAACGCGACAGGCATTAGCCTGTCACTTCACTCGTTGCCTTCGCCCTTGAGCGTTGCATTGGCCATTTGCAGGGCATGCCGGACATCGAGCGCCAGAATGTCGGCGCCGGCGGCATGCAGTTCCTCCTGACGGCTGCCGAGGCACGGTCCGCCGATCAGCACCGACATGGATGGATCCGGGCAGGTCGTGCGGATTTTGCCGATCACGGAGCTGATATCCTCGATCGTTGATCCCACCGCGATCGAGACGCCTATCACCTGATATCTGCCTTCGCGCGCCATTCCATAGGCCCGGTTGCCGGCCTGCAGGCTTGGCCCGCCGTCAACCAGCCAGCCTTCTTCATGAAACACCGATGCGATCACGCTCAGGCCCAGCGTATGGTCGTTGCTGGGCATCCGCATCAAGAGAATCCGCGGCCGTTCCTCATCGCAAAACGAAGGGCCATCAGTCTCGGAAAGACTGGTCAGCAGCAATTGCAGCCTTGCGGACGCCGCGGTGATGCTGGAAAAATTCTGCTGATCCTCGCACCACATGCGTCCAAGTTCCTCGGCGACGGGAATGATCAGCGTCTCGCAGATCACCAACAGCGGCACCCTTTCGCTGCGTAGCCGGTCAAGCGCTCCGCGGAAATGCTTCGGGTCCTTCTCAAGAAGAGCGCTGAGCAATTGGCGGAAATGGATTATCCCGTTGGTCGAGCGACGTTCGTCGGGCCCGGTTCCGTCGCTTCCGTTCTCGTAATGAAAATGGTGGCGGATTGCCTGCTCCAGCTTGCCGCGGTCCTCGGTCTCCATCTGCGGGCAGGGGGCCGATCCCGCGGGGAGTAGCGGAGAGCGTGCGACGGACCCCCTCGTCGTATTGCTCATGTACGGTCTACCCGGGGCGAGCCGTTCATAGCCGCCTCTTTCTTCGTTACCGGACATTGGCCTATCCCCCACATCATGCGGATCTGATCCACGATGAAAAGGTTATGACGGTTTTTATAATGAAACGAGGGCCTGTACGGCGATACTGCATCGCGGTTGTTGCCAAAACAGAAAAGGAGATTCAAGACGGCATATTAAGACCAGTCTAATTATACGGATACATTTAAACAACACTATATGACGGAGGCAAGTCGCAAAAGCCGCTCATTGTTTCGGGCAGCTTTCTTTTGGAGAGTGTTCAGCGCCGCCTCCGCCAGATGCGGCGCAGTCAGGCCCGAGCGGTCATACATGACGGCCGGGCTCGCATGTTGCTCGAACCGGTCCGGCAAGGTCAGCGTCCGCACCGCCAGCGAGCCGTCGAGTTGTCCGCTTTCGGCCAGATGCCTGAGCACACTTGCGCCAAAGCCGCCGCTTGCCCCTTCCTCGACGGTAATCAGCGCGTCATGGCTGCGGGCAAGGTCTTCAATCAGCCGGGTGTCCAGCGGCTTGGCAAAGCGGGCGTCGGCTACGGTCGTGGACAATCCGCGCGCTGCGAGCAGATCGGCGGCAGCGAGGCATTCGCCCAGTCGCGTGCCGAATGACAGGAAGGCAATGTCACGGCCCTGGCGGACCACGCGGCCCTTGCCGATCTCAAGCGGGACGCCCCGCTCGGGCAGCGCCACGCCGGTTCCTTCCCCGCGCGGATACCGGAATGCGATCGGCCCGGCATCGTGACCTGCGGCGGTTGCGACCATGTGCACCAGTTCCGCCTCGTCGGCCGCCGCCATCACGGTGAAACCCGGCAGATTGGACAGGAAGGCAATGTCGAAGGCGCCCGCATGGGTCGGCCCGTCGGCGCCGACAAGGCCGGCGCGATCGATGGCGAAGCGCACCGGCAGGCCCTGCAGCGCCACATCGTGGACGATCTGGTCATAGGCGCGCTGCAGGAAGGTGGAATAGATCGCACAGAACGGCTTCATCCCCGCCGCGGCCAGGCCGGCGGCGAAAGTGACCCCATGCTGCTCGGCGATGCCCACGTCGAACATCCGCGCCGGATGGGCCTTGGCGAAGAGATCGAGCCCGGTGCCAGACGCCATCGCCGCGGTGATGGCGACGATGCTTGTGTCGCGCGCCGCTTCATCGGTCAGCGCCTGGGCGAAGACCTTGGTGAAGGCCGGCGCGCCGGGCTTGGACTTGGACAGGGTCCCGGTCTCGGCGTCGAAGCTGCCGACGCCATGATACTTGTCGGCGCTGTTTTCCGCCGGCGCATAGCCCGCGCCCTTGCGCGTGATAGCGTGGATCAGCACCGGCCCGTCGGCCGCATCCTTCAGGGTCCGCAGGATGGTCAGGAGTTGCGGCAGGTCATGTCCGTCGACCGGCCCGACATAGGAAAATCCCATATGCTCGAAGAGGCTCGAATTGCCGGTGAGGGCGCCAACGGCATGGCGCGCCCGCGCGGCGCCGGTCCGGAAAGGCTCGGGCAGCAGCGCGGCCGCCTTTTTCATCGCGACATCCATGCGGATCGCCGGCGCCCGTGCGCAGAGCGCTGTGAGATGCCTGGAAAAGGCCCCGACCGAGGGTGAAATCGACATTTCATTGTCATTGAGAATGACGAACATCCGCTGGCCCAGCGCGCCGGCATTGTTCATCGCCTCATAGGCCATGCCTGCCGACATCGCGCCGTCGCCGATCACCGCCACCACATCGCCGTCGCCATACCCCAGCGACCGCGCGGCAGCGAATCCGAGGCCAGCCGAAATCGAGGTCGAGGAATGTGCGGCGCCAAAGGGATCATAGGGGCTTTCGGAGCGTTTGGTGAATCCTGACAAGCCGCCGTCCTGGCGCAGGCTCGCCATGGCCTCGCGCCGGCCGGTGAGAATCTTGTGGGCATAGGCCTGGTGGCCTACATCCCAGATCAGCTTGTCGCGGGGCGTGTCGAATACGGCATGGATGGCGACGGTGAGTTCAATCACGCCGAGGGTGGAGCCGAGATGTCCGCCGGTGGCGGCGACCTTGGCGATGGTGTCTCGCCGGAGTTCTTCCGCCAGCGTGACAAGATCGGCATCACCGAGGCGGCGCAACGCCTCCGGATTGTCTATCCTGTCAAGAATCGGCGTCGCGTTCTCCGGTTTCGAAACAATCCCCATTGTCTGCCTCCATGTTCGCCCGGCCTTGGCCCGGTGAGTGCGGGCTTCTGGTTCTCGAACCGCACCTCCACGACCATATTCGGTGTAATGCAGAAAAATGTAAACAATAATTTACACAAAAATATGTCAATCAATATAGACAATTTGAAAAGACTAAGGCGGTTTTAGCCTCGGAATCCTCCATCAAGACGGCTGCGTGCAGGATTGCGGCCTTTGAGCTCCACCCGGTGCAGACGGATTATCGCGATTGCAAATGATCCCAGAGTGTATATTTTGGTTGACGTGACATGTACAAAAATGTGGACACTTTGGCTCGATCAGCTGGGTTCCACAGCGCGTGACGCCCGGCGCTCAGACAAGCCAGGCTCATGCGCTCAGAATGAGAGGTAACCGCCAATGGCTAAGCCCTATCCCTTCAGCGCCATTGTTGGCCAGGATGAAATGAAGGAAGCCCTGCTGATGGCGGCGGTCGAGCCGGCGCTTGGCGGGGTTCTGGTGTTTGGCGACCGCGGCACCGGAAAATCGACCGCAGTGCGCGCGCTGGCGGAACTGGTGCCCGAACTCGCCGGCACCCGCGGCTGCCGCTACAATTGCGATCCCGCCCAGCCCGCCGAACCCTGTCCGGTCTGCGCCACCGCGCCCAAGTCGGAGCGAATCAAGCGCCGGGCGCCGATGGTCGATCTGCCGCTGGGCGCCACCGAAGACAGGGTCTGCGGCGCGCTGGATATCGAAAAGGCGCTTGTCTCCGGCGAGCGCGCCTTTGAGCCCGGGCTTCTCGCCAAGGCTCATCGCGGCTTTCTCTATGTCGACGAGGTCAATCTGCTCGAGGATCATCTCGTCGACCTGCTGCTTGATGTGGCGGCTTCCGGCGTCAATGTTGTCGAGCGCGAGGGGCTGAGCGTACGCCACCCCGCCCGGTTCGTCCTGGTCGGCAGCGGCAACCCGGAGGAGGGCGAGTTGCGGCCGCAATTGCTCGACCGCTTCGGACTGTCGGTCGACGTCGCCTCGCCGCGCGATATCGCCTCGCGGATCGAGGTGCTCAAGCGCCGCGACGCCTATGAGCAGGACGCCGATGCCTTCCATGCAAAATGGTCCAGGGAAGAACAGCGGCTTGCGGCGCGGATTGTCGCCGGTCGCAAGGCCGTGGGCTCGGTGGTGCTGTCCGAGCGGTTGATGATCATGATGGCGCATCTGTGCATGCAATTGGGTGTTGACGGCCTGCGCGGCGAACTCACGCTGATGCGCGCCGCCCGCGCCAAGGCGGCGCTTGACCGCCGCAAGGAAGCGACCGTCGAGGATGTCCTGGCCGTGGCGCCGATGGCGCTGCGCCACAGGCTGCGCCGCGATCCGCTCGATGAGGCAGGCTCGAAGACCCGCGTCGACCGCGCCATCAGCGAAGTTGCGGGAGCGCCCGTGGGACATGCCTGATCCTGGCCCTGATCTGGACACTGATCTTGACCCCGGCGCTGCGGTCCATCCGCGGTGGGGCGATGCGCTGCTGGCGGCGCAGGTCCTGGTGGCCGGCGCCGGGCTGATCGGCGGGGTGCGGCTGCGCGCGGGCGCGGGCCCGGTGCGCGACCGCTGGCTCGAGATGATGCGCCTGATGCTGGCGGCAAGGCCCGGCCCGGTCCTGCCGTGGATCCGCATTCCCTCGTCCTCGGCCGCAGGCCGGCTGACCGGCGGCATCGACATCGCCGCAACGCTCACCTCGGGACGCCCGGTGCATGAAAAGGGACTGTTGGCCCGTGCCGATAGCGGATTCATCGTTCTCGGCATGGCCGAGCGGCTCGCTGGCGCAAGTGCGGCCATCATCGGCCGCGCGCTTGATGACGGCGAATCCATCGGGTCTTCCGGGACCAGGCAGGCGTCTCGGTTTTCGATCGTGGCGCTCGACGAGTCCACCGGCGAGGACGAGGACCTGCCTTCGGCACTCGCCGACCGGTTGACGCTCGATCTGCGGCTTGACGGCCTGTCGATCCGTGACGCCGTCTGTGATCCCGACTTGGCCGCTGCCCTTGCTCGGGACCTGCCTGGTGCGGAAACCTCCGCGAAAGCCATGGGCGGCATTCATATGGGCGACGGTCTGCTTGAGGCGTCTGCCGCCATAAGCATGGCTCTGCCCGGCAGCCCGATCCGCCGTGCGCTCGATCTGGTCCGCGTCGCCCGGATCCTCGCCATGCTTGAACGCAAGGATAGCGTTGACGGCGAATACCTCGCCACCGCCGTCCGGCTTTGCCTCGGCATCACCTTGAATACGTCCGAGCAACCCACCCCGGAGGATCAGCCTGCCGAAGCCGATCAGGCCCAGAATCAGGAGCAGGATCAGGCCGAGGATACGGACGACCAGCCGCCGCCTCCGCCCGAACCGCCACGCGACGATGCGGACTCCGACGGCGAAACCACCGAAGCTGAGATTCCGGAAGAGGACATGGTGGTGGCCGCCGCCGCTGCATCGCGCGCGGTGCTGGCCGAGCTCGACCGCCCGGATCGATCGATGGCGTCCAAAATGGCCCGGACTGGCAAGTCCGGCGGTTTCAAGTCGGGCAGCCGCCGAGGCCGGCCTGCAGGCATTGTCTCGCGACCGCCCTACACCGAAGCCCGGCCCGATGTGGTGTCCACATTGCGCGCGGCGATCCCGTGGCAGCGGTTGCGCAACCCGGATTTTGCGCTGCGCACCGACGGCTCGGTGCCGCAACTGCGTATCCTTCCATCGGACTTCCGCTATATCCGGTTCCGCCACCGCACCGAATCCACCGCCATCTTCGCCGTCGACGCTTCGGGATCCACCGCCATGGAGCGGCTGGCCGAGGCCAAGGGTGCGATTGAACTGCTGCTGGGCGACTGCTATGTGCGGCGCGACCAGGTGGCGCTGATCACCTTCCGCGGCCTGACGGCGGAAACCCTGCTTGAGCCCACCCGCTCGCTGGTCCGGGCCAAGCGCTCGCTCACCGGCATCCCCGGCGGCGGGCCGACGCCGCTTGCCGGCGCCATAAGACGCTCGCTCGAAATCGCCGGCATGGTGCAGCGGCGCGGCCGGTCGCCGCTGATCGTCTACCTGACCGATGGCAGCGGCAACATCGCGCTTGATGGAAAGCCGGATCGCGTCCGGGCGCGCGAGGATGAGAAGATGCTGGCCCGCCAGGGCGCAGCCCTCGGCTACCGCTCGATCCTGATCGACATCTCCCGCAGGCCGCGCGTGACGACGCGGGAACTGGCGCGCTCCATGCAGGCGCAATATTGCCCGCTGCCGATCGTTTCGGCGAGTGCGGTCAATGCCATTGTCAGCGCCGAACTGCAGAAAGGCGGCGGGCAATGAAACCGGCGCATCGTCCGTCCCGCAGCTTGCCCGCGCTTGAGGCGGAAGGCAGCCACTGGCCGCTGCGTGAAGCGAGCCGGATGGTGCGGGTCGGGCGGATCGACTGGCATGTGCAGGATCTGGGCGCTCAGGACGCCCCGGTGGCGATCCTGGTTCACGGAACCGGGGCTGCCACGCACTCATTTCGCGGCCTGGCGCCGCTGCTGGCGCAGGACCGCCGCGTCATCGCGATGGATCTGCCCGGACACGGCTTCACCCGCGGCGCCGAGGCGGAGGATCTGACCCTGCCGGGAATGGCGCAAGCGCTGGGCGGACTGGTCCAGGCGCTCGGGATCAACCCCGCCGTCGCGATCGGCCACTCGGCCGGGGTCGCGGTGCTGCTGCAATCGACATTGTCGGGCGGGATCAGGCCCGACTGCATCATCGGCTTCAATGCGGCGCTCGAGCCCATTCGCGGCAATGTGCTGCTCTCGCCTTTGGCCAAGCTGCTGTTTGCCAACCCGCTGACGGCGCGGCTGGTCTCGTTCCAGGCCAGGATCGTCAACATGGCCGATCAGTTGCTCAAGGCCACCGGCTCCCGGATCGATCAGACCGGGCGGGAGTGCTACGCCCTGCTGCTGCGCCAGCCGACCCATATCAATGGCGCTCTGGGGATGATGGCCAACTGGCGGCTGGAGCCGCTGATCGCGAAGATCGGACAGCTGCACACCCCGGTCACGCTTATTGCGGCGGCCGATGACCCGATGGTTCCGGCGCGGGTCTCGCTCCAGGCGGCGCGCCTCATTCCAGGCTGCGCCGTCGAGATCGTCGATCATGGCGGCCATCTGATGCACGAGGCCGATCCGGCTCTGGCTGCCGAGCTGATCCGGCGGGCGGCCGCTGCGTATACCGGACTGTCCCCGGCAAAGCGGATCGGTGGCTTGAGATGAGCGCGTTGAGACCAGGGTCGACCAGGAACCACAGGACCGGAGCATTGTCATGATGACTGTCCACGACCCGGTGCTTGCCGGTGGGAAAACCCGCGATGCGCGGCCCCATGCGATTGTCATCGGCGCGGGCTTTGGCGGTCTCGCCGCCGCCGTCAGGCTCGGCGCCCGCGGCTACCGCGTGACGATTGTCGAGAAACTCGACGAGCCCGGCGGGCGGGCGTCGCAGTTCCGCCAGGACGGCTTCACCTTCGATGCCGGTCCGACCATCATCACCGCGCCCTTCATCTTCGAGGAACTGTGGACGCTCTGCGGCCGCAAGCTGTCCGATGACGTCACGCTGGTGCCGCTCGACCCCTTCTACACCGTCCGATTCGACGACGGGGAGGAGTTCCGGGTCAATGGCGACGAGACCTTCATGGAAGCCGAGGTCGCCCGCTTCTCGCCCGGCGACGTCGAAGGCTACCGGCGCTATCTCGCCGAAAGCGAGCGCTGTTTTCAGACCGGCTTCCTGGGCATGATCGACAAGGCCTACCTCACGCTGTTCTCTATGGCGCAAGCCCTGCCGGGGCTCGTGATGCGACGCGCGGAACGCTCGATCCACAAGCTCGTGTCCAAATACATCAAGAACGAGAAGCTGCGGCAGGCCTTGAGCTTCCATCCGCTGTTCATCGGCGGCAATCCGATGCGTTCGTCGGCCGTCCTGAGCCTGATTTCTTATCTCGAGCGCGAATATGGCGTGCACTATGCCATCGGCGGCACCCATGCGCTGGTCAAGGGCATCGCCGGCCTGATCGCGGGGCAGGGCGGCATTATCCGCACAGGCGCCGAGGTGGCCGAAATCACCGTCGAGGGCCGCCGCGCCACCGGCGTGCGCCTGGCCAGTGGAGAACACATCGCCGCCTCCATCGTCGTCTCCAACGCCGATGCCGGCTGGACCTACACGAAGCTTCTGTCCAGGTATCCGCGCAAGCGCTGGACCGACGCCAAGGTGGCCCGCGCCAAATACTCCATGAGCCTGTTCGTCTGGTATTTCGGCGTCGACCGCCGCTACGACGATGTCGCCCACCACACCGTGATGCTGGGGCCGCGCTATGACGGGTTGCTGCACGACATTTTTGACAAAAAGCGGTTGGCCGAGGATTTCAGCCTCTACCTCTATCGCCCGACGGCCTCCGACCCGTCTGTCGCACCCGATGGCTGTGATACATTTTACGTGCTTTCTCCTGTGCCCAATCTCGATGGGGACATCGACTGGTCGACCGCTGCCGAGCCGTACCGTGAGAAGATCCAGGCCCATCTCGAGGCCACGCTGCTGCCCGGTCTTGGCGATCACCTGGTCACCTCGAAGCTGATGACGCCGCTCGATTTCCGCGACCGTCTGCTTTCGGTCAAGGGAGCCGCGTTCGGCATCGAGCCGGTGATCACGCAACTGGCGTGGTTCAGGCCGCACAACAAGAGCGAAGAGCTCGAAAACCTGTTCCTGGTGGGCGCAGGCACCCATCCCGGCGCAGGCCTTCCCGGCGTCGTCTCCTCGGCCAAGATTCTCGACAAGGTGGTTCCCCATGCCAGCGCCTTCGCCTGACGCCTTCGTTCTCGATCCGGGCCTTCGCCGCGAGTGCGAGGAGGCGATCCGCGCCGGGTCGAAATCCTTTCTCGCCGCCTCCATGCTGCTCCCCGGCCCGACCCGGTCCGCCGCCCGCGCGCTCTATGCCTTCTGCCGCGCCGCCGACGACCTGATCGACGAAAGCGCCGACCCGGCCGAGGGGCTCTTCGAGACTCGCGCCCGGCTCGACGCCATCTACCGGGGAACGCCGCGCGATCATCCCGCCGATCGCGCCTTCGTCGCCGTGGTCGAGCACTACGCCATTCCGCGCGCGTTGCCCGCGGCCCTGATCGAGGGCTTCGCATGGGATGTGGAAAACCGCAGCTACCGCAGCTGCGACGAGCTCTGTGCCTATTCCGCCCGCGTCGCCTCCACCGTCGGCGTCATGATGACGCTGATCATGGGGGTCTGTGACCGTGCGGTGCTGGCCCGCGCCGCGGATCTGGGACTTGCCATGCAACTCACCAACATCGCCCGCGATGTCGGCGAGGACGCCCGCCGCGGCCGCATCTACCTGCCGCTTGACTGGCTCGAGGAGGCGGGCATCGATCCGCAAGCCTTCCTCAGCGATCCGCAAGCCTGCCCGGCCATGCGCGCCACCACCGAGCGGCTGCTCGATTCCGCCCACATCCTCTATGCCCGCGCCATGACCGGGATTGCCGGATTGCCGCTGTCCTGCCGCACGGCGATCCGCAGTGCTGCGCTGATCTACCGCGAGATCGGCCGCGAGATCGAAATCGCCGGCCATGACAGCATCACCCGCCGGGCGCATACCTCGACCCGGCGCAAGCTCGAACTGATTGCCCGCGCCGCGGCCACGCCGTTCCTGTTCCAGCCGGTCTCCACCGAGCCCGCCCATCCCGAGGTCCGCTTCCTGGTCGAGGCCGCCGCCGCCGGACGGGTCAATGCGCCCTCGGGCTTTGACGCCAAGGCCGGCCGGATGATCGAACTGATGGCGCTGTCGGAAACCCGCCGGCGCGCGGCGGACGCCAATGCGTGACATGTCCCATTATTACGGCCTGATCGAGATTGCGCTGACCTTCGGCGGTTTCATGCTGTTCATCGTCTGGCAGGTGCGGACCCTGAAACGCGACATCCGCGCGCGGGAGGCGCGGGAGGCTGCCGAACGGGCCGTGGCCAGACCGCAAAAGGCGGACTGATCACCCCGCCCGCCGCGGCATCCGGAACGGCAGCATCGCCTTGACGATCGGCGAGGCGAAGCGGGCGCCGGACAGGCTCTCGTGCATCAGGTCGACCGTCTCGCTCATCAGCCGGGTGCGGATCACCGAGCGGGTGTAGAACGGCCCGTCCTCCAGAGTCCGCGACAGGCTGGCCCGCGCGCCCGGGTCATGATGGCCCGACCGCGGCACGCCCCAGAATCCGTTGACAAGCCGTGTCTTGGCGGGCATCGAGATCGGCTGGACCGCGCCGTCCCGGTCGATGCGCAGCGAGATTGCGCCGCGGGTGCCATCCTTGCGCTCAGTGTCGTAGATGATCACGGCGTCGCCGTCGGGCATCCGCCCGCGCGCCCAGTCCCAAAGCGAGAATGCCTTCTCCAGCGGTTCCGTGCCCCAGTTGCTGTCCATGTAGCCATGACCGGCCCAGTCGTCGCCGCCAGCCTCGAATTCGACGCTGATCCGTCCGGTGGGCGAGACCGGCCACCAGCGATGCCTGCCATGCGCATCGATGTCGAACACCTGCGATGTCACCGCGTCGGGGGAAAACCGGATCACGCCCTTGACGCGCCTGGGCAGCCATTGCGCCGGCGGACGCGGCACCGAAACCTCGTCGAACGCGATCACGATGTCTTGGCCCTCGCGACGGATGCAGCTCGGGCCCACCTGGAACGACAGCGCGTCCCGCACAGTCTCCTTGCTGCCGCGCTCGGTCATGGTCCAGCGGTTACCCGAAGGCGCGTAGAGCGCCACATTGATGCAGACATGATTGTCCGGATCGCGCCGCCCGGCCCAGTGGTAATAGGGCGAGAACACCGAGCCGACAAAGGCGATCACCGACAGGCCATAGCGCTCGCAGTCGCTCAGGCCGTCGACATACCACCAGAGATAGCCGCCCGGCGGGACGATCGCGTCGAAGCGCGGTCCTTGGCCAGGCTCTCCGCCGCCAGCATGCCGGAAAGCGTCGCCATCGGCACGCCCGGTCCCGGATGCGTGCTGCCCCCCGCCAGATAGAGCCCCGGGATCCGCGTGCGCGACCCCGGCCGCCGGAATGACGCCATGAAGCCATGGGCCGCCGGGCCGTAGAGAGCCCCGCCCGTCCCTGGAAACAGCTGGTGGAACCGGTCCGGCGTGGTCGGCGTGACCTCCATCGCCGTCCGGTCCACCTCCAGGCCGCAGGCCGAAAGATGGGTCAGTGCTTGATCGAGACATTGCCCGGTCTCCTTGGTCGTGAAGGTCTTTGTGTCGCCGTCTGCCGGCGCATTCAGGATGAACAGCATGCGCTCTCGGTCAACGCCTGTGGGCAGAAGCCCCTGGTCGTCCCGGTCCTGGGCGCAGATATAGGTCGTGGGAACCGGGGGCATGGTCCGCCTGCCGGTGAGCATATCGAATTCCGAGGCGCAATCATCGGAAAAGAACACGCTGTGATGGGCGAGCGGAAACCCCGATGTCCGAGCCGTCATGGCGAAGGTCACCGCCGAGAGCGACCGCGCAGTGCGCGGCGTGGGCGCAACGCCGCTGCGTCCTGCTCCTCCGGCCAGTCCGGCAAGCGCCGAAACGTCGCCATTGAAGATGATGCTTGCGGCCGCAAGCCGTTCGCCGCCCTTGAGTGTCAGTCCGGTGACGCCGTTGCGTCCGGACTGGATTTGGGTGACTTCGGCTTCGTAGCGGAAGTTCACGCCGAGTTCGCGGGCGAGATGCTCCATCCCGCGCGCCAGCCCATGCATGCCGCCATCGCAGAGCCAGACGCCGTCCTGTTCGACATGGGCCACCAGCATGAGCGTGGCCGGCGCCAGAAACGGTGACGAGCCGCAATAGGTGGCGTAGCGCCCGAACAATTGCCTGAGCCGCGGATCGGTAAAGCAGTCGCCGAGCGCCGACCACATCGACGACAAGGGCCTGAGCGCCAGCTGGTCGCCCAGGTTGAGAAGGCCGATCCGCGTCATCAGCGTAAGCGGCCCCGGCCGCTGGGCGTCGATATAGCTGGGCTTGAGGGTGGCGAACATGGCTGCACTTTGCGCGGCGAACCGGCGGTAGCCCTCGGCATTCTCCCGGTTTGAAAAATCGGCGATGGCGCGGGCGCTTTCCTCGACACTGGCAAACAGGTCAAGCCGTGCGCCATCGCGCCAGCCGTGCCGGGCCAGGAGCCTGGCGGGGCGCAGTCCGATACGTGCGCCGAGGTCGGCGCCTGCCATCGCAAACAGCCGCTCGAACACCCAGCGCATGGTCAGCACCGTGGGGCCGGCGTCGATGTCCTGCCCGCCGACATTGATCTGGCGCATCTTGCCGCCCGGCGCTTGCGCGCGCTCGACCACGGTGACGCGAAAGCCGGATGCCGCCGCCGAAATCGCCGCAGCAAGGCCGCCGGCGCCGGCGCCCACCACGATCACGTTCTCAGCCAATGGCATCCAGTCTCATCCTCGCGTCACGACAGCATCCAACGACGTTGACAATCCAGTCAACTATGTCAGGATAACTTTACACACATGAATGTCATTTAAAAGTGACAAACCGTGAGGTTGTCAGAGGGGCACGTGAGATGGATCTGCAAAAACGCATTGAACGCAACCTTGAGCGTGCGGTCACCTACGCCACGGCGGGCGGCAATCCTTCGCTGATGTGCGATGCGCTGCGCTACGCGGTGTTCCCCGGCGGCGCGCGCATCCGCCCGCGGCTTTGCCTGGCCGTGGCGCTGGCCGCCGGCGATGCGGCGCCCAACGCCTCCGATGCGGCGGCCACCGCCATCGAACTCCTGCACTGCGCCTCGCTGGTGCATGACGATCTGCCCTGTTTTGACGACGCGAGTTTCCGCCGCGGCAAGCCGAGCCTGCACACGGCCTTTGGTGAAACCACCGCAGTGCTCGCCGGCGACGCCCTGATCGTGTTGGCCTACGAGACGCTGGCCCGCGAGTGCCTCGCCACCCCCGACCGGATCGCGCCGCTGATCGCCGTGATTTCCCGAGCTGTCGGCATGCCGCACGGCATCATTGCCGGCCAGGCCTGGGAGAGCGAGGCCAGGATCGATCTCAAGGTCTATCACCGCGCCAAGACATCCTCGCTGTTCATCGGCTCGACCACCGCCGGCGCCATTGCCGCAGGAGTCGACCCGCAGAACTGGTACCGGCTGGGCGAAGCGCTGGGCGACGCGTTCCAGGTGGCCGACGATCTGCGCGACTGCGCCGCAGACCCCGACGAGATCGGCAAGCCCTGCGGCCAGGATGCGGCCCATGATCGTCCCAATGCGGTACTGGAACTGGGCCTCGGCGGCGCCGTGCAGCGCCTGCAGGATCTGGTCGGCGAGGCCGCCGCCTCGATCCCCGACTGTCGCGGATCGGACATGCTCAAGCAGCTGATCCTCGATGAGGCCAAGCGGCTGGTGCCCAAGAAGCTGGCCACGGTGGCGGCCTGACACCATGGTCGCAGAAATGACCGCCTCCGGTTCGCGCATGCCCGTCAGGCAGGGTCCGAACTGGCGGACACGGCTGCAGGCCTGGCGCGCGCGCCAGGTGGCGCGGCCTGGATTTCGAAAATTTGTGCAATGGCTGCCGCTGTCGCGGAGCTATTCCCGGGCGCAGGAAGCAGATCTGTTTTCGCTGGTCACCGGCTTTGTCCAGAGCCAGATCCTGTTCACCACCGTGGAGACCGGCCTGCTTAAGGCGCTGGAGGCAGGGCCGGTCACGGTGTCCGACCTTGTCCGCGCCACGGGGCTCACCGAGGACCGGGTCAGGCGGCTGCTGCAGGCGGCGCAAGCTGTCAGGCTTGTGTCCGTGGGCGACGACGGCTTTGCCACGCTCGCCGATCAAGGTGCAGTTGTCCAAAGCGATCGGGGCATTCGCGCGATGATTCGCCACCACGCGCTTCTCTACCGGGATCTCAGTGACCCGGTCGCCCTGTTCAACGGATCGCACACCGACACCGAGCTCAAGCGGCTGTGGTCCTACGCGGGCTCCGGCCGCGAATCATCGGTCAGGCCCGGTGACGCCGCGGCCTATTCGGCATTGATGGCGGCGAGCCAGTCGATGCTCGCCGACGAAATTCTCGATGCCTATGATTTCGGCCGTCACACCAGGCTCCTCGATGTCGGCGGAGGCGAGGGCGCATTCATCACCGCAGTGAGCGCCCGTCATCCTGCGTTGACACTGTCGCTGTTCGATCTGCCGCCGGTGGCGGAGCGGGCGCGGCAGAGATTTGCCGGCGAGCCGCTGACCCAATGCCCGCATTGCCATGGCGGCAGTTTTCTCGATGATTCTCTGCCGCGCGGCCATGATTGCGTCACCCTCGTCCGGGTGCTGTTCGATCACGAGGACGCCGTCGTTCTCAGGCTGTTGCGCAATGTCCGCGCCGCCATGGAGCCCGGCCAGACGCTGGTGATCGCCGAACCGATGGCGGGTGACGGGTCGCGCGGGCAACGGCTCTCGACCGCCTATTTCGGCATCTACGTCCTGGCAATGGGGTCGGGGCGTTGCCGCAGCCCCGCTGAAATCATTGCCCTGGCGCAGGCCGCTGGCTTCTCGAGTTTTGACATCCGCCCGTGCCGGTCGGCCCTGATGGCGACGCTGGTTGTCGCCCGTCCCTGACATTTTCTCAGGCGGCAGTGTAAATAAAAGTTGACATATAAGGACGTAAAAATAATATTACAGTTGGGAGGCAGCATCTTGCCTGAGTCAGGCTGGATCAAACCACATGCAGACACACGCAGTCGTATTTGAACAACCACAAAGGATCGGTCTTCGGCAGCTCGACGTCGCTGCACCGGGCGATGGCGATGTGGTTGTCGAAACGATCTGGAGCGGCATTAGCGCCGGTACGGAGAAGCTGCTGTTTGAAGGTCGCATGCCCCAGTTTCCCGGAATGGGATACCCGCTTGTTCCCGGATATGAATCCGTTGGACGCGTGGTTTCGGCCGGCAGCGATTGCCCCGGCGACATCGAGGGCCGTCTGGTCTTTGTCCCCGGCGCGCGCGGCTATGAGGATGCCGCGGCGCTGTTCGGCGCCTCCGCTTCGCGGCTGGTCACGGCCAGTGACCGGGTGATTCCGATCGATGAGGATCTCGCCCGCGACGGAACCCTGCTTTCACTTGCCGCCACCGCCTACCATGCGCTGACGCTGCCCGGCATGGCGCCACCCGACCTGGTCATCGGCCACGGCATTGTCGGTCGTTTGACCGCACGTCTGATCATCGCCATGGGCAATCCTGCGCCGCATGTGTGGGAGATCAATCCTGCCCGCCGTCACGGCGCTGCGGGCTATGAGGTGACCACCGCGGAGGCCTGCGGAAACCGCAAATGGGCCTCCGTGCTCGACGCCAGCGGCGACCCTGACATTCTCGACAAGGCGATTGCAGTGCTCGCGCGCGGCGGGGAAATCACCCTGGCCGGCTTCTACAGCGAGACCATGAGTTTCCGCTTCACGCCGGCCTTCATGCGCGAGGCGCATGTTCGCATCGCCGCCGAATTCAGGCCCGCCGATGTGCATGCGGTCCTTGATCTCCTGGCCCGTGGGCGTCTTTCGCTCGATGGCCTGATTACCCATTCAGCCAGTCCCGGAAACGCGGGGGCGGCCTACCGGACTGCCTTCGGGGATCCGGACTGCCTGAAAATGATACTTGACTGGAGGGAACTGCAATGACTGAGGGCTACAGCGGCAACGCCACGGACCGGATTCACGACCTCCTGCGCGAGGAGGCCGCGATTGAACCGGACCAGGTCCACACCGGCCCGGTCAAGAAAGACACCCAGATCATTGCCATCTACGGCAAGGGCGGCATCGGCAAATCCTTCACGCTCGCCAACCTCTCCTGCATGATGGCCCAGCTTGGCAAGAAGGTTCTGCTGATCGGCTGCGATCCGAAGAGCGACACCACCTCGCTGTTATTTGGCGGCCGCGCCTGCCCGACCATCATCGAGACGTCTTCCAAGATGAAGGCAGCCGGCGCTGAACTGAAGATTTCCGATGTATGCTTCAAGCGCGACGGCGTCTTCGCCATGGAACTCGGCGGACCCGAGGTCGGCCGCGGGTGCGGCGGGCGCGGCATCATCCACGGCTTCGAGACGCTCGAGAAACTGGGCTTCCACGACTGGGATTTCGACTACGTGCTGCTCGACTTCCTGGGCGACGTGGTCTGCGGCGGCTTCGGCCTGCCGATTGCCCGCGACATGTGCCAGAAGGTGGTGGTCGTCGGCTCCAACGATCTGCAGTCGCTCTATGTCGCCAACAATGTCTGCTCGGCGGTGCAGTATTTCCGCAAGCTCGGCGGCAATGTCGGCGTCGCCGGCATGGTCATCAACAAGGATGACGGCTCGGGCGAGGCGGCCGCCTTCGCCAAGGCTGTCGGCATTCCTGTGCTGGCCGCGATCCCGCAGGATGACGATATCCGCAAGAAGAGCGCCAACTACCAGATCATCGGCCATCCGGACAACCGTTGGGGCCCGCTGTTTGAAACGCTCGCCACCAATCTCGGCCTGGCGCCGCCGGTCCTGCCCGAACCGCTCGACCAGGACGGGCTGATCAACCTGTTCGATGCCAGCGACACCGGCGGCGATTACGTGCTCGTGCCGGCGCAGCCGGAAGACATGTGCCCGGCCGCAGCGCTCGCGCGTCCGTCCCTCGAAGTCGTCTACGACACGGTGTGATCATGGATGATTTTTCCCCCACTCGCGAAGACCTTGCCCCGACGCCGGCCGACAGTGCTGCCGCCGAAGGCATGTCCTGCGCATCGGGCGCGGAGAAAATGAAGGCGCAGGCCATGGCTTCGGGCAAGTCCGAGTTGATGGCGCAATTGGAGGCGGATTACCCCAAGGGACCCCATGACCAGCCGCAATCCATGTGCCCTGCCTTTGGCTCGCTTCGGGTAGGGCTTCGCATGCGCCGGGTCGGCACCATCCTGTCGGGCTCTGCCTGCTGCGTGTACGGTCTGACCTTCACCTCGCATTTCTATGGCGCCAAGCGCTCGGTCGGCTATGTCCCGTTCAATTCGGAATCGCTGGTCACCGGCAAGCTCTACGAGGATATCCGCGACGCCGTCCACGAGATGGCCGATCCCAAGGCCTATGACGCCATCGTCGTCACCAGCCTCTGCGTTCCCACCGCGTCGGGCGTGCCGCTGCAGATGTTGCCCAAGCAGATCAACGGCGTGCGCATCGTGGGCATTGACGTACCCGGCTTTGGCGTACCGACCCATGCCGAGGCCAAGGACGTGCTGTCTGCCGCCATGCTCAACTATGCCCATGGCGAAGCTGAGAGCGGTCCGGTCCAGGCGCCGCGCGGCGGCATCGAGGAGCGTCCGTCGGTCACCCTTCTGGGCGAAATGTTCCCCGCCGACCCGATGATGATCGCCGCCATGCTGGAGCCGATGGGCCTGGCCGCGGGACCGGTGGTGCCGGTGCGCGAATGGCGCGAGCTCTACGCCGCACTCGATTGCGCCGCGGTTGCCGCGATCCATCCCTTCTACACCGCCTCCGTACGGGCGTTCCGTTCAGCCGGGCGCAAGGTCATCGGTTCCGCGCCGGTTGGCTTCGAGGGCACCGATGCCTGGCTGCAGGCGATCGGCGACGGCTGCAACGTGCCGCAGGCGAAGATCGACGCCGCCCGCAACGCCTTTGGTGGCGCCATCCGCGGCGCACTTGCCGCAAACCGCATCAACGGCCGCATCACGCTGTCGGGCTATGAAGGATCCGAGCTGATCGTCGCGCGCCTGCTGGTCGAAAGCGGCGCGGATCTCAGATATGTCGGCACCGCCTGCCCGAAGACAGAGTTCTCGACGCTCGACGCCGAGTGGCTCGAGGCCAGGGGCGTCAGGGTCAACTACCGCGCCTCGCTGGAGCAGGATCTTGCGGCGATGGCCGAATTCCAGCCCGATCTCGCCATTGGGACCACCCCCGTGGTGCAGAAGGCCAAGGAGAACGGCACGCCGTCGCTCTACTTCACCAATTTGATTTCGGCGCGCCCGCTGATGGGGCCTGCCGGCGCCGGTTCGCTCGCCACTGTGGTCAACGCGGCCATCGCCAACAAGCCGCGCTTTGACCGGATGCGGGAATTCTTCGGCGAAGTCGGCAAGGGCGACAATGCCGGCGTCTGGGAAAACACGCCGGTTCACGACCAGGCCTTCCGCAAAAAATTCGCCGCCAAGGCGGCTGCCTCGAAGAATGCCGTGGATTCCGGGGAGGCGATTGGCTCATGACGCTGATCATCGACCATGACAGGGCAGGGGGCTATTGGGGCTCGGTCTATGTCTTCACCGCCATCAAGGGCATGCAGGTGATCATCGACGGACCGGTCGGCTGCGAAAACCTGCCGGTGACATCGGTGCTGCATTACACCGACGCGCTGCCGCCGCATGAGCTGCCGATCGTCGTAACCGGTCTCGGCGAGGAAGAACTGGGCCAGCACGGCACCGAAGCGGCGATGAAACGCGCCCGCTCCGTGCTCGATCCCGATCTGCCTGCGGTTGTCGTCACCGGCTCCATTGCCGAGATGATCGGTGGCGGCGTGACGCCGGAAGGCATGAATATCCAGCGCTTCCTGCCGCGCACCATCGACGAGGACCAGTGGCAGTCCGCCGACCGGGCGATGAAGTGGCTGTGGACGGAATACGGCCCGAAGAAGGGCAAGATCCGTCCCCCCAAGGCGCGCAAGGACGGCGCCAAGCCCAAGGTCAACATCATCGGCCCGATCTACGGCACGTTCAACCAGCCGTCTGACCTGGCTGAAATCCGTCGCTTGATCGAGGGCATCGGCGCCGAGGTCAACATGAGTTTTCCGCTGGGCAGCCATCTGGCCGACGTGCCGCAGCTTGCCGATGCGGAGGCCAATGTCTGCCTCTACCGCGAGTTCGGCAGGTTGTTGTGCGAGGCGCTCGACCGGCCCTATCTGCAGGCGCCGATCGGCATCCATTCGACCACCGCCTTCTTGCGCTCGCTGGGCGAGATGCTCGGGCTCGACCCCGAACCCTTCATCAAGCGCGAAAAGCACACCACGCTCAAGCCGATGTGGGACCTGTGGCGCTCGGTCACCCAGGATTTCTTCGCCACCGCCGGCTACGCCATCGTCGCGGGCGAGACCTACGAGCGCGGCATCCGCAATTTCCTCACCGAGGAGATGGGCATGCCCTGCACCTTCTCGGTGCAGCGCGTGGCCGGCAAGAAGACCGACAACCAGGCGATCCGCCAGATGATCAAGGACAAGCCGCCGCTGGTCATGTTCGGTTCCTACAATGAGCGCATGTATCTGGCCGAGGCCGGCGCGCGGGCGATCTACATCCCCGTCTCCTTCCCCGGCGCCATCATCCGCCGCCACACCGGTACGCCGGTGATGGGCTATTCTGGCGCCTCGTGGCTCATTCAGGAAGTCTGCAACGCGCTGTTTGACGCGCTGTTTTCGATCCTGCCGCTGGCCACCGACATGGACGCCGTCGAGGCCACACCGGCAAAGAACCGGGGCGAACTGCCCTGGGCGCCGGAAGCCAAGGCGAAGCTCGATCACGCCATCGGCCTTGAGCCGGTGCTCGTCAGAATTTCCGCCGCCAAGCGGCTGCGCGATGCCTCCGAACAGGAAGCGCGCGCCCGCGGCAGCGCAATCGTCAACCAATCAGACGTGGATTTGGCCAGCCAGGCGCTCAGGCGCGGGCGAGCCGCATAACGCGCCGGGATGCCCCCGGCGGAAAGGGAGAATGCGATGACAGTGACAGTGCATAACAGGGAAAGGCAGGCAGCCCGCGGGCAGTCGAGGACCGACCGGGTTGAATACTGGCTGCTGGTCGCCATCGCCTTCGTCATCTGTTTCGCCATGGCGGGGACATCTCGCGCGGTTGCGGCGTTTCGCGGCAAATCCGTCGACAGCCATGGCCAATCGGTCTTTGCGGAGGCGCGTGCATCGGCGCACGCCACCGCGGGTTACGTCTTCCTGGCCTAGTGGTGCGATCCCGACAGATGGGAACCATCTGTTTCGGTCAGACCGCTAGCCCAAACGTCTTTGCCGGAGTCCAAATCCGGCATTAACCGCCGAAGCCGCCTGTTCCAGGCGTCAGAGGCACCCGGCTGCGGGGCACCGCAGCGCTTGTGACTAGGAGGTACTTCAATGTCCAGTCCAAACACCGTTTCGCTTTCGGGAATGACCGAGGGTGAAGCTCAAGAGTTCCACTCGTACTACCTCCAGGGGATGATTGCATTCGTGGCTGTCGCCGTCGTTGCGCATATTCTCGCCTGGTTCTGGCGCCCGTGGATCCCCGGTCCGGAAGGCTACGCTTCGTTTGAAGGCGTTGGCCAGACCGTATCGGCATTCCTGCCAATGCTCACGTAAAGGAGAAGCGAAATGTGGAGAATCTGGATGCTCTTCGACCCGCGTAAAACGCTGGTTGTTCAAGGTGTTTTCCTGTTCGCGCTGGCTGTGATGATTCATCTCGTCCTGCTCAGCACGTCTCGCTTCAACTGGCTCGAAGGCGCACCGGTCGTGACCGGCGCCCTCGACCCGTCGACGGGCATCATGGGGCTCATCCCCATGATGATTGGCTAAACGCTGACAAGAATGACTGCGGGCGGGGCACTGGCTCCCGCCAGCCGCCCGCGGTCGAATTCTGGAACGGGCAAAACCCGGAACGGGGTCGCGTGAATTCACCGCGATCAGACGGGGTTGGAGACAAGCCATGGCGCTGCTCAGTTTTGAAAGAAAATACCGCGTTCGCGGTGGCACCCTGATAGGCGGTGACCTGTTCGACTTTTGGGTCGGACCATTTTATGTAGGTTTTTTTGGCGTCACCACGGCATTCTTCGCGGGGCTTGGAACCGCCCTCATGGCCTATGGCGCGGCGCTCGGGCCAACCTGGAACATCTGGCGCATCTCGATTGCGCCGCCGGACCTGAGCTACGGGCTCGGCCTGGCGCCTCTGGCGGAAGGCGGGCTATGGCAGGTGATCACCATCTGCGCGATCGGGGCCTTCGTGTCCTGGGCGCTGCGCGAGGTGGAAATCTGCCGCAAGCTCGGAATCGGCTATCATGTCCCCTTCGCCTTCGGTGTCGCGATCTTCGCCTATGTCACGCTGGTCGTGTTCCGGCCGATGCTGCTCGGCGCCTGGGGACACGGTTTCCCCTATGGCATCTTCAGCCATCTCGATTGGGTGTCGAACGTCGGATACCAGTATCTGCACTTCCACTACAATCCGGCGCACATGCTCGCGGTGTCACTGTTTTTCACCACCACGCTGGCCCTGTCGCTGCATGGCGGTCTCATCCTCTCGGCCGCCAATCCGGGCCGCGACGGCACACTTCGCAACAACCCCAGCGAGGTCAAGACTCCGGAACATGAAGACACCTTCTTCCGGGACATCATCGGGTATTCCGTCGGAACGCTCGGCATTCACCGCCTTGGCCTGGTGCTGGCCCTGAATGCGGGATTCTGGAGTGCGGTGTGCATCATCATCAGTGGTCCGCTCTGGAACCAGGGCTGGCCGGAATGGTGGAACTGGTGGCTCGATCTGCCGGTCTGGCGCTGAAAGGGATCTGATCATGCAATATCAAAACATCTTTACCCAAATCCAGGTCCGCGGACCTGTGGAAGCCGGGATCCCGTTACCACGCGGTGACGACGAGCGCGTCGGAACTCCGTCTTACAACTGGCTGGCCGGCTGGTTCGGCAACGCCCAGATCGGTCCCATTTATCTCGGGTTTCTGGGCACGGCCGCACTCATAAGCGGAACCATCTGGTTTGTCATCGTCGGGTTCAACATGCTGGCGTCCGTCGGTTGGGATCCGATCCAGTTCATCCGTCAGCTGTTCTGGCTGGCGCTTGAGCCGCCGCCGGCGAAATACGGCCTGTCGATCGTGCCGCCTCTCAACGAGGGAGGCTGGTACATCATCTCGAGCGTTTTCCTGCTGGCCGCCGTGCTGTTGTGGTGGGCGCGCATCTATGTCCGGGCGCGGGCGCTCGGCCTCGGCACCCACGTCTTCTGGGCCTTTGGCGCAGCGATCTGGCTGTTCCTGGTGCTCGGCCTGTTCCGGCCTATCCTGATGGGTTCCTGGGCGGAAGCCGTGCCCTATGGCATCTTTCCGCACCTCGACTGGACCGCGGCGTTTTCGATCCGCTACGGCAATCTCTATTACAACCCGTTTCACTGTCTCTCGATTGTCTTCCTTTACGGATCGGTGCTGCTGTTTGCCATGCACGGCGCAACCATCCTCGCCGTCACCCGCTATGGCGGCGAGCGCGAGCTGGAGCAGATCACCGATCGCGGCACCGCGTCCGAACGCGCAGCGCTGTTCTGGAGATGGACCATGGGTTTCAACGCCACCATGGAGTCGATTCACCGTTGGGCATGGTGGTTCGCCGTTCTCACGCCGATCACGGGTGGAATCGGGATTCTGCTGACCGGGACCGTGGTCGACAACTGGTACCTGTGGGGCATGAAACACGGCATTGTCGCGCCGGTGCCCGACATGTGGCCAACCGTCGTCGATCCGGCTCTAGGGGGATAAGACCATGAAACTTTGGATTCCGTTTGCCACAGCCGCTGGCGTGTTCGTTGCAGCAGCCATTCTCTTCGGCGCCGATTGGGATATGCCCCCGGTTGACACCGAGCAGATCGGCTACCGCGGCACAGGCATGGTCCTGATCAAGGACCGTGAGAAGCAGGAGGACCTGCGCCTCGCCAATGTCGCACCCGAACCGCTCTACGAGGCGGATCCGGAAGGCGACCGGGCCGGCGATGTCTACGAGAACGTCCAGGTGCTGGGCGGCCTCTCCGATGACCAGTTCAACCTGTTCATGGCCTCGATCACCGAATGGGTGTCGCCGGAGCAGGGTTGCGCCTACTGCCACAATGAGGAGAACCTCGCTTCCGATGAGGTCTATACCAAGGTTGTGGCCAGGCGCATGATCCAGATGACCCAGGCCATCAATCAGGACTGGCAGCCCCACGTCGCCGAGACCGGCGTCACCTGCTACACCTGTCACCAAGGCCAGCCGGTTCCGGCCAATGTCTGGTCACGCGATCTCGGTCCGGGCGAAAAGGGCCGGGCGCTTGGCTGGCGCGATGGCCAGAATGTGGTCAGCGAGCTCGCCGGCGTCACGTCATTGCCTTCAAATGCGCTTGAAAGTTACCTGCTTGAGGACGAGCAGATCCGTGTGCATTCCCTGACCGCCTTGCCGAACGGGGAGAATACGGCCACCACCAAGGAGACCGAATCCACCTGGGCTCTGATGATGCACATGTCCGAAAGTCTCGGCGCCAACTGCATGACATGCCACAACTCCCGTGCGTTCAATGACTGGGATCAAAGCCCGCCGCAACGGGTAACCGCCTGGCACGGCATCCGCATGGCGCGGGATATCAATCAGACCTACATGATTGGCCTGGCCCCGGTGTTCCCGGATAATCGCAAGGGGCCGGAAGGCGATGTGCTGAAAGTCTCCTGCGCGACCTGCCACAACGGCGTTCAGAAGCCGCTCTACGGCGTTTCGATGCTCAAGGACTATCTGGACTCCCTTGGCGTCAAGACCAACACCGACGTGCCTGACTACACCACCTACACGCCGGGGGAGACCCAGATCATGGGGCCGGCGAAGACGACCTCGCTCGAGCCGGTCTCCGGCATGGGCGATGGGGGGAAGGCTCTGGCATCCGCCGATTGAGCCCTCTGCAGCAGGCGGCGCTTTCCCTCGGCGTCCGTCTGCGCAAAAGAGAACCGGAGATCGCAAGATCTCCGGTTCGTCTGTTTTCAGGGTTGAATTGTGCCTGCCTGCCAGTTGAAGACAGGGATCGGCGCCGCCAGAGCACCGCACCGGCATCAGGCCGGTGCTGGCAAAGGTCCGGTCGACCGACAGGTCTTATCGGATGTGCGATCCGCAATAGTCAGCAGCGCTTGGGGAATGGCTTGGATCGAACTCCGATCAAGTCGAACCATGCCTGCGGAATCGAGTTTCCACGCCGCGCAGGATCACGGCCTGGATCAGCTCATCCTGATCGAGTGAAGGCAGCATCAATTGGTGCAGGGAAAACCCGGCCGGTCAGAAGATCAGACTGGGATAGCGGTCCGCGTAGATCCGGAACCAGGGTGTGAACCGCTCCGGGTGTTCGGCGATCTCGGTGTGCAGCGCGTCGCGGGTGATCCAGCGGGTGTCTTCGACCTCGCGCGGATCGGGCGCGAGCTCAAGTGCCGACCGGTCGGCCGTGCCGATATACATCGTCACCTTCTCGTGCTCGTGCAGGCCGTTGCCGACGTCGGCCGAGTACTCGACCACGCGCCGGCGCGACAGCGCCACGTTGAAGCCGAGCTCTTCCCGGAGCCGCCGCCGGGCGCAGCTGTCGATCGGCTCGTCCCAGTGCGGATGCGAGCAGCAGGTGTTGGCCCACAGCCCGCCGCAATGATATTTCGACTGCGCCCGCTTCTGGATCAGCAGATGGTCGCCATCAAAGACGAAGATCGACACCGCGAGATGAAACAGCCCGTCGGCATGCGCCTTCAGCTTTTCGACCGGATAGAGGGAGCCGTCGTCCGCGATTGCCGGAATGATCGTCGGGTGTACATTCATCGTCTTGTCCTGTCTCAAATTCCGGCCGCGGCCGCAAGGGTGCCGCCTGCGCGGTGGCCGTCCTGCGCCGTGGCGCCGTTCTTATCCTGTTCTGACACGCCGTCCAGCCCCTGCCACTGGCCGTCCACGGCCAGCAGGTTGAACCGCGTGAAGCAATATTCCGAAAACCAGTCGCCTTGATAGGCGCAACGCACCGCCTCGCCATGGGTTGCGCTGGTCCTTGAAAACTTTTCCATCGCCTCGACCGAGTGCCAGATCGACAGCGTGACCTGGTGAAGCCAGGGGATTTCGCCGGTGCCGATCATGAATTGCCGCGTCTTCTCGGCTTCCACCGTGGCTGAAATCGCGGGCACCTTCGACCAGAAACGGATCAGCTTCGATGGCCGGATCGAGGCCCGCGTCATCGCCACCACCGGCAGTGTCTGTTGGCCCGCGCTTTCATCAACCGGGAAGACATGGCCGTCCCAGCGGCCGCGGGTTGAAACCGGCTCGAGATAGAGCGTCGCCATCCGGTCTGATGTCTTGCGGTAGCCCTCAAGCCCCTTGGCGGAACTGATACGATCGCGGGCGATCTCCAGCGACGGCCATTCGGCAAGCAGGGTATAAACGCCGAAATTCGGCCGCGTCGAAAACCCCGCGCCCGATCCGGTGCCCATCAGCTTGAAGAACTGCAGATCGGGGATCGCGCGAAGCGCAGGCTTCGCCAGTCCCATCTGCGAAAACGCCCACAGGCGCTGACGCAGCGAGGAAAAACCGAACAGCGAAAACGTCACCACCGTCACGGGCTTCCCTTCCTGGCTCCTGCCGGATGCGTCTTGTCTCGTCTGGTCCGGGCTTCGCCGGCCCGGATCAGGCTACTGCGCGCGACAGTGCGCATTGCGACCACAGATCGCACAGCGACTCCACCAGATGCCTCAGGTCGCCGTCGCTGTGCATCGGCGTCGGCGTGAACCTGAGCCGCTCGGTGCCGACCGGAACCGTCGGATAGTTGATCGGCTGGACATAGACCCCGTAGGTGTCGAGCAGGATGTCCGAGATCCATTTGCACTTCTTGGCGTCGCCCACCATCACCGGCACGATGTGGCTGGGGTTGCGCATGTGCGGAATGCCCTTGGCGTCCAGCATGGCGCGGAACCTGGCGACATTGTTGCGATGTCCGGCCCGTTCCATCTGGCTGACCTTCAGATGCCGGATCGACGCCGTGGCGCCGGCTGCCAGCGCCGGCGGAATGGCGGTGGTGAAGATGAAGCCCGAGGAGAAGCTGCGGATGAAATCGCACACGGCCCGCGACCCGGTGATGTAGCCGCCCATCACGCCAAAGGCCTTGCCGAGCGTGCCTTCGATGATCGAAACCCGGTCCATCAGACCGTCGCGCTCGGCAACGCCGCCGCCGCGGGGCCCGTACATGCCGACGGCGTGCACTTCATCGAGATAGGTCATGGCGCCGAAGCGTTCGGCCACGTCGAGAATGTCGCCGATCGGCGCGATGTCGCCATCCATCGAGTAGACGCTCTCGAACGCCACCAGCTTGGGCGCGTTCGGATCGTCGGCCGCCATCAGCTCGGCCAGGTGCTTCGGGTCATTGTGCCGCCACAGGCGCTTCTCGGCGCGGCTGTGGCGGATGCCTTCGATCATCGAGGCATGGTTGAGCGCGTCGGAATAGATGATCAGGCCGGGGATATTGGCGCCAAGTGTGCCGAGCGCCGCCCAGTTGGATATATAGCCAGAGGTAAAGATCAGCGCGGCTTCCTTGCCGTGCAGGTCCGCCAGTTCGTGCTCCAGAAGCACATGGGCGTGGTTGGTGCCCGAGATGTTGCGTGTGCCGCCGGCGCCCGCGCCGCACTGGTCGACAGCTTCATGCATGGCCTGGATCACCTTGGGGTTCTGGCCCATGCCGAGATAGTCATTCGAGCACCAGACCGTCACCTCGTGGGTGGTGCCATCGGCGCGATACCGGGTGGCGCGGGGGAAGCCACCGGCATGCCGCTCAAGCTCAGCAAAGACACGGTAATTGCCTGCCTCATGCAGCGTGTCGAGCTGTGATGTGAAGTAGCGGTTGAAGTCCATTTGGGTGATCCCCCTTAGCTCAGGCCCGCGCGGCTGCGCGGGAAGTTTCCGATTCCGGTGTGGTGTGAAGCTTGGCCGGGATGTCCCGGGTCTTGCTCGGTGATTTCGTTCTGGTCTTGTCCATCGCCCAGCCCCACAGGGCGGAATCGCGAACCGGCAAAACGAGAAACATGTGTTCGATCAGCGCCAGCGCCGCAAAGGCGGCCAGCAGCGTCCACTTGACCGCTGCGTGATCGGTTTCCGCCGTTGCCGCGGCAAAGACCAGCCAGGCCAGCAGAAGGGCTGTGCCGCCGAGCGAAACATAGAACCAGCCGCTGGTCCGGTCGGTGCGGAAATAGCTTTTGAGATAGGACAGCCGGTCGGGCAGCATGTCGCTGATCGCGTGCCGTGCGCCGAGATAGATGTTGAGCTTGGTCGAGATCCGCATCACCCACAACAGGCTGAATGCCAAGAGCCCGGTCGTGTTCTCGACGCCGCCCATGAACCACACGAGCCCCAGCACTGTGGCAAACAGCGCGATTTCATGGTCGCGCACGGTGAGGAACGCGGCGCGAAACCGCGTTTTCTCCCGTGGCGCTTCCGAGACCGCAATCCGCCGCGGCCCGGTCACCAGCCCGATCAGGAATGTGGTCTCGTGCCACGCCCACAGGGCGAGCGCCGAGAAGAAGGCAATATAGGCCGAGAGCGCGGTGGTGCTGTCACCGGCGGTGGCGATCAGCCCGAATATGCCGAGCATCGCCACCCCGGTGGCGAGCGCCATCACGGTCTTGAAATACTTGTTTCCCGCCCGCGCCAGCGCCAGCACCAGCCCGGTGGCGACCCACCAGGCGGCGCTTGCGATCAGGACTGCGGACAGGAAGATCATCCCGGTTGCCCCTTACCAGACCGGCTGCAGCCGGCTCTTGGCCGGCACGTGGTTGGTCTGCGTCGGGATCATGTAGAGCCGGGCGAAGGTCAGGCCGGCGCGAGCCATGTGCCAGCTCTTGGCGATCCTGCCTGCAATGCCGCCGCGTTCGGCGGCCGCGTTGACGTCGGCATTGATCCGGTTGAGCTTGCGCAAGGCCGCGATGAAGCCCGGGTGATCGAGATCGAGGGTCAGCGGGAACACCTGCCTGGTGATTTCGCTGGTCAGGCGGAATACCCGCATGTCGTAGTCCTCGATGTCGATATCGATCGCCTTGTGAAACGCCGGACGGGCATGGTCGCGCACATACATGGTGGCGAACACGGCAAGCAGGAAGAACTTGATCCAGTACTTGTTGACGCCCGACGTCAGCTTCGGATCCGAACGCATGATCAGCGAAAACGCCTCGCCATGACGGAACTCGTCGCTGCACCATTCCTCGAACCACTTGAAGATCGGGTGGAAGCGCTTTTCCGGATGCTTTTGCAGATGCCGGAAAATGGTGATGTAGCGGGCGTAGCCGATCTTTTCCGACAGATAGGTCGCGTAGTAGATGAACTTCGGGCGGAAATAGGTGTATTTCTTCGCCTTGGCGAGAAAGCCCATATTGACGCCGATGTTGAACTCCTTGAGCGCATCATTGATGAAGCCCGCATGGCGGCTTTCATCGCGGCTCATCAGTCCGAACAGCTCGCAGATCTCCTGGTTGCTGCCGCGGCGCTTCATTTCCTTGTAGAGCACGCAGCCGGAAAATTCGGCTGTGAGCGACGACACCAGGAAATCGATGAACTCCCGGCGCAGGTCGTCGGGCAGCGCGTCGATGTCGATCTGGTCCCAGTCGGCGTTGCGCTTGAAGTGGCCCTTGTTCGGATCCGAGCGCATTTCGGCGATCAGCTCGTCCCATTCTTCCCGCACGCCCGTGACGTCGAGACGGTCCATCTCGTCGAAATCGGTGGTGTAGAACCGCGGATTGAGCATCGTCGATTCGACCGCAGTCTTGGTCGTTTCATTGACGTCGGGGCGGTCCCCGGCTTCGGTCTCTGACTTGGTGAGGTCAGGTCCAACGTGCTTGTTCATGCCCGTGCCCTCTCTGAGAAGCTGAATTCACACAGTTCCATGAACTCGAAATCGCCGGTGGCGCGCGTCCAGGTGCGTTCAAGCAAGCTCGCGCGTGTGATCGTCGCTGTGCGGCGGAAGGTTTCGCGGTGGCCATAAGGCACTTCCACGGGCGAGCCGTGCACGATCACCTCGTCGCCGGGGTAGACAACCACTCCGTTGTCAAAACGCAAATGCGCGCCCAGTTCCTCGAAAGTATTGTTGATTTCCACGGTGCAAGGAACCTCCTCCTTGCGCCTTCCTATCAGCGGTGTTTTGCTCATGGCTTCTCATTCCCTCTCGAAGCTAGCATTTCAGCATAGGCGGCGGCGTTATCAGGCCCGAAGGCGTTGAGATAAAGCCGTTCGCCGGTGGCGGTATCGGAGAGCGACACGGAGCCGTTCTCCCATCTGATCAGCCGGTAGGGCAGGGTCTCGGGCATCTCGGCCACAAGCCGCATGCGCGACAGGGCTCTAAGCGAGCCGCGCACAAATCCGCCTTCTGTCGGCGCGAAATTCTTGATGAGTTCGCCCGTCTGGGCGTCGGTGATGGTGATTTCCGTGTCATGGGCGCCGGTGATCACGATGTCTCGGATTGCCGCGGGCTGACCATAGACATTGACCATCGTGCCGATGCCGGTCTTCATCCCGAACAGGATGGCGACAAAGGTGAATCCGATCAGCCCAAGCCCCATCACCAAGGGCAGCCGCGGAAACCGGCTTGCAGTCCGGCTTGAGTTTTCCGGGCGGCCCTTGGTGTCTGGGAGGCTTGGGGTGAACGCATTCATGGTCTTACTCCGCGGCTTCGATGATGCGGCCGGCGGTTGCCCGGCCCGTCTGTTTGGTTGCAGGTGTGGCCAGTCTGGCGGCGTTCTCCGGTGTGCGGGTGCTGGCCAGCGCAGCCGCCAGCACATTGCCGGCAATCGCCACGTCTTTCAGGCAGATCATCTGCGGCATCAGCGCGCCCTTGCGAAAGCCCCGGACATGCGGCCAGAACACCAGCCACGACAGCCGGTCGCCAGGCAGAAGCGTCAGTGCGATGTCGCCAACCCCGTTCTTGCCCTCGCGCATGTCGGCCGAGACAATCCGCGTGAACGGCAGATTGAACGTCGCCGACAGCGCCACCCCGATGCGCATGACGATGCGCTTGTTGGTGATGGTGTAGAGCGTGGTCTTCTGCACGCCCCAGGCAAAGGCCTCCATGAGGCCGATGCCGATGGTCGACAGGATGGCGAGCGCGCCGGAGGAGAACAGGATCTCGCTTGGCTGGCGTCCGTCATAAAGGCCGGCGGAAATGTTCCAGGCGACCAGCACCGCGAAGTAGCCCGCGATCCAGCGCGTCTTGAGCACGTGCCGGGAGACTGCCGCCGAAGAGGGCGCGCCCTGCCACAGGATGTATTCGCCTTCCGGGAGCCGGGCCGGGAGACCCGGCACCGGTTCGTAATCATGTTCTGGTCCGCCGGTCTCGCTCATGCCATCGGCTCCTGGCGGTGAGGCTCGGCGTAAAGCAGGCCGGAACCGTAATAGGCCATGATCCTGTCTTCCTCGAGCAGGGTGACGCTCTCCGGCTCCCTTGTGCCGGGCACGAGGGCGAACTGCTCGCCGCGCAGCGCATGGACGTAAAATATCCGGCTGCCATCGCGGGTCTTGCGGAAGACGCCGAAATTGATCGGCACCAGGATTGTCCTGGGCGCTTCGCCCACTTCGGTGACGGCTTCGAGATAGCGCAGCAATTGCTCGGAGCGGTCGACCCAGATGTCGCTGATCGTGCCTGCGACAACGAGGTCGCATCCAACGACGCGCAAGCCCACCGGATCGATTTCTCCCTCGGCGATATGGAAGTCGGGAGCTGCCCGCAACGGCACGATCTTGGGATCGCCATGATGTGTGAGATCGGGCGTGTCGGATCGTTCCGCCCACGATCCCGGACCGATGGAATCGAGCATCGGATTTTCACTGGTCGGCAAATAGGGAGCGCCGGAGAAATTGCCGAGCCGGGTGCCCTTTACGGGCCGGTCGGCATTGTCGCGCCTGGCATTGGGCGCCAGGACCTCGCCATGGCCGTGCGGCAGCAGGAAGGTCTTGGCGGGCGGTACGAAAAACCAGTCATCCCGGTTGAAGAACCCCGACTGGTCCGCTTCGAGCGGATAGCCCTCGCGGCGGTCTTCCTGGCGAATATAAAACAGCAACAGTGCGAAAAACACCCAGAACGCATAGAGCGTGACCTGGGCGACATCGATATACGATGTGATGGCTCCGGTTTCCATGACTTCTCTCCTTCAAGCGCCCGGCGCTCAGCCGGGCATTTCTGCCAGTCCGAAGCGGGCGCTCCGGGCCTGGACGTGGATTTGGCGCCGTGCAGCGAGCGGCCCGAGAGCCGCGAGCGCCATGAACAGCAGACCGATTTCAAGATGATAGACAACGCTGTACCCGGCCGCAGGCGCAGTCATCGCGGCGCCGGGCGCGGCGCCGGCGACAAGGCCGTTGACGACGTCCCGGATCAGTCCGCCAGCCGCGAGACCGAGCCCGATGGCCGTGGCTTGCACGGCGCCCCAGGCTCCGATGGCCAGTCCATTGTCCGATTTTTCCGCGATATCCATGGCTGCAACCATCGTGCACACCGCAAACAGCCCGCCGCCAAAGCCGATGATGCAGACTCCGGCGCGGAACAGGTTGGTCGCGTGAAGCGGTTCGGAGAAGATGATCGCCGAAAAGCCTGCAATGCCGGCGATCAGCCCGAGTGCTGCGAGCCGGTACAGGTTCGCGCCCTGTTTCAAGGCGCGGGCGGCATAGCCAAAACCAAGCAGCGTGCCGGCGGCCCAGATTGCCGTGAGGAACGTCGTCTGGCTCACCGAGAGCTTGAGAACCTCGCCGCCATAGGGTTCAAGCAGCACGTCCTGCATGGAGAAGGCTGCCGAGCCGAGCGCCACCGCGACGAGCAGCCGCAGGGTTCCCTTTTCCTTGCGGTAGGCGGCAAAAGCTTCCCCGAACCGAACGGTCGGACGCTCATGGCGGGTCGCCACCGGATTGCGCGGCTCCTGTTTCCACAGGCAGATGATGTTGAGCACCACCGTCGCCACAGCCGCGCCCTGCACCACCTTGATCAGCAGCAGCGGCGCAAAATCGCGCAGCAGGAAGGCGAAGATGATCGAGGAGACCAGCATGCCGACCAGCAGCATGACATACATCAGCGCCACCACCCGCGGCCGCTTTTCCTCGGACGAGAGGTCGGTGGCAAGCGCCAGGCCCGCGGTCTGCGCCATGTGCATGCCGATGCCGGTCATCAGGAACGCCAGCAGCGCGCCCGCCGGTCCGCCCCAGGCCGGGCCGGTTGCCTGCGACTGCATCACCAGCAGCGCAAACGGCATGATCGCCAGCCCGCCGAACTGCAGGATGGTACCGAGCCAGATATAGGGTACGCGCCTGACGCCGAGCGCCGATTTGTAGGTGTCGGAGCGATGGCCGATCAGGGCCCTGAACGGCGCCGCCAGCACAGGGATCGCGATCATCAGCGCCACAAGTGCTGCCGGAATGCCGAGTTCAACGATCATCACCCGGTTGAGCGTGCCTGTCAGGAGAACCGCCGCCATGCCGATGGACCATTGGAACATCGACAACCGCAGCAGCCGCGACAGCGGAAGATCCTCGGTCGCTGCATCTGCAAACGGCAGGTAGCGCGGGCCCAGCGCCTTCCATTTGTCGAGCATCTTGCGATTGGCTTTGGCGACAAGGCTCATGATCGGGCGAGCTCCTGTGCTTCGGAAATGTAGAACCCGCGCGAGATCCGCGCCGGCGCATGGCTGCGCCAGCCGTCCATGTCGGACCGTGCAAGCGTCTCAGCGATCAGCCGGTTGATCGCCACCGGCTGGATCGCCGGCGACCGGTCGCCGCGCGGAAACAGCTTGCCGATGGCCTGCATCACGACCAGCGGCCGGGTCCGCGGCGCCAGCGTGAAAACCATTTTTCGGCTGGTGCGGCGCGCCAGGCCCGCAATCGCGGCCTCGGCGGCCTTGGCGTCGTAATGGATGAGCGCGTCCATCGAGACAACGCCGTCGAATTCCCCATGCTCGGGGGCGAGCATGTCGCCGGCGATCAGCCTGACCGACCCGCCATTCCTGATCTCGGGCAGCGCCTCATTGGCGTGGCTGACCATCTGCGGCGAGAGATCGACACCCAGAACGTGGGCGCCGCGATGCGCCAGTTCGATTGCCAGCGGTCCTGCGCCGCAGCCGGCGTCGAGAATGCGCCAGCCGCTCAGATCCTGCGGAAAGCGCCTGAGGATCTCCGCCCGCATCGCCTCACGCCCGGCACGTACGGTGGCGCGCACGCCCGACACCTTTTCCGTCGAGGTCAGGCGTTTCCAGGCTTCGAGCGCGGTGCGGTCGAAGTAATGCTGGATCTCGTCCCGGCGCTTGATGTAGGCGGTGTCGTGCATGTCTGTCTCACTCAAAGCCGAGGAAATCGAAGATTTCCCGGTCCTTCATGGGGTTGGCGGCGAGTTCCTCGGTTCCGGCCCACAATTGCTCGGCCAGCTTCATGTATTCCTGCTGGATCGACACGATCTCCGGGTCGTCGCCCATTTCGAACAGAGTGCATTTCTTCAGCCGGCTGCGCCGCACCGCGTCGGAATCGACGATATGGGCAAGCCGCTTGAGGCCGATCGCCTCGTTGTAGCGGTCGATCTGGTCGGTCTCGCGCGAGCGGTTGGCGATGACGCCGCCAAGCCGCACGTCGTAGTTCTTCGACTTGGCCTTGATGGCCGCAACGATGCGGTTCATCGCGAAGATCGAGTCGAAATCATTGGCCGCCACCACCACCGCGCGCTCGGCGTGCTGGAGCGGCGAGGCAAAGCCGCCGCAGACCACATCGCCCAGCACGTCGAAGATCACCACGTCGGTGTCTTCGAGCAGGTGATGCTCCTTCAGGAGCTTCACCGTCTGCCCGACCACATAGCCGCCGCAGCCGGTGCCCGCGGGCGGGCCGCCGGCCTCGACGCATTGCACGCCACTGTAGCCCTCGAACACGAAGTCCTCGGTCCTCAGTTCCTCCGGATGGAAGTCGACGCCTTCGAGAACGTCGATCACCGTCGGGATCAGGCTCTTGGTCAGCGTGAAGGTGGAATCATGCTTTGGGTCGCAGCCGATCTGAAGCACCCGCTTGCCCAAGAGCGAGAACGCCACCGACAGGTTGGACGAGGTGGTGGACTTGCCGATGCCGCCCTTGCCGTAGATGGCGAACACCTTGGCCTTGCCGGCATCCATCTCGGTTTCGAGGTGAACCTGGACGCTGCCATCGCCGTCACCGTCCCCGTTGAGACCTGCTGCATCGCGCAGCTTTGCGGTCCGGGCTTCGTCAAACATCGTGCGCGGGTGGGTGTATAGGTTCATTCTGCAGCCTCCACGGACAAGCCTTCGGCACGATCTTCCATTTCCTCGCCCGCAGCACACAGTGCGGCCCAGGTTTCGTCGTCCGGCGTCCAATAATTTCTGTCTCTTGCCTCGATGAGGCGGTTGACCATGCGAAGGGAAGAGGCCGGATTGAGCTCCGAAAGCCTGCGGCGCATGGTTTCGTCGAGGATGAAGGTCTCGCTCAGCTTCTGGTACACCCAGGGCTGCACGTCGCCGGTCGTGGCCGACCAGCCCATCGTGTTGGAGATCTGGGCTTCGATCTGGCGCACGCCTTCATATCCATGCGCCAGCATGCCTTCGAACCATTTCGGATTGAGCGACCTTGTGCGCGTCTCGAGCGCCACCTGTTCCCCCAAAGTCCGGACCCGGCCTTCGCCCTGGGTCTGGTCGGAGATGTAGACCGGCAATTGCTTGCCGCCCTGGGCCAGCGACACCGCCTTGGAAATGCCGCCCAGCGTGTCGAAATAGTGATCGATGGTGGTCACGCCGAGTTCGACCGAATCGAGGTTCTGGTAGGCCATGTCGACCTTGGCGAAGACATCGTTGAGCAGTTCCACCTGCGCCGAGGACTTGCCCTTGCGGTCAATCGCGAAGCCCTTGCGGGCTGTGTACATGTCGGCGATTTCCTGATCGTCCGACCAGGCGCTGGAGCCGATGAGGAAGTTGACGTTGGCGCCGTATGCGCCCTCGGCATTGGAGAACACCCGGTAGGCCGCCTGTTCGATGTCGCAGCCATGGGCTGCAGCATAGATCATCGCATGCTTGCGGATGAAGTTCATCTCGGCCGGCTCATCGGCGATGGCCGCGAGATAGGAGGCTTCCGCCAACATCGAGGCCTGCATTGGCAAAAGGTCGCGGAAAATGCCCGACAGCGTCATCACCGCGTCGATGCGCGGGCGCTTGAGCTCGTCAAGCGGGATCAGCTCGGCGCCGCAGATCCGGTTATAGGCGTCAAGCCGCGGCCGTGCGCCCATCAGCGCCAGCGCCTGGGCCATGGGGCCGCCTTCGGATTTCAGGTTGTCGGTGCCCCACAGCACGATGGCGATGGTTTCGGGCAGCTTGCCGTCGGTTTCGAAATAGCGCTCCAGAACCTTGGCCGCCTGGCGCGCGCCATCCTTGACCGCGTAGGCGCTCGGAATGCCGAACGGATCGAAGCCGTGGATGTTGCGGCCGGTGGGCAGCATGTCGGGCGTGCGCAGCAGGTCGCCCGAGGGCGAGGGGGCGACGAAACGGCCGTCGAGCGCGGTGATCAGCCCGTCGAGTTCGCGGTTGTCGGCCAGATTGGCATTGGCTCGCACCAGCCGGTCGATCAGCGCGACCGTCTCGTCGCTGCCGGTCCGGGCGGCCTTGATCGCGGCCTGGTCGAGATTGACGATGGCGTCGATCACGGATGCGGGCGGCGTTTCAGTCTCGTCAGCCTCGGCGATCAGCTTGAGCATCTCGCGGCGCTCGGCCTCGCTCATCGCCCGGCCCGCGACATGCAGGCCATGCGGGATCAGCGCGTATTCGAGTTCCAGCATCGCGGCGGTGAGCGCGTTGACATAAGCCGCGGGGTCCAGCGTCGAGGCATCGCGCAGCAGTTCCAGCTGTTCGGCCTGGACCAGAACCAGCTCGAAGGTCTCGGCATATTCGTCCGCCTGGCTGGCATTGAGGTTGCGCAGCCGGTCGAGCGTGGCCTTGAGCTCGCTCAGGCCCTTGTAGAGTCCGGCATTGGTGACCGGCGGGGTGAGGTACGAGACCAGCGTCGCCGCCGAGCGCCGCTTGGCGATGGTGCCTTCGGACGGGTTGTTGGCGGCATAGAGATAGAAGTTCGGCAGGTCGCCGATCAGCCGGTCCGGCCAGCATTTCGACGACATGCCGGATTGCTTGCCGGGCATGAATTCGAGCGCGCCATGGGTGCCGAAATGCAGCACCGCATCCGCCCGGAAGGTGCGCTTGAGATAGGTGTAGAACGCGGCGAAGGCGTGGGTCGGCGCAAAGCCCTTCTCGAACAGGAGCCGCATCGGGTCGCCTTCATAGCCAAAGCCTGGCTGCACCGCGACCAGCACATTGCCGAACTGGCGGCCGAGCACGAAGATCGACTGACCGTTGGTGAAGATCCGGCCCGGCGCAGGCCCCCAGGCAGCCTCGATTTCGGGGAGATATTTCTCGTTGCGCACATGATCGTCGGCGCTGACCATCGCATGCACATTGGCGAGCGCGCCATAGGAGGCGGCATTGCCGCCCAGCACCAGGTCGCGCAGCGCTTCCGGGTTTTCAGGCACCTCGATCGTGTAGCCTTCGGCCTGCATGCGCAGCATCGTGGCGTGCAGCGATTCAAACACGGACAGGAACGCCGCGGTGCCCATGTTGCCGGCGTTCGGCGGAAAGTTGAAGATCGTCAGCGCAACCTTGCGGTTGGCCCGCTCGGTCTTGCGCAGGGCGACGAGCTTCTCGATCCGGCCCGCCAGCACTTCCACCCGTTCCGGGTGGGCGCTCATGCAGGAGCGGCCCTTGGGGCAGGTGCCCATGTTGCGCGCGCAAACACAGGGCTGCGCGCCGTCATTGTTTTCGGTGCGTCCGCCGAACACCATCGTGCCGGTGGCGCCGTCGAGTTCCGGGATCGCCACCATGATCGTGGTCTCGATCGGCATCAGGCCCTGGTCGGAAGCTTCCCAGCGCTCTATCGACTGGAACTCGGTAACGTGGGCGGCGACGTAAGGCACGTCGAGCCCTGAGAGCACTTCAGCGGCGGCGGCCGCATCGGAATAGGCGGGGCCCCCGACCAGCGAGAAGCCGGTGAGCGACAGAAGCGTATCGATGGTCGTGCCGGTCTTGCCGCCTGACAGGAACTGCCGCACCGGGCCGCGCATGTCGAGGCCCGAGCAGAACACCGGAACGACATTGAAGCCCCGCCGTTCGAGCGCCGCGATGACGCCGTCATAATGGCCGGTGTCGCCTGACAAGATGTAGGAGCGCAGCAGCAGCAGGCCCACCGTGCCCTTGGCGTCGCGCCGGCTCGGCAAGGCGCTGAGCGTGGCGCTCACCCGGCCCTTGATGGCGGGGTGATAGACGCCCTGGTCGGGATATTCGACCGGCGCCGCCGCCGTCACCGAGCCGCGCAACACGCGGCGCTCACCGTCCGAATACTTGTCGACCAGCAGCCGCACCAGATTGGCGATGTTCACGTCGGATGCGGCGATCCGGTACTGCATGGCGATGAAGTAATTGCGCACATCCTGGGCGGTTCCGGGGATGAACCGCAGCAGTTTCGGCAGGCGCTTGAGCATCGCCATCTGGCGTTCGCCGGCGGTCCGGCCGGTGTCCTTCCTGGCCTTGGAGCTGTCGCCGCGCAGCTTTTTCAAGAGCGCCAGCGGGCCCTTCTGCTCGCCGTCCATCTTGAAACGCCCCATCGTGGTGTTCTTCATGATTTCGCCGGCCGACATGCAGCACATCATCGCGTCGCAGTGCTCGCGCCGTACCGCCAGATCCGGCCCGATCGCCTTGACGTGCTCCTCGATGAACAGCATCGAGGCGACGATGATGTTGGCTGCAGCGACATCGTCCTTGCAGGCCTTCAGCTTGTGCGGATGGTCGTTCCAGTCGGTGGCCGCGTGCACGGTGAGACGCAGGTTCGGAATGTCGCGCACCAGCATCTTCCGCGCGTCGTCCACCGCCGCCGACATGTGATTGTCGAGCGTGATCAGGACAACATTGACCGGAGCGGTGTTAGCGCCCGAAGTGTGCTTTTGCATCGTACAGGGTCTCGATCGTGATCGGGTTGAGGCCGTTCTGGACGGCATAGGATTCGGTGTTGCGCCGCGCCTTCCCGCGGACGAAGAAGGGAATCTTGCGAAGTTCGCGTTCGGCGTCGGATGTCCAGGACGGTTCGCCTGGAACCGCCGCGGCAGCCGGTTCGGCATGAATAGGCTGGGTCGACTCGGCCTCGTCGGCGGTGGTGTCGGTCTCGCCAGCTGCTGCGCCATGGCCATGGCCCAGATGCGAGGAGCCGGCGTCGTCGTGGAATTCGAAGTCGCCGCGGAACATCTGCAGGAGGTGCTCCTCGAGCCCCATCATCAGCGGATGCACCCAGCTGTCGAAAATGACATTGGCGCCCTCGAACCCCATCTGCGGCGAGTAGCGGGCCGGAAAGTCCTGCACATGCACCGGGCTCGAGATCACCGCGCAGGGGACCCGGAGCCGCTTGGCGGCATGGCGCTCCATCTGCGTGCCCAGCACCAGTTCCGGCTGGGCGGCGATGATGGCGTCCTCGACATCGAGGTGATTGTCGGAAATCAGCGCCTCGACGCCATATTTGGCAGCTGCCTCGCGCACGTCGCGGGCAAATTCGCGGCTGTAAGTGCCAAGCCCGCAGACCTTGAAACCGAGTTCTTCCGTGGCAATGCGCGCGGCTGCGACCGCGTGGGTGGCGTCGCCGAATATGAACACCCGCTTGCCGGTGAGGTAATTGGAGTCGATCGAGCGCGAGTACCAGGACAGCCGTTCCGCCCCGTCGGCTGTCAGGCTCGCGGGCACCTCGACACCGGCGGCCGCGGCCACGGCGGCGATGAAATCCTGCGTCGCGCCCACGCCGATCGGCGCGATCGCCACCATCTCCTGGCCGAAACTGCGCTTGAGCCAGCGCGCGGCGTTGTCGGCGATTTCGGGATAGAGCACGATGTTGAAATGGGCCTCGGGGATGCGCGCGAGATCGGCGGGCGATGCGCCGAGCGGCGCGATCGTGTTGATGCGGATGCCGAGCGCCTCGACGATCTTTTTCACTTCCAGAATGTCATCGCGGTTGCGGAAACCGAGCGAGGACGGGCCCAGGATGTTGCAGCTGGCCTGCTCGGGCGCCACATCGGGCTTGCCCGCGCCGCCGGCAAAGGCCCGCACCAGCCGGTAGAAGGTCTCCGCCGCGCCCCAGTTTTCCTTCTTCTGGTAGGACGGAAGCTCGAGCGCCACCACGGGGACGTTGAGCCCCATGGTCTTGGCAAGTCCGCCGGGGTCGTCCTGGATCAGTTCCGCGGTGCAGGAGGAGCCAACCAGCAGCGCCTGCGGCTTGAACCGCTCGGCCGCGTCGCGTGCCGCGACCTTGAAGATCTCGGCGGTGTCGCCCGACAAATCGCGCGCCTGGAACGTCGTGTAGGTCACCGGCGGGCGCTTCTTGTTGCGCTCGATCATGGTGAACAGCAGGTCGGCATAGGTGTCGCCCTGCGGCGCATGCAGCACGAAATGCACGCCGTTCATCGAATTGGCGATGCGAATGGCGCCGACATGGGGCGGTCCTTCATAGGTCCAGACGGTCAGTTCCATGGCTCAGGTCCCCACTTTCAGAAGGGCCCGGCGCATCAGCGGCCTGGCGATCAGTTCGGCCAGATCACCGGCCTGCTCGTAGCCCTGGATCGGCGTGAACACGAACTCGATCGACCATTTGGTCGACCGGCCCTCAGCCTCGAACGGATTGCCGAGCCCCATGCCGCAGATGATCAGGTCCGGATTGTCCTGCTCGACCCGGTCGATCTGACGCTCGACATCCTGGCCTTCGCTGACGCGAACGCTGTCCGGCATCATTGCCAGTTCCGCGCCGACGACCTCACGGTTGAGATAGGGCGTGCCGATCTCGATGATCGATGTGGAGAGTTCCCGCGACAGGAAGCGGGCCAGCGACGGCTCTAGCTGCGAATCGGGGAACAGGAACACGGATTTGCCTTCCAGCACCGGACGGTAGCGTTCCACCGCGCGGCGGGCGCGCTCGCGTCCGGGGGCGGTGATTGCGTCGAAGCGTGCTTCGGCAACACCGAAAGAATCGCTGATGGCGCGGTACCAGGCGGTCGAGCCTTCCTCGCCGAGCGGGAAGGGGGCCGAGATGCGCTTGGCGCCGCGGCGTTCGAGCGCCTGGGCGCAGGTTCCGACCCAAGGCTGGGCCAGAATGAACCGCGTGTTGGGTCCGACCGGCGGCAGCGTTGTCGAGGAGCGTGACGGCAGGAACCGGACCGGGCCGACGCCCAGGCCGTTGAACACGCGCATCATCTGGTCTTCGACGACATCGCCCAGCGCACCGACGACGATGAGCGACGCGGGGGCGTTCGCAGCTTCAGCCGGCATGTCGGCAACCAGGGCTTCGAGGAAATTGTCTTCACCTTGCGTGAACGTGGTCTCGATCCCGCTGCCGGAATAGGCCATCACCCGGCAGACCGGCGAATGCTCGCCATTCAGGCGGCTCGCGGCGCGCGGCAGGTCGAGTTTGATGACTTCGGACGGGCAGGAGCCCACCAGCACCAGAAGCTTGATGTCGGGGCGGCGGGTCAGCAGGCGGTTCACCACCTTGTCGAGTTCGTCATTCATGTCGGCCATGCCGGCCAGATCGCGCTCATCGATGATGGCGGTGGCGAATCGCGGCTCGGCAAAGATCATGACGCCGGCGGCCGATTGCATCAGATGGGCGCAGGTGCGCGACCCGACGATCAGGAAGAAGGCGTCCTGCATTTTGCGGTGCAGCCACATGATCGAGGTCAGGCCGCAGAACACCTCGTGCTGGCCGCGCTGCTTGAGCACCTCGCGGCGCTCGGCAGTTTCGGGCGCGCAGGTCTTAGCCGGCACGGGTGCGGAATAGACCACCGTCATGCCAGCTCCTCCGTCGTTGTTTTCGAGGATGGAGCGCCAAGCCGGGCAAGCCTGAACTTGTAAAGAAACTGCGCGGCGTTGATGACGTAGGAGACATAGGCCGCGACTGCGAGCGCGATCAGCTGGCCGTCGGTCAGGAGGCCGCCCCACAGCGCCACCAGATAGGCGGTGTGCAGCGCCAGAACCAGCATCGACACCATGTCTTCCCAGAAGAACGGCCGCGCGAACAGATAGGCGCCGAACACGTCCTTCTCCCAGATCGAGCCGGTAATCATGATGGCGTAGAGTGTCATCGTCTTGACCACGACAGAGACATGCGCGGCCATCAGCCAGGCGCCGGTCATCCACCAATGGATGATGAGACCGACGGAAATGGCGAAGACGAGAAACTGGATCGGGGCAAGAATGCCCTGCACCAGCGTCCAGACCGAGTTGTCGCGGCGGATACGCTCTTCGGCTGTGTAGAGGCCGGCAGGTGCATCGCTTGGCGAAACATGCGCATTCATCTGGCTCTATCCCTCTCCGCTAGAAACCCTGATGAGGAGAGGTTAGTCACAGAATTTGAAAGTGTCAATTTCAATTGACGTCATATCAGGTTTACAAACGGATTAATTCGTTCCATTCTTATCCCTGCCACGACGGGAGTATCTCCACGAAGGAGAGGTGGTTGGTCCGATTTGGAGGAAGGCCGAGTATCGGGTGGCCTGACCTTCAAAGACAAGCCGCCGTTGACAGCCTGCGTGGGAGCCGCGGATCGGAGCGGTCAGAAAGGCATCGGGGTCATGAACAGAGATCCGGAAATGCACGGTACCGTGGGCAATCCCAGCGGGCCGAACGAGTTGTCGCAGGCGAGTCCAGGTGATATCGACCTTCAAGATATAATCGAGCGGGTCGTGGTCAGGACCTGTTTCAAGACACCGCTCCCCGGCCTCGTGGACACCGCCGCCCCCAGCCCGCTCGAGGCAAGACAACTGGGTCAGACAGGCCGAGCAATCCCGTCACGACATGAGTGCGCCTCTGCTGACGGCAGCACTCGCAAGGCCCAGGCTCATCAAAAAAACGAGACCAGGACGGCGCAGCCGGGCGAGGCGGCAATGGCCGATGTGCAGCGTTTCATCTCGGTTCTGGACAAGGTCTATTCAAAGGTCCTCACCGACGGTGATTTCGATTTTGTGGGCTTCATGCGCGCTCGCTCGCTCGGGCCATCAGACATGCTGGACCTGCTTGAGGCATGCGCCGTGCGCCTCGGCGAGGATTGGGGCTGCGACAGCCTGGGCTTCGTCCGGGTCGTCGTCGCCACGTCACGGCTGCAGCGCATTCTGAGGACTCTGAGCCAGGAAAACAGGTGCTTTGAGCCTTTTGTCTGTGACCGGTCGATGCTGTTGATCATACCGCGCGGCGAGTCGCATCTTTTTGCCGTCAGTCTCATGGAAGAGCGGTTTCGTCTGAAAGGCTGGGAAACCCGCCTTGTCTTCACGGACCGCCTGCTGGACGTGCCACATCTGCTGGAAACGAGTGATTTTCAACTCGTTTGCATCACATGGTTCGACAGCACACTCAAGAATCAGGTTGAAACCGTGCTGCACGCGATTGCAACGTCCGTAAATCGGGAACGGACGTGTGTCATCGCGGGCGGTCCGGCCGCTGAGGACCATTCCCGGTGGCTGGAAGAACGGGGCGTTGAAAAGATTTGCAGCAATGCCCATATCGCGATAAAGACAGCGGAGAGGCTTGGCGCAACTCGCAATTCGGCGCATTCAGCGGCGGGAATAAACGGCTCCCTGTTGGAACCGTCGCAAAGTGCCTGATCGGAAAATGGAACAGCAACCCACTAGGCCAGTGCACCGAACATTTGAAAAAACCCTTCAAGTGTTCGAAAGCCTTCCTCCGGCGGTATCGCTTACCCTCGGGTCTCTTGGTGCTGACATCACGCTTCTTATCGACAGCTCCGGCTCCATCATTGATGTCGCCTATTGCGATCCCGAGATCGATCGGTTCGGTGCGGACGATTGGCCCGGACGCAGCTGGGTAGACACGGTCACCAGCGAGAGCGTCGACAAGATCCGCAGCCTGATCGACGAATGCGCCAAGACCGGCGTCAGCCGTTCGCATCAGGTCAATCATCCGGGTCCGCGCGGCGCCGATCTGCCTATCGAATATGTGCTCAGGCGGATTGAGGGCTTCCCCTACATGGTGGCCTACGGCACCGATCTGCGCCAGTTTGCCGAAGTCCAGCAGCAACTGATCCAGGTCCAGTTCGAACTGGAGCGGGAATATCGCCGCGTCCGAGAATCCGAAGCGCGGTATCGCGTCATCTATCAGAAGATGGACAGCGCGCTGCTGGTCGTGGATGGCGAAACCCGCCGTATCATCGATGGCAATGCCGCCGCCGGTCAGATCCTGGGCATCGCCCTGTCCAAGCTGGTGGGCGACACGCTGGTTTCCCAGGTTCAGCGTGACAGCCGGGAGCGGCTGATGGAAGCGCTGGCGGAATCCCGCTCGCTCGGGCAGATGCGAACACTTAACGTGACAGGCTCGAATGGGGCGGCCATCGAATTGCGCATCAGCCCATACCGGGAAAACGGCAAGATCAATCATCTCGTGTCGATTTGCAGTCAGGTCGAGGAAGACCACCCCACGCGCGGGCTCACCGCTGACAAATGGGGCTGGACTGAAGCTGTGCCAGAGGCGCAGATCGTCATTGATGCCAAGGGGGCCATTTTCTCGGTCAACAACCGCTTCCTCGACATGATCCATCTGCTCAGCCGCAACCTTGCCGTTGGCCGCAATGTCAACAATTGGCTCGGCGCATCGAGCGTCGACATGCAGGTGCTGTCGAGCCGGTTGCGCGACGAGGGCGAAGTGCGTCAGTTCCTCACCGTCGTGCGCGACGATCTCGGTTCCAGTCGCCCGGTGCGCCTGTCGGCGACGCGGATCGACACCGGCGGCGATCCGCTCTATTCGGTGATCGTCACCGAGCAGGGCGCGCGCGAAATGCCCGCCGCCGCCCAGGCCAACGGGATGCACGGTCCGACCTCGGATTTCTCCGAACTGATCGGCCGTGTGCCGCTCAAGGAACTGATCCGAGAATCGGCCGACGTCATCGAAAAGCTCTGCATCGAGGCGGCGCTGACCCAGACCGAGAACAACCGCGCCGCCGCCGCCGATCTCCTGGGCCTGTCGCGGCAGAGCCTCTATCTCAAGCTCAAGCGCTACGGCCTCGAGGATTACAACGGCCGCAACTGACCCGCGGCCTGGCTCGTCAGTGACGAGATTGTAAAAAAACATTTACACTGTCAATTTGGATTGACTGCGTGTTTCGCCGGTCATAAACTTTTGCCATGACCGTGGCGCAAACAGCTTCTTCCCGCCCCAGGGCGCCGACACCCGGCGCCGTGCTTGCCTTGCTCAAGCCGGTGACCTGGTTCCCGCCGATGTGGGCCTTTGCCTGCGGCGCCATCTCGGCGGGCCAGATCACCTCCGACCGCTGGTTTGCCGTGGCGCTGGGCGTGCTTCTCGCCGGACCGCTGCTCTGCGGCACAAGCCAGGCCGTCAATGACTGGTTCGACCGCCATGTCGACGCTATCAACGAGCCGGACCGGGTGATCCCGTCAGGGCGCATGCCCGGACGCTGGGGCCTTGGCGTGGCGATTATCAATTCCATCCTGTCGATGGTGGTGGCGAGCTTCCTCGGCATGACGGTGTTCATCGCCGCAGCCATCGGCCTGGCGCTCGCCTGGGCCTATTCGGCGCCTCCCTTTCGCCTCAAGCGAAACGGCTGGTGGGGCAACGCGGCCTGCGGCTTTTCCTATGAAAGCTTGCCGTGGATCACCGCCGCCGCTGCCGCCCTCGGAACCCTGCCCAACGGCCAGATCTTCGCCGTGGCTCTGCTCTACGGCGCAGGCGCGATCGGCATCATGACGCTCAATGATTTCAAGTCGATGGAAGGCGACACCCAGATGGGCATCGCCTCGCTGCCGGTTCAGATGGGCGCCCGCAACGCGGCCCTTTTCGCGGGGCTTGCAATGATCATTCCGCAGATTGTGGTGATCGTCCTGCTGGTCACCTGGGGCCATGTCTGGTCCGCAGCCATGGTTGGCGCGCTGATGCTGGCGCAGGCCATTGCCCTGCCGCGGCTGGTCGCCGACCCGAAGGGCAAGGCGATCTGGTACTCGGCGCTGGGCGTCGGGCTCTATGTCACCGGGATGATGATCACCGCTTTTGCGATCCGTCCATAGGCCGCGCGATGAGGGGAGGGTTCGCATGACACGTCAACTGTCCGACAAAGCGCCCGGCCTCGGCTGGCTCTCCATCGTCAGGCTCGGCTTCGTGCAGGCGTCGCTCGGCTCCATCGTCGTTCTCACCACCTCGACGCTCAATCGCGTGATGGTGGTCGAACTGGCGCTTGCCGCCATGATCCCCGGCCTGCTGGTCGGTCTTCATTATGGCGTGCAGATCTCGCGGCCCTTGTGGGGCCATGGATCGGATAAGGGCGGAAGCCGCACCCCATGGATTGTCGGCGGCGTCGCTCTGCTGGGTCTTTCTGGCACCGCAGCCGCCGCGACGACGCTGCTGTTCACCGATCATTTCTGGCTCGCGATCTCGGCCGCGGTCGTGAGCTTCCTCGGCGTCGGCATCGGCATCGGTGCTGCGGGCACCTCACTTTTGGCGCTGCTAGCAAGCCGCACCGCGCTGCACCGCAAACCGGCCGCGGCCACCATCGTCTGGATGATGATGATCGCCGGCATCGTCGTCACCGCGATCGTCTCCGGCGCCTGGCTCGATCCGTTCACATTCACCCGGCTGATCGTGGTCACCGCTTGCGCCAGCGTCATCGCCTTGCTGATGACCTGCCTTGCGATCTGGAATGTGGAGCGCGCCACCGTCCCCGTTGACGGCCCGCCGGCGGCGCAGCGGCTCGGCTTCCGGCAGAGTCTCGCGGCCACCTGGGCCGACCGTGACGCAAGGCTGTTCACGGTGTTCGTGTTTGTCTCCATGCTCGCCTACTCCACCCAGGATCTCATTCTCGAGCCCTTTGGCGGGCTGTTGTTCGGGCTGACACCGGGGGAAACGACGCAGATCTCGGGCGTGCAGCACAGCGGAATATTTGCTGGCATGGCGCTGGTCGGCATTCTCGGCTCGCTGTTTGCCAGGAGGAAGCCGATGATCCTGAAAGGGTTCATCTTCTTCGGCTGCATCGGATCGGCCATCGCGCTTGGCGGACTGTCGATAGCGGCGCTTGTCGCGCCCCTGTGGCCCCTGCAGGCCAACATCTTCCTGTTGGGCGTCGCCAATGGCGCCTTCGCCGTGGCGGCAATCGGCGCGATGATGATGCTGGCCTCGGGCGGCGACGGCGCATCGGAAGGCATGCGCATGGGCGTCTGGGGCGCGGCGCAGGCGGTGTCCTTCGGCCTCGGCGGGTTTTTGGGCACGGTGGCGCTCGATGTCACAAGGGCGCTCACAGGCGACACGCCGCTCTCCTTCGCCGTGGTGTTTGGCCTTGAGGCAGGATTGTTCCTGCTGGCCGCGGCCATCGCCCTTCTCATCAAGACGCCCGCGCGGTCGCGGGCCCCGGACGCGATGCCGTCCGCCTACGTAGTTCCAGCGGAGTAGTTCCATGCAGACCGAGACCTATGATGTGATTGTGATTGGCGGCGGCCCGGCCGGCGCGCGCGCCGCCGAGCGCCTTGCCTGGAGCGGCAGGAAGACGCTGCTGGTCGACAAGGAAGGCCGCACCAAGCCCTGCGGCGGGGCGATCCCGTCGAACGCCATGGCCCAGTTCGCCATCGCACCCGAGCAGATCAAGGCGCGCGTTTGCGGCGCGCGGATGACAGGGCCGAGCGGACTGCAGGTCCCCATGGAGATCGGCGAGGTCGGCCATGTCGGCATGGTCGACCGCGACCAGTTTGATCCTTACTTGCGTGCTCGCGCTCGGGAAGCCGGCGCCGATTATCGCGCCGCAAGCTTCTCGTCGCTCGAACACCGGGCCGACGGGCTGGTTGATGTCACCCTGGGGAAAACCAGGGACCAGGAAGCCGAGACCGTCACCGCCCGAATCGTGATCGGCGCCGACGGCGCCAATTCGGCCGTGCGCCGGGCGATTTTCGGGCCGAAAGTGCGCCCGCCTTACGTCTTTGCCTATCACGAGATAGTCCGCTCGCCGTCGGCTGGCGAGAACAGCGCTTTCGACCCGGCCCAGTGCGAGGTCATCTATGACGGCGAGATCTCGCCCGACTTCTACGGCTGGGTGTTTCCGCACGGACCCTACACCAGCGTCGGCTGCGGCTCCGCCGTCAAGGGTTTCGATCTCAAGGCCGCGACGAAGGAATTGCGTGTGCGCTTCGGCCTGGCCGAGGCCGAGACCATCCGCGAGGAAGGCGCGCCGCTTCCCCTGAAACCGATGAAGCGCTGGGACGACGGCAGGAATGTCTTGTTGATAGGCGACGCCGCCGGCGTCGTCGCCCCGTCCTCGGGCGAGGGCATCTGGTATGCCATGCACACCGGCGATCTCGGCGCGGAAGCCGCGATCAAGGTGCTCGAAACCGGCCAAGCCAAACATCTCGCCAGCGCCCGCAAGCGCTTCCAGAAGGCCCATGGACGGGTCTTCATGGTGCTCGGCTTCATGCAGTGGTTCTGGTACCGCAACGACAAGCGGCGCGAGAAATTCGTCACCCTGTGCAAGGACGCCGATGTCCAGCGGCTGACCTGGGAGAGCTACCTCAACAAGAAGCTGGTGCGCCGCGATCCGATGGCCCATGTCCGCGTGTTCATCAAGGACATGCGCCAGTTGCTCCGCCCGGCCGCGCATTGATGTGGCCGGACTGGGTGATCGACTTCGTCAGCGACGGCCGCATCGCCCTGCTGGCCCTTGCGGTCATCGCGCTTGAAGCGGTGATCATTGTCCTGTTCCTGCGCCGTCGCGCCTCTGTCGTGGAACTGGCGCTGACCATGGCCTCTGGCGCGGGCCTGCTGGGCGCGCTCTACGCGGCGCTTTCGGGCGCATCCGCCGGCATGGTCGCGGCCTGGCTGGTGGCCTCGCTTGTGGCCCACGCCGCCGACATGCTGACGCGGCTGTTCGGCGATAGATCCTGATTTATCCGATGACGCTCGCCTTCTAAGTTCCTCCCGAAGTCGCTTCGGTAGGCTTCTCCTGATCAGCCTTTGACAACCCGGACCCATCCCAGCCGATTCGGCTGTCGCAGCGTGCTATATGTCTCCTCAATGTGCCTGCACATATTTTATGCGGTCTGCAATTCAGCCGTGCTTTTATGCATTTGATGGGCTGCGCAGCCCCGGCATTTTGCAGGATTTCCAAAAAATCTGTTCCTCGGATCATGATTTCGTCTAAATAGCAGGTGCTGTTCGCAGATCGTGCCCTATCTTGTGAGAGAGCAAAAATGGCGCGCCATGCACAATGCATCCGATTTGACACGAAATTCGTAGGAAGTGCGGCTTAGTCCGGACGGCTGGCACAGAAGGAAGGCACGACCTTGAAACTCTGGAAGCAATTGCTGGTCTCGATTGTCCTCGTCGGGGCTGCATTTCTGACCTGGTCCGCGCTTTACCCGGGCGCCCATGATGTTCTTTCGCGCAACGGATTGGAGCGCATTTCGTTCTTCGCGCCCTCTGGGGACAACACCGCAAGCACGGCGCCCTCGGGGCCGCGCGGCGGCGGACCGAGTGGCGCGCAGGAGGCGCTGGTGATTGTTGCGCCGGTTGCCGAGGGACTGGTCAACGACAAGCTGACCGCAATCGGAACCGGGCAGGCGGCCCGCACGGTATCCGTCAGAACGCTGGTCTCCGGGCAGATTGCCGAAATTCCCGTGCGCCCGGGCAGCAAGGTGGAGCGCGGCGATGTGCTCATGCGGCTTGATTCAGCCGAAGAAGAGCTTGCCGTCGAACGGGCCAGATTGACCGTCAACGATGCCAAGGCGAGGGCTGACCGGCTCCAGAGCCTGGTGGCGAGCCGGGCCGCCTCGAGCGTTGAAGCCGATCAGGCGAAAAATGCGCTGGATACCGCTGAAGTGGCGTTGAGGCAGTCTGAACTTGAACTTTCCCGCCGCACGGTGACCGCGCCGATCTCCGGATCGCTCGGCATCCTGGCGGTCGACACTGGCGATTATGTCACAAGCCAGACCGAGATCGCCAGCATTGATGACCGCAGCGAAATCCTGATCGAGTTTTTCGTGCCCGAACGGTTCACCGCCGGCATGGAGATCGGCAAAATGGTAACGGCTTCGGCTGTCTCCCGACCGGGGGAGGTCTTCGAAGGCGAGATTTCCGCCGTCGACAACCGCGTGGACGAAGCAAGCCGCACCTTGCGGGTGCGCGCCCGCATCGCCAATGCCGACGACACGCTGCGCGCCGGCATGTCGTTCGAAGTCTCGGTTGCCTTTGAGGGCGAACGCTGGCCCGCTGTCGACCCGCTGGCGATCCAGTGGGATTCCACCGGTGCCTATGTCTGGCAGATCGCAGATGGCAAGGCGCAGCGTGTCAATGTCGCCATCATTCAGCGCAATTCCGATTCCGTGCTGGTCAGGGCTGATCTCGTTGCTGGCGATGAAGTTGTGACCGAGGGCGTGCAAAGTGTGAGGCCCGGTTCTGCGGTCCGCGTCCTGGGTGGCGCCGAGCAGTCCGGCGCGGGCGGAGAACCCACGGCCCAGAGCACCACTCCGGTCAAGACCGACCGCGGGAGCGGCGCATGACCGGCCGCGACGAGGGCCCCCTGGACGAGGACCCAATGATGGATGAGCGGAATTCAGGTGAGCTTGAGTTGGGAACCGGAGAGACCGGTGGTCCAACCGCGCTGATGGTGCGCCGCCCGGTGCTGGCGGTGGTGATCAGCCTGCTGATCGTGGTCGCGGGGCTCGCCGGGCTCTATGGCGCAGAGATCCGCGAATTGCCCGATGTGGACCGTCCGGTGATCACCGTGACAACCAACTTCACGGGCGCTGCACCCGAAACCGTTGACCGCGAACTGACCGCGGTTGTCGAGGGCGCGGTTGCGCGCGTTGCAGGCGTCGCCTCGATGTCATCGACCTCGACGCTTGGCCGCAGTCGGGTGACCGTTGAATTCAGTGACAACACCGACCTCAATGTCGCTGCCTCGGACGTTCGCGATGCGCTTGGCCGCGTAACCAACAACTTGCCTGGCGGCGCCGATGATCCGCGCATCGTCAAGGCCGATGCGAATTCCGATGCGGTGATGCGTCTGGCGGTGACATCCGACCGCTACAATGTTCAGGAAATGACCATTCTGGTCGAGGACCTGGTTGTCGACCGGCTTGCCGCCGTCACCGGCGTGGCCGATGTGGCGGTCTATGGCGACCGGGAGAAGATCTTCCGCGTCGATGTGGATCAATCGCGCCTGGCGGCCTTTGGCCTGACCGTGGCGGATCTGCGCAGCGCCTTGAGCAATGTGGCGCTTGATGTGCCCGCCGGATCGCTCACCGCGCAAACATCCGATATCGTGGTGCGCGCCACCGCCGACGTCACAACGCCGGAAGGCTTCGAAAAACTCTATATTAACGACCGCGTCAGGTTCCGCGATGTCGCCAGTGTCACACTCGGCGCAGATCCCGGGGATTCCGCGCTCCGCGCCAATGGCCGCACCGGCATCGGCATCGGCATCATCCGCCAGTCGGCATCCAACACGCTCGAAATCTCGCAAGGCGTGCGCGCCGCGGCCGAGGCCATCCAGAATTCCGTTCTGCCCGAAGGCGTCGATATCAGGGTGACCAGCGATGATGCCACCTTCATCAGCGGCGCCATCGAGGAAGTCCGCTCGACGCTGATCCTTGCCGTGTTGATCGTGATTGCCATCATCTTCCTGTTCCTGCGCGATTGGCGTGCGACGCTGATCCCGGCGGTCACGCTGCCGGTGGCGCTGACCGGCGCTTTCGCGGCGATCTGGCTTGCCGGATTTTCGGTCAACATTCTCACCCTGCTGGCCCTGGTTCTGGCCACCGGCATGGTCGTTGATGACGCCATCGTGGTGCTTGAAAACATCGTGCGCCGCCGCAACCAGGGCATGGGCGTTCGCGCCGCGGCGGTGATCGGCACCCGCGAAGTGTTCTTCGCCGTAATCACCACCACCGCCACCTTGGCCGCCGTCTTCATCCCGATCTCGTTCCTGCCGGGCCAGGCCGGCGGATTGTTCACCGAGTTCGGCTTCGTGCTGGCCTTCACCGTGATGATTTCCAGCGTGGTGGCGCTGACGCTCTGCCCGATGCTGGCGTCGCGGCTGATCAAGCGGCGCGACATGGACAAGCCGGTCAGGAAGAGCAAAGGCCTTGTCGCGTTCGGCACTTATCTTGCCGGAAAATATCAGTCGGTCCTGCACCGGGCGCTCGACGCGCCGCTTGTCGTGATTGTCATTGCCCTGTTGGCCGCGGGGAGCGCCCTGGCGCTGCTGCCCACCATCCCGCAGGAATTGACGCCGCCGGAGGACCGGGCGGTGGCACTGATGCGTATCACCGCGCCCCAGGGCGTCAGCCTTGAATACACCCGTGCCCGGATGATCGAGATCGAGCGTCTTGTCTCGCCGCTCCGCGAGACCGGCGAAGTCACCAACATTTTCGCCATTGCCGGCGCCGGCGGATCGTCCAACAGCGGATTCATGGTGCTGAGCCTGGCGCCCTGGGGCGAACGCGAGCGTTCGCAAGCCGATATCGTCGCCGAACTCAATGCCGCCGTGTCACAAGTGCCCGGCCTGCGCGCCTTCGCCATCCAGCCCAACAGCCTGGGCATTCGCGGCGCTGGCAACGGCCTGCAATTCGCCTTTGTCGGCAACAGCTATGATGAACTTGGAGACGTGGCCGTTCAGATGGTCGACCTGCTCGAACAGGATCCGCGCTTCCGCCAGATCCGGTTGTCCTACGAGACCACCCAGCCGCAGATTTCGGTTCAGATAGACCGCGCCCGGGCCACTGATCTGGGCGTCAACATTGATGGCCTGGCCGAAGCCTTGCAGGCGCTGCTGGACGGCAGGGAAGTGGCGCAGGTGTTCATCGAGGACCGTTCCTTCCCGGTCAAGCTGTTGTCGACCACAAACCCGATCAACGATCCGACGGATCTGGAATCGATCTACCTCAAGGCCGGCGACGGGCGCATCGTGCCGATGTCGACCATTGCGACGCTGACCGAAAAGGCTGTCGCCCCCGATCTCAGGCGCGAAGGCCAGATGCGCTCGGTCTCGATCACCGCCGGCCTGGCGCCCGGTTTTGCGCTTGGCGCAGCCTGGTCGGAGGCCGTCGAGTTGGCCGAGCCGCTGATGCCGGGTGGGGTCCGCATTGTGCCGCTTGCCGAGGCCGCGACACTGGACCAGTCCTCCAATGACATGCTGATCACCTTCGGCATCGCCATCATCGTCGTGCTCCTGGTGCTGGCCGCGCAATTCGAGAGTTTCGTCAGCGCCCTTATTATCATCTCGACCGTGCCGCTGGGATTGGCCTGCGCCATCTTCGCCATGGCCCTGACCGGCGGTTCGCTCAATGTCTACAGCCAGATCGGACTGGTGCTGCTGGTGGGGGTGATGGCCAAGAACGGCATTCTGATCGTCGAATTCGCCAACCAGCTGCGCAACCAGGGCATGGACATAAGAAGCGCCATCGAGGAGGCCTCGAACATCAGGCTCAGGCCCGTGATGATGACCATGGTGTCGACCGTGCTGGGCTCGGTGCCGCTGCTGCTCGCCTTTGGCGCCGGCGCCGAGGCGCGCATTGCACTTGGCTGGGTGATCGTCGGCGGCCTTGGCCTGGCGATGATCGCCACGCTGTTCCTCACCCCGGTCGCCTATCTCATGCTCGCCCGCTTCGCCACGCCGACCGTGGAGGAAGAACGACGACTCGACAGGGAGCTGCGCGAAGCGGAGGCGGCCAGCCGCAGGGCCGGGCAGCAGGAACTCTCGCCGGGGGAATAGGTTTGCGACACTGCGGCTTGGGCAAGAAACACGCGCCTCTGCGCCCGAAATGCGAGCTAAACGAATTTGGCGGTCGGCGCCACCGCCTGTAGTGCCGCTATCTTCGCGAAACTGCCGCTGCCTGCGAAGTGTCGAGAAGTTCATCGCCCGGGTCGGGCTCGACACCTGGCGCACGATCAAGGATCTCAAGCGCAGCTTCAACGTTTCCGCTTATTGCCCGCTTTTTCAGGGTCATGATGGCGCGCCGATGCCCAATGCCATCAGCGATAAATGCCGCAAACAACTGGTTCAGCGAAACATTGTCCTCCGCCGCTGCCCGCTTTGCCTCTTCCATCACATGATCTGCAATCCGGAGGGGATATGTACTCATCTGGGCAAACTCCTTCTCGTTTGTTCGGCGATAAACTCGCCAGCTCCCACGACGGAAATGCCGAACGCCTTTACCGCTGGATGCAGAAAGTGCCTGTCATTACTGACGATAAATTTCGCAACAGCCGTCAAAGCGCACTCCATGTAGATGTCGTCTTTGGGATCTGCCAAAAATGGTCTGAAACGAAAACGTGGAGAAACCAGATGGGCTTGGCTGAAGACCGCATCCAGCACGGTATCTATTTCGCCTCCGTGTATCCAAGGCTGATCACCAAGAATGCCCGGTCGTTTCAGAACGTCCTCATACTCCAACGCTACTGCCGTCGAAACCGCAAAGGGAACACCGCCAGCGAGCATTCGCCGCAGAAGCTGATGTGATGCACCTCTGGATGACCGAAGGGCCGAAAGCACAACATTCGCATCAACCACAATCATGGCAGTAGTATGATATCACATGTGATGTCATGTCAATGCTGATGGAACATGTCCAAATCACCGGTCAGCCCTTCCGGAACCCCGCCGTCAGCCGCGTCCCCGCGATCATGACGACCAGCACCACCAGCCCGACCGCAAGGCCGAAAATGCCGCTCAGCAGCGCTTCGGTCGCCCAGCCGAGGAAGCCCGAGGCGACGGTTGCGAACTCTCGGACCCTGACCGACATGTCTTCCACAAAATGGGCGATCTGAGCGAGGCCGAAGCCCTCAAGCCCGTGAATGATGATCGAGCCGCCGACCCAGAGCATGGCGGCGGTGCCGATGGTGGCGATCATGTCCATGAAGCCCGGCATGCCGCGCACGATCAGGCGGCCCAGGCTGCGGGTTGCGGCGAAATAACCTTGCGCCATTTTAAGGCCGATATCGTCGAGCTTCACCAGGATGGCGACGCTGCCATAGACGAGCACGGTGATGCCGACTGCCACAACAGCCAGAATCAGTGCTTCGCGCCAAATCGAGTTAGCCTCGATCGAAGAGAGCGCAATCGTCATGATTTCGGCCGACAGGATGAAGTCGGTCTTGATCGCGCCTGCGACCCGCTGCTTCTCGAGATGCGCGTGATCAACCGGATTCTCGGCATCGACGGGGATCGGCTTGGGATGAAACGAATGCCAGATCTTTTCAGCCCCTTCGTAACACAGATAGGCGCCGCCGATCATCAGGAGCGGCGAGAGCATCCATGGGGCGAAGGTATTGAGCAGCATCGCCACCGGCAGCAGGATGACGAGCTTGTTGAAGAATGATCCGCGCGCGATCTGCCAGACGATGGGCAGTTCGCGCGCCGCCGGCAGGCCATGCACATATTTCGGCGTCACCGCGGTGTCGTCGATCAGGATGCCGGCTGTCTTGACGCCCACCTTGGCGGCCTGGGCGGAAATATCGTCAAGTTGTGCGGCCGCCAGTTTGGTCAGCGCGGCAACATCATCCAGAAGGGCCAGCAGTCCGCTCATTGTGATCTAATCCATGTGCTTCAGATAGGCCCAGCAGCCTGTACCGGTGGGGTTGGTCGAATGGCCGGGATCACCGAGTTCGGTTTTCCGGCCAGTCGCCTTGTGGGGTGAACTTGCGAAATCCGCAATGGTTCCGCAAGCTCTAACCCCTGAATGCCCCGCGGCGATCGCTCAAATCGAGGCCATGCGGTTCCACGCGTCGAGCGCAGCGATCTTGTAGGCCTCTGCAAGGGTCGGATAGTTGAACGCGTTCTCGACAAAATACTCGAGCGTGCCCTTCAGGTTGAGTACGGCCTGGCCGATATGGATCAGCTCCGTCGCACCCTCGCCGACGATGTGGCAGCCCAGCAACCGGCGGGTTTTCAGGGAGAAGATCAGTTTCAGCATCCCGGTATCCAGCCCCATGATATGGCCGCGGGATGTTTCCCTGAAGCGCGCAATGCCGCATTCATAGGAGATGCCGCGCTGGATCACCTCTTCTTCCGTCATGCCGATCGTCGACATTTCCGGCACGGAGTAGATCCCGTAGGGAAAGAACTTCGGCGGCTCATGGGCGGTCCGGCCAAGCGCATTGCAGGCGGCAATGCGGCCCTGTTCCATCGATGTTGACGCGAGGCTCGGGAAGCCGATCACGTCGCCGGCGGCATAGATGCTGGGGATATCAGTTACGAATGTCTTCGGATCGACCTTGATCCGCCCGCGGCTGTCGCTTTCAAGGCCGCAGGCCTGCAGGTTGAGGCTGGCTGTGGCGCCCATTCGCCCGGCGGCGAAAAGGACCATTTCCGAGCGGATGTTTCGTCCGCCCTCCATCTGGATTTCGCAGCCGCCGCCCTCCAGCTTGATGATCTTTTCCGCCTTTCGGCCGAACCGAAGCACCATGCCCCGGTCCTTGAGCTGATGGATGAAGTCGCCGATCAGTTCCCGGTCGATGAAGTCGAGCATGGTGTCGCGCGGTTCGACCAGCGTCACATGCACATCGAGCGAACTGAAGATGGTGGCATATTCAACGCCGATGACGCCGGCGCCGATGACGGTCAGCGAACGCGGCAGGTGATCAAGCGTCAGTATCTCGTCGCTGTCAAAGACGCTCTTGCCGTCAAACGGCACATAATCCGGGCGGAACGGCACCGTGCCGACGGCGAGCAGGATGGATTTGGCGGAAAACTCGAAGGTCTCGCCCTGTTCACCGTCGACCTCGATGGTCGTCTGGTCCTTGAACCGCGCATTGCCGCGCAGGGTGGTGACCTGGTTGCGGGCGAACTGGTGTTCGAGAACCTCGATCTCGTGGTTGAGCGTGATGTCCAGCCGCGCCCTGAGATCGTTTGCCGTCAGGTCCTGTTTCACCCGGTAGGACCGGCCGTAAAACCCGCGCTCGCGCCATCCCGAAAGGTTCAGCGCGGTTTCGCGCAGCGTTTTTGAAGGGATGGTGCCGGTATGAACCGAAACCCCGCCAACCCTGTGGCCGCGCTCCACGACAAGAACCTTCTTGCCGAACTTCGCTGCCTGAATGGCAGCGCGGCGCCCGGCGGGGCCGCTGCCGATGACGATGAAATCGTAATGTTCCATGGGGAGAGCAGTCCAGGTTCGGGGTCGATTGAGCTTTAAATCGATTCGACCACGAAGCCTCTAAAAAAACCTGACAGGAAATGGAAATGTCTTGTCCGTCCTCCCGGTCCCAATCCATTGCCCGACGAAGGTCTTCTGCGCGGGGCCGCAGCTTGACCGCGCGGTCGAAGGGCAGGGAGGGACGGATAGGGCGCGCCAGGCGACGGCTCTAAAATCTGCCTCGCACATTTTTCTTCACTTTGAGCCAGTCCATGGCCCAGCCGACAGTGAACCCGTGCAGGATCGTCGATATCAGAATGACAAGCGCGATCAGCGACCAAAGCGCTCCCTCGTTGGTGAACTCCATATGGCTGCCTGCATAGCACAAATAGTAGATCGAACCGATGCCCCGGACTCCATAGACCGATACCACCGCCCTCTCGCGGAACCCGAGGCCGGTCTTCATGAGGGCGATCCAACCCGAAAGCGGCCGGATCACTAGAATCAGCAGGAAAGCCACCACGAAGTGGGTCCATGTGAGGTCAGTGAACAGGATCGGCAGCACACTGCCGAGCGCCACCAGCAGCAGCGCGGTTAGCGCGTGTTCGATGGATTCCGAGAAATCGTGCAGTCGCCGGTGAAATTCATGCTCCGCCTCCATCCGCCGCAATGTCAGCCCCAGCACCGCAACCGCGATGAAGCCATAGCCTTCGATCAGCTCCGTCGAGCCATAGCAGAGCAGCACGCCCGCGAGTGCCACGACCCCGGACCCGGTTTCGGCGAGAACGGCGCCCTTGGGCACCTTGAACAGGATATATCCCAGTGCCTTGCCGCCGATCCAGCCCATGACGACGCCCAGGACGATGCGGTAGACGACATCGCGCAACAGCCAGTCAAGCGCCCATGCGCCGGGGTTGAGCCCTTCGGCCGCCACGATCAGGCCGAGATAGACGAAGGGAAAGGCCAGCCCGTCGTTGAGGCCTGCTTCTGTGGTCAGGGTGAAGCGAACCGGCGATTCCTCCCCTTCATGCGGTGGTCCAACCTGAACATCAGACGCCAGCACCGGATCCGTCGGCGCCAGCACCGCACCCAGAAGGATTGCGCCGGCCACAGTCAGCCCCGCCACGCCCACGCCCAGCAGGGCGACAGCCAGAATGGTTAGCGGCATGGCGACTGCAAGCATGCGGAAGGTAGGGATCCAGCGCCGCCCCATACGCAGGTTGTCGATGCGCATCCCTGCGCCGAACAGCGCCACGATCACCGTGAGTTCGCTCACCAGTTCCCAGACCAAAGGCTCCTGGCGCGGGTCCGGCAGCGTCGGCAGTCCCGGGATCAGAAGCGCGGCCGCGGCGCCGAAAAGGATCATCAGCGGCGGCGATGCCGGTTCGCGGTTGGAGACCAGACGCGGCAGCCACCGCGCCAGGATCACCACCACCCCGATCACAGCCAGCGCGATGTGATAGGAGTTCAGGCCGAAGAATGGTTCTTGCTGCATCACTGGTTCCCGTGCCGGAAAGGGGCAGGGGCTGTCCTAGCGTGAAAACCGGTCAAGGAACAGGCGGCAATGCGGCGGGAGTGGGGGCGGGGGAGTGCATCGCGGGACGGCCAAGATCAATCGCTTGATGGATATTGCTGCCGCGTGTGGAATATGGCTTCGATGTCGATGTGATAATCATCCACCAATGTGTAGACGATGAAATATGGATACCTGGGAATTTTAACTTCGCGTGTTCCCTGCACTCAACCACAGAGCCCACGCAACGGGAAGCTTGGAGTTGGTAGGCTGTCGTCAGGATAAAATCAACAACACGCTTTGCCGCCACCGGATTAGTTGGTGTCAGGAAATCCCGAATGTTTCGGATATCGGCTCGTGCTTCGGCTGAAAACCTAACGTGCATCGAACCCGAATTCTGCGGCAACCTCATCAAGGCTGCTGTAATTCATGTCTCCAGCTGCCTTTTTGTCCAGACGAGATTGTAGCTGTTGCCGCACCCATGCGTCATGGCCCTCAACAGGCTGTTGGCCGGTGTCGCGGGTCAGTTCGTCGGAGGTCAGTTTGGCATTCAACTGGGTCATTGAAACGAGATAGCATTTCCGCAGGAAATTGCCATTCGCGTCAATTGGGCATCATAATCTGATTGCAAGTGCCCGCGTCCAATTCTCCGTCCTCAGTCCCGTCACCCGGATCTCCCCGGCATGCGCTCCGGCAGGGTCAGGGTGGCGTGTCGGCGTCGGGCGTGCGTCGAAAAATGGCTGCGCCTTCATTGCCTGCAGCTTAGCCCGACAAAGCGCGCGCGGTGGCGATTGGCATGAACAGCCTCAGTGGCTGGCTCGGCAGGGGAATGAATCCGAAATCCTCATAATATGTCTTGCGACGGGCGACAGCCCCGGCATCGCCATCGTCGAATATGTCCAGCATCACCACACATGTCCCGATCTGCTCGGATGCAAGCGCAATCCGGTTCAACGCGTCCGCAACAAGGGCGCTGCCGATCCCTTTGCCCTGCTGTTGCTTGTCCACGCCAATCATGGCGATGAAGGCTGCCGGAAGCAGGCCGTGTTTCATAGCCTTTTTCGCGTAGGCCTGCGGCATATCCAAAATGGCTACCGCATGCATATTTATACCGTAGAAGCCGGCAATGCGGCTCTCGGCATCAACGGCGACCCAGATCCGGACAACATCAGCCTTGCTACCCTTTTTTGCAGTCAGCTTCAGATAATTGTCGATCTGGGAAACGCCGCACGAAAAAGCCGCTCGATCCTGTGTCTTCGGATCGAACGGCTGAATCGTAAAGCGGGGCTTATCGCGGATGTCAGTCGGCATTCGCGATCAGTTTTCTGCGCAACTCATAAGCGTTGGCCAGCCGCTGTGTTGGCTTGCGCGGGCTGTCCAGAGCGTCAAAAAACGCTTGTCGGTCCGCCTCGCTGTCGATCACCGTAACCTTGTGAGATTCAAGTGTTGCTTGCGCCGCCTTGTAGGCAGCGCTGACGACAAATGAACTGACATCGACACCGCTAAGCGTCGCCGCACGATGGATCGCGTCCTTCACAGATGGCTGTGTCCGGGCTTCCAGGCGAGCGCTTTTGGGCTCGTCGACCGCCGACGTGGTGTCTTCAAACGCCATCATTGCCGTCTCCTTGCAGCTTCCGATTGGACCCGAGATCTGGAATCCATAAGGAGAGTACTGTACGGGAATTGGGCGTACAAATCAAGTGTACGTCAATTCGCCGTACACTGCTGCTAGATCAGCAATACCTCAGCGAGCGCTCTATTCCTCCGTCTCCTCCGGCCCCGCCACCTTGATTTCCCCCGCATGCGCCCGGGCGAACTCGGTCTTCAGGAACGCCTCGATGAGCCGTGCGGGCAGGGTGATGGTGGCGCGGTCGGCGTCGGGGAGGGCGTCGAAGCGGCCGGATTTCGACCGCTTGCCGTCGATCATGCCGCCGGCGACCGTGTTGAACGTCTCCGGATCGATCAGGATGAAGGCGCCGGTATCGCGGTTGGTCTCATACGCGTCGAAGATCGCTGTATCTTCAAAATCGAGTTCCACCACACCGATGCCATTGACCGGCAGGAAGGTGGCGTCGTCCCAGTTGCCGGTGGAGAGATCAAGCGCCGAGGTCGGGCGCACCATCACCCGCTGGCGACGCGACCCGGCCTTGAGCCAGTAGCGCTTGCCCGGCACGATGCCGTCCGGCGACAGTGCCACCAGCCGGGCGGTAAAGGCGCGGCCTGTCATCGGCCGCTGGTCGATCGCCGCGATCATGTCGCCGCGCGCCACGTCCACCGGGCGGTCGAGCACCAGCGTGATGGCGTCGCCGTGCACCGCCGCGTTGCGCACCAGATCATAGGTGACGATGGCTTTGACATTGGCTTCCACCCCCGAGGGCAGCACCACGACGCTGTCGCCGGGCTTGATCGAGCCGCCGGCCACCGTGCCTTGATAGCCGCGAAAGCCTTCGCCGGGTCGCGAGACGCGCTGCACCGGCAGGCGGAAGCCGGTGGTCTGGCCGGTGCGCTGGGTGGCTTTTTCCAAGGCCTCGACCAGCGTGGGACCGCTGTACCACGGCATCACATCATCGCCGCGCAGCACGATGTTTTCACCCTTGAGCGCCGAGACCGGAATTGCGGTCACCTGGCGCACGCCGAGCGACAGCGCGATCTCGCGGAACGACCGCGCAATCGCCTGGAAGCCCGCCTCGTCGTAATTGCTCAGGTCGATCTTGTTGACCGCCAGCACGAACTGCCGGATCCCCATCAGCGCCGCGATTGTCGCATGACGCCGGGTCTGTTCAAGAATGCCGGCGCGCGCGTCGACCAGCAGGACGGCGAGATCGGCGGTCGAGGCGCCGGTCGCCATGTTGCGGGTGTACTGCACATGGCCCGGCGTGTCGGCGACGATGAACGAGCGCCGGTCGGAGGAAAAATAGCGGTAGGCGACATCGATGGTGATGCCCTGTTCGCGCTCGGCCTGCAGCCCGTCGAGCAGCAGCGCGAAATCGGGCAGGCCGAGCTCGTTCTGCTTGCCGGTGGAATCGCGCCTCAGCGCTGCGGCCTGGTCTTCCTTGACCGCCTTGGTGTCCCACAACAGCCGGCCGATCAGCGTCGACTTGCCGTCATCGACCGAGCCGCAGGTGATGAACCGTAAGGGACGCGCCTGCCGTCCGGCTGTCTGCGGATGCGGGTCGATGTCGAGGATGTCTTCGCCGGGCAACAGATTGTGCGAGAGAGTTTGGCCGGTCATCAGAAATATCCTTCGCGTTTCTTCTTTTCCATCGACCCCGACTGGTCGCGGTCGATTGCCCGGCCCTGACGTTCCGACACCGTGGCGATTTCGAGCTCGGTGATGACTTCGTCCAGCGTCGTGGCGCTTGAGGGCACCGCGCCGGTGAGCGGAAAGCAGCCGAGCGTGCGGAACCGCACCATCTCCTCGCGCACAATCTCGTCGGGGAGCAGTTCGAGCCGCTTGTCCTCGGCCAGGATCATCATGCCGTCGCGCTCGACGATTTTGCGGCGTGCGGCGAAATAGAGCGGCACCAGGTCGATGCGCTCGGCCTGGATGTAGCGCCAGATGTCGACCTCGGTCCAGTTCGACAGCGGAAAGGCGCGCACGCTTTCGCCCGCATGGATCATGCCGTTGTAGATCGACCAGAGTTCCGGGCGCTGGTTGCGCGGGTCCCAGGCGTGGTCGGAGGTGCGGAACGAATAGATCCGCTCCTTGGCGCGGCTCGCTTCCTCGTCGCGCCGCGCGCCGCCGAAGGCCGCGTCGTACTTGCCGATGTCGAGCGCCTGCTTGAGCGCCTGCGTCTTCATGATGTCGGTATAGCGCGCCGAACCATGGCTGAACGGCGTGACCTGATCGCGAAGCCCGTCGGGATTGGTGTGGGCGATCAGGTCGAGCCCGTGCTTGGCCACCACCTGGTCGCGGAAGGCGATCATTTCGGGAAACTTCCAGCCGGTGTCGATATGCACCAGCGGAAACGGCAGCTTGCCCGGGTGAAACGCCTTCAGCGCCAGGTGCAGGAGCACCGAGGAATCCTTGCCGATCGAATAGAGCATCACCGGACGCTCGAATTCGGCCGCCACCTCGCGAAAGATGTGGATCGCCTCGTTTTCCAGCGCCTTGAGATGCGGGTCGAGCGGCGGTTTGCCGCGCCCGTGTTCGATCACGTTCATGGTGGGTCCTTCAGATGTTTGACGTGGCCGAAGCCAAAGTGGTGACCTTGGGCTGGCCCTGGGCGCGCGAGCCCGAGACGGAGGCCGACAGATGCAGCCCGCATTCGCGCCGCTCGTCCTGCTCCCACCACCAGCGCCCGGCGCGTTCCGGCTCGCCCGGCTTGATGGCGCGGGTGCAGGGCTCGCAGCCGATCGAGGGATAGCCCTTTGCATGCAGCGGGTTGACCGGCACGTCGTCGGCATTCGCCCGGGCGCGCAGCGTCTCCAGCGACTGGTCGGCCAGCGGATTGATCTTGATGAGGCTCCGGTCGGCGTCCCATTCTGCCAGCGGCGCATTGGCCCGGTTGCCCGACTGGCCGCGCCTGAGGCCGGTGACCCAGATCTCGGCGTCCGCGAGAGCGCGGCCCAAGGGCTGCAGCTTGCGCGCATGGCAGCAGGCATGCCGCGCCTCGACGCTGTCGTAAAACCCGTTCATGCCATAGAGCGCCACAAACCCGTCGACTTCTTCCTTCCACGGCTTGAACACCTCGATGCTCAAGCGATAGCGCGCTTCGGTCTCGGCCATCAGCGTGAGCGTCTCGGCGAACAGCCGCCCGGTGTCGAGCGTGACGATGCGAACATCCGCGCTTGTGGCCGCGATCAGCGAGGTCAGCACCTGGTCTTCAAGCCCGAGCGACGTGGTGAACACCGCGCGGCCCAGCGCCGCAATCCGCAGGATCCTGCCCGGCAGCGACAGCGGCGCCAGCTCCTGGGCGAGCTCAGCCGCCAGCGCCGGTCCGAAGTCCCGGCGCGGGGTCACGCCGGGGCGGGGCAGAGGTTGATGCAGGGTCATGATGCAGGCTCCGATTGTTGCAAGCATTCTCGCCGCGCGCGCCGGTCATAACGAGGCATCTCAGTCCTTTTGTGCGCTGTGATGAGGTTGGTTGTTCCGCGTGACCCGGTGTTGCTGCAAAATCTGTTCGCTGCCCGCGATGTTGCTTTGAATTGCGCATTGACCGCGCTTGCCAATCATGCGACCCCGGAACCCGACACGAACAACGAAAGCGGACCAAAGCCGATGGGCGCGCAAGGCATTTCCACCCTCGCCAACGATCAGGACCGTGATCTGATCACGACGCTGGAAACCGCCGCGATTGCCGCCGGGAAGGCCATTCTCGCCGTCCGCGCCGAAGGCGCCAGTGTCGTGGTCAAATCCGACAGCTCGCCTGTCACCCAGGCCGACAGGATTGCTGAACAGCTGATCCTCGACGTCCTGGCCAGCCGCTATCCCCACATCCCGGTCGTTGCCGAGGAACTGGCTGAAGCGGGCAAATGCCCGGGCACCGCGCGAGGCGAGTTCTTTCTGGTCGATGCGCTCGATGGCACCAAGGATTTCATCGCCGGGCGCGCCGATTTCACCGTCAATATTGCGCTTGTGCGCGATCAGTATCCCGCAGCCGGGGTTGTCTATGCGCCGGCGCACGGGCGGATGTGGAGCGGCTTCGGCGATGTCGCGCATGTCTCCGAGGTCTCGGCGGAGGGCGAGATCACCAGCCGCACGCAGATCCGCACAAGGCCGCTGCCGAAACTGCCGGTGGCGCTTGTCAGCATTTCCCACCGCGAGCCTGCGACCGAGGAATGGCTCAAGCGATTGTCCGACTACGAGACCCAGAACGTCGGCTCCTCGCTCAAGTTCTGCCTGCTGGCCGAAGGCCGCGCCGACGTCTATCCCCGGCTTGTCTGCCTCAAGCAATGGGACATCGCCGCAGGCGACGCAGTCCTGCGCGCGGCAGGTGGTGCCACGCTGTCGCTGGAGGGCGTGCCGCTGAGCTACGGCGTGGAGGGCTCCGATTTCCGCTGCTCGCAATTTGTCGGCTGGGGCAGGACCCCGAACGCACCTGCCGGCTAGACGCGAGGCGACGATTTCGGCCGGACGTTCAGCACGCGGGCCCGCCGATGCGTGGCCTGCTACTGCACGTTGTCGTAGATCCCCTGGTAGACGATCTTCCACACCGTGACCAGCAACGTGTTCTTGCCGAAATACTGGACATTCACATCGACCCGGTGCGGCGCGGCTTCCGTCGTCCAGTCGAGCACCAGCGTTGCAGGAGGAGCGGCGGCCGTGACCGCCGTGTCGCTGACGAAGACGCCCGGCGCCACCTGCAACACCCATTCCGCCGGCTGGTTCTGCAGGAAGGGATTGATCATCTTCTTGAGCACGATCAGCGCCGCGTTGCCGCCTGCATTGGCGTTCAACAGGCGCGACAACAGGTCGACATTGTTGAGCACGTTCGCCGGCACCGTGTATTCGAGATTGACCGCCAGATTGTACCGCCCCTCGGTGGGAGCGCCGAGCGGCAGGTCGAGAACCCACAGCATCACCGTACAGTAGCCGCAATGCGGCAGGTCGGTGAAGTAGTTGGCGTGCTGGATCTGAACCCCGTTGTTGGCCACGACATGGCCGCCCGCGTTGACCGCCCAGATCGGTGCCACTCCGCCGGTGCTGGAGGCCACGGCCACCATTTCGGAATGCTCCTGCATGTGGGTCGTGTAGCGTTGCGGTCCGGCCGGCGGCCAGTTGACCGTGGTGACCGCCTGCTGCGCGCCGCCCGCATGGTAGGGCACAAAGGCGTGCTGCTGCTGAATGTCGGCCTGGATCGCCGCGATCGAGGCGTCGGCGATTGCGATCAGCGGCGCGAGCTCCTGTGCTGTCAGGGTTGCTTTCCAGCGAATGCGCGGCATGGCTTTTCCTCATCGGTTTGGTTGAAGACGGCCGTCGCCGGCCCGTGGCGAAAATCATGATCCCGGCGCCCCTGAAGCAGGACGGCGAAGCTGCCGCCCGGTTGCCGGGGCAGGGGCGCCGGGAACGCCGGGAGGCTACTGCGGATTGATCAGGTTGATGTTGGTTCCCATGATCAGCGCCGTTTCGGCTGTCGATTCCCCGGTGAAGGTCTTGGATGCAGCATCCGCCTTCCAGCCCGAGGACGAACTTCCGCCGCCGCCCGAGAAGCTGAACGGTCCGATGCGCAATCCCGCCGAGACTTCCCATTTTTCGGAAAATGACTTGAACGATGATTGACTGACGGTGATCGAGAACGACGGCTTGTAACAGACGATCATGCCGACCTTCTGCACCGACATGATGCCGTCAGGTCCCCACACCGCCTTGGTTCCGCTGTCGCCATAGGCAGAATAGCCGCGGATGAAAGGGCCGTTCTGCACGCCGGTGACGAAGGCGCCGTTGTACCAGCGTGACGCGTTGATCGAGATCTGGTCCCAGGCCTTGAAGCTGACATTGACCTGGAGCGAGGAGTCCGAGGCAAACTCGTCGATCCGTTCCCACGAACCGCCGACATTGACGCTCCAGAAGAATTCCCTGATCGAGGCGCTGCCGCCGGCCCAGGTCTTCTTGTAGTCATATTCGGCTTGCGAGTTCGAGAACCCGATCGAGCCGCTGGAGCCGCCGGTGCCGGCCTGGACCTTGGCAAGCCATGTGGTGGCGTCCATCGCCAGCGAATATCCGGGAACGGATGGAAAGTTGGCGAGCGAAGGGTCCTGCAGCTTGGTGTAGTAATCCTTGTTCAATAGCCGGTCCTGGGCGTCCTTCAGGCCGGGCGTCGTCACTTCGGAGAGCAACTGGTTGTAGACATCCTGCTGGGCCTGAACATTCTTGAAAGCCGAATCCAGTTGCACCTGCCAGGTGCGTCCGCCGAAGGTTCCGAGCCATTCGGTATAGGGCGGGGTGTTGGTTCCCCCGGTTTCGGTATGATAGGCGTCGACCGACTGCTTGTAGATCGTGTCGTAGTTGTTCGTCGCAAGCTGCAGCATGTTGCGCGCCTGCTCGAGATCGGCCTTCAGCTTGGGATCGGTTGTCGCGGCACTGATCACATTGAGCATCTGGCCATAGGCGTCATTGAAGGCGGTGCCGGCCGAGGTGTATTGTCCCGTGGCGCTGAATTGCGGCACGGTCGAGCAGAAGTCCCACTGCGCTGCCCCCGTGTAGCCGGTCGGCACAACCGGCCAGTCCCAGGTGGTGAAGGGATAGACCAGCTGGAAATTGCTGGGCGAGATGCCCAGGCCATCGATCATGGCGCCGTAGAGGTGGTTCCAGGACTTGTCGTTGACATCGGCAAGCGCTTCGGTGGTCAACGGATGGTCGCTGGACAGAGCCAGCGGATGGATGGCTTCGTGGCTCTCGGCTCGCGCCAGGTCCTGTTCGGAGTGACTGGTCAATACTTTGCGCATGATGGTTCCTCACCTGTTGAAGTTGAACGTCCGCATCAGAAATCGCCCGGTGTTGACATCGTCTGGCGGCCCATCGCTGCGCCGGAGCACCCTGACCGGCGGCGGTATCTCCCGTTCAAGAAGGCATGCCGGACCAGTGTCCAGGCCCGTCACCGGAGCAAACCGGTGCAAGGTGGAAGCGGAATCCATCGATGTCTTGTTGAAGCCGTCAGGAATTCAGGATGAATCTGCCGACAGCACGCCATATGTACTGGGCACCCGATTCCTGGCGTTTTGCATCGGCGCCAGGTCAAGGTTTGCCGAACTTGATGTCAAAACAGGATGCACCGGACCTCTCCCCCGGCAACGCACTCTCTGATTTAATTATTTAACCATTGCAACCCAAAGTAAGTCAAATGAAATTCTCAAGAATCATCTCACCAACCAGCTTCGAGAACAGGATTTGACCAGGCCGTGGCTTCATTTTGATCTTAAGTAATTGAAAATATAGAAAATTCATATGCCGAGGGCTGCGAAGGCAATACAACCTGCAATCGTCGCCGCTGTGACAACTGGTGTGCCAATCAGCGCGGCCGGTGACGGCATGGCAGGAAGGCTCCGGCCAGAGACGGGCGACGAGCCGCTTTTCGGCACATCACAGAGGGCTGTGCTGTCCGGTCCTCCGAGGCAGGCGTGCCGCGTGCAGGCATGGTGAAGCCCGCGTCCGCGCCAGACGGGGATCAACCCGTGTCAGCCTTCCCGCGCGAGCTCAAGGCAGGGGTCAGGCGAGCCGGTCGCTCTCGCGCCAGTCGGGGTTCATCCACGGCTCGAGATTGCTCGGCGCCAGCGGCGTCCGCCCCAGAATGTGATCGGCCGCCTTCTCGCCGGTCATGATCGACGGGGCGTTCAGGTTGCCGTTGGTCACGCGCGGGAAGATCGAGCTGTCGGCGACCCGCAATCCATCGACCCCGATGACGCGCGTTTCCGGATCGACCACGGCGTCCGGATCGTCGGCCCGGCCCATGCGGCAGGTGCCGCAAGGGTGATAGGCGCTTTCGGCGTGATCGCGGATGAAGCCGTCGAGTTCGTCATCGCTCTGCACATGCGCGCCGGGCTGGATCTCCATGCCGCGATAGGGATCGAACGCGGCCTGGGAAAACACCTCGCGGGTGATCCGCACCGCGCGGCGGAAATCACGCCAGTCGTCCGCGTGGCTCATATAGTTGAACCGGATCAACGGCGCAGCCTTCGCATCATTCGAACGTAGCCGCACATGCCCGCGCGAGGCAGAGCGCATCGGCCCAACATGGGCCTGGAAGCCGTGCATCGGCGCGGCCGCCTTGCCGTCATAGCGGATGGCGCCGGGCAGGAAATGGAACTGGATGTCAGGGTAGGGCACGCCCGCCGCGGAGCGGATGAAGGCGCAGGCCTCGAACTGGTTCGAGGTCCCGAGCCCGCGTCTCAAAAACAGCCACTGCGCCCCGATCAGCGCCTTGGAGACGAGGTTGAGCTTGGAGTAGAGCGTGATCGGCTGGATGCATTCCTGCTGGATATAGAGTTCCAGATGATCCTGCAGGCTGGCGCCCACGCCTTGGCGGTCGGCGACCACCTCGATGCCATGCTCGGCAAGATGCGCGCCCGGGCCGATGCCCGACAGCATCAGGAGTTTCGGAGAGTTGAAGGCGGACGCCGCTATGACGACTTCACGCCGTGCGTGAACAACCTGAATCTTTCCATGAGCTTCGATCTCGACGCCGGTGGCGCGGTGATTCTCGATCACAATCCGGCGCGCCAAGCCTCTGACGAGACTCACATTCTGGCGCTTGAGCGCCGGCTTGAGATAGGCCTCGGCGGTGGACCAGCGCTGTCCCTTGTGGATGGTCTGCTCCATCAGGCCGAAGCCTTCCTGGCGCGATCCGTTGTAATCCTCCGTCACCCCGTAACCTGCCTGGCGGCCAGCCTCGATGAAGGCTGAAAACAGCGGATTGACCGCCGGCCCGCGCCTGACATGCAGCGGCCCGTCGGTGCCGCGCCAGCCGTCCTCGCCGCCGACCCCGCCGTTCTGGTGCGAAGTTTCCATGCGCTTGAAATAGGGCAGCACATCGGCGAATGACCAGCCCGTGGCGCCCTGGTCAGCCCAGTGGTTGAAGTCTTCCGCGTGCCCGCGCACGAACACCATGCCGTTGATCGAGGACGAGCCGCCGATCACCTTGCCGCGCGGCGCGGCGAGCCGCCTGTTGCCCAGATGCGGCTCCGGCTCGGTCGAGTAGCCCCAGTCATAGATCCCCATGTTCATCGGGTAGGAGAGTGCTGCCGGCATCTGGATGAACGGCCCGAAATCCGAACCGCCATGCTCGATGACCATCACCGAATGCTTGCCGTCCTCGCTCAGCCGCGCGGCCATCGCCGACCCCGCCGAGCCCGCGCCGATGATGACGAAATCTGCTTGCATGTCAGTCATCCTGAATCGGCTCTCAATACGGGCTGTCGACCGGCCCGGTGGCCACGTAGACGCTCTTGAGATGGGTGTAGTGCTCGATCGCGGCATGGCCGTTCTCGCGGCCGATGCCCGATTGCTTGACGCCGCCGAAGGGCGCCTCGACCGGGGTGAGATTGTAGGTGTTGATCCAGGTCGTGCCCGCCTGCAGGTTTGAGATCACCCGGTGGGCGCGCGCCAGATCCGCGGTGAACACGCCGGCCGCCAGGCCAAACTCGGTGTCATTGGCGCGGGCCACGGCTTCGTCCTCGTCGTCAAAGGCGAGCACGCTCATCACCGGCCCGAAGATTTCCTCGCGCGCGATCGTCATCTTGTCGGTGACGTCGGAAAACACCGTCGGCTGGATCCAGGCGCCGTTCTCGAAGCCCTGCAGCTCCGGCACGCCGCCGCCGGTCAAAAGCCGCGCGCCCTCGCGCTTGCCGGCCTCGATATAGCCCAGCACCTTGTCGCGCTGCGCGGTCGAGACCATCGGCCCCAGATGCGTGTCGGGATCGAGCGGATCGCCAATGCGGATCGCCTCGGTGCGGGCTTTCAGCCGGTCGAGGAAGCGGTCATACACGCCGCGCTGCACGAACACCCGGGTGCCGTTCGAGCAGATCTGTCCGGTCGAGTAGAAATTGCCGAGCATCGCGCCGCCGATGGCGCTTTCGATGTCGGCGTCGTCGAACACCAGGATCGGCGACTTGCCACCCAGTTCCATTGTCACGGACTTGATGCTCTGAGCCGCGCCCGCCAGCACCTTGGCGCCGGTCGGTACCGAGCCCGTGAGCGACACCTTGGCGATGCCGGAATGGCTCGCGAGAGCCGCGCCCACATCGCCGTAACCCTGCACCACGGCGAACAGGCCTGCCGGCAGGCCCGCATCGGCGAAGGCTTCGGCGAGCTTGAGCGCCGTCAGCGGCGTCATTTCGGACGGCTTGAAGATGAAGGCATTGCCGCAGGCGAGCGCCGGTGCGGATTTCCAGGCCGCGATCTGGATTGGATAGTTCCACGCGCCGATGCCCGCGCAGATTCCCAGCGGTTCGCGCCGCGTGTAGACGAAGTCACCGCCAAGATCGATGTGCTCGCCGGTGATGGCCCCGGCAAGGCCGCCGAAATATTCGAGCGCGTCGGCGGCCGAGGCCGCGTCGGCGACGAGCGTCTCCTGGATTGCCTTGCCGGTGTCGAGCGTCTCGATGCGGCTGATCTCCGCGTTGCGCTCGCGCAGGATCTCAGCCGTGCGCAACAGGATCCGCCCGCGTTCGACGCCCTTGAGCCGAGCCCAAGCCGGTTGCGCCGCTTTCGCCGCCGCCACGGCCTGCTCGACGATCGCAGGCGTCGCCGAATGCAGCCGCGCATTCACCTCGCCGGTGGCCGGATAAATGCTCTCGATCACGGTGCCTGCGCTGTCTTCGACATAGGCGCCACCGATGTGGTGGGAGGCGGGGGGCTGTACGGTCATGATCTGCTCCATGGGTTTCCGGACTATTCGCCGCGCGGAAACCGTTGTGATTCCTCAAGAATGTTGAGGTCCATGTGGTTGCGCATGTAGCGCTCCGACGCCTTCTGCAGCGGCTGGAAATCCCAGGGGTAGTAGCTGCCGTTTCGGAGCGCCTCGTAGACCACCCAGCGCCGCGCCTGGCTTTCGCGCACCTCGGAATCGTAGCGCCCCATGTCCCATTTCGCCCGGACACGGGCCATGAAGTCCGCCACAAGCTCGGCATGAGCCGGGTCGGTGGCAAGATTGTTGAGTTCCTCGGGATCGGCATCGAGATCGAACAGCAGCGGCGGGTCGAGTTCGCAGTGGCTGAACTTGTACTTGCCGTCGCGGATCGCCACCAGCGGCGCCTGCGAGCCTTCCGCCGCATATTCCATCAGCACCGGCGCCGTGCGCGCCTCGCCCCGCATCGAGGGCAGCAGGCTTTCGCCATCGGTCCAGGGCGCGACGTCGGCAAGCGAGACCCCGGCGAGATCGGCCAGCGTCGGCGTGATGTCGAGATTGGAGGTCGGCTCCGAAACCAGCCGGCCTTCGCCCCCCGGGACGGCGATCATCAGCGGCACCCGCGACGAGCCGTCGAAAAAGCACATCTTGAACCACATGCCGCGTTCGCCCAGCATGTCGCCATGGTCGGAGCAGAACACCACGATGGTGTTGTCCGCCATGCGGGTGGCCTCGAGCGTTTCGAGAATGCCGCCGATCTTGTCGTCGAGATAGGAGATATTGGCGAAATAGGCCTGCCGCGAGCGGCGGACATTGTCTTGCGTGATGTCGAAGCGCTCGGAATCATTGGCCTTGTAGAGCCGCTGCGAATGCTGGTCCATCGCCTCATAGGGGATCGGCGCCACGCGCGGGGAAAGCTCGGCGCAGTCCTCGTAGAGATCCCAGTATTTCCTGCGCGCCACGTAGGGGTCGTGCGGATGGGTGAACGACACCGTCAGCGCCCAGGGACGTGCATCGGCGTCCTCGCTCAGGCGCGACAGCTGGTGCAGCTTCTGGGTGGCGAAGAACGCCACCTCGTCGTCATATTCCATCTGGTTGGAGATCTCGGCCACGCCCGCGCCGGTGACGGAACCGAGGTTGTGGTACCACCAGTCGATCCGCTCGCCCGGCTTGCGGTAATCCGGCGTCCAGCCGAAATCGGCCGGATAGATGTCGGTGGTCATCCGCTCCTCGAAGCCGTGCATCTGGTCGGGACCGACAAAATGCATCTTGCCCGACAGGCAGGTGTAATAGCCCGCGCGGCGCAAATGATGCGCATAGGTCGGAATGTCGGAGGCGAACTCCGCCGCATTGTCATAGACCCGCGTGCGCCGCGGCAATTGTCCCGACATGAACGAGGCGCGGCCGGGCGCGCAGAGCGGCGAGGCGGTGTAGTTGGCGGCAAACCGCGTCGAGCGGGCGGCGAGCCTCTTCAGGTTCGGCGCATGCAGGAAGTCCGCCGGCCCATCTGGAAACAGGGTTCCGTTGAGCTGGTCGACCATGATAATGAGAATGTTGGGGCGGGCGTCCGCGGGCTTGGCCGTGCTCATACTGTCCTCCTCCGGATATCCGACAATTGCGTCTCGATATGGTCCTCGACCAGCGCCACCGCATCGTGGCGCGCAGGGCCCGTGCCCAGCGCCTTGCGGATGTAAAGCCCGTCGATCATCGCCGCCGCGCCCTCGGCAATGCGTTGCCCGTCGCTTTCTCCGGCGAGCGGGCTCAATCCGCTCATCAGATTGGAATGCAGCCTGCGAGCATAGATCGACAAAAGCCGCCTGATCTCCGGCGCGCGGTGCGCATCGACATAAAACGCGAGCCAGGCGGCCACCACCTCGTCGGAAAACTGCTTGTCGGAAAAGCTCACCGCGATGATCGCCGAAACCCGCGCGCGATTGCTCCCGGCGGCTTTCAGCGCCTGTTCGGCGTCACCCCTGAGTTCGCGCAACAGCGCGCGGACGGATTCCGTGATCAGCTGTTCCTTGGAGCCGAAATAGTGATGCGCCAGCGCGGCCGAGACCCCGGCGCGTCCGGCGATGTCCGACATCGTCACATCCATCGAGCCGCGCGCCCCGATGGCCTCGATGGCAGCGTCGGTCAGCGCCTTGCGGCGAATTGGCTCCATGCCGATTTTTGGCATCGTCAGGTCTCCCGGGGGCAGGATCGCGTGTCGCAAAAATACGAAACGAAATCACAGTCTATTTTTGATTGAGCAGTCAATCAATGAAAAACTCAAGGCGGTTTTCAGGCATTGGTCGGGCGGGCCGGGGCCAGGCTTACATGGGGCCTGGCTTACGGGGGCCCGGCCTGGAGATTCTCCGTGTCCTCGGTCACGGCCGGAACGCCGGTGGCGATTACCGTTTCGCCGACTGGCGCCGGCGAGACCGCCCGCTCCGGAGCGCGCAGTTCGCGGTAGCCGATATAGAGGCCGGCGCCGATGATCATCGTCATGCCGGCCAGCGTGTTCAGGCTCGGCACCTCGCCCCAGAAGAACCAGGCCGCCGTCGCGGCGAACGGCAGATAGGCATAGTCGAACGGGGCGATCAGGCTGGCATTGGCCACCTGGTAGGCGCGGCTCAAAAGGATGTAGCCGGTCATACCCACCACGCCCAGCAGCGCGAGGTCAGCCATCTGCGCAACGTCCGGCACGATGAATTCGAGCCTGAGGTGATGGAACTCCGGCCCCATCGGCACCAGCGCATTGACCAGCCAGCCCAGCGGCCAGATCATGACCCCGGACCCGCCGATGGTCCACAGGCCCATGGTCAGGCTGCTTTCACCGTCTCCCACCCGCCGCGTCAGGATCATCGAGGCGGCGTAGGACAGGGCGCAGAACAGGGGCAAGAGCGCCACCCACTGAAAACTCTCCTGGCCGGGCGCCATGGCCAGCATCACTCCCGCAAAGCCCACCATCAGAGCCACGATCCGGTGAATGCCCATCCGTTCGCCCAGGAACAGCGCCGCCAGGATGCCGATGAACAGCGGTGCCGAGAAGAAGATGGTGGACACTTCCGCGAGCGGCATGAACGGAAACGCCGCATAGAACATCGCAAATCCCGCGGTCAGCAGGAACGCCCGCAGCAGGTGGATCGGCCACAGCTTCGTATAGATCCGGTGATTGCCGCCAAGCCAGACGATCAGCGGCGCCAGCACCAGGATCGAGATGCAGGCGCGCACGAAGATCAGCATCCACAAGGGCTGCGCCCCGAGCAGGTCCTTGATCAGCAGGTCCTGCCCGACAAAGCACCAGGCGCCGCCCAGCACGCAGGCAATGCCTTCAAGCGGCCGCGACGACTGGGCGGGTGCTGCGGCGGCGACGGCTGTCATTGTGCATGCCCCCGATTTCATCTGTTTGACTGCAAACGGCGCCGGAGACGCGCTCCTCTGCGCGGCCGGCGTGACCCCTCAAGACCCATGCAGGATTTTGAACCGTCGTGCGCGTCTGTCCGCGACACCGGATCCGAAATGTGCCCGCCAGACTGAGTGCCACGCGATCGGCCGGGCGCGTGGCGCCAGGTCCGGCAGGCATCCATGGACGTGCCGCCGTCTTCCCCGACTGCACCAATGCTGACAAAAACCGACAGCATCGGGCTGCTAGGCTGCGGCCTCGATCAACCCCTGTCAGGATACCTGTCATGCTTACCCTCTATCATGCGCCGCACTCCCGCTCGTCCCGCATCGTCCGCCTGCTCGATGAGTTGGGCGTTCTCGACCAGGTCGAGATCCGTATTGTCGGGATCGCCCGCCATGACGGCTCGGGCGGCGCCGATCCGGCCAATCCGCATCCCGAAGGCAAGGTGCCGCTTCTGGTCCATGACGGCGTCGAGATCTGGGAATCGAGCGCCATCATTCTCTATCTCACCGAGCTTTTCCCCGATGCCGGCCTCGGCCGTCCGATCGGGCATCCCGAGCGGGGACCCTATCTGAGCTGGCTCGCCTGGTATGGCGACGTGATGGAGCCCGTCATGGTGTTCAAGCTCTCGGGCCTTTCGCACCCCAGTCTCGACGCCACGTTCCGCGGTGTCGACGAGATGACCGCGCGGCTTTCCGGCCAGCTGTCGAGGACGCCCTACATTCTGGGCGACGCCTTTTCCGCCGCCGACCTGCTGCTGGGCTCGACCTTCGTCTGGCTTCCGGACGCAACGCCGGACCTGCCCGAAATCAGGGACTGGATGACGCGCTGCGAGGCCCGGCCTTCGGCAGCCCGGCTGGTAGCCTATGACCAGGCGCATTCTGCGGCCTGAGCCACCACCGCCGCTGCCGGACGGCGCCTGCGTGACGCAATTTGGGCGTCCCGCAGGCGCCGCCCCGGCGAATCTCAGGTAAGGCCGACCGACAGCGCGCTGTTGGATTGCAGCACGATCACCTTGGCGCGGTGGCGCACCCGTTCATACAGATCGATGATGTCCTGGTTGAGCAGCCGGATGCAGCCCGAGGAGACCGCCTGGCCGATCGAATGGGCTTCCGGGTTGCCGTGAATCCGGTAGAGCGTATCCTCGCCATTGTCGAACAGATAGAGCGCCCGGGCGCCGAGCGGGTTCATCAGCCCCGGCTCCATGCCGCCATTGGCGACGGAGTAGGGTTCGAGTTCCGGGTTGCGCACCACCATCTCGTCGGGCGCTTTCCAGGTCGGCCACTTGCGCTTGTATTGCATGACTGCCGCGCCGCCCCAGGAGAAGCCCTGCTGGCCGACACCGACGCCATACCGCATGGCGGTGCCGCCGTCCTCGACCAGGTGCAGGTAGAACGTGCTGGTGTCGATGATGATGGTGCCGGGCACCTCTCCGGGAAACGGATTGGACACGCGCTGGCGCCAGAAGCGTTCCGGCACGACGCCCCGCGGCACTGCAGGGATAGCATAGCCCTCATCCAGCACCGGGCCGTAATATGCTGGCATCACCGGCGGCTGTGGTTCGACGGGAGGGGCGGGCAGCTCGCGGCTGCCGATCGAGGTGCAGCCGGAAAGTGCGGCGACGGAGGCCGCACCGAGGAAAATGCGTCGGGTAATCATGATGGTAGTCCTTTGAGGCTGAAGGGAACAGGGCGGTACAAGGCCCGGATTCGGTCAGCCCGTACGCGGAGGTCTGAACAGTCTAGAACGCCACAGACCGCCTGCGGTTCCATCGAGCACCCTGTCAAAAACTCTGCCTGAGCCTTCCATGCCGATGGCGAGCCGTTCCGGGACATAGCCCAGGTCAAGGGCGCAACTTGACCAGGCCACGGCGCCGCGCTGGCAACGCTTGGAGGGATGAGTTGCTGCTTTGGGATTGGTCACAGCGCCGGACCAGGTCAAATTCACTGGCTGCAACAGCTGTGCCGCCTGCGCCGAAAACCCGCGCGCAAACGGCCCCGTCACGGCAAGGGTGAGGGTCAGAAAAAACAGGAAAAGGGCGCGTCGCATGAACATGCCGAGGTTCTTACCCGCAAGTGTGGCCATTTCCAGCCGCAATCGTCTGATCCCGATCAAGTTTTGGTGAGGAGGAGGCGCTGAGCCGCGTGTCCCCGCTTGGCGGGGTCATTCGTCGGTTTGCTGCCCCGGCGCCCGGCCTGGATAGGGTCTCCCGGGTGCTTGACGGCTCCGTTCACCTCTTTACAAAGCTGCTGGCGCGCTCAAGACTGCGCCAGCACAGACAAGTTTTACGGAGACGCCTTTCATGACCGCCTGCATTATCGGTTGGGCCCACACGCCCTTTGGAAAACTGGCCGACGAGACCGTCGAAAGCCTGGTCACGAAAGTGGCGCGCGAGGCGATCGAACATGCAGGCCTTGAGGCCTCCGATATCGACGAAATCTATCTGGGGCACTTCAACGCGGGGTTCTCGGCACAGGATTTCACCGCAAGCCTGGTGCTGCAGGCCGATGACGCCTTCCGCTTCAAGCCGGCGACGCGGGTGGAAAACGCCTGCGCCACAGGCTCCGCCGCCGTGCACCAGGGCATCAAGGCCATTCGCGCCGGCGCCGCACGCCGGGTTCTGGTCGTCGGCGTCGAGCAGATGACCACGACGCCGGGGCCTGAGATCGGCGCCAATCTGCTCAAAGCCTCCTATCTGCCCGAGGATGGTGACACGCCCGCGGGCTTTGCCGGCGTCTTCGGCAAGATCGCCGACGGCTATTTCCAGAAATATGGCGACCAGTCCGATGGCCTCGCGGCGATTGCCGCCAAGAACCACAGGAACGGCGTCGAAAACCCCTGGGCGCAGATGCGCAAGGATCTGGGTTTTGAGTTCTGCCGCGCCGAGAGCGACAAGAACCCTTACGTCGCGGGACCGCTCAAGCGCACCGATTGCTCGCTGGTCTCCGATGGCGCGGCGGCCATCGTGCTGGCCGATGTCGCCACCGCCATGCAGGCGCCGCGCGCCATCCTGTTCCGCGCCGCCGAACACGTGCAGGATTTCCTGCCGATGTCCAAGCGCGACATTCTGAGTTTCGAAGGCTGTGAACTGGGCTGGAAACGGGCCTTTGCCAATTCCGGCACCTCGCTCGACGATCTCTCTTTCGTCGAAACCCATGACTGCTTCACCATCGCCGAACTGATCGAATACGAGGCGATGGGGCTCGCCAAGCCCGGGCAGGGCGGGGCGCTCGCCATGAGCGGCGAGACCGCGAAGGACGGCCGCCTGCCGGTCAATCCCTCGGGTGGGCTCAAGGCCAAGGGCCACCCGATCGGCGCCACCGGCGTGTCGATGCATGTGCTTTCCTCGATGCAGCTTGCCGGCGAGGCCGGCGGCATCCAGGTCAAGGACGCCAAGCTCGGCGGCATCTTCAACATGGGCGGCGCCGCGGTCGCCAACTACGTCTCCATCCTCGAGCGGATCCGGTGAGCCAGGGCCTCGTCGCCCATCGCATCGCCGGCCACATCGTGGTCACCGGCGGTGCGTCGGGCATTGGCGAGGTCACCGTTCTGGCGCTGATCGATAATGGCGCCGCCGTCACAATTCTCGACGCCAGCGCCGATGCCATCTCCCGCACTGAGGAGCGGCTGGAGGGCGAGGATGTGCTGGCGCTCGTCTGTGACGTGACCGACGAGGAGGAGGTGGCCGACTGCCTTTCCCAGGCGGTCGGAGCCTTCGGGCCGGTCACCGGCCTCGTCAATTGCGCCGGCATCGCCCGCGACATTCCGGCGGAAAAGACCAGCGCCGAGATGTTCCGTGAGATCCTCGATGTCAATCTGACCGGCAGCTTCATCCTCTGCCGCGCCTGCCTCGACCAGATGGGCGACACGCTGGCCATCGTCAATCTGGCCTCCGCCTCGGGGATCAGGGCCAATGCCGGAAGTGTCGCCTATGGCGCGTCGAAGGCCGGCGTCATCCTGATGAGCCAGGTGCTTGCCAATGAATGGGGCGCCAGCGGCGTCCGCGTCAATGTCGTGGCCCCCGGTCCGGTCGACACGCCGCTGATTTCGGGTCTTCACACGGTCGAGGACCGCAAGCGCTGGACCGCGCAGATCCCGCTGCGCCGCTACGCCCGCCCCGAGGAAATCGCCGACGCCATCCTGTTCCTGCTCTCGCCCGCAGCCAGCTACATCAACGGCCAGGTGCTGACCGTTGATGGCGGGTTTTCGTCTTCGGGGATCATTGCCGGGCGGTGAGCGGCTTCACCTCCCGCCGCCGAACCGACACCCCCACAGCCGTGGCCCCGATCACCAGCGCCATGCCGGCCCATTGCCAGGGGCTGAACCATTCGCCCAGCACCGCCGCGCCGATGGCCGTCGCCACCACCGGGCTTGCGAGCGCCAGGTAGACCGTGCTGGGCCCGAGCTGGCCGATGCCGCGGGTCCAGACATAATAGGCGAAGGCGGTGCCCAAGAGCATCAGCCAGCCATAGCCGAGCGCCTCGGTGAGGCCTGGCGCGGGCGGCAGGCCCTCGACGACCAGCGCCACCGGCAACAGCATCGCGCCGCCCAGGATCAGCTGCCAGGTGGTGGTTTCGAGCGGCGTGCCCATGCGGCCCCAGCGGTCGATCAGCAATGTGCCCGCCGCCATCGACAGCGTCCCGCCGATCGCCGCCGCCACCCCGATCGGATCGGGACGGGCGTCGGGCGACAGCACCAGCAGCCCGACGCCGAGGACGCCGGCGATGCCCGCGCCGATCTGCACCGGATGCGGTGCCCGGCCGATCAGCCAGCCCGAGACCAGGATCACCACCAGCGGCTGTATCGCGCCGAGCGTTGCCGCAAGCCCGCCCGGCATCCGCGAGGCCGCGACAAACAGCAGCGCGAAGAAGATGGCGATATTGGTCAGCCCGATCGCCGCATGGCGCTTCAGCGCTTCCAAAGGCGGAATGCGCGGATTGAGCATGAGCAGGATCAGCCCGGCAGGCAGCGCCCGCATCGCGCCGGTCAGCAGCGGATGGCTCACCGGCAGGGTTTCGGTGAACACCACATAGGTGGTGCCCCAAAGCATCGGCCCCAGAAGGGTGATCAGGATTGTGCGCAGCATGAGGAATTCCCGGTCCGCGAGGGACGGTTGACGGTCACGTCTGACGTGCGGACACGAACAATCGCTGAGAGACTCAGTTTTGTCCAGATGGTAAAAAATAGGCTTGCGCTCTCGCGCAAAAGAAGAAGCGCGGGCAGGAGAGGCGTCCCCTATCCTCTCATCCCCGGCCGCAAACCCTCCGCGAGCAAAGCCTCGACCTTCGCCGCCGCTTCCAGCTTGGTCACATGGCCGTTGCCGTTCGTGTCCAGCCCGCGATTGAGCTTGTAGGCGACCGAGCCCTTGCGGAACAGCACGTAGTCGGGCTCCTTGTCGACCGCGCGCGGATAGAGCACCGCCATGTAGGCGCTCGGCAGATCCCCCATCCTGCCTGCATAGGGCGTGAGGTATGTCTCGACATAGTCGAGCTGGTCGACCGCGCTCATCGTCGCCAGACGGGCAGTCGTCGTCCCCAGGCCCTTCGCGGTCGCGGGCATGAACTGGATCAGGCCGGTGGCGCCCGAGCCCGCGTGGTTGGTGATAGCCGGATCGAAGCTGCGGCCGGTCTCGAACGCCATGATCGCCATCAAATGGTTGGGATCCATGTTGAGGCGGCGGGAGATGGCGATGGTCTTGCGCTTGAAATCGCCCGTCACCTGTGCGCCCCAGGCAATCACCGGGTCGGGTTGAAACGCGCTCCGCGAGGCGGCCGGAACCAGCGGCGCGGGCGCGGGGGCAGGGGTTGGTGCGGCGTCCAAAGGGGCCACCCAGCGAGGCAGCCATGAAAACAGGGATGAGAGAAGGGAAAGCTGGGCCATGAGTGTCTCCATTCGTGTTGGTGCATCCGGTCTGGTGCTGGAGACGAGTCTAGGCGCGTGCAAAAAGGCGGGGACGTTATGCGGTGTGGGAAATTGTGTTTTGGCAGGCGGCGCAGGCTCCGTCGCTCGACCTTTGCAGGTCTTTCCTTCCACTTACGGATTTCAGGAAGGCAGAGATTCCAAGTCTTTAACGAGAAGCAGTCGAAATCCGCGCAATTCCGAAAAAAGCGCGAAAAATTCGCTCAAATGGACTCCGTTCATGCCCTGGGCATCGATTTCTTCCCCGCCACTTGCCCAAAACGCCGGGTTCTGCGATCACTCGGGCCTTCAATCCGGCCGCACCAGCCGGTCACCGATTCCAAGCCACTGCCAGGAAAACTCCCATGCAAAATCCCGTTCTCGTCGAAGTCACCCGCGGCCGGATGGTCGAAAGCCGGCACCGTGGCATGGCCGTTGTCATGGATGGCGATGGCAAGGTCGTGATGCACCTCGGCGAGGTCGAGACGCCGGTGTTCCCGCGCTCGGCGGTCAAATCCATGCAGGCGCTGCCGCTGGTGGAATCCGGTGCTGCCGACCGTTACTTCTATGGCGACAAGGAACTGGCGCTCGCCTGCGCCTCCCATTCCGGCGAGCCCGAGCACATGCGGCTGGCCGGCGACATCGTCGCCCGCGCCGGATTGAGCGAAGCCGATTTCGAATGCGGCTGCCACTGGAGTTCCGAACAGAAGGTGCTGATCGAACAGGCCCGCGCCGGCGACAAACCCAATCAGCTCGGCAACAATTGCTCGGGCAAACATGCCGGGTTCCTGTGCCTGTCGTGCCATGCAGGCGTCGATCACCACGGCTATGTCGGCTACGACCATTTCGTCCAGGCCTCCGTGCGCGACGTCATGGCAGATCTCACCGGCGCTGCGCTGGGCCATGACAATTGCGGCACCGACGGCTGCTCGATCCCGACTTATGCTGCCCCCTTGACCAGGATCGCCCACGGATTCGCCCGCATGGCGTCGGGCGTGGGTCTCGGGCCGGAGCGCGCCACGGCGGCCAAGCGGCTGATGGCGGCCTGCATGGCGGAGCCGTTCTATGTCGCAGGCACCGGCCGCGCCTGCACCACACTGATGCAAATCGCGCCCGGCCGGATTTTCGCCAAGACCGGCGCCGAGGGAGTCTACTGCGCCGCCATCCCGGAAATGGGCTACGGCATCGCGCTCAAATGCGAGGACGGCTCCACCCGCGGCGCCGAGGCCATGATCGGCGCGGTGCTGGCCAAACTGTTCGCTGACGACAGGGAACTGTCAGCGAAGCTTGGCGACTGGACGAACAAGACGCTCAAGAACTGGAACGGCATCGAAGTCGGCCAGATCCGCCCGGTGGGCGAGCTTGCGTAAACCGCCGCGACTGACGGTCTGACGGACACGGCGACGAAATCCTGCAGCGCCCTCTCAGGGGCCGGTTGAATGCGCGCCGCGCCGGCGCATCCCAGGGCGCATGCCCCCTTGATCAGCGCTCGAAATCAAGCGATCTTGCCACTATCGGCAGGCTCCTTCGGGAATGCCGGTCTCTCAGGGGCGGCATGCGCGGCGGGGTGTCGGCGATGACGGCGATGGCGATCCAGGTCAATCTGCATTCCGCGACCAGCGAGCCCGGACGCGTCGTCGAATACCGCGCCGGCGGCACCATGTTCAACGCGCTGCCGATTTACCTCATCCTGTTTGCCGTGGCGCTGGCGATGGTGATCTTTGGCGCTCGGTCCAGCGAGGGCCGCCTTGCGGCCTGGATTCTCCTGGTTCTCCTGCCTTTGGGGCTGGCGCTCGGTCTGTGGCGCAGCCGAACCTCGGGCCCGCCCTACCTGATCCTGACGCCGCAGGGTCTGGAGCTGCGGACCGGAGGCTGGGGTGTTCTGGCGCTGCCCTGGGCCGCGATCCGCGCCATCGAGACCCGCAGTTTCGAGGGGTTTGCGCTGCGCTACCGGGGCCGCCAGCGGATTGCCTTCAAGGATGTGACCATGATCGAGCTGGCCCCCGGCGTGCTTGCGGCCGAGCGGGATGCGGGGCGTTTCGTGCCGCGCGGGCCCTCGGTCGATTGGGTGGTACGGCCGGGTGAGGACAGCGACTGGATCGCGCTGCACCACGAATTCGTGGGCCTCACCCCCGCCGAGATCCGCGGCCCGGTCGAAGCGCGCTGGCAGGCCTTTCGCGACAATCCTGCGCCAGCTGACACGTGCCCCCTGCCACCCCTGCGCCTGGGTGGGTTCCGGCCCCGCCATCCGTCGCTGTTCAATCTGGGCACGGCTGCAGGTGCGTTCGCCATCGTCATCCTCTTGGCCAATCTGGCCGGATTGTGGGAAACCCGCTCGCAGGCCGGCGCCCGGGCCTGGGCGGAACGCTGGGCCGCCGATGAGGCGGCCTCGCGCGCCGAGGCCGAGGAACGGCGCGCGCGCAAGGAGGAGTTTGACCGCATGTTTGATCAGCCGATTTTCGGGCGGTAGCGCTTCGGGCGACTGGCTTTCCCGAAGGCTATCCTGTGCCGCCGCCTTGATCCCGTCGGCCCCGGCCTCTATGTCGGGTTACCGGCTCTTTGCGAGCCCCGCCTTTTCCGATCATGGAGTTCTCCTTGCCCGCATTTGAAAACCTGCCCGCTGCCCCGGTCGCCGAAAAGCGCCCGCTCAGCGACACCCGCCACGGCATCACCCGCACAGATGACTATGCCTGGATGCGCGATGACAAGTGGCAGGCGATGTTCAAGGACCCCTCCATCCTGGATCCGGCGATCCGCACCCATCTGGAGGCCGAGAACGCCTACCAGAAGGCGGCGATGGCCGACACGGAAGCCCTGCAGAAGACCCTGTTTGCCGAAATGCGCGGCCGCATCAAGGAGGACGACAGCTCGGTTCCGGCACCCGATGGCCCCTGGCTCTATGGCGTGCGCTACGTCACCGGCGGCGAGCAGCCCAAGCATTTCCGCATCCCGCGCGACGGCGGCGCCGAGCAGATGATGCTCGACGGCGATCTCGAGGCTCAAGGCAAGGCCTATTTCCGGCTGGCCGGCGCCGGGCACTCGCCTGATCACGCCCGGATGATCTGGGGCTATGACGACAAGGGCTCGGAATTCTTCACGCTGAAAGTGCGCGACCTCGCCACGGGTGAGGACAGCGCGGATCTGATCGAGAACACCGGCGGCGGCGGCGCATGGGCGGCCGATTGCACCGGCTTTTTCTACACCGCCGTTGATGACAACCATCGCCCCAGCAAGATCTTCTATCATCGCCTGGGAACCGTCCAGGGCGAGGATGTGCTGATCCATGAGGAGACCGATTCCGGCTTCTTCATGGGCGTCCATGGCTCCAGCCTCAACGATTTCATCCTGATCGGGATCAATGATCACGAGACCTCGGAATGCTGGGTGATGCCGGCTTCCAACCCCTCAGCCAAGCCGTTGCTGGTGGCCGCGCGCGAGACCGGCGTGGAATATTCGCTGAGCGAAGGCGGCGACGTCTTCTTCATCCTGACCAATGCAGACGGCGCCAAGGACTTCAAGATCTGCCAGGCGCCGGTAACCGCGCCATGGCGGGAAAACTGGAGCGAGGTCGTGGCCCACAAGCCCGGACGGCTGATCCTCTCGGTAAGCGCCTACCGGAATCACCTTGTCTGGATGGAGCGCGAGAACGGCCTGCCGCGCATCGTCATCCAGGACCGGACGAGCGGCGAGCAACACGCCATCGCCTTTGACGAGGAGGCCTATGCGCTGGGCTTCCACGGCTCGATGGAATATTTCACCGACATTGTCCGCTTTGCCTATTCCTCGATGACGACGCCGTCCGAACTCTATGACTACAACATGGCCACGCGCGAGCGCACGTTGCTCAAGCGCGAGGAGGTGCCATCGGGCCACAATCCCGCCGACTACGTCACCCGCCGCGTCATGGCGCCGGCGGACGATGGCGAACTGGTGCCGGTGACGCTGCTTTACCGGCGCGACACGCCGCTCGACGGCACGGCGCCCTGCCAGCTCTATGGTTACGGTTCCTATGGCATCGCCATTCCGGCCGGCTTCAACACCAATTGCCTGTCGCTGGTCGATCGCGGCTTCGTCTATGCCATCGCCCATATCCGCGGCGGCAAGGAGAAGGGCTTTGCCTGGTACGAGGCCGGCAAGCGCGGCTACAAGACCAACACCTTCACCGACTTCATCGCCGCCGCCCGATACCTGGACAAGGAGCGTTTTACGTCGCATGAGCGCATCGTCGCCCAGGGCGGGTCCGCCGGCGGCATGCTGATGGGCGCTGTCGCCAACATGGCGCCCGATGCCTTTGGCGCGATCATCGCCGCGGTTCCCTTCGTCGATGTGCTCAACACCATGCTCGACGACACCTTGCCGCTGACCCCGCCGGAATGGCCGGAATGGGGCAACCCGGTGGCCTCGTTCGAGGATTATCAGACCATTGCCGGCTATTCGCCCTATGACAACGTCACTGCGCAAGCCTATCCGCCGATCCTGGCGGTGGCGGGCCTGACCGACCCGCGCGTGACCTATTGGGAGCCCGCCAAATGGGTGGCGCGGGTGCGCGACCTGTCCACCAGCGATCAGCCGGTGCTGTTCAAGATCAACATGACAGCAGGTCATGCGGGCGCCTCGGGCCGGTTCCAGCGGCTTGAGGAAATCGCCTTCGAATATGCTTTTGCGCTGAAGGTAACCGGTAAAATTTAGGACTGGTTAACCACGGCCGTGTGTTTTTCAGACAGCTCGGGCCAGACGCGAGATGTTGATAAACAAGCGAAACCACAGGGAAAAAGCCTGGCCAGAGGTAAATTGTCTAAAACTTGATCAATAGTGTTAAGCGGATGCTCATGGAGCCTGGTGTATCTGTTGGATGTTGATCCAATGGATATGAGGTCCTGAGATGAACATCTCAACGATGTTGAAAAAAATTCCGGAGATGATCCGGAACAAGGACGGGAACTTCGCCATGATGGCGAGTATCCTGGTGCCGGTGATTTTTATCGCCGGAAGTCTGGTGCTGGACACCACCAATGCGCTGTCGATGAAGACCAGCCTTCAGAATGCCGCCGACAGTGCCGTGCTGGCAACGACAAGCCAACTCGCCGATGGCAAGATCACCGAAGACGAGGCAATTGCCTATGCCACGAATTTTTTCAATGGCCAGATCTCGAACGACGCCAGTGCGTTTAACGGGTTCTCCGCGACGCCCACCGTCACGCTGACCAAATCGGGAACCGGCGCCACGGCCATCTGGAAGGTCGAGGTCGCTGTTCTTGGATCGCAGAAGGCCTCCGGGTTGGGCAAATTCGCAGGCAAGGACACAATTGATGTCGCCATCCGCGCGGCATCCGAGTCCGGAAGCGATGGCGAAGACCGGTCTCCGATTTCCATGATGCTGGTGCTCGACCGGTCCGGATCGATGCAATGGGCCTCGGGCCGGACGACAACCGAAACCGTTCCGAAATACTGCACCCGCTGGGTCTGGAAACCGTATTCCTGGCGCCAGGAAACCTACGAGTGTGGAACCACGACCGTGGTGACCGATGTGCCCAAGATGGATGTCCTGAAGGAAGCCGTCGGCAATCTGGTGGATCACATCTCCGCGTCTGACCCGACCAATGAATATGCCCGCATGGGCGCCGCGGCCTACAACCTCGAAACCAGGGACGGCGACAAGTTGGGCCTGACCTGGAACAAGTCGCAAGTGAGCAGCTTTACCAACGGGCTCACCGCGACCGGTGGCACAAATTCTGCGGACGCAATGGAATGGGCACTTCAGCGCGTCAACGGCTCCGGCGAGATCAATGAGCATTATTCCAAGAACGGCTCAAAAGCGCCCTTGAAGTTCATCGTTTTCATGACCGATGGAGAGAATGATTTCGGCCGCGGCAATGAATGGAAGACCGAGCAAGCCGACAAAAAGACCAAGGACACCTGCCAGGCAGCCAAGGCCGCGAACGTTACGGTATTTTCCGTAGCCTTTCAGGCGCCCAAGCGCGGCAGGGACTTGCTTGAGGCCTGCGCATTCAGCGCCAAGCACTATTTTGACGCCCAGAGCGCCGACGATCTGCTGAAGGCTTTCACGGCGATCGGCAAGGAAGCGTCCAAGCAGGTCACGCGCCTGACCAACTGAGAGTGAACATCACTCCCAGCCGTTTGCCCGTTCGGGCAGGGCCTTGAGATAGGCGGCGATCGCATCGCGGTCGCCGCTTGTCAGTTTCGCCATGTTCTTCTGCACCGCCACCATCGAACCGCCGACACTGTCGAAATCCGGGGTGAAGCCGCTTTCGAGATAATAGGCGATGTCGCTGGCACTCCAGCCGCTGATTGACTTTCCGCCCGGGGTGAGGTTGGGGATCACCCCTTCGCCCTCGGGGTTTTGCGCCCCTGCCAGCCAGGATTGGCCGACAAAGCCGCCGACCGGATTGCGCGGGGTGTGGCATTCGCCGCAATGGCCCGGGCCCTCGACAAGATATTGCCCGCGCGCGATCTGCGGATCGTCGCTGACGGCGACATGCGGCGCGTCAGTGAAGAACAAGAGTTTCCAGCCGCCCAGCGACCGTCTGATGTTGAACGGAAAGCCGATCTCGTGCGGCAGCGACGCCACATCGCTCGCAGGCAGCGTTTGCATGAAGGCGAACAGGTCGGCGATGTCGCCATCGCTCATCCGCGAGTACGACCCATAGGGAAAGGCCGGGTAATAATGCCCGCCACCGGGCGAAACGCCGGCCAGCATCGCATTGGCGAAGTCGGTGACCGACCATGAGCCGATGCCTGCGTCCGGATCCGGTGAGATATTGGGGCCGATGAAGGTGCCGAAATCGCTTTTGAGCCGCACCCCGCCCGACAGCACCAGCTTCGCGTCGCCCTCGGCGCCGGGAGCGGCGTGACAGGAGGCGCAGCCGCCCGCCCAGAACAGCGCTTCCCCAGCGGCAGGATCGCCCTCAAGCGCCGTGATCGCCTCGAGCCGCTCCTGCGCCACGGGCCGCGGCGCGGTCAGCATGAAGGCTGTGGCCGCACCCGCGACCACAACCAGACCAAGCCCGAGCGCCAGCCGCTTCACAGCCGGCGCCCGGTGGATGCGGAGAGAGCGATGACGCGCATCAGCTGCTCTTCAGGCGATAGGTCTCATGGCAGGCGCCGCAATTCTGCGTGAGCGGACCGAACACGGCCTTCAGCGCGTCGAGATCGGCGGGCGCTGCGGCCACGGCAGCGTCGGCGTCTTCCTTGAATTCGGCGAGCTTGGCGTCAAAGCCCGCGCGGTCGGTCCAGATAGCCGGTGCGGCTTCGCTCTCAAAGCCGGTGTCGGAGCCTTCGGGGAACTGCTCGCCATAGGTGGCCGCCACTTCGGAGATGGTGGTCAGCGCCGCCAACGCCGCCGCCGCGTCGAAATCGCTTTCGCCCTTGACCATCTTGGCCATCGCGCCGGTTGCGCCGCCCACCTTCTTCATCATCTCCTGGCGAACCTCCTGGGGTTCGGCGGCGGTGACCGCGGGTGCGAAACCGGCAGCGCCGATGACGGCTGCGGCAAACAATGTCCGGAATTTCATGTAGTCTCTCCTGTGGAAGATGCGGTTGAATGAACTGTCCCTTACGGCATCGTTACATGCAGCTGATGACAATCAAGTCAAGTTTTGTTGAACACTGCGTTATTGAAAATGTTTCCCGTTCGCCACGAAAAAGCCCGGCGCGTGTGGGCGCCGGGCTCGGATGGTATCGGTTCCAAAAATGTGGGTTAGCGCGCGGCTTCGTACATCTCGGCCACGTGATCCCAGTTGATGAGATTGTCGACGAAGGCTTCGAGATATTTCGGCCGGGCGTTGCGGTAGTCGATGTAGTAGCTGTGCTCCCACACGTCGCAGCCCAGAATCGGCGATGCGCCATGCATCAGCGGGTTCTCGCCATTCGGCGTCTTCATGATTTCGAGCTTGCCGCCCTTGACTGCGAGCCAGGCCCAGCCGGAGCCGAACTGGCCGACGCCGGCCGCGATGAAATCGCCCTTGAACTTGTCGAAGCCGCCGAGATCGGACTCGATCGCCTTCTCGAGCGCGCCCGGCACCTTGGAGCCGCCGCCGCCCTTCTTCATCCACTGCCAGAAATGCAGATGGTTGTAGTGCTGGCCGACATTGTTGATCAGGCCGGCGTTCTTCTCGTCAAAGGCTGCCTTGCAGATCTCTTCGAGCGACTTGCCGGCGAGCGGGCTGCCTTCAAGCAGTTCATTGCCCTTGGTGACATAGGCCTGGTGGTGCTTGTCGTGGTGGAATTCGAGCGTTTCGCGCGACATGTAGGGCGCAAGTGCATCGTAATCATAGGGCAGGGCTGGCAGTTCGAGGGCCATGGGTCTCTCCTCATGTGTGATTGTTCGCGGGGCTTGTCTGCCCCGGCATGCAACGCAACATAGGCTTGCGTGCTCCAGCAGGCAACGGGGCAGCGGCAAAAAGGTTCCTTGCGCCGCCCCTCATCCGTCTCGACGCTCGCGCGTCGATCCACCTTCTCCCACGAAGGGAGAAGGAAGGGGCCCCGGTTCCGGATCTCGCCTTGCCCCCAGCCACCATGCCTGGCCCGGCATCGCGGTGAGTAGTCATCGGTTGTGCAAAAGCGCTGCCGCTCGCGCCTGCCTCCCTTCTCCCTTTGGGAGAAGGTGTCAGCGAAGCTGACGGATGAGGGGCCCCGCCTCAGCGTTCGGCCAGCGCCAGCCTTAGCCCCATCAGCGCGAACATCGAGGCGAACGACCGCTTGACCGCCCTGAGCACCCTTGGCCGCGAGATCACATGGTCGCGCGCTTGTGCGGCGAGCAGGCCGTAGAGCACGAAGACGATGAAGGTGACCGCCATGAACACGCCCGCGAGCCCCAGCATCTGCGTGGTCGCGCCCACGGCGCCGGGGTCGACGAATTGCGGCATGAAGGCCAGGAAGAACAGCGTCAGCTTCGGATTGAGCAGGTTGATCAGAATGCCCGCGCCGGCGATCCTGAACGGGGTGAACTGCGAAGCGGCCCCCGCCTCGGGCCGGGCCAGCGCCAGCCCGCCGGTGTCGCGCCACATCTGCCAGGCCATGTAGAAAAGGTAGAGGACGCCGAGATATTTGAGCGTCTGGAAGGCCAGCGCGCTGGTGTGCATCAGCGCCGCGAGACCGAGCACGGATGCCGCGACATGCGGCACGATCCCCAGCGTGCAGCCGACCGCCGCCATCCCCGCCGCCCGCGCCCCGCCCGTGAGCCCCGCCGCCAGCGTGTAGATCACCCCGGTCCCGGGGAGAAGCACCACGATCAGCGTGGTGATCAGGAATTCGGGTGTCATGCGCGCGGTCTCCGGTGGGGATGGCAGGGAGAGTGCCGCTCGCCGGTGGGGCTGTCAATCGGGGCCGCGATTCTCCCTTCTCCCCTCGGGGAGAAGGTGCCGGCGAAGCCGGCGGATGAGGGGATCAGCCGCGCCTCGCTCCCTTCATCGCCTCGGTGATCGCAACCGTCTCGACGCTCACCCGCGTTACCCGCGCCAGTAGTTCGATCACGTGCTCCTTGTAGTCGCTAAAGCGGTAGGTGTTGAATTTCTCGCGGATGGTCGGGTCCTTCGGCGTCTTTTCCTTGTACTGGTCGAGGATCCAGTCGAGTGCGGCGCGGTTGCCGAGCCGGTAGCTCCAGACCTCGGCCGGAATGCCCGTGAGCTGCGTTTCGCTGTCGAGCCGGATCGTGCCATTGTCATGATCGGATTTGAGCATCGCCTTGGGGGCCACGCCTGCGTCCCGCGCCCGCTCGTCGGGCTCGTCGATGCGGTCGAGCGGCCATGGCTCCACCGTCTCGTAGCCGATATGCAGCGCCATCAGACGCTCGCCCCATTCGGCCCAGGCCCAGAAATCCGGATAGAACGGAATGCGCGGAAACTCGCGCTTCAGGTTGATCGCGTATTTTTCCCGGTAGACCGGATCATGCAGCACGCCATAGACATAATGGAAAATGTCGTCCTTGCTGAGGGCGGCGGGCTTGGCGCCGTGCCTGATCTCCCCCCTTGCGGGGGAGATGTCGCCGGAGGCGACAGAGGGGGGTATCGCTCCGGATTCAGTGTCTGCGGCGTCACCCCCCTCTGTCTGCTGCGCAGACATCTCCCCCGCAAGGGGGGAGATCATTGGCCGCGACATCCCGCCCTTCCCATAGGCCTCCCGGAACCGCTTCAGCGCCCAGTCGGTGATGTTGTCGAGCTTCTCGCCATCCTTGGTGTAGCGGTAGCGGGGAGCGCAGACAGTGCCAGCAGCAGCGCCAACTAGATGAAGATCTGGTAGATCACACGTACTAAGCGTCATCCAAGGCTTTTGTGCCGAGGGGTCGCTGAAATTAATCGTATTGTTCTTAACATCTTTATCGACGGGGAAAATTGAGTCCTGTTGATATATACAGTGTGTTAATACACGATCATAGTAAGTGTAGTATCGAATGAAGGGTCGGTACGTTGCTATTCTTATTTTTCTGTCTTCAAACGTGATAGCAGTGTCATTTCGCATAAATCTTTCAAGTTCTCTAGCCCACTTGATATCTCGTGATACCCAATCGCCTGATAAATCCTTTTTTGTAGACAGATTCCAGCGCTGCCGCTCACTTTCATAGACATTAATGAAGTACCTGACCTTTTCTTCTAGGTCGTCTGGATCGTAATCGTACACCCAATTATCGCGGGCTGTGACGATCCCCAACGAAAACAAAGAGAATATAGCTTTATCCTTGGCTCCTTTCTTGCCCGCTTTCTCCGCCTTGGTTGCCACCGGAATCAGATCATCCCACTCGTTCTCCGTCAGGTTGATCCAGTTGCCGTTCTTGTCCGGCTCCACCCGCTCGTACTTCACGTGGGATGCCGGGTTGGCCGCGAGCCAGGAGAGCTTGTCCTCCGCCGTGTCCATCTCCGGCCTGCGGACATAGTGGATCTTTGAGCCCTTGGCGCCCTTGCGCTTGACCATGAAGGCGATCGCCACGCCGGTCTGGATGCCGAAGACATTGTTCTTGGTGCCCGACAGCTTCGGGTTGGCGCGCACGTCGCCGCCCAGGTCCACCACATAGATGTCGGAGAACTCGTCCGCCACGCATTTGCGGAAGCCGTCGAAGGTGCGGCTGTCGATGAAGGAGCGGTTGGTGATAAAAGCCAGCACGCCGTCGTCGTGCAGCCGGTCCGAGGCCCAGCGGTAGAACCGCGCATACATGTCGTAGACCTTGGTCTTCTGCGCGGTCGACCGGCGGATGTAGCTCGACTTGATCAGCTCGTCGATGCGCTTGTATTCGCGGTTCTTGTTGTTGTCGTTCTCGTTCTGCTGGTTGGCATTGTAGGGCGGGTTGCCGATCACCACCGAGATCTTCTTGGAATTCTGCCGCTTCACCCGGGCGATGTTTTCCTCGCTCAGCCCCGAGAACATGTCGTGCTGGTAGCCCGCGCGGATTCCCAGTCCCGCCACATTGTCGAGCGTGTCGACAAAGCACAGATTGGGGAATTCGGCGAACTGCCCGGTCACCGCCGCATAGGTCGCCTCGATGTTCAAATTGGCCACGTAATAGGGCAGGATCGCCACCTCGTTGGCGTGCAGCTCGTTCTTGTACTTGTGCGCGAGCTTCAACGGCTGGCCGCGGAAATATTCGATCAGCTCGCAGATGAAGGTGCCGGTGCCCGTCGCCGGGTCGAGGATTTCCACATGCGGGTCGATCAGCGCCTTGCCGAAATGCTTCTGCGTCAGCCAGTCGGCGCCCTCGATCATGAACCGCACGATCTCGTTGGGCGTGTAGACCACGCCGAGCCGGTCGGCGGCCTTCGGGTTGTAGACCTTGTAGAAATTCTCGTAGATCAGCTTGAGGAAGGTCTGCTTTTCGAGGTGGTTCGAGATCTGCGCCGCATTGGCTCGGATCGCCGCGTAATAGGGCTCGAGCGTCTTCAGCGTCTCCTTCTTAACCGCCCCGGTGAAGAAGGCGCCCTCGAGCTTGTAGAGCTCCTTGGCGATGTTGTTCTCGCGGTGGAAATCGCTCTCGTTGAACACATGGGCGAAGATCTCCTCGGTCAGGATATGCTGGATCAGCATCTCCCGCACATCGGCCTCGGTGAGCGTCGGGTTGACCGTTTCCTTGACATGGGCGAGGAACTGCGCCGCCTCCGCCTGGAACGCGGCATTGCCCGCATAGGCGTCGCTGATCTTGTCGCGCAGCGCATCGAGCACATGTGGCAGGTCGGCCTTGAACAGCTCCACCGCCTTGCGGAACTCGGCGATCTCCTGCCGCTCGTAGCCGAAGAACAGGTTGAGCAGCTTGAGCAGGTTTTCCGTGTCCGCCATCTTGCAGCGGAACGCCTCCTGCCGGTGCTGGATCAGCACCGCCTCGTGCGTGTTCTCGTAGATGATGTTGTCCTGCGGATAGCCGCGCGCGCTTTTCTTCGCGATCTCCTCGTCCAGATCGTCCTTGGTGTCCTTGGCTTCCCAAAAGCCCAGCGGCACGCGCAGATCATGCAGGATGGTGCCGTCGGGATAGACCTTGGTCTTTTGCCCGGTGGCATATTCCAGCTCGGCCACGAACAACAGGTTGGTCTGCCGCGCCCAGGCTTTCAGCAGATCCTTGAACGCCTCGCGCACCGTCTGCTCGTTGAGCGACCCCGAGAGTTTCCTCAGCCGGTCGAGATCGTTCAGAAACTGCTGGACAAGCTGCTGGCTCATGATTCCCCCGGAAAACTTCCTCCCCCCGTTGAACCAGCTTTCGCCTGCCACCTCAAGGGG
>Ga0180016_100009_pt1 | contig 161383 bp, 156 predicted proteins | sample KR46_M_MetaG_FD_129673 | JGI IMG/M metagenome (GOLD analysis project Ga0180016, IMG submission 129673) | Groundwater microbial communities from the Olkiluoto Island deep subsurface site, Finland - KR46_M_MetaG | ecosystem: Environmental > Aquatic > Deep subsurface > Groundwater | place... | reverse complement strand
TGCCGGCTGACACCCGGCATGGGCAGAACACACACTTCCGAAGGCACTGCCCCGCGCGGCCCTCCGGACTGCCATTCCAGCAAACCCCGGCGGCATTTGTCGCGCGGCAATGCGCCCGGCTGCGTAGCGCCCATGACGGCCCGCGCCACCGACCCATGGTTTGGTCATCCCCGGCCCCGGGCGCCACCCTTCGTCTTGCCCTGGGCACTACCCCCTCCGTCTCGCCCCCGGGCGGCAACCTCTCGGTCAATGCTTTGCGCTGTGTTAAATGCGCCGAATACACGGAAAGCTCCGAGGTGGAATCAGGCGGCCCTGCTGCGCGCGCCTGATCCATTGCTGGAGAGCTTGAACCGGCCTACCATGTCGCGCAGCTTCGAGGCTTGAGCGGCCAGGCTGGCGGTTGACTGGGTTGCACCCTCGATCATCGAGACGTTCTTCGTGGTCACCTGTTCCAGGCCTTCAAGCGCGTGATTGACCGACTTCACGCCACCCGCCTGTTCATGGGAAGCCGACGTGATGGCATCCATGTGGCCATTGATGTCGACGATCAGTCCGCTGATCCGCTGCAAGGCCTCGCCGACTTCGCGAACATGCTCCACGCCGCCGTCCACTTCGCTGGAGGACCTGGCGATCAGTTCGCGGATCTCCTTGGCGGCATCGGATGACCGGCCAGCCAGCGCACGCACTTCCTGCGCAACCACCGCAAAGCCTCTGCCCGCCTCGCCGGCGCGCGCGGCTTCAACCCCGGCATTGAGGGCGAGCAGGTTGGTCTGGAAAGCGATTTCATCGATAACGCCGATAATGCTGGCGATTTTCTGAGAGGACTCGTGAATGCGACCCATGGCCTGTTCGGCATTGGTCACCACGGTTTCCGACCTGTGGGCACTCTCGTTGGCCGCTGCGGCGACCGCTCTCGCTTCGGTCACCCGGTCGGACGTCGTCTTGACATTGGTGGTGATCTGGCCGAGCGCCACGGAGGTTTCGACAAGTGAAGCGGATTGCTGTTCGGTCCGTCCCGCCAGTTCTTCGATGCTCCTGGATATGTGGCTTGAGCCTGTGTCGATGGTGCCTGCGGTATCGTGAATGGCGGCCAAGGTCTGTCCCAGTTGCTCCACCGAGACATTGAAATCCGCCCTGAGCGCTTCGAACTCGGGCGCGAAAGCCTGATCAAGGCGCGTGGAGAGGTCTCCGCTTGCCAGCCGTTGCAATCCATCCGCGAGACCGGAGGTGGCAATTCTCAGCCGCTCCGCGGCGGCGGCTTCGGCTTTTTCCTGGGCGGCAATGCGATGTGCTTCAACCGCCTCGCGCTGCTGCTCGGCGCCATCTTCGAGCTTCTTCTTTTCGACAAACGCTGCGCGGAACACTTCAAGCGCGCGGGCCAGGGCGCCAATCTCGTCGCGCCGCTCATCCAGCCCGGTGGGCACAGTGGTGTCGCCGCCGGCCAGGCGGCTGGTCGCGGTTTCGAGACGGCGGAGCGGCAAGAGCGTGGTCAGGCGCAGCATCGCCATGATCAGGCCGAGCGTGACCGCAATGGTTGCGGCGCCGGTCATGACGTGGTTCCATATCCCGGCATTGAAGGCTGCGAATTCGGGCGCGAGGTTGATCGAGGCGCTGTAGGCGCCAAGAATCTCACCCTCCCCGATGTCCATCATCCCTGTGTGGCACCCGGCGCACCGTTCATCGGCCGCACTTCCTTCTCCCAGAACCACAGGCCGCGAAAGCCGCAACCCTACTCCGTCGACAACCACCTGACGCTCTTTGCTGTCCAGGGCAGCCCTGTCGATCCGATCCAGCGCCGGAAGCTCCGGTTCGCCCATTTCCTGCTGGAATGACGTGATCTTGTCGGCCATCACGACCCAGATGTCGATGTCAGTGTTGGACTGGGAAAACATCTCCATGGTGCCGTTGAGTGTTTCAACCGCCGGATCGCCGTCTTCCATCTGGCCGCGATTGACCATCGCCTGCACATGAACCGCTTCAAGCATGTCCAGCGCCGCATTGCCGCGCAACTTGCCGTCATGAACGATCCGTTGCCAATTGTTGTTAAGGTCGAAGGAAACCTTGATGGTCTCGGCGGCGATGAGCACGATGGCGACGCCGGCCAGGATCTGGACGGTCAGGGGGAGTCGTCTGACAAAAGAAAACATGTAGGTCTACCCGCACAAAACGATGTTGCTGGACCGGACGCGATGAGAACCGGAACTGTCTATTGGGGGCGCTTCTTCCTTACACGTTTCTGATTAATGACGGCTAAACGGGAATCCGTACAAATTGTCTTTTCGGGCATCACGAGGACGGGGGTCTCACCGAGAGGCGGCCCGGGCTGCCAGCAGGTTCAGGCGCCTTTGCCGAACCGCTTCTCGATATAGTCGGCGACCATCGCCTGGAAATCACCGGCGATGTTCGGGCCGCGGAGTGTCGCGGCCTTCTTGCCGTCGATGAAGATCGGCGCCGCCGGGCTTTCGCCGGTGCCTGGCAGCGAGATGCCAATGTCGGCATGCTTGGATTCGCCGGGTCCGTTGACGATGCAACCCATGACGGCCACCTGCAGACCCTCGACGCCGGGATACTTGTCGCGCCAAAGCGGCATGTTGCGCCTCAAATCGTCCTCGATGGTGCGGGCCAGTTGCTGGAACACGGTCGAGGTGGTGCGGCCGCAGCCGGGGCAGGCGGCAACCACCGGCACGAATTGCCGGAAGCCCATAACCTGCAGCAGTTCCTGGGCAACGATGACCTCGCGAGTGCGGTCGCCACCGGGTTCCGGTGTGAGGGAGACCCTTATGGTGTCGCCGATTCCGGCTTGAAGAACGATGCCCATGGCGGCCGATGAGGCGACGATGCCCTTCGACCCCATCCCGGCTTCGGTCAGGCCCAGATGCAGCGCGTGGTCGGAGCGGCGGGCGAGTTCGGAATAGACCGCGATCAGGTCCTGCACCTGGCTCACCTTGGCCGAGAGGATGATGCGGTTGCGCGCAAGCCCTGTTTCCTCGGCAAGGGCTGCCGAATGCAGCGCGGACTGGATGATGGCTTCGCGGGTGACGTCGCGGGCCGAGAGCGGCGAGCCGTTGGCGGCGTTCTCGTCCATCAGCCGGGTCAAGAGCACCTGGTCGAGCGAGCCCCAGTTGACGCCGATGCGCACGGGCTTGCCGTAGCGGATGGCCATCTCGACGATTTCGATGAACTGGCGGTCCTTCTTGTCCTTGAAACCGACATTGCCGGGATTGATGCGGTACTTGGCCAGCGCCTCGGCGCAGGCCGGGTGATCGGCAAGCAGCGTGTGGCCGATATAGTGGAAATCGCCCACCAGCGGCACATCAAGCCCCAGCCGTTCCAGCCGCTCTCGGATTTTCGGCACGGCTGCGGCGCTTTCGTTGCGGTCGACAGTGATCCGGACAATTTCCGAGCCGGCCCGATGGAGCGCCGCGACCTGGGCGACGGTGCCGTCGATATCGGCGGTGTCGGTGTTGGTCATCGACTGCACCACCACTGGCGCGCCGCCGCCGACCAAGACGCCGCCGACATCGACGGCAACGCTTGCGCGGCGGGTTTCGGGCACAACAAAGGGAGAAAGGGTCATAAAAAACCTCGGATCAATTTCCGCCACGGGCCGCGATGGCTGATACTGACACTTACCTAGAACGCGATTTTGGGAAAGGGAAGCCCGCTGTTGTTCGGCAGGCACGAGTTTGCGTCGGAAAGCCCAGCCAGTCCGGTCATGGGCCGGCCGGACACATCAGGCGCAGCGTTATCAGCCGGGCACGGTTTCGGGATTGAGACGCCAGACCGCCCGGTTCAGCGTCGCCGCGGTGGCGACCCAGACGGCGTAGGGCACGAACAGCAGGGCTGCCAGTTGAGACACCTGGCTCGCGAAAGCGATATAGGCGACGATGGTGACAAACAGGGCGCACACATCGATAAAGGCCAGATCCATCCGCCGCTGGCCGAAGAACAGCCAGGACCAGGCCGCGTTGAACACCAGCTGCAGCAGCCAGAGCGCCATCGCCACGCCCATGCCGGCGGCCTCCCAGACCAACCAGCCTGAAACGCCAATGGAGATAAAAAGGATGCTCCAGACCACCGGGAAAGCCCAGTTGGGCGGCGTCCAGGGCGGGCGGCGCAAGGACTGATACCAGTCGCCTGGTTTGAAAATGGCGCCGCTTGAGGCTGTCGCGAACACGAGAATGGCGATGATGATGGCGGACATTTCGCGCTCCAGAACCGGTTCAGCGGTGGGACAAGATCCGACGCTGCGGCAAACCCAAAGCCGGGGTACACACCACAGCAGCATAATGCAATGTAGGGACTGCCGGTGGAATTGCCAGTGCCAGGCTCAGTCCGGCGGAAACCCGCGACCGTGACCACTTCTAAGGCGAGCATTGGCGGCATTGCGGATTTCAGTGAACCGGATCATGATGGTTTGATGGCGATTTCCCTATGGGTCGGGGTGACCCATGGGGAAATGGAGGGAGCCAAAGAGGGAGGCTATCATGACAAACAATGCGACCGGCAACACGACCGGCCACCCCACCAGGTTGGCGGGAGACGGCCCGGTGGGCGCGCCGATGCTTCGCGCCATTTCGATGGAGGACGTGAAGGCGAGCCTCAGGGAAGGCTGGGGGGATTTCCTGGCCCATCCCGGATTTGGATTGTTCTTCGGCGGCATCTACTTGCTCGGAGGTTGGGCTATCCTCGGATTTCTCAGCAGCATCGGGGCGCCATGGATGATCATTCCGCTGGCGATTGGATTTCCGCTGCTCGGTCCCTTTGTCGCGGTAGGGCTCTATGAAATCAGCCGCAGACGTCATGCGGGCGAACCGGTTACCCGCAAGGGGGTCCTGGCGCAGGTTTTCCATCAGCGCGAACGCCAACTCGGCTGGATGGCCTTTGTCGTCATGTTCATTTTCTGGATATGGGTTTACCAGGTACGGCTGCTGCTTGCGCTGTTCCTGGGGTTCAAGTCGTTCTCGAGCTGGGAGCGCTTTACCGATATCGTTCTGTATACGCCGGAAGGCTGGGGGTTCCTGGCGGTCGGCACGCTTGTCGGCGGGTTTCTGGCGCTGGTGCTGTTTTCGACCACGGTGATCTCCCTGCCGATGCTGGCCGCGCGTGAGGTCGATTTCGTCACCGCAATGATCACCAGCGTCTCGGCGGTGGTGAAAAACCCGGTGCCGCTGCTCACATTCGGATTCATCGTCGGGGTGTCCACGCTTGCGGCTTTGCTGCCGGCCTTTCTTGGGCTGCTGGTGGTGCTGCCGGTGCTTGGGCACGCCACCTGGCATCTCTACAGGCGGGCAACGTCGCCGGGGTAGAGCTGGATCAGGAGCAGGAAATCTGCTGGATGACCGGCTGGCAGAGATCAGGCTTGCCGCCGCAGCAATCCTCCAGCAGAAAGCCGAGCAGGCCGCTGATGCCGGCATGATCGGCATGGTAGCGGACATTTCGACCGTCGCGGATGCGGCGGACCAGTCCTGCCTTGAGCAGGATTCCGAGATTGGTCGACATGGTGTTCTGGCGCACGCCGAGGCGCTCGCCGATTTCGCCCGACGCCAGGCCTTCGGGTCCAGCGGACACAAGAAGCCGGAACACGGCTAACCGTGTTTCCTGGCTCAGGGCCGAGAATGCGTCCAGTGCAGATTGCTGATCCATGGGAAATGGGTATTGGATGACGCGGATTTGCGCAAGTCCGCGCCGATTGGCGTGACAGGCTTAGCGTCCCGGCAGATTGTTCCAGTGAATGTTTTCCAGCGTCTGCATGCGCGCCCTTGCATTGTCGGACTGGGCGCGTGAGACGCGATCGATCAGCGCCTCGGCGAGCGCCAGCATAGCCACGCTTGAATCCCATGTGCGATTGGCGTCGACGACACAAGGAAGCACCACACGGGCGGAGCGGGCAATCGGCGACAACCAGGGGTCGGTGATCAGCAGAATGCGGGCCTTGCGCTCGACCAGCAATTCTCCAAGCCTTACCAGATCAGACTGATAGCGGCGAATGTCGAACAGCACAGCCACGTCGCCAGGCCGCACATCAAGCAACTGGTCGCGCCAGGTGGAGGTCTGTCCGTCGAAATGCCTGACATTGGGACGGATGATCCGCAGATGCGCGGCCATATAGGCGGCGATGGCGTCGGTGAACCGGCCTCCCAGGAAATAGCAGGCGGACTTGTGGTCCGAAAGCAGCTCGCAGGCGGCCTCGAATTCGCTTTCGGGAACGGCCTTTGCGGTGGCTTCAAGATTGGCGGCAATATCGGCGAAGCTTGTCCGGAGCGCCGGATTGTCGGTCAGCGGTCCGGTGCTGCGCGCGCGCTCGAGCGGCGACATTAGCTGCGCCTGCACGTCAGCGCGCAGCACGCGCTGGAAATCGGGATAGGACTCGAACCCCAGCCGCGCGACAAAGCGCAGCACCGTCGGCGCCGAGGTTCCCGCAAGTGCCGCGAGTTCGGCGATCGTCGACAGGCCGATGCTCGGGTAGTTCGCCAGAAACGCATGAGCGACCTTTTTCTCGGCGCCGGGCAACGTTCCGAGTGCTGCCTGAATCTGTTCTCGTATCGCCATGGGTCTCTCCGGTCCGGTGGTTTCGCGCAGCGTTATAAAAATTACAGTATTGACATCGATCGGGCAATCCTAATCAATGTTACGAAAGTGGCGGATCCACGCCGCAGCTGCCGGGGAGCAGACGTAACAGTGCAAGGCGACAGGCTGATTGAAGCATCAGAAGGTCCGGCGTTTGCCGTTCGCCGTCCCGGCGGGGCGAGCGAGGTGGTGCTGGTATGCGAACATGCGTCCAGGACCATGCCCAAGGCGCTCGGCACGCTGGGGCTGGATCAGGCGGCGCTTGAAAGCCATATCGCCTGGGATATCGGCGCCATGGGCGTGGCCGAGCGTCTGTCCGATCTTCTCGACGCGACGCTCATCTCTCAGCGGTTTTCGCGCCTCGCCTATGATTGCAACCGCCCGCCCGAATCAGCCGACGCCTATCCGGAGCGGAGCGAGGTGTTCGAGGTGCCCGGCAACAGGGCACTTGACCTTGGCGATCGCTCGCGCCGCACGGCGGCGCTGTATGATCCGTTTCATCGGGCCATCGAAACGGTTCTTGACGAACGGACGACGCAAGGCCGCGCGGTGGTGCTGGTGACGGTTCATTCGTTCACCCCGGTCTATTTCGGCAAGTCGCGCGACGGGTTTCTCGGCATCCTGCATGATGAAGACAGCCGCCTGGCCGATGCGATGCTCGACGCTGCCGCTGCGGCGCAGCTGGAGCGGGTCAGCAGGAACTATCCCTACGGTCCCGAAGACGGGGTGACGCACACGCTCAAGCGGCATGGATTGACCCGGCAAATCGGCAACGTCATGCTGGAAATCCGCAATGATCTCATATCCGCTGAAGCAGGCCAGCTCGTATGGGCCGAACGGATAGCGGGGCTGTTGCGGGTTGCGCTTGAACGCCTGACCGATGAAGGAGGACGCCGCCATGCGTGATCCCGCCGCTCAGCCGGCCCGGAGCCGCCCGGTTTGCCGGTGCAGCCTCATGTCGATCGATTGCATTTTTGGTGCGAAAGGCGCGGCGGCATGAAGATCATCGAAACCTATGTCCGAACGGTGGATGCCTTCAACAGGCGGGTCGGCCGGTTTGCGATGTATCTGATCTTTGCCCTGATGGGCGTGCTGTTCTGGTCCTCGATCTCGAAATATGCCGGCTCGCCGGCGCTGTGGACGCTGGAATTAGCCCAGTTCATCATGGTCGCCTATTATCTGCTCGGTGGTCCCTATTCGATGCAGATGGGCGATCACGTGCGGATGGACCTGATCTATGGCAACTGGTCGCCGCGCCGCAAGGCGGCGATTGACGCGGTCACCGTGCTGTTCCTGATCTTCTATCTCTGTGTCCTTCTGTATGGCGGGATCTCGAGCACCACCTACGCCCTCGAATATGGCGAACGGGCCCATTCGGTCTGGCGGCCCTATATGTGGCCGGTCAAGATGATTGCCGCGTTCGGCATCTTCCTGATGCTGCTGCAGGCAACAGCCGAACTTCTCCGAGACATTCTTTTTCTGCGTGGCGTCAGCGTCAATCATCAAAGCGAGGCGGGCATTTGAGTTACGAACTGATCGCACTCTTCATGTTCGCCTCGATGATGGCGCTGCTTCTCACCGGGCAGCGGGTGTTTGGCGTCATCGGCGCCGTTGCGGTGATCGCTGCGCTGCCGCTTTGGGGCACCGGTGGCGTCGAGATCGCGTTTGCGCAATCGATCAAGCTGATGAAGTGGTACCCGCTTCTGACGCTGCCGATGTTCATCTTCATGGGCTACATGCTGTCGGAAAGCCGGATTGCCGACGATCTCTACCGGATGTTTCACGTCTGGTTCGGCCCGGTTCCGGGCGGTCTCGCAATCGGCACGATCTTCCTGATGGTGGTGATCTCGGCGATGAACGGACTGTCGGTGGCCGGCATGGCCATCGGCGCGACGATCGCGCTGCCCGAACTGCTCCGGCGCGGCTACGACAAGCTGATGATCACCGGCGTGGTCCAGGGCGGGGCGTCGCTCGGGATCCTGATTCCGCCGTCGGTGGTGCTGGTGCTCTATGGCATGATCGCGCGCCAGCCGGTGAGCCAGCTCTGGCTGGCAGGGGTGTTTCCGGGCCTGTTGATGGCCACGCTGTTCATCGTCTATATCGCCGTGCGCTGCCAGCTGCAGCCGCATCTCGGGCCGCCGCTTCCGAAGGCGGAGCGCGACGCGATCACCTGGAAGCAGAAGATCGGCCTGCTAAGGGCGGGCATCCTGCCGTTCATGATCTTCTTCCTGATGAACGGGCTGTTCCTGATGGGCTACACCAGCCTGGTCGAGAGCTCCGCCGTGGGGGCCCTGGCCTCGATGGCAGCCGCCCTGATCAAGGGCCGGCTGACGCGCGAGGTGATGGAAAACGTGATGCGCAAGACGCTCGGCATCTCCTGCATGTTCATGTGGATCATCCTCGCCGCGCTCTGCTTCGGCGCGGTGTTCGATGGTCTGGGCGCAGTGCGGGCGATCGAGAATTTCTTCCTCGGGCAGCTCGGTCTGGAGCCCTGGCACGTGCTCATCCTGATGCAGCTGAGCTTCTTGCTGATGGGGACCTTCCTCGATGACACGGCCATGCTGGTGATCGTGGCGCCGCTTTACGTGCCGCTCGTCGCGGTACTCGGTTTTGATCTGGTCTGGTACGGCATCCTCTACACCATCACCTGCCAGATCGCCTATATGACGCCGCCCTTCGGCTATAATCTGTTCCTGATGCGCGCCATGGCGCCGCCGGAGATCAGGCTGCGTGATATTTACCTCTCCGTCATTCCCTTCGTCGCGGTCATGCTGCTCACATTGGTGATCGTGATGATGTTCCCGGAACTGGCATTGTGGCTGCCTGAGCAGTTCCAGGGCAAACTTCGAGGCTGAAAATGAGCAGATCAACAGAAGACGAAACCAAAAGGAGAACAGCATGACCAATATCAAGAGGCGTCAATTTCTCACCAAGGCCGGCGTAGCCGCCGGCGCCGCCGCCGGTACCGCGCTTGCCGCGCCGCCGGTCCTTGCCCAGGAACCGATCCGCTGGCGCATGCAGACCTATGCCGGTGCGACGCTGGGCCAGTTCGTCACCCAGCCCTTCGTCGACGCCTTCAACAAGGCTGCGAACGGCGAGATGGTGATCGAGCTGTTCTTCGCCGACCAGATCGTGCCGACCGGCGAATTGTTCCGCGCCATGCAGGCCGGCACCATCGATGCCGTGCATTCGGACGACGATTCGATGGCGTCGCCGGTGGAAGTCGGCGTGTTCGGCGGCTACTTCCCCTTCGCCACCCGCTCGATCCTCGATGTGCCGGTCCTGTTCCAGCAGTATGGACTGGCCGACATCTGGCGTGAGGCCTATTCCGGGACCGGCGTCGTTTGGCTTTCGGCCGCGGGCCAGGATCCGTGCAACTTCAATACCAAGAAGGAAATCACGAGCGTTGCCGATCTCAATGGTCTCAAGCTCTACACCTTCCCGACAGCCGGCCGCTTCCTCACGCAGTTTGGCGTGGTGCCGGTGTCCATCCCCTATGAAGACGCGGAAGTCGCGGTGCAGACCGGCGAACTCGACGGCATGTCCTGGTCGGGCATCACCGAGGACTACACCGTCGGCTGGGCCGATGTGACCGACTACTTCCTGACCAACAACATCTCCGGCGCCTGGATCGGATCCTGGTTCGCCAACGAGGAAAAGTGGAACGCACTGCCCGAACACCTCAAGGCGCTCTACATGTCCTGCATGGAAGCCAGCCACACCTACCGCAACCAGTGGTACTGGGGCGGCGAAGCCAAGCTGCGTGCCACCGGCGACAAGCTGGAACTCCGCACGGTGCCGGCTTCCGACTGGAAGCAGGTTGAAGATGCGGCGGTGAAGTTCTGGGATGAAATTGCCGCGGAAAGCGAAACCAAGGCAAAAGTCATCGAGATCTTCAAGGAATACAACGGCGTCATCAACAAGGCCGGCTTCCCCTACGGCGAAAGCTGAGCTGACACCCGTTTACGACCTTCGCCTCCCGGCTTGCGCCGGGGGGCGGTTTGCCGCTAAAGCGCCTCACAAATCCGTGCCCCCGGGGCCGATGACCAGGATCAAGACACATGGCTGGAAACCTTTCCTTCGACGCATTGAAATCGGCCGCCAAGTCCGGTGACATCGACACGGTGCTGGTGTGCTGCGTCGACATGCAGGGACGGCTGATGGGCAAACGGTTCCATGTGCAGAATTTCATCGATTCGAGCCATGAGGAAACCCATTGCTGCAACTACATGCTGGCGACGGACCTCGAAATGGCGACGCCGGACGGCTATGCCACCACCAGCTGGCGCGCCGGCTATGGCGACTATGTGATGAAGCCGGATCTTTCGACCATGCGCCGGGTGCCATGGCTCGAGGGCACGGCGATGGTGCTGTGCGATCTTCTCGATCATCACAGCCATGAACCCGTGCCGCAATCGCCACGTCAGATCCTGAAGGTGCAGATCGCCCGGCTGAAGGAACTGGGCTACGAGGCCATGATGGCGACCGAGCTGGAATTCTTCCTGTTCGAGCAGAGTTTCCGTGACCTGGCGCAGTCGGGCTATCGCGAGCTGACCCCGATCAGCGCCTACAACGAGGATTACCACATCCTCCAGACCACCAAGGAAGAGAGCATCATGCGCCCGGTGCGCAACCATCTCTTCGCCGCCGGCATTCCGATCGAGAATTCCAAGGGCGAGGCCGAGACCGGGCAGGAAGAGCTCAACATCCGCTATGCGCCCGCGCTCGATTGCGCCGATCATCACACCATCGCCAAGCACGCGGTCAAGGAGATAGCCTGGGCGCATGGCCGCTCTGTGACCTTCCTGCCGAAATGGAACCCGAAGAAGGTCGGCTCGTCCTCGCATGTGCACATGTCGCTGTGGGCCGGCAAGACGCCGGCCTTCCGCGACGAAAACGGCGAGTACGGCATGTCGGATCTGATGTGCCACTTCATGGCCGGCCTGATCGAATATGCGTCCGATTACACCTGGTTCATGGCGCCTTATGTCAACAGCTACAAGCGCTTCATGAAGGGCAGCTTCGCGCCTACCCGCACCGTCTGGTCGGTTGACAACCGCACCGCCGGGTTCCGCCTGTGCGGCGAAGGCTCGAAGGCGGTCCGGGTCGAATGCCGCATCGGCGGATCGGACATGAATCCCTATCTGGCGCAGGCGGCGTTGCTTGCGGCCGGCATCAAGGGAATTGAAGACAAGCTCACCCTGGCGCCGCCGACGGGCGGAGACATCTACGAGAACGCCGAAGCCAAGCACATTCCCTCGACGCTGAGGGCGGCGACGGAAACCCTGCGCGGGTCGAAAATGCTGCGCGAAGCCATGGGCGACGCGGTGATCGATCACTATGTACGTTGCGCCGAGTGGGAGCAGGAGGAATTCGACAAGGCGGTGACCGATTGGGAAATCGCGCGCGGGTTTGAGCGGGCGTGAGTTACAATAGGTACTATTGACAGAACTGCATATAGTACCTATTTTTAATCGGAGCAACGATGCTGCTGTTCGAAAGGAGATTCGGATGACCAAGTATGAACCGCTGTCCGACTACTTGAAATCGAGCGACCATGATCGCGTGCCCATGACATTCAATGAGCTGGAAAAGCTGATTGATGACACCCTGCCTCCTTCGGCGCGCAAGCACCGCGCATGGTGGAGCAACAATCCCAGCAATAGTGTCATTACCCGTGCATGGCTTGATGCCGGATATATCACCCGCGATGTTGATCTTGGGGGCGAAAAGCTGGTGTTCCGGCGCGCGCCGCAGCCAGAACTCGCAGAATCGAAAAACGGCTCCGAAGCCGGATCACGGGATCAGAAAATTGCGGGGGGACGTTCGATTTTTGGCTGCATGAAAGGAACTCTAACGATTCCGCCGGGTGTTGACTTGACCGAGCCTGCCGATCCCGACTGGGGGAAGGTCTATGAAGATGGGTGAGCGCCTTATTCTCGATACCTGTGCCATGATCTGGATCTCACAGGACGAGAAAATTGATGAAACCGCCGCCGAACTGGTCGATGCGGCTGCGTTGGACAACTCCCTGAGCATTTCGGCCATGTCGGCCTGGGAAATGGGAATGCTGGTCGCGAAGGGGCGGCTCCCCTCCCGGATACCGCCCCTTCGCTGGTTCAATGAATTCCTGGATGTCTCCGGTGTGAAAATCGAGGATGCGTTGCCGGACATCCTCGTCGCCTCTTCGTTCCTGCCTGCACCGATCCATAACGACCCCATGGATCGCATATTGATCGCAACCGCCCGGGAACGTGACCTGACCATTGTCACGCGGGACCGGGCAATCCTGACCTATGGCGCGCTTGGGCACGTCAAGACTCTCCCCTGCTGACTGGAAGAACAATGACCACCACCCTGAAATGCATATCCCCCATCGACGGCTCGGTTTACGCCGAACGCCCGGTGATGGCCCTTGACGAGGCAGCTGCGGCCGTCGCGCGGTCGCGCAAGGCCCAGAAGGACTGGGCCAGGCGTCCGCTCGAAGACCGCATCGCGCTGGTCCGGGCAGGCGTTGCCCGGCTCAACGAGATGAAGGACGAGGTGGTGCCGGAACTGGCCTGGATGATGGGCCGTCCGGTGCGCTATGGCGGCGAGTTCGGCGGCGTCAACGAGCGCACAAACTACATGGCGGACATTGCGGCGCGGGCTCTGGCGCCAATCGAAATCGAGACTTCGGCCCAGTTCGAGCGCCGGGTCGAGCGCGTTCCGCATGGTGTCGTCTTCGTGGTGGCGCCGTGGAACTACCCCTACATGACGGCGATCAACACGGTCGTCCCGGCCCTGATTGCCGGCAACACGGTCGTGCTCAAGCACGCCACGCAGACGCTTCTGGTCGGCGAGCGTATGGTCCGGGCCTTCTCCGAGGCCGGCCTGCCGGAGGACGTCTTCATCAATCTGTTCCTGGATCACCAGGGCACCGAGAAGCTCATCTCCGCAGGCAGCTTCAATTTCATCAATTTCACCGGCTCGGTCGGCGGCGGCAAGGCGATCGAGCGCGCGGCTGCTGGCACCTTCACCGGTCTCGGGCTGGAACTGGGCGGCAAGGATCCGGGCTATGTCATGGAGGACGCCGATCTCGATTGGGCTGTCGATGTGCTGATGGACGGCGCCATGTACAATGCCGGTCAATGCTGCTGTGGCATCGAGCGGCTCTACATCGCCCGGCCGCTTTACGACGCCTTCGTCGAAAAGGCCGCGGCATGGGTTTCGTCTGGATTGAAGCTCGGCAATCCGCTCGATGCGGATACAACGATCGGGCCGATGGCTAATGTGCGGTTCGCCGCTGAAGTTCGGGCCCAGACGGCCGAAGCGCTCGCCAGCGGCGCGCGCGGGCTGATCGATCCCAAGCTGTTCCCGGCTGATGATGGCGGCGCCTATCTGATGCCGCAGGTGCTGGTCGACGTGACCCACGACATGCGGGTGATGCGCGACGAGAGCTTCGGTCCGGTGGTGGGCATCATGCCAGTCGACAGCGACGAGGAAGCGATTGCGCTGATGAACGATTGCCAGTTCGGCCTGACCGCATCGTTGTGGACCAATGACGCAGACCGCGCCGCGCGCATCGGCGACGAGATTGAGACCGGCACCGTGTTCATGAACCGCGCCGATTATCTCGATCCGGCGCTGTGCTGGACCGGCTGCAAGGCCACCGGCCGCGGCGGTTCGCTGTCCGAGATCGGCTTCCACAACCTGACCCGTCCCAAATCCTACCACCTGAGAAAGCAACCCGCATGAGCCCGCGCGCCAACTGGTCCTATCCCACCGCAATCCGTTTTGGCGCAGGGCGCATTTCGGAGCTTGCCGAAGCCTGCCTGACCGCAGGCATCAAGATGCCGCTTCTGGTCACTGACAGGGGGCTGGCCTCGCTGCCGATCACGGCGCAGGCGCTCGACATTCTTGATGCTGCCGGCCTCGGCCGGGCCATGTTTTCCGACGTCGATCCGAACCCGAACGAGAAGAACCTCGAAGCGGGCGTCGCGGCCTTCAAGGCAGGCGATCATGACGGCGTCATTGCCTTCGGCGGCGGCTCGGGCCTTGATCTGGGCAAGCTGATCGCATTCCAGGCCGGACAGACCCGTCCGGTGTGGGATTTCGAGGATATTGGCGACTGGTGGACCCGCGCCGACGCCAAGGCGATTGCGCCGATCATCGCCGTGCCGACGACGGCCGGCACCGGCTCGGAGGTTGGCCGCGCCGGCGTGCTGACCAATTCGGTCACGCACGTCAAGAAGATCATCTTCCACCCGAAACTGCTTCCGGCGATCACGATCTGCGATCCGGAACTCACCGTCGGCATGCCGCGGATCATCACGGTGGGCACCGGCATGGATGCCTTCGCCCATTGCCTGGAGGCCTATTCGTCACCGTTCTACCATCCGATGAGCCAGGGCATCGCGCTTGAGGGCATGCGGCTGGTCAAGGGCAATCTGCCCCTGGTGGTGGCTGACGGCTCCAACCTGGCTGCGCGCGCGGAAATGATGAGCGCGGCCGCCATGGGGGCTGTGGCGTTCCAGAAGGGTCTCGGCGCCATTCATGCGCTGTCGCATCCGGTGGGCGCGGTCTACAACACCCATCACGGCATGACCAATGCGGTTGTCATGCCGCCAGTGCTGAAGCTGAACCGGCCCGAAATCGAGGACCGTATCGCGCGGGCTGCGAACTACATGGGGATCAGCGGCGGATTTGACGGGTTCTACGATTTCGTCCTCAAGCTTCGCGCTGATCTGGGCGTTCCCGACAAGCTCGCGGAACTCGGCGTGGGACGCGACCGCATCGACGAGATGACGGCGATGGCGCTGGAAGACCCCAGCGCCGGGGGCAACCCGGTGAAAATGACCCCCGAAAACACCCGGGCCCTGTTCGAAGCCTGTATCTGAAGCAAATCCCGGGCATGAGTGCAGACCGCACTCATGCCCGGCAACGCAATTGTGAAGCCGGTGCGCACGTCAATGTGCACCGGTTTTTTTTATCTTTCGCACGCACCGATCCCGTTTCGCCGCCCTGCCAAGGATTGCGGATAAAGTTTTTGCAACTGCAAGATTTAAGGTTACAATGCCAAATCGAAGCCGATTTTGCCGGTGGATATTGTTGCTTATTAGAAATTACTTTTCGAGTGCAAAGGGGGAAACTATGAACATGAACGCCGTTCTGCAGTTTCTGGATGTCAAGAGAGATGAAGGGATCAGCGCCGACGCTATTCGCGCCGAGCTTTCCGAGGTTATCTGCACTCTTGGATTTGACTATTTCACGCTGGTCCGGCAGCCCGGTCCGGAAAGTGATGCAAGCGACATCATGCTGGCCGGGCAATGGCCCAAGGGCTGGCCCGAACTCTATGTGAAGCGAAAATACGCCGCCATCGATCCGATCATCCGGTATCTCGGTCACAGCCAGCGTGGCTATCGCTGGGGCGAACCGATGCTCGCTTTTGAACAGGATCCGCATCGCAACAGGATGGAGCGGATGATGGTCGATGCGCGGCGTCATGGTTTGGAAGACGGGTATGTCTTCCCGGTTCATGGGCGCCGCGGGCTTGTTGGCGTTCTCTCAGTGGCGGGAAAGGCGGTCGACCTGACGCAATCCGAAATCTCGATGATGGATGCGCTGGCCAAGAAGGCATTCTGGGATATTCTGCAGATGCTTGACCCCGGCGCCTATGAGCGGATTGCCCGACCTGTCGAGCTTCAGATGACCCGCCGCGAAATGGAGACGCTCGAATATCTCGGCTACGGGATGACATCGAATGAGATGGGCGCCACTTTGGGGCTGTCGGCGCATACGGTTGACTGGTACATGAACGGAATTCAGGACAAGCTACAGGCCAAGAATCGTCACCATGTGGTGGCGATCGCTTTCAGGCTCGGCCTTATCTCCTGATATTCGCGGGCGCGCCTGAGGGACTTGGCCCGGGAGCCCGATGATCGGGCTTGAGCGAATTCGTCCGAAGCGCTTCGCTCAATTTGCACTGCAGCAAAACAGGCGCTAATGATTGGGGACGGGGCTTGTCCAGCTCCTGATCCCTTTGCCCAAACCCGGGAGCCTGTCTGTGCCGATTTCCAAGATTCTAGTCGCCAACCGGTCAGAAATTGCCATTCGCGTGTTTCGCGCGGCCAATGAACTGGGCATGAAAACCGTGGCCATCTGGGCCGAGGAAGACAAGCTCGCGCTGCACCGCTTCAAGGCGGATGAATCCTACCAGGTCGGCCGTGGGCCGCATCTGGCGCGCGATCTCGGGCCGATCGAAAGCTATCTGTCGATCGATGAAGTGATCCGGGTGGCTAAACTCTCGGGCGCCGATGCCATTCATCCCGGATACGGCCTGTTGTCGGAAAGCCCGGAATTTGCCGACGCCTGCGCCGAACACGGCATCATCTTTATCGGCCCCCGGCCCGACACGATGCGGCGCCTGGGCAACAAGGTGGCGGCGCGCAATCTGGCCATCGAAATCGGCGTCCCGGTGGTGCCGGCCACCGAACCGCTGCCCGACGACATGGATGAAGTTGCCCGCATGGCCGAGGAGATCGGCTATCCGATCATGCTGAAAGCCTCCTGGGGCGGCGGCGGTCGCGGCATGCGCGCCATCCGCGATCCCAAGGACCTGGCCCGCGAGGTCACCGAGGCCAAGCGCGAAGCCATGGCCGCCTTCGGCAAGGATGAGGTCTATCTCGAAAAGCTGGTCGAGCGCGCACGGCATGTCGAAAGCCAGATTCTCGGTGACACCCACGGCAACGCCATACATCTGTTCGAGCGCGATTGCTCGGTGCAGCGCCGCAACCAGAAGGTTGTCGAGCGCGCGCCCGCACCCTATCTGACCGAAGCCCAGCGCCAGGAACTGGCGGCCTATTCGCTCAAGATCGCCAATGCCACAAGCTATGTCGGAGCCGGCACGGTCGAATATCTGATGGATATCGACACCGGCGCTTTCTACTTCATCGAGGTCAATCCGCGCATCCAGGTCGAGCACACGGTGACCGAGGAAGTGACCGGCATCGACATCGTCAAGGCGCAGATCCACATTCTCGAGGGCGCGGTGATCGGCACCCCGGAATCGGGGATCCCTGTGCAGGCCGATATCAAGCTCAACGGCCATGCGCTGCAGTGCCGGATCACCACCGAGGATCCGGAGCAGAATTTCATTCCCGATTATGGCCGGATCACTGCCTATCGCGGCGCCACCGGCTTTGGCATCAGGCTCGATGGCGGCACCGCCTATTCGGGCGCGGTGATCACCCGATTCTACGATCCGCTGCTCGAGAAGGTCACGGCCTGGGCGCCCACGCCCGAAGAGACCATACGCCGGATGGACCGGGCCCTGCGCGAGTTCCGCATCCGCGGCGTGGCCACCAATCTGACCTTTCTGGAAGCCATCATCGGTCATCCCGAGTTCCGCAACAACACCTACACCACGCGGTTCATCGACACCACGCCGGAGCTGTTCGAGCAGGTCAAGCGCCAGGACCGGGCCACCAAGCTTCTCACTTATCTGGCCGATGTGACGGTCAATGGCCATCCGGAAACCAAGGGGCGGCCGCTGCCAGCCGAGGATGCGGCTGCGCCCAGGGTTCCCTATGTCGAAGGCGATATCCGGCCGGGTACGCGGCAATTGCTCGAGGAACTTGGTCCTGAAGGCTTCGCCAAATGGATGCGGGCGCAGAAGCGGGTGTTGATCACCGACACGACGATGCGCGACGGCCATCAGTCGCTGCTCGCCACAAGGATGCGGACCCACGACATCGCGGCCATCGCGGGCACCTACGCAAAGGCGCTGCCGGATCTCTTGTCGCTGGAATGCTGGGGCGGGGCGACTTTCGATGTGTCGATGCGGTTTCTCACGGAAGACCCGTGGAAGCGGCTCGAGTTGGTGCGCCAGGGCGCGCCGAACCTGTTGCTGCAGATGCTGCTGCGCGGCGCCAATGGCGTGGGCTACAAGAATTATCCCGACAATGTGGTCAGGCATTTCGTCCGCCAGGCGGCGCAGGGCGGCATTGACCTGTTCCGGGTGTTCGATTGTCTCAACTGGGTCGAGAACATGCGGGTGTCGATGGATGCGGTGCGCGAGGAGAACAAGCTCTGCGAGGCCACCATCTGCTACACGGGCGACATTCTCAATTCCGCCCGGCCGAAATACGACCTCAAATATTACACGGCGCTCGCCGCCGATCTTGAAAAGGCCGGCGCGCACATCATCGCGGTCAAGGACATGGCCGGGCTCTTGAAGCCGGCGGCGGCGCGTCAGCTGTTTGCAGCACTCAGGCAGGCCACCGATCTGCCGATCCACTTCCACACCCACGACACCTCGGGGATCTCGGCCGCGACTGTGCTCGCCGCGGTCGACAGCGGCGTTGACGCCGTGGATGCGGCGATGGATTCGCTGTCGGGCAACACGTCGCAGCCCTGCCTGGGCTCGATCGTCGAGGCGCTGAAGGGCCATGAACGCGATCCGGGTCTCGATACCGAGTGGATCCGCCGGATCTCGTTCTACTGGGAAGCCGTGCGCAACCAGTATGCGGCGTTTGAAAGCGATCTCAAGGGACCGGCGTCGGAAGTCTACCTGCATGAGATGCCGGGCGGGCAGTTTACCAATCTCAAGGAGCAGGCACGCTCGCTCGGGCTGGAAACCCGCTGGCATGAAGTGGCGCAGGCCTATGCCGACGCCAACCGGATGTTCGGCGACATCGTCAAGGTGACGCCATCGTCAAAGGTTGTCGGCGACATGGCCTTGATGATGGTCAGCCAGGATCTGAGCGTGGCCGACGTCGAAAACCCGGACAAGGACGTGTCGTTCCCCGAATCGGTGGTCTCGATGATGCGCGGCGATCTGGGCCAGCCGCCAGCCGGCTGGCCGGAGGCGCTGCAGCGCAAGGTGCTCAAGGGCGATCAAGCCTATACCGCCCGCCCCGGCTCGCTGCTGCCCGACGCGGATCTTGAGGCCGAGCGGGCCGAAATCGAAGAGAAGCTCGAACGCAAGATCAGCGAAAACGAGTTCGCGTCCTACCTGATGTACCCCAAGGTGTTCACCGATTTCGCGCTGGCGACGGAAACCTACGGACCGGTCAGCATGCTGCCGACACCGGCCTATTTTTACGGAATTCCGGTCGGCGGCGAGTTGTTCATCGAAATCGAGAAGGGCAAGACGCTGGTGGTCCAGAACCTCGCCCAGGGCGAGCCCGACGACAAGGGCATGGTCACGGTGTTCTTCGAACTCAACGGCCAGCCGCGTCGCGTCAAGGTGCCGGACCGGGCGCATGGCGCATCGGGGTCGGCCGCGCGGCGCAAGGCCGAAGCTGGAAATGATGCGCATGTCGCGGCCCCCATGCCCGGCGTGATCTCGACCGTCGCAATCGCCCAGGGCCAGGAGGTCAAGGCCGGCGACGTGCTGGTCTCCATTGAAGCGATGAAGATGGAAACCGCGATCCATGCCGAGCGGGATGGAACGCTGGCCGAGGTTCTGGTCAAGACCGGAGACCAGATCGACGCCAAGGATCTTCTCGTGGTTTATGGCTGAGGCGGCGTCACCGGGCGTCCTGCCTTGGCAAACGGATCAACGGGCTTGCGTTTGACGGATTGATTTCGCATTGTCGCCGCCACTCCGCACCGGGCGCTGAACGGCGTCAGCAGCGGGACTTTTTCTGGATCCGGGGATATCCGCCATGCTTGCCGCCATACCATTGATGATCGTCCCGCTGATTGGCTACAACCTGATCATGGTGGGCCTGCTTGGCGAAGGCGTGGCCGGGCTGGGGTCGACCATCATCTCGCTGTCGATGATGTCGGGCGCGGTGTGGACCATGAGCCTCGGCGATCTGCTGATCGTGGTGGCGCTGGTCCTGTTGTTCATCGAAGTGCTGAAGGCGACGCGGACGGGGCCCATGTCGGTGATCGATCACATGCTGTCGATGTTCGTGTTCATCGCCTTCCTGGTGGAATTCCTGCTGGTGCGGGATGCGGCGACCCAGGTGTTCTTCATCCTGATGGTGATTGCGTTCATCGACGTGATCGCCGGATTTACCGTCTCGATCCGATCGGCGAGCCGAGACGTGTCGATAGGTCTGTAATCCGGCGAAAGACTCTTGAGGCCCATCAGCCCGCGTCTGGGGTGAACCCGGCGGCTTCGATGCCGGCGATGGCCGCAATCTCGTCATTGTCCGAGGTGTCGCCGGTAATGCCGACCGCGCCGATGATCGCACCCTTGCGGTCGCGGATCAGCACACCGCCGGGGATCGCCACGATTTTTCCGCCCGATACGGCCGACAGGCCTTCGAGGAAATGCGGCCGGGTTTCGGCCTGGGCATTGAGCCAGCGCGATCCCACGCCCAGCGCGAGGGCGCCATAGGCCTTGCCGCTGGCGATTTCGAACCGCATCATCGACGCGCCGTCCTGGCGCTGGACGGCTTTGACATGGCCGCCGGCGTCGAGCACCACCACGGCCAGCGGCTTGAGGCCGAGATCCTTGCCCTTGGCGAGCGCTGCAGTGATGATCTTGAGCGACTTGGCAAGCGTGAGATCGGTCATGGTGTATGCCTTTCAAATCAATGTTGGACTAAGTCCGGCTTTTATAGAGTGCCGGGGCGTGTTTGCGCCACCGTTTTGACCAGGTACGCGGGGTGAAAGCGTTTCGCCAGGAAGGAAAAACCATAATGGATCCGCAGGAAACGCTCGATCATGGGAGGGGCTCCGTGCCGGCGCCGGCGTGCTCACTGTCGGGGCGGCGGTGCGGGAGGTCGCCGCGAGGGGATTGCCGTGGTGCCGCACCATGCGCCCGGCGGAAGCGCCGATTGGCAGCGAATGTTTGCGGATCTCAGCTGTCGATGGAGTTGATCTTGTCCTGAAGCGACTTGAGCTGTTGCTTGAGCTCGTCGATGTCCCTGGAGGAATCGGATCTTTTCTTCTCGTCATCGGGGGTTCCCGAATGTGCGAGTGCGAAGGGCGAAAACATCTGCATCGCCTTCTGGAACATTTCGGTGTTGCGGCGGACTTGTTCCTCGACCAGCTGGATCGGCAGCTGGATGTTGCGGGCCACGGGGTTGTCGCCAAAGGCCTTGTCGATCTGGGCGCGAACCTGTTCCTGCTGTTCGGTCAAGGCCGACATCGAGTGTTCGAGATAGCTCGGCACCACCATCTGCATCTGGTCGCCGTAGATCGAGATCAGCTGCCTGAGGAAGGAGACGGGCAACAGCGTGTTCCCCGTCTTGGACTCCTGTTCGAAAATGATCTGGGTCAGAACCGAGTGGGTGATGTCATCGCCACTTTTGGCGTCCAGCACCGTGAAGTCTTCGCCCTTCTTGACCATGACCGCCAGATCATCAAGCGTCACATAGGTGCTGGTTCCGGTGTTGTAGAGACGGCGATTGGCATATTTCTTGATCGTGACCGGGCCGCTGTTCTTCGCCATGTTCATTCTCCTCAAAGGTCTCCCCGGACCTGAACTTCCACTTTGATGGCTCGACTGTAGGCGAAAACGCCTTACAATGACAAATCCTTTGTGCAATGCGGCGAAAGCGGCCGAAAACGATCAGACTATAGTCCGTACTAAACCGATTGCATGAGAAATTCGGCTTTCAGGCGTTTGACAGGGACTTCAACCTCCGGCACGGTCCAGTCAAAACAGCTTCATCACGTGACAGGGAAAATCCACCATGAGTTCCATCATCATCGCCAGCGCCGCCCGCACTCCGGTCGGGTCCTTCAACGGCGCTCTGTCCTCCGTCGCCGCCCATGATCTGGGAGCGGTCGCCATCAAGGCAGCGCTCGAGCGCGCCGGGGTTGCGCCTGCGGAAGTCGACGAAGTCATTCTTGGCCAGATCCTGTCCGCGGGCCAGGGTCAGAACCCGGCGCGGCAGGCGGCCATGGCTGCGGGCATTCCGCAGGAAGCCACCGCCTGGGGTCTCAACCAGCTCTGCGGCTCGGGTCTGCGCGCGGTCGCGCTCGGCATGCAGCAGATCTCAAGCGGCGATGCCAATATCATTGTCGCTGGCGGCCAGGAATCGATGTCGATGGCGCCGCATGCCATGCATCTGCGCAATGGCGTCAAGATGGGCGGCGCCAGCATGGTCGACACCATGATGCATGACGCGCTGACCGACGCCTTCTACAATTACCTGATGGGCAACACCGCGGAGAACGTCGCCAAGCAGTGGCAGCTGTCGCGCGATGAACAGGACACTTTCGCGGTCAATTCGCAGAACAAGGCGGAAGCCGCACAGAAGGCCGGCAAGTTCAAGGACGAGATCGCTGCCGTGACGATCAAGGGCCGCAAGGGCGACACGGTGGTCGAGGAGGACGAGTACATCAAGCATGGCGTGACCATCGAGGGCATCTCCAAGCTGCGTCCGGCGTTTGACAAGGAAGGCACCGTCACCGCCGCCAATGCGTCGGGCATCAATGACGGCGCCGCCGTCACCGTGCTGATGAGCGAAGCGGAAGCTTCAAAGCGCGGCATCACGCCAATGGCCCGGATCGTCTCCTGGGCCACCGCAGGCGTCGATCCGCAGATCATGGGAACGGGACCGATCCCGGCCTCGCGCAAGGCCCTGCAGAAAGCCGGATGGAACGTTGCCGATCTCGATCTGGTTGAAGCCAACGAGGCGTTTGCGGCGCAGGCCTGCGCGGTCAACAAGGACATGGGCTGGGATCCGGCGATCGTCAACGTCAATGGTGGCGCCATCGCCATCGGCCACCCGGTTGGCGCATCCGGCGCGCGTATTCTCAACACGTTGCTGTTCGAAATGGCCCGCCGCGACGCCAAGAAGGGTCTGGCGACACTGTGCATCGGCGGCGGCATGGGTGTGGCGCTCTGCGTCGAACGTTGAATCCAAAGTGGAAAAGGCGTTGTGCGTCCAGCCGGACGCGCAACGCAAGTGCATTCAAAAAAGCAGTCTGGGAGGATTGGCATGAGTAGAGTAGCAATCGTGACGGGAGGGTCACGTGGTATCGGGGCAGCGATTTCGGTCGCGTTGAAGGAGGCGGGCTATACCGTGGCCGCCAATTATGCCGGCAACGACGAGGCGGCGGCGAAGTTCACCGAAGAGACCGGCATCAAGACCTACAAATGGTCTGTCGCCGATTACGACGCCTGCGTTGCGGGCATTGCCCAGGTCGAGGCGGATCTCGGCCCGGTGGCGGTGCTGGTCAACAATGCCGGCATCACCCGCGACGGGATGTTCCACAAGATGACGCCGCAGATGTGGAGCGAGGTGATCAACACCAACCTCACCGGCCTGTTCAACATGACCAATCCGGTCTGGGGCGGGATGCGTGACCGCAAGTTCGGCCGCGTCATCAACATCTCCTCGATCAACGGCCAGAAGGGGCAGGCGGGCCAGGTCAATTATTCGGCCGCCAAGGCCGGCGACATCGGCTTCACAAGGGCGCTGGCGCAGGAGGGCGCGCGCGCCGGCATCACCGTCAACGCCATCTGCCCGGGCTATATCGGCACCGACATGGTGCGCGCCATCGACGAGAAGGTGCTCAACGAGCGCATCATCCCGCAGATCCCGGTCGGCCGCCTTGGTGAGCCCGAGGAAATTGCACGGGCCGTGGTGTTTCTTGCCGCCGATGATGCCGGATTCATCACCGGGTCGACGATTTCGGCCAATGGCGGGCAGTATTTCAGCTGAGTGACGCCGGCACGCGAAAGCTGGTGAACATCATCCCACCAGGCGCCCGGCGGGAACTTCCCCGGGCGCCTGCGTTTGCGGAAACAGAAAGTTCCCGGTCAGGAAAGCGGCCCATGGCTGACTACACCCTTTACTACTGGCCCCTTCCGTTCCGCGGACAGTTCGTCCGGGCAGTACTGTCCCATATCGGCGCCTCCTGGCACGAAGCCGAGGTCGAAGCCGTCGCCGGCCAGAGAGCGGCCGATCCTCAGGCACAATTGGTCCCGCATATGGGGCCGCCGCTGCTGATAGACCACGTCACGAAGGCCCATCTGTCCCAGATGCCCGCGATTCTGGCCTATCTCGGCGCTAAGCACGGGCTGCTGCCCGGCGATCCCGTGCTTGACGCCATGAGCCACAAGATCGTCGCTGACGCCAATGACGTGCTTTATGAAATGACGCGTTACAACGGCGCCCAGCTCTGGACCGAACCGGCCTGGAAGGAATTCAAGCCGAGGCTTTGCCGCTGGATGGAACTCTTCGAGGAGACCGGTCGACGCCATGGCCTGACGACCCGATCAGGCTTCATGCTCGGCACGAGCGAGCCTGGCATCGCCGACATCGTCGCTGCTACATTGTGGGGAACTATGACGGCGAAGTTTGTGCAGCTGCGGCCAATGTTGGACCGGCATGCGCCATCGATAGCCGGTCTGTCAGACCGCATTGCGGCGCTGCCTGCGCAGACCGAGTTGCGGAAGCGGAGCGCTGATGCTTACGGCGATGAGTGGTGTGGCGGCCAGATCGAAGCGTCGCTTCGCGCGGTGTTGGGACCGGCCGACTGAACCGGAGCGTTGTCACGGCGGGCCGGCTCCATTTTCCCGGCCGTTTGCTCCCGCAAGTTCGTTTCTCGCGCGAGGGCGCAAAGGTTAACAAACCAGCCTGTCAACCCGGAAAATTAAGTGTTTTCATTGGTTTGAATAGGGCAAGCCGTTCTCCGGAGCACAAGATCTGGTAGGGAACAAACCGGGAAAGACGTCCTAAGGCTGATTCGTCGCCGATTCGTTCCGCGGCTGTTCCGGAAGTTAACGGAAGCGCAAAAAATGCGCTCAATTCGATTAACCAAGTGTTTGGAATTCCTAACAATTCATGAATGCCTGAGATCGCGCTGCGGGGCGGAACGCGAGCCGCTAGTGAGCCGGACGCACGGCCAGGTCGGCGCAGCAAAGGTTAACAGCGGCAGCTTTTAGGGACCGTTGTGCTGCAGTGAGCTTTCATGATTAGTGGCAGCAGTGCGATCCTGAAACCAGATGTTGTGGCGAACAAACGGCCAACACGATCAGGTCGGTGATTCGTCGCCGGTTCGTTCCGCCCGTGTTCCAAAGGTTAATCCGGGTCGTTAAAATGCGATGTTTTTCGTTGACGAAGTGTTTGGAATTCCTAATAAATCCTGAATATCGGCAGATCCTGGCCGGGTCATCAGCCTGGGCCGAAAACGACTCTTGCCAAAGGTTAACGGCATCGGCCGGATCGGGCCAAAACAGCGCGGGGCCGATTCAGCATCTGGTGGCCCGGAGGCGGCATTTTCCCAGATGTTGCGGTGAACAAAAGCGGAATCGGATCGAGTCATTGATTCGTCGCTGATTCGTTCCGTCACTGTTCCAAGGGTTAATCCGCGGCTTTTGCGCCTGGTCGATATTTGCCCTGTGCCGACCGCGCCGATGTGTTAGGTAACAGCCGTCTTGAGCATGTTACGGACACTGATGCCCGCTTCCCCCCGCCATCCGCCGAAACCCTTGATCCTGTCCGGACGCGGCGTCACAGCCGTGCTCGGCCCGACCAACACCGGCAAGACCCACTATGCCATCGAACGGATGGCGGCGCATTCGTCCGGCGTGATCGGCCTGCCGCTGAGGCTGCTCGCCCGCGAGGTCTATGGCCGCATGGTCGACAAGGTCGGCGTGAAGAACGTGTCGCTGGTCACCGGCGAGGAGAAGATCACCCCGCCCGGCGCGCGCTATTCGGTCTGCACCGTGGAAGCCATGCCGCAGGAGGCAAATGTTGCCTTCGTCGCCATCGATGAGGTGCAGATCGCGGGCGACTTCGAACGCGGCCACGTGTTCACCGACCGGATCCTGTCGCTGCGCGGCCGCGAGGAGACGCTGCTTCTGGGATCTGCCACGGTGCGCGGCATTCTCGAGCAGTTGCTGCCAGGGATCACCGTTGTCGAGCGGCCGCGGCTGTCGGAGCTGCACTATGCGGGCTCGAAGAAGATCACCCGGCTGCCGCGGCGCACCGCCATCGTGGCGTTCTCGGCCGAGGAAGTCTATGCGATTGCCGAACTGGTGCGGCGTCAGCGCGGCGGTGCGGCGGTGGTGCTGGGCGCCTTGAGCCCGCGCACGCGCAACGCCCAGGTCGAGCTCTACCAGAACGGCGATGTTGATTATCTGGTCGCGACGGACGCCATCGGCATGGGGCTCAATCTCGATGTCGATCATGTCGCCTTCGCCCAGGACCGCAAGTTCGATGGCTATTCCTACCGGCAGCTGACGGCGTCGGAGTTCGGCCAGATCGCCGGCCGCGCCGGACGGCATCTGCGCGACGGCACCTTCGGCGTCACCGGCCAGGTCGAGCCCTTGCCGGACGACCTGGTGCAGCGGCTGGAAAGCCATGTGTTCGAGCCGGTCAAGATCCTGCAATGGCGGTCCAAGCAGCTGGATTTCTCCAGTCTCAAGGCCCTGCAGGCAAGCCTCGAGCAGATCCCGGCGATCCAGGGCCTGACCCGGGCGTTGCCGGCGGTCGACCAGCGGGCGCTCGAGCATCTGGTCAATGATTTCGAAGTCCGGGATCTGGCAAGCTCGCCCAGGAATGTCGCCACGCTGTGGGATGTCTGTTCGCTGCCAGATTACCGGCGGATTGCACCGGCGCAGCATGCCGACCTGATCGCGACGATCTACCGGGACCTGATCCGGACCGGCACCGTGAACGAGGATTTTCTGGCCGAACAGGTGCGCCGGACCGACTCTACCGATGGCGAAATCGACACGCTGTCCGCCCGGATCTCGCAAATTAGAACCTGGACATATATTTCGAATCGGGCCGAATGGCTTGCCGATCCGACACACTGGCAGGAAAAGACGCGCGAAATTGAGGACCGATTGTCCGATGCGCTGCATGAACGGTTGACGAAACGCTTTGTTGACCGCAGGACATCTGTGCTCATGAGGCGCCTGAGAGAGAACGCGATGCTCGAAGCTGAAATCAGTGTGAACGGTGATGTCTTTGTTGAAGGTCACCATATTGGACAATTGGCCGGGTTCCGGTTTGTCGCCGACTCGTCAGCCGACGGGCCCGACGCCAAGGCGGTGATCGCCGCTGCGCAAAAGGCGCTGGCGCTGGAGTTCGAAGCGCGGGCGGCGCGGCTGCACGCGTCGGGCAATTCCGACTTCGCGATTGGCGCCGACGGCACCGTGCGCTGGCTCGGCGATCCGGTGGCGCGACTGGCCGCGGGGGACCATGTGCTCAAGCCGCGGTCGATCCTGCTGGCCGATGAGCAACTGACCGGCACGGCGCGCGATTTCGTCGTGGCCCGCATCGACCGTTTCGTCAATCATCACATCGCCACCGTTCTCAAGCCGCTTGACGACCTGACCCGCGCCGAGGATCTGGACGGCCTGGCGCGCGGACTTGCGTTCCGCCTGGCCGAGAACCTGGGCATTCTGTTCCGCCGCGACGTCGCCGAGATGATCAAGGATCTCGACCAGGCCGCGCGCGCCAGCCTGCGCAAGTACGGCATCCGCTTCGGCGCCTATCACATCTTCATGCCGGCGCTGCTCAAGCCCGCTCCGGCCGAGTTGGTGACGCTGCTGTGGGCGCTCGCCAATGACGGCTTCGGCAAGCCCGGCTATGGCGACGTCACGCCGCTGCTGGCGGCCGGGCGCACTTCGGTGGCCACCGATCCCGAGATCGATCGCGAATTCTATCGCCTCGCCGGCTTCCGGTTCCTGGGAAAGCGCGCCGTGCGCGTTGATATCCTGGAACGGCTGGCGGACCTGATCCGCCCGGCGCTGCAGTGGAAGCCGGGCGTTCCGGGCGCGCGCCCGGAAGCGGCCTATGACGGCCGCCGGTTCATCACCACCACCGGAATGCTGTCGATCCTCGGGGCCACCCAGGACGATATCGAGGAGATCCTCAAGGGGCTCGGCTACCGTGCGGATTCCGTGCCCGCCGAAGAAGCCCAGACCCATATTGCAACCCTTGACGCCGCGCAGCTGGAAACGGCAACGCCGGCAGGCTCCGGTCCGGTGGTTGAGGTTGTGGTGTCACGCACCGCGGCTGATCGTCCGCACAAGCCCGCGGCGCCGGCCAGTGCCATCGCCGTTACCGAAACCGCACCTGCTGACGCCGCGCAATCTGAAGGCACCAATCCTGTCGAAGCCCAGGCTCCAGCGGAAGAGATCAAGCCCTTAGAGACCGCAGCAGACGCCCCCAAGGACACCGTGCCTGCATCCGAGCCTGTTGCAGATGCCGCACCTGCATCGGAGCCTGTGGCCCCAGCGGATGAAGAAAAGGCTGATGCAACGCCTGAAGCCGGTGCGACCAGCGAACCGGCGCCTGAGGAAGTCGTCGAAGAGCCGCGTCCGGTGCTGTTGTGGCGGCCTGGTGGCCGGCAGGACGGGCAGCAGCGCGGACCACGCCATGCCGCAGGCGCCCCCGGCGCTCCGGGAGAAGGCCGAGGCCGGCGCGACCGCGGCAATCGTTCCGGCGACAAGCCGGCGGGCGAAGCCGGTTCTGAGGCCGAGGCCCGGCCGGGCAAGGGTCATCGCGGCAAGCCGCATCATGGCAAGGGCGGCCCCGGAAAGGGCGGATTCGGCAAGGGCGGACCCGGCGGCAGGGGTGGTCCCGACAAGGGTGCAGCCAGCCATGATGGCGGGCGCAATGACCGGCCGGTGCGCAAGGAAAAGCCGATCGATCCGGATTCGCCTTTTGCGGCCTTGGCGGCCCTGCGTGACAAACTGAAGAAATAGGCACGGTTTTGGTGGATCAGCCCGAACGACAGCGCATCGACAAGTGGCTGTTTTTCGCGCGGATCGCCAAATCCCGGACGCTCGCGGGCAAGTTTGCCGCGGCCGGCAATGTCCGGGTCAACCGGGAAAAGATCGATCAGGCAAGTTTCCTGGTCAAGCCGGGCGACGTGCTGACCATCACGCTGGAGCGGCGAATCCTGGTTCTCAAGATTCTGGGCTGCGGCCAGCGCCGCGGCCCCGCACCGGAAGCGCAGCTGCTTTACGAAGACATCACTCCCAAACCTGCCGCCGTCGACGAGCCAAAGGTGTTCACACCACAGCGTGAACCCGGAGCGGGCCGTCCCACCAAGCGGGACAGGCGAAAAATTGATCAGTTTCGCAATCCGGATGAGGACGCATGATTTACCCTTGACGGGGGCCTGTCCGGGGAAAGCTATCCGCAATAGCGCATGGCTGCCGCATGCTTTGTCCATCGACGATCGGCTGCGGCGCTTTGTCGAAATCCGATGTCTTGCAAAGCACGCGCAAAGCCGGTACCTCACGCCGTTGTTCGCTGCCGTGCAAGCGACATTGACTTGGATGCGCGGCATTGCAGCGCATCTGAAATGATGCAGGCCCGGCTCAAGGCATCAGCTTTGAGCCGGGCCTGCATGGAGCCTCAGGAGAGACGTATGACCTATGTGGTGACTGACAATTGCATCCGCTGCAAATATATGGATTGCGTCGAGGTCTGCCCGGTGGATTGTTTCTACGAGGGCGAGAACATGCTGGTCATCCATCCTGACGAGTGCATTGACTGCGGCGTTTGCGAGCCGGAATGCCCTGCCGACGCGATCAGCCCCGACACCGAGCCGGGGATGGAAAAATGGCTTGAGATCAACACCGAATTTGCCGACAAATGGCCCAATATCACCATCAAGCGCGAGTCGCCCGGCGACGCGAAGGAGTTTGATGGACAGGAAGGCAAATTCGAAAAGTACTTCTCCCCGGAGCCGGGCGAAGGCGACTGAGCGCCCGTTCCCGGGCAATAATCGTTGCATCGCAACAATTTGACCGGTGCGGCGGCGCATGATTCGCAAGCCTTGGCGGATTTTTCCCGCAAGGTCCACAGCCATTGGCGCAAATCATTGATTTACACCAATTTTTGTGATACACATTATATTACTGACATCTTTAAGGCGCCGTCAGGGCGAAACAAGAAGCAAAAACGGAAGCAAACGTCCCTTACAGCGGTGGTCCCCTCCTTGCAGCGCGATGCTGCCGGAATGCCATAATCCGCGCGGTGAACGCCTGCGTTGTTTTGCCTCTTATCGCTTGAGTAAGGCCTTGTCAGTGCGATGCGCCACATGGCCTTCGCGAGGACCTGTCCGGGCAACCCATGTCCGGCTCCCAGTGTCCGTTTCCGTAACAGGGAGTTTTGAAAACGCATGACAACCCAGCAGAAAAAAATGGCTTCACAGAGACAGGGTTTCAAGACCGGTGAGTCGATTGTCTATCCCGCCCATGGCGTTGGACAGATTGTCGCTATCGAAGAACAGGAAGTTGCGGGCCACAAACTTGAACTGTTTGTGATTGATTTTGAGAAAGACAAGATGCGCCTCAAGGTGCCGGTCGCCAAGGCATCCACCATCGGCATGCGCAAATTGTCGGAAACGGATTTCGTCGAGCGCGCTCTGAAGGTCGTTCAGGGCCGCGCCCGGGTCAAACGGACCATGTGGTCGCGCCGCGCACAGGAATATGATGCAAAGATCAACTCCGGTGATCTGATTTCGATCGCTGAGGTGGTTCGCGACCTGTATCGCGCCGAAAATCAGCCTGAGCAGTCCTATTCGGAACGTCAGCTTTATGAAGCCGCGCTCGACCGGATGGCGCGCGAACTCGGCGCAGTCAACAAGATGTCCGACACCGAGGCTGTGCGCCTGATTGAGGTCAACCTCAACAAGGGTCCAAAGCGCGGCAAGGCCAATGATGAAGAAGGCGCCCAGGAAGAAGCCGCCTGATCGGCTGACTGCCTGAGCACCAACGATCTAGACCCGGGCCGGATCTCGCGCCCGGGTTTTTTTATGCCCCTTGCGGTCTACTTCAAGATGCCTTGAACCGATTCAGAACATGCATTCATTCAAGATGTTACCGCGACCTTTGCGCATCCAGTTGGATGCCCGGCGCTTGTAAGACACAAACCATGCGGCAGTTCTAAGTTTTGCAGCGCCGTGCGTTAATCAAGCACCCCGCCCTTTGAAAGCACAGGTATCCTCAAAACCAGATTGCTGCGAGAAAAAAGCAGCATTGCAGGATCTCTGCGGAGTTCATTTCATGGTTGAGCAAATGCTCGCTGTGTCATGTATTTTCCTTCCAGACAGAAACATGGGAACGAAATCAGACATGAACAGTTTTAACTTTGAGACTGTGACCTGATCATTTGCCTGAATAAGCAAAGGACAGTGGTTGATCCGGATCATCAGGGCTGATTTGCATGGAACGTTGAAGGCGATCAGTTGCAGAAGACAACCGCCGTTGTGGTGGGTCGGTGAATGCAGGACAGCGCTGAATGTGCCCGGCTTGAGAAGGGCTTCCTTTCGCGACCCGATCACGCCGATGTCATCGAGTGTGATGATCCATTTGCAGCGGAAGCGCGTAACTTTTTTGCAGGACAGGAAACTGAACAGTAAGACGTCAATGACAGGAGAATGTCATGAAAGCGATCTCGGCAGACAGGCAAATGGTACGCGCGGCGATGGCGGCGCCCTATCTCGAACGCGAACAGGAACATGACCTAGCTGTGCGCTGGAAGGACAACAAGGATCAGGACGCGCTTCACCAGATCACCATGGCGCATATGCGGCTTGTGATTTCCATGGCTGCGAAGTTCCGCAATTTCGGTCTGCCGATGAACGATCTGATCCAGGAAGGCCATGTCGGGCTTCTCGAAGCTGCGGCCCGGTTCGAGCCCGAGCGCGATGTCCGCTTCTCCACCTATGCGACCTGGTGGATCCGCGCCTCGATTCAGGATTACATCCTGCGCAACTGGTCGATCGTGCGGGGTGGCACGAGTTCCGCTCAGAAAGCGCTGTTTTTCAATCTGCGGCGGCTCAGGGCGCGTCTCGCTCAGGACGATCCGACGCTCACAGACAGCGCAATCCATTCCCAGATCGCCAACACACTCGGTGTTCATGCCAAGGATGTGGCGGTGATGGATGCGCGCCTGTCCGGCTCGGATTCATCGCTCAACGCACCGATGTCGGACGGTGAATCCGGCGCCTCGTCCGACCGGATGGATTTCCTGAAAAGCGATGAGCCTCTGCCCGATGAGCAGGTGTCCACCATCATCGACGAAGAGCGCCGGAGCCTCTGGCTCGGCGACGCGCTCAACACGCTCAATCCGCGCGAACTGCGGATCATACGGGAACGCAGGCTCGCGGAAGACGGCGCGACGCTCGAATCGCTTGGCACGGCGCTCGGAATTTCCAAGGAGCGGGTGCGGCAGATTGAAAACCGGGCGCTTGAAAAGCTGCGTGCGGTGCTGACCTCGCAAACCCCCGAGATCGCCAGCCTCTGATCACGCCGGATCCCAGGCCTTCCTGGCCATTGGAACCGGGTTGCCGCTGATCAGCGGTCCGTGACGATCTTGACGCGCTGACCGGGCACGAGCACTTCGCCCGGCGCGATCGCATTGAGAAGCCTGAACAGTTCGACCTTGCGCTCAACTCCGCGCATGCGGCTCGCCATCGTGCCCAGCGTATCTCCCTGGGCTACGGTAACAATGCGGATTCGCAAGGGTTCGAGCGCCTTGATTTCACTCGCGGACATTTTCTGGAAACCGGCCCGGACAGCCGATGCGGTCACGCCGAGGGCTGCGCTGCCTCGGGGTGCTGCCGTCAGGAACCGGTAAATGCGGTCCTTGAGCCGTATGACGGTGATGTCGAAATCCCAGCGGTCGGCGCTGGCTCGAGCCGTTGCCGCGGGCAGGCCGTTGATCCGCGTTTCCGCAATCGAACTCTCATCGAGCCCGGTGACCCAGCCGCTCGCGATGTATCTGGTCAGCGACTGGCGGCCATTGTCGGTGACCCCGTCAAAGCGGATCGCCAGGTCGCCAGGACCTGTCGCCAGCACCGCGTCGGCATTGTTGTCGATCCGGAACCCGTCCGGAACGGAAAACCGTACGCCGAGCACCGGGTGAAGGAACTCGGTGCCGCGGACATAGCCTTCATTGGGGCTGTCGCCGAACAAGAGCCCGTCGATGCCGTCTAGATAGAAATCGCGGCCTCGATCACCGACGCCCTCCGGTCCGAAAGCTCTTGCATGGTTCTTGGCAAGTTCAACCCGTTGCGGTGCATTCGGGTGGCTCGCCAGAAAGTCGAGGCTCGCATCAGCGCCGGGTTCAACGGCTGAAAAGCGCTGGTTGGCGTTCATGGAGTCAAGGAACCGCGCTGCCGCGTAGGGATCGTACCCCGCCTCGCCCAGCATCCTGATGCCGATGACATCGGCCTGGAGTTCCTGATTGCGGGAGAAGGCGGCGAGCGACAGCTTGCCGCGGGCAACGACCTGTCGTCCGGCGATGGAATTGGAGAACAACTCCTCCGCCACCTGGCCGGCGATCTCGACTTCCTTTTCACGGCGCTGGCGCTCAAGGCCGTGATTGGCGGTGACGTGGGCCATTTCATGCGAGAGCACCGCAGCGACTTCCGAAGCATCATTGGCGAGCGCCAGCAGGCCGCGGGTGACGTAGAGAAAGCCACCCGGCAGCGCAAAGGCGTTGACGGCAGGCGAGTTGAGCACGGTGATGCGATAGGCCTGTTCCGGGTTTTCCGAAACCAGCGTCAGGGCGCCGACAATGCGCGCCACCAGACGTTCCGTCTTGGTGTCGGAGAATTCGCCGCCATACGTCGCGATAATGCGCGGATGCTCATTGGCGCCAATGCGGGTGCGCGGATCCGATGCGCCCGCCTTCTCGGCAGTCTGCGGCGTGCTGGACGGCTTGACGCTGGACTCATAGACATCCTCGCCCAGCGTCTGGCACCCTGACAGCACAAGTGCGCCGGACAGCAGTGCGACGGCGAACCGGGTTCGCGCTCTGGCTGGGGCTATCATGATCGGCTGGGGCGGTTCGATGTGGGCCATGGTCCGGGTGCAGGGTCTGAATTTTCATGCCGGGACGGAGGCTTGAGAGCTTCGTAGGCCGGGGCGACGGCTTTCGGTCTATCTCACTTCGCGCCGGTTCTCCAGTGGCAAACGCTCGCGTCGAAATTGTGGCGCTGTCCGATATTGACATCAAGCCGGTCGCTGCGGCGATTTGAAGGCGGAATCTTAGGTCCCGGATTTGCGGCCAAGATAGCTCTCGAGCTCCGGCAAGTCGTGCCGTTCGAAAAACCCCTCGGCCGGGGCGTCGGCGGCAATCCGCCCCTTGCTCACCAGCAGGATCTGATCGGCTGCGGCACTGGCCTCGTCGGGATCGTGAGTCACCATCAGCACGGTTGCGCCAACTTCTGCGCGGATCTCCAGCATCAGGCCCAGCATGTCGGCGGCGAGGCCGGGACCGAGGCCGTCAAACGGCTCGTCGAGCAGCAGCAATGGCCGCCGGCGGACAAAGGCGCGGGCGAGCGCCACGCGCTGCCGCTCGCCGCCCGACAGCGAGGCGGGTTGCCGCCGGCCAAAGCCTGCGAGGCCGACCCGGTCAAGCGCCGTTTCGACTTTTCGCCAAGCGCGATCATCGAGTCTGAGGGCAGGGTCGAGGCCGAGGCCGATATTGGTGCGGATATCGAGGTGAGCGAAGAGATTGTTGTCCTGAAACACCATCGAGACACCGCGCGCCGAAGGCGGCAGGTCATCGACCGGCTTGCCGTCCTGCAGGATCCGTCCGGTGCGGGGGCTGAGAAATCCCGCGGCGAGATTGAGCAGGGTCGACTTGCCGGCTCCGGAGGGTCCCAGGATCGCGGTTACGGTGCCCGCCGCCCGCTGAAACGAGAATTCGGCGCTGAGGTCGCCGATGCCGTAGGCGACATTATCGAATTCGATGGCGGGGGCATGTGTCATTGCAGTTGTTTCCCTGGCCAAAGCGCGGATCCAGACCGGTTGCCAAGTCGGTCGGCGATGATCATCAACGCCATGGTGGTTACTCCCAGAAGCAGCGCCAGTCCGGCGGCGTCGGCGGTGCGGTAGCTTCCCAGCTTCTGGTAGAGAAGCCACGGCAGGGTCACGATCCGGTCGCTGCCAAACAGCGCGATGGCCCCCAGATCCCCCAGCGACAGCGCGACGGCGAAGACAAACCCGGTTGCCAGCGGCACAAGCATGGCCGGAATGTCGATCTGCCGGATGCGGTTGATCCCGGTGATCCCGAGCGACAGCGCCAGCCTGCCGTTGCGCTCCATGGCGCTTTGATGCGCCGGCTCGATCACCCGCATGACGAAGGGCAGGGCCATCAGCGCGTTGATCAGCACGATCACCGCCAGCGGAGCCAGCAACTGCCCGGCGCCACCGCCAAGCATCAGGAACCAGCCGGCTCCCAGCACCACCGGGGGAACCAGAAGCGTCAGTGACCCTGCCGCCCCCGACATCCCCGACAAAAGCCCAAGGCGGCGTGATTGTGGCTGATCGCCGGCCGAATAGCGCGCCCGCACCATCAGGCTTGCGAGGCTTACCGATACAATCGCTGCGGCAATGCCAATCAGCAGGCTGGTTGCGGCGGCGCGCCAGAACAGTGCGTCGGTGAGCAATCGCATGAGATCCGCTGCGAGCCCCGATATGACCACCGCGACAAGCGGTGCGCCGACAAAGACGCCGGCGGCACCGATCAACGCCGCATCGGGCAGAGCGTGCCAGCCACGGGCGACATCCGGGCGGTCGGTGCCGCCGCCCTTGGTGTCGCCGGCCTCGGTTGGCACCGAGATCAGCTTGAGCCCCAGCATGACGGCAAGCGTCAGGCCGATCTGGATGGCCGAAAGCAGCACGGCGCGGCCGGGATCGAAATCAAAGCGCAGCGCCTGATAGATGGCGACCTCAAGCGTGGTCGCCGCCGGCCCGCCGCCAAGCACCAGCACGAGCGTGAACGAGGTGGCGCACAGCATGAACACGAGCCCCGCGGCGGCTCCCACGGACCGGCGCATCGCCGGCCATTCGACGAAGCGGAACAGGTTGAAACCGCTCATGCCGAGATTGGCGGCGGTCTTCCAGTATTCCGGCGGCAAGCGCTCGAGTCCCGGCAAGATCAGCCGTGCGGCAAGCGGCATGTTGAAAAACACGTGGGCAATGAGAATTCCGCTCAGGCCATAGATGGAAAACGGGGTCTCTACGCCAAACAGCGCTAGTCCCTGGTTGGCCACGCCATTGCGGCCCCAGACCTCGAGCAGACCGAGGGCCGCCACCAATGGCGGCAGGCCAAGCGGCACAGCGAACAGATTGATGAGCCAGCGCCGCCCCCAGAACGAGGGGCGGCGCGCCAGCGACCGGGCAAGGGGCACCGCAAAGCCCACGCTGAGCAGGGTCGAGAGGCCCGCCTGCAGCAGCGTGAACCATGTGATGCGGGCGAGGTAGGCGCCCTGACTTGCCGACACGTCAGACCCTGTCCCCTGTGCCACCAGTACGGCCACTGGTGCCGCCAGCGCCAGGCCGATAAACATCAGCGCGGCAACACCGCCGGCCCTTGATGCGTGGTGCTCGGTCCGGGTCAGCATGGGGGCAAGGCCGCGCTCAACGGCTCATGGCGCCGAGCCATTCCTCGATCCATGCCGCGCGGTTTTCAGCCACCTCGTCGGAGGAGTAGAGGAATGTCTTGTCGGGCGAGACAAGCGTCGAGAAGGCTGTCGGCAGGTCAATGCTGGTTTGCGCCGCCGGCAGCATCCAGTTGTTGGTGGGGATCTCGTCCTGGAAGCCCGGCGTCATCATGAAGGCGAGGAACTGCCGCGCCAGATCCTTGTCGGGCGCATTGGCAAGCAGGCCTGCCACCTCGATCTGCAGATAATGGCCTTCGGAGAATTCCGCCGCCTGGTAGCGGTCCGTGTCCTCGGCCACCATGTGGTAGGCGGGCGAGGTGGTGTAGGACAGCACCATCGGCGCTTCGCCCGAGGTGAACAGCCCGTAGGCTTCCGACCAGCCGGGAGTGACGGTCAGCACGCGCTTGCTCAGGTTCTCCCAGGCGGAAGCCGCGTCATCGCCGTAGACCGACTTCACCCACATCAGCAAACCCAGTCCCGGCGTCGACGTGCGCGGATCCTGAATGACGATCTTCTGGTTGGGATCGCCCTCGACCAGATCCTTGAGGCTTGTCGGCGGATTGGCGATGGTCTCGGTGTCATAGATCACGGCGAAATGACCGTAGTCATAGGGAATGAACACATCATCGCTGTAGCCGCCGGGCACGGAGACCGCGCTCGTATCGAGACCATGTGCCTCGAACAGCCCGGTGGCCTTGGCTTCGCTCACCAGGTTGGTGTCCAGTCCGAGCACGATACCCGCTTGGGAGCGGCCGCTTTCGAGCTTGAGCCGGTTGAGCAGCGCCACGCCGTCGGAGACGCCGACCCATTTCAGATCGCAGCCGCACTGGGCTTCGAAGGTGGCCTCGATCTTCGGGCCGGGGCCCCATTCGGCGACGAAGCTCTCATAGGTATAAACTGTGAGCGTCTTGTCCGCACTCGCGGCAGGACTTGCGGTAAGGGGAAGAGAGGCCAGAAGGGCCATCGGGATAAAACGAAATCTGCGCATTGCTCGCGCCTCCTTTGGTTCAAAAAACAGGAATAGGCGCGGGAAGCACGTCTAATCCCTCCGCCGGTACAAACCGGATCAGGTTCTTCGGGTTGGCCATCTGGCCTCTCAGCCCGGTGAAGACACCAGGCACCCCGTTAGAGCGAGACAAGACATAGAATTTCTCCGAGACGCTGGCAAGTGCGCGCAAAGCTGCTATTGGCTGTGCGCCATGACACCTGTTTCAACATTTGCCATCCTGCTCGGCGGGGCGCTCACGATTGACGACCGCGTCCGCGCGCTGCTCAAGGGCGCGCGCGTGATTGCGGCCGATGGCGGCATTGCCCATGCGGCGGCTCTCGGACTCACACCGGAACTGTGGGTTGGCGATTTCGACTCGACCTCGCCGGATCTGACGGAACGGTTTTCCGCGACCGAACGGCTGCCTTTTCCCGCCGAGAAGAACTTCACCGATGGTGAACTCGCCATCGAACAGGCAATCGAGCGCGGGGCCACGCGACTGGTGCTGGTCGGCGCCTTCGGCGGCGAGCGGACCGATCACGCGCTGAGCCATCTTCTTCAGGCGATCACGCTGGCCGAGCGCGGCCTTGACGTGATCCTCACCTCCGGGATCGAGGAGGGGGCGCCCTTGCTGCCGGGAGATCTGGTTCTCGATCTGCCTGCCGGATCGCTGTTCTCTGTCATCGGGTTTACGGCGCTGACGGGGCTGAGCCTCAGAAATGTCAGATACCCGCTTGATCGAGCCGATGTCGGCTTTGGCGCTTCACGCACGATTTCGAATGTGGCTGAGGGCCTCGTGTCGGCCAGCCTCACCTCAGGGCGCGCGCTTGTCGTTGCCCGTCCCCATGATTTTTCAGGAGCCTGAGCATGGCGCCACCCATTCTCAAACTTGACGGCATCAGCCTTTCTTTCGGGGGAGCGCCGCTGCTGGACGGCGCCGAACTCCAGGTCGAACCGGGCGACCGGATCTGCCTGGTCGGCCGCAACGGCTCGGGCAAGTCGACATTGCTCAAGATCGCCTCCGGTGAGGTGGAGCCGCAATCGGGCGAGATTTTCCGGCATCCGTCCGCGACCATCCGCTATCTCCCGCAGGCTCCGGATTTTGGCGAACATGCCACCGTCCAGGCCTATGCCGAGGCCGGCCTTGGCCCCAATGACGATCTGCACCGGGTCAACTACCTGCTCGAGCATCTCGGTCTCGACGGGGCAGCCGATCCGCAGACCCTGTCAGGCGGCGAGGCGCGGCGGGCGGCGTTGGCCAAGGTGCTGGCGCCGGAACCCGACATCCTGCTGCTTGATGAGCCGACCAACCATCTTGATCTGCCAACCATCGAATGGCTGGAGGAAGAGCTGTTGCGCACGCGCGGCGCGCTGCTGGTGATTTCCCATGACCGGCGTTTTCTGGAGCGCGTCAGCCGGGCGACGATCTGGCTCGACCGAGGCCGTTCGCTCAGGCTTGACCGTGGGTTCGAGCATTTCGAGGCCTGGCGCGATACGGTGCTGGAAGCCGAGGAACTGGAACAGCACAAGCTCGGGCGGCAGATCGAACGCGAGGAGCACTGGCTGCGCTACGGCGTCACGGCGCGGCGCAAGCGCAATATGCGGCGGCTGTCGGACCTCAAGACCATGCGCGCCGATTTCCGCGGCCACAAGGGTCCGCAGGGGCGGATCAATGTCGAGGTCGCCGAAGGCCGCGATTCGGGCAAGCTGGTGATCGAGGCCGAGGACATCTCCAAGAGCTATGGCGGCGCGCCGGTGGTGCGCGAGTTCTCGATGCGGATCAATCGCGGTGACTGCATCGGCATTGTCGGCCCCAACGGCGCGGGCAAGACGACACTGCTCAAGATGCTGATCGGCGAGCTTGAGCCTGACACGGGGTTTGTGCGGCATGGATCCAAGCTCGATATCGCCGTGCTCGACCAGCGCCGCGAAGTGCTCAATCCGGAGGAAACGCTCGCGCATTACCTGACCGACGGTCGCGGCGACAATCTCCTCGTCAATGGCGAGGCCAAGCACGTCACCGGCTACATGAAGGACTTCCTGTTCGCGCCCGAACAGGCGCGCACGCCGATCCGCAACCTGTCCGGCGGCGAGAAGGCCCGGCTGGTGCTGGCGCGGATCCTGGCGCGGCCCTCGAACCTGCTGATCCTTGATGAGCCGACGAACGATCTCGACATGGAGACGCTGGATCTGCTGCAGGAAGTCGTGGCGTCTTATCCCGGCACCGTCATCCTGGTCAGCCATGACCGCGATTTTCTCGACCGCACGGTGACGTCTACCCTGGCGCCTGCCAATCCGGCCGCGCCGGATGGGCGCTGGATCGCCTATGCGGGCGGATACACGGACATGCTGGCCCAGCGCGGTGCCGAGATGCGGGAGAAGAAGGCCTTGGCCCGACAAGAGGCAGGCCGGACAACCGCGCCAGCCGCCAAACCTCAGTCCGCCACTCGGGACGCCGCGCGCAAACTCTCCTACAAGCAGAAGTTCGCGCTCGAGTCCCTGCCCGGAAAAATCAAGGACGCACAGGCCAGGCTCGAGAAGATCGAGGCGGAAATGGCTGATCCGGCATTGTTTGCCAAGAATCCGGACGGCTTTGCCGCCCGCGCCAAGACCCATGACGCGCTCAAGAGCGAGATCGAGGCGATGGAAACGGAATGGATGGAGCTCGAGATGCTGCGCGAGGACATCGAAGGCAAGTAGGCATCCCGGTATCGGGATGCCTCGATTGCGGTCACTCGGCCTTTGTCACCGATGAGATGACGAAGGTGTGCAACTCGTCCTCTCCATGGTCGCGGACCGAGATGTATTCGCCGGTCTTGAAGATGTGGTTGGAAAGCCGGTAACCGGATTCATCATCGGCTTCGTCGGCGGGATCATAATCGAAGAACCAGCCGCCTTTCGGGTCATGAACCAGATAGCCCAGCTCCGAGCGCTCACCGTCCCAGAACCGCACCACGGTGCAGGATGACGGCGACTTCTCCCATGCTGCCTTGTCGAGATGACCCTCGGCATCCAGCGGCGCATGGATGTCGTAGCCGCGACGGACATTGCCTTCGGGGAATTCCTTGTTGCGGGCCATGACAAGGTGGATGTGGTAGAGCGTCATGTCATTCTCCAATTCATGCGGTCTGTTGATTGAGTGTCATACTGGCCTGCTGATTGTGTCAATGCTTTGATCTGGCGCAAACCAGGCCAGGCGGCTGGCCATCATGCGACCGCCGGGTTGCGTCCCGGACCCGATTATGGTGTTGAGGTGACACGAAACCGGGCCGCAGGATTGACGGCGCTTGGAGGGCATATGCAGTTTGAAGGCACAGCGGCCTATGTGGCGGACAAGGATCTCACCGTCGCGGTCAATGCGGCAATCCGGCTTGAGCGGCCGTTATTGGTCAAGGGCGAGCCCGGCACCGGCAAGACCGAGCTGGCCCGGCAGATTTCTCAGGCCCTCGGGCTTGAGTTGATCGAATGGTCGGTCAAGTCGACCACCAAGGCACAGCAGGGACTTTACGAGTATGACGCGGTTAGCCGGCTGCGCGACAGCCAGCTTGGCGATGAGCGGGTCAATGACGTGCGCAACTACATCCGCCGCGGCAAGCTGTGGGACGCCTTCGCAGCCGACACCAAGACCGTGCTGCTGATCGACGAGATCGACAAGGCGGATATCGAGTTTCCGAACGATCTGCTGCAGGAACTCGACCGCATGGAGTTCTATGTCTACGAGACCGGCGAAACCATTCAGGCACGGCAACGGCCGATCGTCATCATCACGTCCAACAATGAAAAGGAATTGCCGGACGCCTTCCTGCGCCGCTGTTTCTTCCATTACATCCGCTTTCCCGACATGGAAACGCTGCAACGGATTGTCGATGTGCATTATCCAGGGATCAAGCAGACGCTGGTGCGCGAGGCGTTGACCCAGTTCTACGCCATTCGTGAGACCGCAGGTCTGAAGAAAAAACCCTCGACCTCGGAAGCCCTCGACTGGATCAGGCTGCTTGTCTCCGATGATGTCGAACCAGAAACCCTGCGCGGGGATGCGAAGAACGCGCTGCCAAAGCTTCATGGTGCGCTTCTGAAGAACGAGCAGGACGTGCATCTGTTCGAGCGGTTGGCGTTTTTGGCGCGGCAGCGCGGCAATTGAATAAATTTGGAGTAATCAATTAGCCACCTTTTGCTGCCACAGTGACTGGCATCTGCAATGCAAAAGGCATGAAATTTGTTGTCTGCCAACCTGACATATCAATGGCTTGGGCCTGTTATTTTTGTTTCGGCCGGCGTTGCGTTCCTGTTGTTGTACTCCCATGACCGCAAGCAGCTATCGGCACTCAGGCTGGCGGGCGCCTACTTCCTGTCGCTGATCGGATTCATGGCAGTAATGCTGGTCGATGAAGGAACTCATCCGGGCTTCCAGTCAATCACCCTGATATCGCTTTTCTCCGGGCATTTCCTGCTGGTCTGGGGTGTTGCCTCATTGCTCGGGCAGCGGTTCCCGCGCCTGCTTTTTGGATCGGCGATGATGATCGTCTCGATCGTCATCATCTACGCCAATCTGGCTTCGTCGCCGTTTTCGCTCAAATACATGGCTGTCTGCGGATTCATCATCACGATCGCGCTGATCTGCAGTCAACTGGTCTGGCGGGCCAGAAGCCACCGCGTTGACATCGTCGTTGCCGCGGTCTTCCTGGCCCAGGCGGTGATAACCCTGAACAGGATTGTTCAGATGCACCTGTCAGAGCTGGATCTGTCGACACGCAGTGCTTTCAAGAGTTCCCATTTTGCATCGTCCATGCAGACCGAGAACGCCATCTTCGCCATTGTGGTTGGGCTTGCGCTGTTCGCACGCTATTCGGTCACACTGGTGATGCGGCTCAACCGGCTTGCCGAAACCGATCCGCTCACCGGACTCTACAACCGTCGGGCGTTCGAGGCCAAGGTCCCGGCGATGCGGACCGGGTCCGCGCCGCTGCCAACCGGGCTGATCATTTGCGATATCGACCATTTCAAACGGGTCAACGATACCTATGGCCATGACGTGGGGGACACGGTCCTGAAGACCGTGGCGCAATTGTTGCGGAACGTGGCAGGCGAAAGCGCCATCTGCGCCCGGCTCGGAGGTGAGGAGTTCTGCATCCTGCTTCCCGAGTCCAACGGCGAAATGACACGGCTGACCGCGGCCCGGCTAAGACTCGCCATCGAAATGCAGCAACTGGTCAGTTCCGGGCGGAAGTTCGGCTTGACGGCAAGTTTCGGCTATTGCGAACTCGCGCCGGCGGATGAACTGCGGGCCGCCATGGCGCGGGTGGATGCGGCGGTCTACCAGGCCAAGGATGATGGCCGCAACCTTGTGCGGATCGCCCCCATGGCGGCTGCCCATTCTGAACCGGATGGGATTTCGGAGCTGATAACCGGCGAGCTTCAGTATAAATAAGGCCAAAGGCGTGGCTGACTTGGACATTTGGCCCCAAGTTTGCTTGACATTGACCTTAGCGTTGACCGGATCTAGATTGATGTCGTGGTGATTTGGCCGGCCGGCTTGCAGCCACGTTAAACAACTTGCTAAAGGGCCGACGGGACAGTTTCCCTCCGGACCGGCAGCGTTTGTTTCGCGGCCGGTTTTTTGTTGGAGCTCAGTCATGCCGATCCGTATTCCCGACGGTCTTCCCGCCCGTGATGTCCTGATCCGCGAAGGTGTGCAGATCATGGATGAATCCATTGCCGTGCGGCAGGATATCCGTCCGCTGCACATCGGTCTCCTGAACCTGATGCCCAACAAGATTGCCACGGAAACGCAGATTGCGCGGCTGGTTGGCGCATCGCCGCTGCAGGTCGAACTGACGCTGGTGCGCATCGGATCGCACGTGGCCAAGAACACGGCTGAAGACCATCTGATCAATTTTTACCACACCTGGGACGAGGTGAAGCACCGCAAGTTCGACGGCTTCATCATCACCGGCGCGCCGATCGAGACAATGCCGTTCGAGGAGGTCACCTACTGGCCCGAGATGGAGGAGATTCTCGACTGGACCACGACCCATGTACATTCGAGCTTCTTCGTCTGCTGGGGGGCAATGGCTGCGGCCTGGCATTTCCACAAGGTTCCCAAGCGGGCGCTCACGGAGAAAGCGTTCGGCATTTACCGGCACCGCAATCTCAATCCCGCCTCACCCTACCTGATGGGATTCTCCGACGACTTCCAGGTCTCGGTGTCACGCTGGACCGAGGTCCGGCGCGAGGATCTGACGCCGGATTTCGACGTGCTGATGGAAAGCGATCAGACCGGGTTGTGCCTGCTGCATGAGACATTCGCCAACCGGCTCTATATTTTCAATCACATCGAGTATGATTCAGGCACGCTTGCGGAAGAATATTTCCGCGATGTGAAGGCGGGGATGCCGATCAAGCCGCCGCACAATTATTTCCCGGGCGACAATCCGGAAAACAAGCCCTCCAACCGGTGGCGCAGCCACGCCTTCCTGCTGTTCGGCAACTGGATCAATCAGGTCTACCAGACCACGCCGTTTGACATGAACGACATTGGCGCCGATCGTGGTGGGTCAAAGGCGGCGGAGTGAACAGGTGACGGGACAGCTGACGATACGGCCGATCGAGGCCGGCGACGAGGCGGAGTGGCGCAGGCTCTGGACCCTCTATCTGGAGTTCTATGAGTCCACGGTGCCGGAGGAAGTTTACGCGACCACCTTCGGACGCATCATCTCCGATCACACGGCAAGCGACGGGGCGTTCTACGAGCCGCGCGGGTTGCTGGCGCTCAGCGACGGCAAGCCGGTGGGCCTGGTGCATTATTTCTATCACCGGCATTGCTGGCAGGTGGAGCATGTGTGCTACCTGCAGGACCTGTTCGCCGTTTCCGAAGTCCGCGGCGCAGGCGTCGGGCGGGCGCTGATCGAGGCGGTCTACCGCGAGGCCGACGCGGATGGATGCCCGCGGGTCTACTGGATGACGCAGGAGTTCAACGCGACTGCGCGCAAGCTCTATGACCGGATCGCCACGTTGACGCCGTTCATCAAATACAGCCGCTAGCGTCTCCCGCTCACCGCACAGCTCGCTTGAACTTTTTAGCCAAATTGGCTATTTTAGCTCAAATAGCCAATTTGGCTGAGCGTGGACAGGAGAGCGGTCATGAAAGTCATGCAGGCAAGCGAAGCCAAGAACCGGTTTGGCGAACTGCTGGAGGCGTCAGGCAACGAGCCCGTCGCTATTCGCAAGAATGGCCGTGATATTCGTGTCGTTCTGTCGACAGAGGAATATGAGCGGCTCACGGGCGCAACTTCGATCGATCCGAAAGTTCACACCTCGCTGGAGCGCAGCATGAAGCGGTGGAACCGGGTCTATGAAGCCTTGGCAAAATAATGCGGTACATTACGCTTCAGGAAGCCATTCACATTCACGATTCGCTTTTGAAGGCGCATGGAGGCGCTGCCGGGATCAGGGATCGTGGTCTGGTTGAGGCAGCATTATTGCGCCCGCAGACAGGCTACTATGCCGATCTGCTCGAAGAGGCTGCGGCCCTGTGGGAAAGCCTCGCGATGAACCATGGGTTCGTCGATGGCAACAAACGCGTAGCCTTTGCGTGCATGGAGATCTTTCTCGATCTGAACGGGTTTGAACTGACTGCCGGAGAAGATGAAACGATCAAGTTCATCTATCACCATCTGGAGCACGGCACCTTCACCAAGGACAATCTCGATGCGTGGCTGCGGACCAATACCGCCCCGGTTGCATAGGCTCGCCGCAGGTCCGGCTGGCCTGGTGCCGGATGATGTGAGATAATGCCCGCACTTGTAAGCGTATCCATGACCACCCGGTTCGGGAGCGGCAATCATGATCGTGCGTGAAGACAGATCCTTTGAAAAAATCGTGGCCGCCATGATCGGGCTTGTCCTGGTGCTGATGGCGATCGGCTGGGTGACCCGCGAGGATCCGGCGGAGAAGCCCTACATTGGCATAGCCGGCGGCGGCTTCATCTTCAATTACCGCGAAGCCCAGGTGTTTTACGGCTTCACCGCCCATGTGCTCAAGCCGCTCCCCGTCGGAACCCTGATGATCGCCGATTTCGAGGACCCGGGCGGCGGGCCGCGGCTCACGGTTGAAACCAGGCTGCATGCCCGCAGCACCCGCTACGGCGTGCATTCGCCGAATGTGCGCGGGGTCAAGGCCGGGCAGTCCTACCAGGTGTCGATCCGGCTTTACGATCACACGCGCACCAAGCTGATCTGGTCGGCGGAGAAGAGTTTCACCAGTCAGGTCGACGACAGCGTCGTGCCGGACAAGCCGTTGACCATCGGCCCAGGCTATTTCCCGAATCCGGAGCTCACCAACGGCTAAACCGGTTGGCAATCGATCGTCATTGCGGATAAGGTCGCGCCCATGTTTCTGCCGTTTTTCCTGGAACTCAAGGCCGCCAAGATACCGGTCTCGCTGCGCGAATACCTCACCCTGATCGAAGGGCTTGAGGCCGGCCTGGCGCGCTACGATGTCGAGGGCTTCTACTATCTGGCCCGCGCCGCCCTGGTGAAGGACGAGCGCCATATCGACCGCTTCGATCAGGTCTTCTCCCATTATTTCCGGGGTGTGGAGGCAATCGCGGGAGAAAGCCCGGTGGATGCCCGCAACCTGCCCGAGGAATGGCTCAGGCGAATGGCGGAGAAACATCTCAGTGCCGAGGAGAAGAAACTGGTCGAGAGCCTGGGCGGCTTCGACAAGCTGATGGAAACCCTCAAGCAGCGGCTTGAGGAGCAAAAGGCCCGCCACCAGGGCGGGTCGAAATGGATCGGGACGGCCGGCACGTCGCCCTTCGGCGCCTATGGCTACAATCCCGAAGGCGTGCGCATCGGACAGAATGAAAGCCGCCATCGCCGCGCGGTCAAGGTCTGGGACAAGCGCGAGTTCCGCAACCTCGACGACACGGTGGAGCTTGGCACGCGCAACATCAAGGTTGCGCTGCGGCGGCTTCGGCGCTGGGTGCGCGAGGGCGCGGCCGAGGAATTCGACCTGGCCGGCACGATCCAGTCCACGGCCGAGCATGGCTGGCTCGACGTCAAGACGAGGCCGGAGCGGCGCAACGCGGTCAAGCTCCTGATGTTTTTTGATATCGGCGGATCGATGGATGACCACGTCAAGGTGGTCGAGGAGCTGTTTTCGGCGGCCCGCAGCGAGTTCCGGCACATGGAGTATTTCTACTTCCACAATTGCCTTTATGAGGGGGTCTGGCGCGACAACCGCCGGCGACGCCAGGAAGTGCTGCCGACGATCGATGTGTTGCGGACCTACGGTTCGGACTACCGGGTGATCTTTGTCGGCGACGCCGCCATGAGCCCCTACGAGATTGTTGCGCCTGGCGGTTCGGTCGAGCACTGGAACGAGGAGCCGGGCCAGGTCTGGCTCAGGCGGGCGCTGGATCATTTCCACAAGGCCGCCTGGCTCAATCCCACGCCGGAGGCCTACTGGCCCCACACCCATTCAACAGCGCTCATCCGGCAATTGTTCAGTGACCGGATGTTTCCCATGACGCTGTCCGGGCTCGAGGCGGCAACCCGCCAGCTCACAAGATAAACCGCCTTGCGCTGGCCCGATATTCAGGTCATCCCCTGAACCAGCAAGACACTTTTCATATAATGGAGACATGCCATGGCGATCGAGGAATTCGGCCAGACAGCGGCTGGCGAGACGGTGCATCGGATAACACTCGAAGGCGGCGGTCTGACGGCACGGATCATGACCTGGGGCGCGACGCTGCAGGAGTTGCGGCTGGAAGGGCATGCGGCGCCGTTGACGCTCGGGTTTCCGGATTTTGCCAGCTATCCGGCTTCCCCCTATTTCGGGCAGACCGCCGGCCGGCACGCGAACCGGATCGCCGGCGGCAAGTTCATGCTGGACAATGTCGCCTATCAGCTGGAATGCAACGAGCGCGGCGTCACCCATCTGCATGGCGGCAGCGCCGGGATCGCCAAGCGCATCTGGACGATCGACAACCATGGGTCCGATCATGCGGTGTTCTCGATCATCGACCCGGACGGTCAGTCGGGCTATCCCGGAACTTTGAAAATCGAGACCCGCTATGAACTGCGCCCGGGCGGCTGCATGGCCATTACCTATACCAGTGTCACCGACCGGCCGACACTCGCCAACATTGCCCATCACAGCTATTTCAATCTGGATGGTTCCGACAGCATTCTCGATCACGAGTTGATGATGGCCGCCGATCATTATCTGCCGGTTGATGCGGACCAGATTCCCACCGGCGAGATCAGGCCGGTCGAAGGCACCGATTTCGATTTTCGCGAGTTGCGGCCGATCCGTCGGGACGGGCCCGACGGACAGGTCCCGTATGATCACAATTTCTGCATCTCGGCCGGGCGGGAGCCGGTGCGCACCATTGCGCTGGCGCGATCCATCCGCTCGGGCATTGCGATGGAGCTGCGCTCCACTGAGCCGGGCCTGCAATTCTATTCCGGCTTCAAGATCAAGCCGTCCGATCCGGGCTTGAACGGCAAGCCCTATGGCCCCTATGCCGGGTTCTGCCTCGAAACCCAGAGCTGGCCGGACAGTCCCAATCATGCGGGCTTTGCCGGCGCGGTGCTCCGTCCGGGCGAAAAGCGGGTCCAGCACACCGAGCATGTCTTCATCAGCAGCTGACCGATCCGGGATGCGCCGATCCGCATCGGCATGACTGGTCTTGACAGACGCCACGAAATAGAAGCCCATAGCACAAGTCTTATATAAGACTTGATGAGGCGCTTTGGCTGTTGGCTCTGGGGAGGACCAAGACCGTGACCGCGATTCTGACGGTGCTGAGGCCGCTTGCGCTGTTCAACACCTTTCTCTTGCGTATCGGGCGAAATGCCGCCTGGATGGCCATGGGGCTGATGGTGGTGATCATCATGCTGCAGGTGATCTTCCGCTATGTCTTCAACAATGCGCTGGCGTGGCCGGACGAAGCGGCCCGCTTCCTGATGCTTTGGATGACCGGGCTGATCGCTCCGTCGGCCTATCGCTGGGGCGGTTTCGTGGCGATCGACATGCTCAAGGATCTGCTGCCGCTGAGACTTGGGTCGCTGCTGGGCCTGTTGCTGCTGCTGGTATCGCTCGTCGTGCTGGTCTACGGTTTCCAGCTCGGGCTCAACCACGTCAAGTCCGGGTGGCTTTTCAATTCAAGCTCGCTGAAGATCCCGCTGGACTTCCTTGGCCTCGGGCTTGTCCGCGTCAAGCTGGCCTGGATGTACATGTCGCTGCCCGTCGGGCTGTTGCTGATGTCGCTCGTCAATGTCGAGCTCTGCCTCAAGGCTGTTGCCCATCTGATCGATCCGGACGCGGACCTACCCGAGGATCACGACAGAATCCTGCTGGCGGTGGAGTAGGGCGATGCTGTTCTTCTTCCTGCCGCTGTTTCTCATTTTCCTGATGATCGGCCTGCCGGTGTTCTTCGGCATGCTCGCCGCCCCCGGCCTGCTGCTGTGGCTCAACGGCCAGGAGCGTGACATCGCGCTGCTCTATCGCAATGTCTACACGGGCATGGATTCGTTTCCGCTGATGGCAATCCCGTTCTTCATGCTGGCCGGCGAATTGATGAACCGCGGCGGCATCACCATGCGGATCGTCGAATTCAGCCAGGCACTGATAGGCCATCTCAAGGGCGGGCTGGCGCATGTCAACATCCTGTCCTCGATGCTGTTTGCCGGCCTGTCGGGGTCTGCGGTCGCCGATGTGTCGGCACTGGGGTCGATGCTGATTCCCGCGATGGAGAAGAACGGCTACACACGCAAATTCGCGGCCGCTGTCACCGCTGCCTCCTCGGTCATTGGTCCGATCATTCCGCCATCCGGAATCATGATCATCTATGCCTATGTGATGGGGGAGTCCGTCGCCGCCCTGTTCCTGGCCGGCATCGTGCCCGGCGTGATGGTTGGCGTGGGCCTGATGCTCGTGGTGGCGTTCCTTGCCAGGCGCAATGATTTTCCGGCCGCGTCCCGCCGGTCCACCTGGCCCGAAAAGGGCCAGGCAAGCCTCAAGGCGTTCTTCCCGCTGATGACCCCGGTGATCATTCTCGGCGGCATCCTGGGCGGCATCTTCACCCCGACGGAAGCTTCCGCCGTGGCGGCGGTCTATGCCTTCATCGTGGCGCTGTTCATTCTCAAGACCATGGGATGGGCGGATCTCCCGAAGGTCCTGACCAAGGCGGCGATGACAACCTCGGTGGTGTTGCTGCTGGTCGGCGCGGCGATGGCGTTCAAGACTGTCGTCAGTCTCAGCCATACGCCTGAAATCATGGCCGCGTTCATTCTTGGTCTGACGGACGAGCCGCTGCTTCTGCTGTTCCTGATCAATCTCCTGCTGTTCGTGGTCGGCATGTTTCTCGATGCCGGGCCGGCCATCATTATCCTGGCTCCCATCCTGGCGCCGATCTTCACCGAACTCGGCGTCCACCCGGTGCATTTCGCCATCATCATGAGCGTCAACCTGACCGTCGGACTGGCAACCCCGCCGATGGGGCTGGTGCTGTTTGTCACGTCCAGCGTCTCGGGCGAGAAGGTTGAGACCATCGCCAAGGCGATCCTGCCGTTCCTGGCGGTCGAGATCCTGGTGATCTTCCTGATCACCTACGTGCCGCAGATTTCGCTGTTCATGCCGCAGTTGTTCGGGTTCGCGAAATGAGTGATGCCCGTGTCATGCAGTTTTGACACGGATCGTGTGAATGCTTGACAAGCCAAGGGTGCTCGTCAATCTTATGTCTTATATAAGACTTACTGGGAAGGAGACATCAATGGGAGGTTCACCGATGATCTTGAAACAAGCTATGAAAACGCTGAGTGCGGCTGCGCTCGGTCTTGCGGTTCTCACCGGCAGCGTGATCACGGCGGCGCAGGCGGCCGACATTACGCTGCGCGCCACCGCCAATTCGAATGAGAACGATGAGGACTATGACGGTCTTGTCGTGTTCAAGGACTATGTCGAAAAAGCATCAAACGGAGCCATTGCCGTGGAGCTGTTCATTGGCACCCAGCTGTGCTCGACCGGCGCGGAATGCCTGCAGGGCATCGCCGACGGGTCGATCGACATCTACATCTCCACATCCGGCGGCGCCGCGGGGATCTTCCCCTACGTACAGGTTCTGGATCTGCCCTATCTGCTGCGCGACGACCGCATCGCCGAAGCTGTCCTGACCGAGGGCACCTTCGTGCGCGCCATGCGCGAGCAGATGCTGGCCGATTCGGGCGGCATGATCCGCCTGATGACCATCGGCAACACCGGCGGCTGGCGCAATTTCGCCAACACCGAACGGGAAGTCCGTTCGCCGGCCGATCTCAAGGGTTTGAAGATCCGCACCGTGGTGGCCGACCTGCCGCAGGAACTGGTGCGCGCAATGGGCGCCTCGCCGACGCCGATCCCGTGGCCTGAGCTTTTCACCTCGTTCCAGACCGGTGTGGTCGAAGGCACGCAGAACGGCATCACCGACATCATGGGCATGAAGTTCCCCGATGCCGGGCTGAAATATCTCACGCTTGACGGCCATTCCTACATGGGCGCGCTCTGGTACATGAACAATGAGCGCTTCATGGGTCTGGATGAAGGCCTGCGCCGCGTCGTCATGGACGGGTTTGCCGCGCTTCAGCAGGCAACCTTTGCCTCGCCCAAGCGCAAGTCGATTGACGCCTACAAGGAATTCACGGCCATTGGCGGCGCGGTCTATGTGCCGAGCATGGAAGAAAAAGCTCAGTTCAAGGAAGCCGCGGCCCCGGTTTTCGACTGGTTCAAGGCCAATGTCGACGGCGGGTCTACCTTCTATGATCTGCTGGTTGCAGAAGCTGCCAAGGCGTCGGAGTTGATCGATGGCGGCGCGATGAAAGATACGCAGTAAGCTCCCGTCGGGATTTCCCAAACAGACCGTCCGGACCCGTTCCGGGCGGTTTCTTCATTCAGGTCGGCCTTGGAGGACCCTCGCCCAAGTCGATCGCGGACCGATGATCAGGCTGTGCGTTCCAGCATGGCCATCTCATCGCGGCGCAAGGTCAGGACATCGACACCCTTTTTCGTCACCGCCACCGTGTGTTCGAACTGGGCGGAGAGCTTGCGGTCGTTGGTGACGACCGTCCAGCCGTCCTCCCGTGTCGAGACCCGGCGCGTGCCCTGGTTGAGCATCGGCTCGATGGTGAAGACCATGCCCTCGCGCAGCTTCGGGCCTGTTCCCGGCCGGCCGAAATTGGGCACTTGCGGCTCCTCGTGCATGTCGCGGCCGATGCCGTGCCCGCAATATTCCCGCACGATCGTATAGCCGTTGCGTTTGGCGTGGCGTTCGATGGCGTAGCCGATGTCCCCCAGATAGGCCCCGGGACGCACCTGCCTGATGCCCTTCCACATCGCCTCCCGGGCGACCCGCACGAGCCGCTCGGCGGCGGGCGAGGCCTTGCCGACCAGATAGGTCTTGCTCGAATCTGCAATGAAGCCATTCTTCTCGAGCGTGATGTCGAGATTGATGAGGTCGCCGTCGCGGATGATCTCCTGCGGGTCGGGCTGCCCGTGGCAGACGACATCATTGATCGAGCAGTTCAGAACATATTCAAAGCCATACTGGCCCTTGCTTGCCGGGCGGGCGGCAAGGTCGATTGTGATGAAGCACTCGACCAGATCATTGACCTGCAATGTCGACATGCCGGCAAGATCCAGTGTGTCCAGCATCTCGAACACGGATGCGAGCAACGAGCCCGAGACCCGCATGAGCGCCAGTTCGTCGGCGGTCTTGACCATGTCAGGCGGCAGCCAGATCGGCGGGCCGGACTCGCGCGGCGGCGAACTGCATCTTGACGATGTCGTTGAAGCTGAGCGTCGGATTGGCCTCGGCGAGCATTCCGACCTTCATCCAGAACTCTGCCTGCGCATTGATGGAGCGGCACATCACAGTGCTGGCCCGCCTTGCTTCCTCATGCAGGTCGTCGTCGATTTTCACAATGCCCATGGGCGTCTCCAGTGGCTGATTTGTATATGAACCATATATGATTCATGTGGCATCCAGTCAATTGTCTTAGATACGAGCAACAAGGCACCATGCCCGCGTGATTTCAGTCTTGTGTCTTATATAAGACTTGGTACAGTTCGGGTGGCGGGAGCAGTTCCGCCGGACGGAAACCTGCCTGGGATGAAGGTTTGCAATGGTGAGGATCGTGACCGCCGGGGTCGCCGTGGTGGATTTCGTCTTTTTCCTCGACGAGATGCCCCGGCTGGCGGAGAAGTACCGGGCGCGTGACGCCCAGATCACTGGCGGCGGCGGCGCGGCGAATGCGGCGGCTGCCATTGCCCGGCTTGGAGGTCAGGCGATGCTTGCGAGCCGGCTTGGCGACGATCAGGTTGCCGACATGATTGCCGCCGGGCTCGAGGCCGAGGGCGTCGATTGCCGCATGATGCGCCGGTTCGAAGGACGGCGATCCTCCTTCTCCTCGGTGTTCATCGATCAGACCGGCGAACGCCAGATCGTCAATTACCGCGATCACGCCTTGCCGATGGAGGCGGGCTGGCTCGAGGCCGCCCTGCCCAAAGACTTTGACGCGGCGCTTGCCGACACGCGCTGGCCCGACGGCGCGGAAGTGCTGATGCGCGTTGCGCGCGACCGCGGCCTGCCTGGCGTGCTCGACGCCGAGGCGCCGATCCGGGAGGCGGAAGCCGCGCTCGATCTGGCGAGCCATGTGGCGTTTTCGGCGCAAGGGTTGCGCGACTGGGCCGGCCATGGCGATCTCGAACGGGCGCTCGCCGATGTCGCGGCCGAGACCGGCAGCTTCGTCTGCGTGACCGATGGCGCACACGGCGTGCGCTGGCGCCATGGCGCCGCCTCCGGTTTCGAGCCGGCCTATGCGATCACGCCGCTCGACACACTGGGCGCGGGCGACGTCTGGCACGGCGCCTTCGCGCTCCGGCTGGGCGAAGGCGCGCCGCCGGGCGACGCGATCCGCTTCGCCAATGCGGTGGCGGCGATCAAGTGCACCAGAACCAATGGCCGCGCCGGCTATCCGACGCGCAGCCAAACCGAAGATTTCATGAAAGAGGCACGGATATGCAGCTGAGCGCAGGCAAATTGTGGGGCATGCGGCGCATGGCCGACGGCAACGGATTGTTCAAGATGACGGCGGTCGACCAGCGGCCGCCGATCAAGGGTCCGATCGCCAGGCACCACGGGACCGCGGAAGCGCCCTGGCAGGCGGTGGCCGATTTCAAGACCCTGCTGATCGAGACGCTGCAGGGCCAGTCCTCGGCGATGCTGCTCGATCCGCATTTCGCCATTCCGCGCGGCATCGGCACGCTGTCGCCGGCCAGGGGCCTGATCGTGACGCTGGAGGATTCGCTGTTTGAGGAGACGGTCGACGGCCGCCTGTCGCGCGAGATCGACGACTGGTCGGTGGCCAAGATCAAGCGCATGGGTGGCGATGCGGTCAAGGTGCTGGCCTGGTACCGGCCCGATGCGCCCGACCACATTCGTGAGAAGCAGAAGGATTTCACCAAGCGCATCGGCGAGGCCTGCGCGCGCTTCGACATTCCGTTCCTGTTCGAACTGCTGGTCTATCCGCTCAAGAGCGACGCGCACCAGACCAGCGACTATGTCGAGATGACCGGCAAGCGCACCGATCACGTGCTGCAGTCGGTGGCGGATTTTGCCAGTCCTGAGTTCGGCATCGATGTCTTCAAGCTCGAAAGCCCGGTTGCCGCCAGGGACGTGCCCGAGGACGGCGACGCCGAGGTTCAGGCGGCCTTCGACGAAATGGGGCGGCTTGCGGGAAGGCCGTGGGTGATGCTGTCGGCCGGCGCCGGCAAGGCCGAGTTCCGCACCATTCTTGCCCATGCCTACCGCGCCGGCGCGTCGGGCTATCTTGCCGGGCGGGCGATCTGGCTTGAGCCTTTCGGTCTTTATCCGGACTGGGATGCAATGCGGATAGGGCTTGAGGCGGGCTCTGTCGAGTATATGCGGGAGCTCAATGCGCTCACCGATCAGGCGGCTATGCCGTGGAATCGTCACCCGGTGTATGGGACTGGCGGCGCGCAGCTCTCGCCGGCGGACCAGAGTTTTCGGCACAGCTACGGGGATTTTGGTTGATGCAGGGGTCAGTCGAGCAACAGCCGGTTGATGACACGCGGCGGGTCGCCCGGATTGACGCCGCGGGCGATGATGATGGCTTCGCCGACGCGCGGTGTGGTCCCGGAGATGGCGTTGATCAGGACCGGATGGGTGATCATCAGCTGATTGCCGGCTCCGTCGAATTCCTCAACCGCCGCGATGAGTTCTGCTGGGATCTCGTTCGGGTCGGCACCACCGACGATCGAATTGAGATAGGCCTTGGTCTCGACCGCGCTGCTGCCAAAGGCCAGTTCGGCAGTCTGGAGCGCGCGGCAGAACTCGCCGGAATAGACTGCGTTGATCGAGACCGCGCGGGCGGCAAATCGCATGCCGAGGCGCCGCGCCGCCTGAATGCCCCGGTCGGTCAGGCTCTGGCGGCTGTCACAATCGCCAAGATCAGGCCTCAGCGGTTCGCCATCGCCCGGTGTACGCGAATATCCGAGCAGGATGGTGTAGCCGCCCTGCGAAAGCCGCGCCCAGGCGGCTTCGGTTGCGAAGCTTTTTGCAGGCATGGCGACAACGACAATGGCCATGGCGAGGATAACGGCCAGAGGCCAGCGTCTCAGGATCAGTTTCATGGTTCCAATCTAGTGTTTTTACCCGGTGATGTAAGGGGGCATGTGCATGTCCGGTGAAGTTCTGACAATAGGAGTCCTGCCGCTGGGGCGACCGACATTTGACGTCCCCTTTGCCGAGGAGATGCTCAGCGGCATGATCGATGATCTCAAAGCCTCCGGTTACCGTCTTATCGGTCCGGAAACATTGCTGATGGATGCGGCGTCGACGCAAGCGGCAATGGCAGGAATTGCCGCCCAAAAGCCCGACCGGATCCTGATCCTGCAGGTCACTTTCACCGATGCGGCGATGGCCTGCCGGATTGCCGAGGCCTTCGACCAGCCGCTGGCAATCTGGGCCGTTCCCGAACCGAGATTGGGCGGAAGGCTGAGGCTCAACGCGTTCTGCGGCCTGAACCTGGCTTCGCATGCGCTGGGATTGCGCGGACGGCTGTTTTCCTGGCGCTACGCCGCGCCAGGCGCGCCGGGTCTGGAGGCGCTGTTTGATGACGCGCCGATGACTGTTCCCTTGTTGGCTGAATCAGGCGACGCCGATCCCGAACAGGGACGGGTGTTGCTTTCCAGCCTGCGTGGCAAGTCGATCGCCCGCATCGGGCAGCATCCCGACGGGTTTGATACCTGCGCTTACGACAGCGCGAAACTGGCCGCGCTGACCGGCATCTCGGTGGCGGGTTTCGAACTTTCCGAGCTGTTTTCCCGGGCGCGTGCGGCGCCGGATGCGGCCGCTGAAGCGCTGCGCGCCGAAACGGCTGAAAGCCTCACGGATCTTGATCAGGTGAACCAGATTGAGCTTGACCGGTCGCTCCGGCTAAAGCTGGCGCTGGACGTCATGAAGGCCGAGGGCGGCTTTGACGCCTTCGCCATCCGCTGCTGGCCGGAAACCTTCACAGACTATGGCGGCGCAGTCTGCGGTCCGGCGTCGATGATGGGCGAGGGACGGGTGCCCTGCGCCTGCGAGGCCGATGTCTATGGCGCAGCGACGCAGCTTCTGCTGCAGGCTGCGAGTGGTCAGCCAGTGTTTCTGGTCGATCTGGTCGATCTCGACGCAGACGATGACACGGGCGTGGTCTGGCATTGCGGTCAGGCGCCGGTCTCGATGGCTGATCCCGATTCGGTCGCCCGCGCGACGATCCACACCAACCGGAAAATGCCGCTGCTGTTCGAATTCCCGCTCAGGCCCGGGCTCGTCACCTTCGTGCGGCTGAGCCAGGCGCGGGGCAATCCGTGCCTCATCCTGGCGCGGGGCGACATGCTCAAACGCGATATGGCGTTCACCGGCACGTCCGGTGTGGTGCGGTTCGAGCGACCTGCGGGCGAGATGCTCGCGCGCGTCATAGACAGCGGACTCGAGCATCATATGGCACTGGCCTATGGCGATCATGTCACCACGCTCGAAAACTTTGCCGTTGCTGCCGGCCTGCCAGTCATCCACCTCTAGGGCCCCAACCATGACAGAGATCAGATACGGCATCATCGGTTCGGGCATGATGGGTCACGAGCATATCCGCAACATCGGCCTGATCGAAGGCGCGCGGGTGACCGCGGTTTCCGATCCCGACGAGGGGATGCGGTCAAGTGCTGCCGCGCTTGCGGGCAATGGGTGTGCAGCGTTTACGGATCACGCAGCGCTGCTTCACTCAGGGCTGTGCGATGCGCTTGTGATCGCGGCTCCCAATCATGTGCACCACGCGATCCTCAAGGATGTGCTGCCCGCCGATCTTCCGGTGCTGGTGGAAAAACCGCTGTGCACGACGCTTGCCGATTGCGAGGAAGTGCTGGCGCTTGCCGACGGACGGTCTTCCCAGGTCTGGGTTGCGATGGAATACCGTTTCATGCCGCCGGTCGAGCGGCTGCTCGGAACGGTCCGTTCCGGGGATGCCGGGCAGGTGCGGATGATTTCGATCCGCGAGCATCGGTTTCCGTTCCTGAAGAAGGTCGGTGACTGGAACAGGTTCGAAGCCAATACAGGCGGCACGCTGGTCGAGAAATGCTGCCACTTCTTCGATCTTATGCGGCTGATCGCCAAGGCCGAGCCGGTCCGGGTCTATGCGTCGGGGGGGATGGACGTCAATTTTCGCGATGAGGATTATGCCGGCCGCAAGCCCGACATTCTCGACAATGCCTATGTGGTGATCGACTTCGCCAATGGCGTGCGTGGCATGCTCGATCTGTGCATGTTCGCCGAAGGCTCCACCTGGCAGGAGGCGATTGCCGTCACCGGCGATCTCGCCAAGGTGGAGGCGCTGGTACCCGGACCGTCGCGGTTCTCGCACGACGGCAAGGAGCGGCATTCGGAATTCGTGTTCTCGCCGCGTGCGAGCAAACAGGAACGGCGGGAGATCGTCGATGTTGACGCCGCGTTCCTGGCTGCCGGCGATCACCACGGCTCGACCTATTTCCAGCACCTGAAATTCTTCGCGATGATCCGTGATGGCGGCGTCGCGGAAGTGAGCCTGGAGGACGGGTTGCAGTCTGTGCGGATCGGTCTTGCCGCGGAGCAATCGGTCAAGACCGGACAGGCGATCTCGCTTTCACAGTCAGCCCATGAGCTATCAATCCGTCTGGATCAAACCATCAGCGCAGATTGACCGCGTAATGGATCTCGCGGGTAATGCAGCGTGACCATCTCAGTTCCACCGGGCGCTCCTCCAGGTCCCGCGCCACCCGGCTGATCAGCAGCAGCGGCTCGTGAACGTGGCAGCCGAGCTTGGCGGCGTCCCTGGAACTCGCGGAAATCGCCTTGAGCCGCTCCTCGGCGCTGCCGATGGTGATGCCCCAGCGCTCGGAATAGAGCCGGTAGAGATTGTTGGGGATGATGGTCAGATGATCGAAATCCGGAAACCGCCTGGCGGGCAGGGTGATCGTTTCGATCAGGATCGGCTGACCGGCGAGCGAGCGGATGCGCTCGATGCGGAAGACCTGATCCCCCTCATCGAGATTGAGGGATTCCATCTCGGTCTTGGTGGGTTTGGCGTGTCCCGTGCTCAGAACCTTGGAGTCGGGAAAACTGGGGGTGCCGATGTCTGGCGACAGCCGGAAGAACTGGAACAGGATGCGGCTTTCCTCCGGCTCGGCGACATAGGTGCCGCGGCCCTGGCGGCGCAGCAGCAGATTGTCGGCGGTCATCGAATCGAGCGCCTTGCGCACCGTTCCCTGGCTGACGCTGAGTTGCCGCGCCAGTTCGATCTCGCTGGGCAGCAGCATGCCGGGCGACCATTCGCCGTCGACCAGGCGGCGCATCAGCCGCTCGCGGACCTGGGCATAGAGAGGCTTGAAACCGATCGCCTCGGGCCCTGGTTTTTCGGTTTCCTCCGGCAGTGCCATCTTCTTTTCCATGCTTCGCCCCGGTTGACATTCCCGCCTCGACCCATCTTATATCTTATATAAGACCTGTCCACCGGACAACGAGACATTGCAGTATATCCTGATTGGAGGACAAATTGAGCACCCCCCATTTGCTGGTTCATGATCACGCGGACAATGTCGGCGTTGTTGTTGTCGAGGGCCTGAGCGCGGGCACCACCATGCTGTGCGTGGTCACGCATGACAATTCGAGCTTCGAGCTGGTGTCGAAGGCGGATGTGCCGATTGGCCACAAGATCGCGCTTCAGGACATCGCCTCGGGCGACACGGCGATCAAATATGGCGAGGACATCGGCAAGTTCGTGGCCGACGTCGAAAAGGGCGCCCATGTCCACACCCACAATCTCAAGACCAAGCGCTGGTAGGAGCCCTCATCATGGCATCGAACTATTCCAACATGACATTTTCCGGCTACCGCCGCGAGAACGGCCGGGTCGGCGTGCGCAATCTCGTCGTCATCCTGCCGGTCGACGATATCTCCAATGCCGCCTGCGAGGCGGTCGCCAACAACATCAAGGGCACGCTGGCCCTGCCGCATGCCTACGGGCGGCTGCAGTTCGGCGAGGATCTCGACCTGCATTTCCGCACCATGATCGGCACCGGCTCGAACCCGAATGTCGCGGCCGTCGTCGTCATCGGCATCGAGCCGGGCTGGACCAGGAAGATCGTCGACGGCATCGCCGCCACCGGCAAGCCGGTGACCGGCTTCTCGATCGAGCAGAACGGCGATTTGAAGACCATCATGGAAGCTTCCAAGGTGGCCAAGGAATATGTCCATTTCGCCTCCGAGCTGCAGCGCGAGGAGTGCTCGATCTCGGAACTGTGGATCTCGACCAAATGCGGCGAGAGCGACACCACGACGGGTCTCGGCTCCTGCCCGACGGTCGGCAACATGTATGACAAGCTCCTCCCCGAGGGCATCTATGGCTGCTTCGGCGAGACTTCCGAGATCACCGGCGCCGAGCACATCTGCAAGACCCGGGCCATCAACGAGGAAGTGGGGAACCGCTGGTACGCCATGTGGAAGGCCTATCAGGACGACGTGATCTTCGCCCACCAGACCGACGACCTCAGTGACAGCCAGCCGACCAAGGGCAATATCGAGGGCGGGCTGACGACGATCGAGGAGAAGGCCTTGGGCAATCTCGAGAAGATCGGCCGGACCTCGCAATACATCGACATTCTCGGGCCGGCGGAAGAACCCAAGTCGGGCAAGGGCCTGTACTTCATGGACTCGTCGTCTGCGGCCGCAGAATGCGTCACGCTGATGGCAGCGGGCGGTTACGTGGTCCACACCTTTCCGACGGGCCAGGGCAACGTGATCGGCAACCCGATCGTGCCGGTGATCAAGATCACCGCCAACCCGCGCACGGTCCGCACCATGGGCGAGCATGTCGATGTCGACGTCTCGGGGATCCTGAGGCGCGAGATGACCATCGACGAGGCCGGCGACGCGCTGATCGAGATGATCATCCGCACCTCCAACGGCCGCGCCACCGCCGCAGAAGCCCTCGGACACCGCGAGTTCTCCATGACAAAGCTCTATCGCTCGGCGTAATCAGGCAGGGGGTTTCTCATGGCGGATATTGTCATCACCGAATTCATGGACGAGGCGGCGGTTGCCCGCCTCGCTCAGGCTCATGATACGCTCTACGATCCCAAATTGGTCGATGATCCGGTTCAGTTGCACGGGCATTTGAGCTCGGCGCGGGCGCTGATCGTGCGCAACCGCACCCAGGTGCGCGAAACACTGCTCGGGATGGGACCGAAGCTGCGCGTGGTCGGGAGGCTTGGCGTCGGGCTCGACAACATCGATGTCGCGGCCTGCAAGGCACGCTCGATCAAGGTGATCCCGGCGACCGGCGCCAATGATCTGTCGGTCGCCGAATATGTGATCACGACCGCGCTGATGCTGTTGCGCGGATCCTACCTGCGCTCGGCGGACGTGGCGGAGGGTGCCTGGCCACGGCAATCGATGATGGGGCGAGAGCTTGCGGACAAGACCATCGGGCTTGTCGGTTATGGCTCGATTGCCCGCGAGGTGGCCTGGCGGGCGCATATGATGGGCATGCAGATCCTTGCCTATGACCCCTATCTCATGGCCGATCATCCCGGCTGGCAGATCGCCCGCAATGTCTCGCTCGATGCGGTGCTGGAACTCTCCGACGTGGTGTCGCTGCATACGCCGCTGACCGACGCCACACGACACATGATCGATGCAAGGGCGCTTTCGGCAATGAAACCCGATGCGATCCTGATCAATGCCGCGCGCGGCGGCATTGTCGATGAAGCCGCTCTTGCGGAAGCCTTGAAGGGCGGGAAGCTTGGCGGGGCTGCGCTCGATGTGTTCGAGACAGAGCCTTTAACCGCGGAAGCCGGAGAGAAGTTCAAGGATCTCGGCAATCTGGTGCTGACGCCGCACATTGCCGGCGTCACGGACGAATCGAATGAGCGCGTCAGCCATCTGATCGCCGAGAAGGTCTTGGAAGTGCTGGGAAACAAGGCATGAGCGATATGCTGACGATGACGCCGGAGGAAGTTACCGACCTCATCACCGGTGCGCTGATGCGCAGCCGGACATCGCCCGAAAACGCGGCTTCGGTGGCGCGTGCATTGCTGGCGGCCGAACTCGCCGGTCAAAGCGGCCACGGTCTGCGGCGGGTGGAGGCCTACTCGGCCCAGGCGCGCGCCGGCAAGGTCGATGGTTTCGCCGTGCCCTCCAGCGAGAGCCTGAGACCGGGCGCGCTGGCGATCGATGCGGCCAACGGATTTGCCTATCCGGCGATGGATCTGGCGCTCGACTGGCTGCCTGGTGCGGCGAAGACGCAGGGCATCGCCATTGCCGGCATTCGCCGCTCGCATCATTGCGGGGTCGCGGGCGTGATCGTCGAGGCGCTGGCCGAGCGTGGCGTGGCGGCGCTGATGGTTGCCAACGCGCCGGCGGCGATGGCGCCTTGGGGCGGGCGCCGGCCCCTGTTCGGTACCGACCCGATTGCCTTTGCCGCACCGCTTCCGGGCAGCGATCCGGTGGTGGTCGACATCTCCCTGTCCAAGGTGGCGCGCGGCAAGATCATGGCGGCGGCGCAGAAGGGCGAGCCGATCCCGGAAGGCTGGGCGCTCGACCCCGACGGCGAACCCACCACCGACGCCAAGGCGGCGATGGCAGGAACCATGATCCCGCTCGGCGACGCCAAGGGCACGGCGCTGGCGCTGATGGTGGAACTGCTCTGTGCGGGGCTGACCGGGGCCAATTATGCCTGGCAGCAGACGTCGTTCTTCGACGACAAGGGCGATCCGCCCGGGACGGGTCAGGCGATCATCGCGATTGATCCCGACGCCTTCGGACCCGGTGGCGCCGAGCGCATGGCGATGATGGCCGACATGGTGGCGGGAACCGAGGGCGCGCGTCTGCCCGGACGCCGACGTCAGCAGATCCGCGCTGATTTCCTCACGAATGGAATTCCCGTCAATGCGGACTTGATGGAATCAATCCGCGCCATCGGGACTTGAGCCAGCCGCTGCAGACTCATCCGAGTTCCGGCACGGATCAATAGAGCAGCCTGACGGCGACCAGGGTTATGGCCGGGAACATGGTCAGGATCGCGACGCGGATGATGTCGGTCATGACGAAGGGGAACACGCCCCGGTAGGTGGCTGACAGCGGCGTGTCCTTGGCCATCGAATTGATGACGAACAGATTCATGCCCACGGGGGGCGTTATCAGTCCAACCTCCACGACGATCAGCACGATGATGCCGAACCAGAGCGCGAATTCCTCGGGCGTCAGGCCAAAATCCAGCGCCGACATGATCGGGAAGAAGATCGGCACGGTGAGAAGGATCATCGACAGCGAATCCATGACGCAACCGAAGATGAGATAGAGCACCAGCACCACGACCATCACGATCCAGGGATTGAAGCCCTGGTCGCCGACGTAAGCCGCGGCGGTCTGCGGCAACTGGCTGAGCGCCAGGAACGCATTGTAGACGCCGGCCCCGAAGACGATGAGAAAGATCATCCCGGTGGCGCTGGCCGTCGTCAGGATGGAGGATTTCAGCGTCGAGCGGTTCAGTCCGCCATTGAAGAGGGCAATCAGCCCCGTGCCGAAGGCGCCGATGGCGGCTGCCTCGGTGGGGGTGAAGATGCCGCCATAGATGCCGCCGACGACAGCGATGAACACGATCAGCACCGGCCAGACCGCAATCAGGCTGCGGAAGCGCTCGGAATAGGGCGCGCGCTCCCTCTGGCCGGCGGAACCGGGCTTGAGCCGGACATAGATGGCGATGGCGATCATGTAGCCGAGTGCTGCGAGGATGCCCGGAATGAAGGCCGCGACAAACAGCTTGGCGATGTTCTGCTCGGTCAGGATGGCGTAGATCACCAGGATCACCGAGGGCGGGATGAGAATGCCAAGTGTGCCGCCTGCTGCAAGCGCGCCGGTCGCCAGTTCGCCGGAATAGCCGTAGCGTCGCAGTTCAGGCAGCGCGACCTGGCCCATGGTGGCTGCTGTCGCCAGGGACGAGCCGCAGATCGCGCCGAAGCCGGCGCAGGCGCCGACGGCCGCCATGGCGACGCCGCCCTTCTTGTGGCCCATCCAAGTTTCCGCCGCCTTGAACAGGGCCTGCGACATGCCGCCCAGGGTGGCGAACTGGCCCATCAGCAGAAACAGCGGAATGATCGACAGCGAGTAGCTCGAAAACGTGCCCCAGGTCAGGTTCTTGAGCTGGGCGAAGATCATCAGGAACGAGCCGTTGATGAAATAGCTGCCGCCAATGCCGGTGACGAGCATGGCAAGCCCGATCGGGATCCGCAAAAAGATGAGGATCAAAAGGACCGGAAAGGAGAGCAGCGCAATGTCGATATGGCTCAATGCTGCATCTCCCCGTGGGCCTGGTCCTGCCCGGTCAGAAGCGCGCGGGCGCTCAGCACCACGCACCAGAAACTGGTCAGCACAAAGCCTATGGCGCCGGCGAGACCGGAGGCATAGGCCCACCAGATCGGATACTGGATAATGAAGGTGGTTTCGCCATAGGCGAGCTTGTCGAGCGTGCCGTCCCAGTGTTTCCAGGTCAACAGCACCGCAATGGCAAGCATCAGCAGATCGGCGCCCATGTCGATCAGTCGGTTTATCTTTCCACTCAATTGCATGGTGAGGATTTCCACCGACGCGTGCTGGCGGTTGATCTGGACCCAGGGCAGAAAGGCAAAGACCGCGAAGCCGGTGCCCAGTTCGACAAGTTCGAAATCACCGCGGATCGGGCCGAGACCGATAAACAGCAGCGCGCGCCCCGAGACCGAGAGGACCGTGATCAGGATGATTGCAATGAGCGCCAAGCCACCCATAATGGCAAGGAAACCCGCCAAGAGCCGCATCCCGCGGTCAATCCGGTCAAGCATCGGCAGTATCCTGAACAACTGTGCCTGAAATCAGCGGCGGCCGTGAATTGAGCGTTTCAAGATCAAATCCGGCCAGCGCCTTGTAATGGGCGGCATGATCGGCGAGTTCCTCAGCGCTCATGACTTCATCAATCGTGCCGAACAGGCCTTCGCATTTCTCCTCAACCACCTGCATGATCTGGTCCGGCCCGTTGCCGCGGTTGGCCAGAACAATCCTGGTGGTTGCGGGGCGCCGTTCGTCCTCATAGGCGATCAGGGCCGCCTCTGACACTTGATGGTTGACGAGACATTTGCCCAGGATGCGAGCGTCGAGAATGGCCTGCGATGCGCCGTTTGAACCGATCGGGTACATCGGGTGGGCTGCATCGCCCATCAGCGTGGCCCGGCCGTCGCGCCAATTGTCGAGCGGATCGCGGTCGACCATGGGGTATTCATAGATCTGATCGGCGCTTCTGATCAGGGCGGGAATGTCGAGCCAATCGAAATTCCAGCTTTCGAAGGCGGGGAGGAAATCGGCGGTGTTCCCCGGCCGGTTCCAGTCCTCGCGGTTCCACAAGGCATCCGGGGCCTTCTTGATCTCGGCCACCCAGTTGATGTCGGCGAGACCGGTTTCGGGATCGGTCGCGGAGATCGGATAGGTGACGAATTTCTGCCATTCGTGTCCGACCATGGCCATGGAGGCGCCGGTCAAAAAGGGGCGGGCGCGGCTGGTGGCGCGCCACAGGACGGCGCCGCCCCAGACCGGGGGGCCTTCTCCGGGATGCATCTGGGCGCGGATCGCCGAATGGATCCCGTCGGCGGCGACGAGGAGGCTGCCGCGTTCGGTTCTGGTCTCGCCCTTGCGGTTGGCGAGGGTCAAGGTCACGCCATTCCTGTCCTGGGAATAGAAGGTGGCCTTCCATCCCGTCGCGACGGCGTCCGCGCCGAGCCGGTCGCGGACCACATCCATCAGCATGAGTTGCAGCTTGCCGCGATGGACCGACAGCTGCGGCCAGTTGTATCCCGCCTCGATGCCGCGGGGCTCTGACCAGATCGGGCGTCCATGCTTGGAAAAATAGGCGACTTCGCGGGTTCTGATGCCGATGTCGTCGAACCAGGATTGAAGGCCCAACTCCATCAGTTCGCGAATGGCGTGCGGCTGAAGATTGATCCCCACGCCGAGCGGCCGGATCTCGTCGACCTGCTCGAACAGTCTGACCGGGATCCCGATCTGATGGCAGGTCAAGGCAAAGGTCAGTCCGGCAATGCCTGCGCCGGCAACAAGTATGGTCATTGTCGGAACTCGCAATATCTGACCGGCGGAGCGGCCATGTGGGGCAAGCTCCGCCGGATCTGGGACGTCGGTCGACTTACTTGGTGTTGCTGGCAATCAGCTCTTGCGCCTTGGCGTAGAGCGCCTCGCCATCAATGCCCTTGGCTTCCATTTCGGCAAACCAGTTGTCGCGCACCTTTTCGCCGACTTCCTTCCAGCGCGCCACTTCGGCCTCGTCGAGAACGACGATCTCGTTGGCGGTGCCCTCGGCGATCTCGCGACCGGGCGCATCATAAGAGGCCTGCGTCAACCCGGCATAGGCCGAGAAATCTGCACCCGAGTTGTCGTCGATCACCTTCTTGAGGTCATCGGGCAGACTGTCGTATTTGGCCTGGTTCATGGCAAGCACGAAAGCCGCTGTGTAGAGTGCATGATCGCCGGAGAACTCGGTGTGGGTGTTGACAAGTTCCGCGACCTTGAGCGACGGCGTGACTTCCCAAGGGATCACCGTGGCGTCGATCACACCCTTGGACAGGGCTTCCGGAATTGCGGGCACCGGCATGCCGATCGGTTCGGCCCCGGTTTCGGCGAGCAGGCTGTTGATCACCCGCGTCGGTCCGCGAAGCTTCTTGCCCTGCATGTCTTCCAGCTTGCGCACGCCCTCGCCCTTGGCATGGATGACGCCGGGGCCGTGAACCCAGGTGGCCAGGATCTTGATGCCCTGGAATTCCTGGGCTTCCATGTCGGACTTGAACAGATCCCAATAGGCGCGCGACGTGGCTTCCGCATTGGTCATCATGAAGGGAAGTTCAAACACTTCAACGCGCGGGAAGCGGCCCGGCGTGTAGCCCGGAAGCGTCCAAACGATGTCGACCACGCCGTCACGGGCCTGGTCCATCAATTGCGGCGGCGTGCCGCCGAGCGCCATGCCGGAGAAAACCTCAACCTTGATGCGTCCGCCTGAGTCGGTCCCGATCTTCTCCGCCCATGGAATGAGAACGCCGGTCGGCACGTTGGCCTGGGCCGGCAGAAACTGGTGCATGCGCAGGGTGACTTCCTGTGCGGAGGCGACCATGGACGAGGCGCCGAATGCAGACAGGGCGACCGCCGCAACGGCTGCGGATTTCAGGAAATTGCGTTTTTTCATTGTATCCTCCCAGATTGATGGTGCGGTCCCAAAACCGCAGTTCCCCAGAAAATAAAGCTATTTTTTGTAACTGCCTAGGGTGTGTTGCATAGCATCGCGCGGATGCTGTCGCCAGCAAATATGCCGCTTGCGACAAGGTGGCGCCGCAATGACGGCTGATGAATTCCGGATTGTCCTCCCAAACATTCCTCACGGCAGTCAGCAAGGAATTAACCGACCGTCCGGTCAGTTTATAAGTGGAAAAACCTTGCCCGGCAAGCGCTATTTTTACCGGCTCCGACGAAAGGCGTAATGCCCATGCCCGTGATGGGGCCAGGCAAGAGCCTTGACACGAGATGTAAACATGACAGCCCGGCAAGCCCGCCCATGGTGCCTTGACGCGCCGGCGCATTATTCCAAGTTTCCCTGTTGATCCTTTTGCAAAAAAGGAAAATGATGGCTGTGGGTGAGAGAGGAATTTGCACCCTAGGGAGGAAATTTATGGCGACTGTATCGATGACCGTGAACGGGCGAACCGTCTCCGGCCAATGCGAGGACCGGACGCTTCTGGTCCAGTTCATTCGTGAAAATCTAGGGCTCACCGGAACCCATGTCGGGTGCGACACGTCCCAGTGCGGCGCCTGCGTGGTGCATGTCGACGGCAAGGCCGTCAAATCCTGCACCATGCTTGCCGCGCAAGCCGACGGGTCGGAGGTCATGACCATCGAGGGACTGGCGTCCGGCGGCGAGTTGCATCCGGTGCAGGCGGCATTCCGCGAGCATCACGGCCTGCAGTGCGGCTTTTGCACGCCGGGCATGATCATGTCCGCCGTCGACATGATCAAGCGGCATGGCGGCCAGCTCGACGAGAAGACCGTGCGTTCGGAACTGGAAGGCAATATCTGCCGCTGCACGGGCTACCATAACATCGTCAAGGCCATTCTCGATGCATCGTCCAAGATGGGCGATGGCGCGCGGATTGCAGCCGAATAGGCAATGCCTGAACAGGCAATGGCGAAAGGCTGCGGTTTTGAACGGGTGGGCAGTGCGACGGTAATTTGCAGCGGGCAAGCCGGATAAGGTCCGGTGTCCCAAGATCGCAGTCACTGACGTATTTGCTCACATTCCGCACCGGCTTTTCTCCAACACTCAACCGGAGGAGTTTGAGACATGGGAATGGAAGGTATCGGCGCCCGAGTGGTGCGCAAGGAAGACAAGCGGTTCATCACCGGCAAGGGCAAGTATACCGACGACATGGTGGTGCCGGGCATGAAGCAGGCGCATTTCGTCCGCTCGCCGCATGCGCATGCAAAAATCAAGTCCATCGACACGTCGGCAGCCGAGAAAATGCCGGGTGTGATCGGCATTCTCAATGGCGCGCAGCTGACCGAAGACGCCATCGGCAACATCATCTGCGGCTGGATGATCCATTCCAAGGATGGTTCGCCGATGAACATGGGAGTCTGGCGGCCGCTGGCCCAGGATACCGTGCGCTATGTCGGCGATGCCGTCGCCATCGTGGTCGCCGACACCAAGGCGCAGGCGCGGGATGCGGCGGAAGCCGTGGTGGTCGAGTACGAAACTCTGCCGGTGGTGACCAGCGCGGTCGAGGCCCTCAAGGAGGGCGCGCCGCAGATCCATCCCGAGGCCAAGGGCAACCTGATCTTCGACTGGGAAATCGGTGACGCAGCCGCCACCGATGCGGCGATCGCCTCGGCGGCGCATGTCACCGAGATGAAGATCGTCAACAACCGGCTGGTTCCAAACCCCATGGAGCCGCGCGCCGCACTCGGCGTCTATGATGAGGGGGAAGATCACTACACGCTCTGGACCACGTCGCAGAATCCGCATGTTGCGCGGCTGGTGCTGAGCGCCTTCTACAATGTCGCGCCCGAAAACAAGCTCCGCGTGATCGCGCCCGATGTGGGCGGCGGGTTCGGCTCGAAGATCTACATCTATCCCGAAGAGATCGTCTGCCTGTGGGCGTCCAAGCGCACCGGCGTGCCGGTCAAATGGAACTGCGACCGGACCGAGGCCTTCCTCACCGACGCGCACGGGCGGGACCACGTCTCCACCGTGAAGATGGCGTTCGATGCCAACAACAAGATCACCGGCTTCAAGGTCGACACGATCGCCAATCTCGGCGCCTACATGTCGCTGTTTTCGAGTTCGGTGCCGACCTATCTCTATGCGACGCTCCTGTCGGGCCAGTACAACATCCCGGCGATCCACGCCAATGTCAGGACGGTCTACACCAACACGGTGCCGGTCGATGCCTATCGCGGCGCCGGGCGTCCGGAGGCCACCTATCTGATGGAGCGGGTGATGGAGACGGCAGCGCGCGAACTGGGCGTGACACCGGCGGAGCTCAGACGGACCAACTTCATCCGCGAGTTCCCGCACCAGACGCCGGTGATCATGTGCTACGACGCGGGCGACTACGAAGCCTCGCTGTCAGCGGCGATGAAGGCGTCGGACTATGACGGCTTTCCCGCGCGCAAGGCGGAAGCCAAGAGCCGCGGCAAGCTCCGCGGCATCGGCATGAGCTGCTACATCGAGGCCTGCGGCATCGCGCCGTCGGCCGCAGTGGGATCGCTCGGCGCCGGCGTGGGCTTGTGGGAATCGGCCGAGGTGCGGGTCAATGCGGTCGGCACCGTCGAGATCCTGACCGGCTCGCACAGCCATGGCCAGGGCCATGAAACCACCTTCGCCCAGCTCGTCGCCGGCCGCTTCGGCGTCGGAATCGACAGTGTGTCGGTGGTCCATGGCGACACCGACAAGGTGCAGATGGGCATGGGCACCTATGGCTCCCGTTCGGGCGCGGTCGGCATGTCGGCCGTGGTCAAGGCGCTCGACAAGGTCGAGGCCAAGGCGAGGAAGATCGCGGCGCACCTGATGGAAGCCGACGAAAGCGACATCGTCATCGAGAATGGCGAATTGAAGGTGGCAGGCACTGACAAGAGCGTGCCGTGGTTCCAGATGGCTCTGGCCGCCTACACCGCCCACAACCTGCCCGAGGGCATGGAACCGGGATTGAAGGAGGGCGCGTTCTACGATCCGTCCAACTTCACCTTCCCAGCCGGCTGCTACATCTGCGAGGTCGAGGTCGATCCCGAGACCGGCAAGACCGAGATCGTGCAGTTCGTCGCCGCCGATGATTTCGGCAAGATCATCAACCCGATGATCGTCGAAGGCCAGGTGCATGGCGGGCTGGCGCAGGGCATTGGCCAGGCGCTGCTGGAAGGCACCCATTACGACCCGGAAACCGGACAGTTGCTGACAGCAAGCTACATGGACTACACCATGCCGCGCGCCGACGATCTGCCGTCGTTCCAGGTCTCGACCACCGAAACCGCATGCCCGTCGAATCCGCTCGGGATCAAGGGCTGCGGCGAGGCAGGCGCCATCGGGTCTCCGCCGGCGCTCATCAACGCCATCACAGACGCAATCGGCAACAATGACCTGACAATGCCTGCCACCGCTCCGCGGGTCTGGGCAGCGCTCCGGTCGGCACAATAAGAAAGGGAGGCAGACATCATGTATGCAACCAATTATCACCGCGCCTCCTCGGTGGAGGACGCCGTCAAGCTGGCATCGGGCAATGACGAGGCCAAGTATCTCTCCGGCGGGCAGACCCTGCTGCCAACCATGAAGCAGCGGCTCGCGGCACCCTCGGATCTCGTTGATCTGAGGCATGTGGGCGAGCTGAAGGGTATCTCGGTCGATGGCGGGAAGATCCGGATCGGGGCCGCCACGACGCATTCGGAGGTGGCTCAGTCCTCCGACATCGCCAGCGTCTGTCCCGGCCTCACGCATCTGGCTGCCCATATCGGCGACCCGCATGTGCGCCACATGGGCACGATCGGCGGTTCGATCGCCAACAACGACCCGGCGGCGGATTACCCGGCGGCCCTGCTCGCCCTCAATGCGACCATCGTCACAAATACGCGCTCGATTGCCGCCGATGCGTATTTCACCGGCATGTTCGACACCGCGCTGGAAGAGGGCGAACTGATCGTGGCGGTCGAGATCACCGCGCCCGCCAAATGCGGGTATGCCAAGTTCCCCAACCCGGCGTCGCGCTATGCGCTGACCGGCGTCTTTGTCGCAAGACAAGGCGATGGATCGGTTCGCGTGGCGGTCACCGGCGCGGGCTCCGACGGCGTGTTCCGGCAGGCTGAGATGGAACAGGCGCTCAAGTCGGATTTCTCCGCCGCGGCGCTTGACGGCATCACGGTCGACGATGCCGACCTGATGGCGGACATCCACGGCTCCTCGGCCTACCGCGCCAATCTGGTCAAGGTGATGGCCAAGCGGGCGGTCACTGCTGCCGGGTGAGCGCACCCTGCCCAAAGGGCGGCACGATGCGATGAGATAGATACAGGGGCGGGTCTCATGATCCGCCCTTTTGCTTGGGTGGTCAGGCCGGTTCGCGCAGCAGCGACCTGGCCACCGCGCGGGCTTCGCGATCCGCCGCATAGACATCTTCAATGCTTGCAGCCTCGCGGCCGTCATGGAGCCGGTCCATCGTTTCGGCGACGATATCCGCCATGTCCAGAAATCCGGTCCGGCCTGCAATGAAGACGTCGAGTGCGGCTTCCTTGGCGCCGTTGAGAATGGCGCCTTGAAGCCCGCCGCGCTGCATGGCGATGCGGGCAAGCGCGAGCGCCGGAAACCGGGTCTCGTCGGGCGCGGAAAAATCGAGCCGCGCGAGCCTGGCGAAATCCAGCCGCTCGACGGGAAGGTTGGCGCGACGCGGATGGGAGATGGCGTAGCCGATCGCGTGGCGCATGTCGGGAGCGCCGAGTTGGGCCAGCACAGAGCCGTCCGAGTAGCCGACCATCGAATGAATGATGGACTGCGGATGGACGATAACCTCGATCTGATCGGGCCGCAGGCCGAACAGATGGCGCGCCTCGATCATCTCCAGCGCCTTGTTGAACATCGAGGCGCTGTCGATGGAAATCTTGATGCCCATCGACCAGTTCGGATGCGCGGCGGCGATTTCGGGCGTGACCGCGGCCATCTGTTCGCGTGTGTAATCGCGGAATGGTCCGCCGGACGCAGTCAGGATGATGCGCTCGACCGCATGGCGCTGGTTTTCCTCCAGCACCTGGAAGATGGCGTTGTGTTCGCTGTCGACCGGCAGCAGCCTGCCGCCGCCCCGGCTCATCGCCGCCGTGAACAGGTCGCCTGCGGAGACCAGGCATTCCTTGTTGGCAAGCGCGATATCGGCGCCGCCGGCGACAGCGGCAAGCGTCGGGGCAAGTCCGGCGATGCCGACTATTCCCGCCAGCAAGAGATCGGTGTCGCGATGACCGGCTTCTATCAAGGCCGACGGCCCGGCTCCGACCTCGATGCCTGAGCCTGCGAGCGCGGATTTCAGCTCCGCATAGCGGTCCGGATCGGCGGTTGCGGCAAAGCCCGCGCCGGTTTGCCTTGCCTGCCGCGCCAGAAGCTCGATGTTGCCCATGCCGGTGATGGCGGGAACCGCGAAGGCGTCGCGGCCGCCGAGATGTTCCATGACATCAAGCGTGTTGCGGCCGATGGAGCCGGTTGAACCGAGGATGGAAATGCGGCGTTTTGTTGCGAAGGCGGCACTGTTCATGAAAACACCATCGTGGGCTTCTTGGATGCGGTCAAGCCATCCTCAGGGTATAATGCGCGTGGCATTCAGGCTGGTTTCCAACGGCAAAACGCGCGGATTTGCTCAATCCCGAGGTGTTTTTGAAAGCTTGTTCAGATCAAGCAATTCGAGGAACAGGGCGGAATGGTCGAGATCGCCGCCGCCGAGATTCTCCGCCAGGCGCACGAACCGATCACGCACGGCCTCGACCAAGGGAAGGCGGATACCGAGTTCGCCGGCCTCGATGAGAATGTTGTCGAGATCCTTGATCTGGACAAGCACCCTGCCGCCGGGCTTAAAATCGCCTGCCTGCATGCGTGCGCCATGCTGTTGCAGGATGGCCGAATCGGCAAAACCGCCACTGAGTGCGGAGCGGAAGGCCTCGAGATCGCCGCCGCCTTCCGAGACCAGCAGCGTGGCTTCAGCGACGGCGCCGATGGTGATGCCGACGATCGCCTGATTTGCGAGCTTGGCGAGTTGGCCCGCACCCGAGGGACCGACCCGTACCGCCCGGCCCAGGGGCTTAAACAGATCCGCCGCTTCGTCAAACACTGGCTGCTCGCCGCCGGCCATGATCGCCAGGGTCCCGGCTTCGGCGCCCTTGGTGCCGCCGCTGACCGGCGCGTCGAGGTGGTGAACTCCAAGCTTGGCAAGGCGCGATGCGTGATCCCGGGCCTGGGATGGCCGGATCGAGCTCATGTCGATGACGGTGGCGCCAGCGGTGATCGCGCCGGCCACGCCGGTTTCGAACAGGACATGGTTCACAACCGCGCCATCGGTCAGCATGGTGATGATATGGGTCGCGCGGCTGACTGCATCCTTTGGGTCACGAGCGATCCGTGCACCCTCAGCCGCGAGAGGGGCGGATTTTGAGGGGTCCCTGTTCCAGACGGTCAGGTCAAATCCCGCGCCAAGGAGCCGCCGCGCCATGGGCAGGCCCATCAGCCCGGTGCCGAGCACTGCAATCGATGTGGTCATATCGGTCTACCTTCAGGTGTTGCGGAGGCTTGCCTGATGCAACAGCGATGTCCAGCTGTTCATCGAGGCAAGGTGGCAATAGACCGTGGCCAGCGCGTCGGCCTTGCGCAGCTTGAGGAAATCCTCATCGCTCATGGCCAGAAGCTTCGCCTCGTCGACCAGGTGAAATCCGGTAATGTTGAAGTTCTGGCCGTCGCCAAGGGTGATCTTGCTGGTGCGTTCGGCAAGCAGGCCGCTGTCTGCGATCACCTTCATGATCTGCCTGGTTTTGACAAACATGCCCTGGTACTGCTCGCAGAAAGACAGGGCGCTCTTGATGACTTCGCTTTGATCGCTGTCCTCGAAGAAGGGCTTGACCTCCTTGCCTGAGCCGGCATCGAAATCCACCAGCCGGGCGGGATCGTTCTCGATGCACAGGGTCAGCCGCTCGTCGGTTTCACCGCCGGCGAGGATGAAGGGATAGCGCCGGACATAGGCGGGAACATAATGCGGTTCGGCCCATTTGCCCTCAGAATTGATGAAGAGGTTCTCCCCGTCCCTGATTCCGGTGATGACCATGGGCATGTAGTCAGGGCCGGAAAAGACGATCGGATAGGACCGCATCGCCGCAGGCATTTCCGCCGCCATCAGCGGGATGACGATTGCGTTCGCCGCAAAACCCAGATCGCCGCTCAAGGCCAGTCCCTTGCCGCCATGCCGCTCGCGGTTCAAGGCCTCGGGCGACTTGTAAAAAAGCGGAAGTTTTTCTGCCTGCTTGTCCTTGCTGCCGGTCACTGGCCGTCTCCCCCATATGGTTGTATCCGTCTCCGGAGAGACTTTTCGCGCGTATGATCATGAAATTCAAGAGCAATCGATACCTGTTGAGACCCACGGACAATTGGTGTTTCGATGCAGCGGGCAGCTATACAAGCCTTTCGGCGCTCAATAAGTTGGCCGGCATGACAGATTCCGACATTCTTGACAGCCGGTATTCGTGGATGCGGCTTGGTGCGACCCTGGCGATTGCCGTTATCGGCAATGTCGGGATGTGGGCGATCATCGTGATCATGCCGGCGGTGCAAAGCGAGTTTGCCATTGCACGGGCGGATGCCTCGCTTCCCTACACATTGACCATGGTTGGCTTCGGCCTTGGCAATCTCGTGATCGGCCGCGCAGTCGACAGGTGGGGGATCACCGTGGCGCTGATCGGGTCGGCGCTCACCATTGCAACGGGGTTCGGGCTGGCCGCGATCAGCGACTCGGTCCTGACGCTGACGGTCACGCATTTCATCATCGGATTCGGCACGGCTGCGAGTTTCGGGCCGCTGATCGCCGACATTTCCCACTGGTTCTACAAGCGGCGCGGCATTGCGGTGGCGATTGCCGCAAGCGGAAATTATCTGTCCGGCGCGATCTGGCCGATGCTGCTCGCCGGAATCCTGAGCGAACATGGCTGGCGGTCCGTCTACCTTGTGCTTGCCATCGTCCCGGTGCTGCTGATCCTTCCGCTGTCGATGCTGCTCAGGCGCCGGGTGCCTGACGATGCGACGGCGCACGCCAACAGGATGTCGGCGGCCAATGCAAAGTCGGTCAGCTTCTCGCCCAGCGCCCTGCAATGGCTTCTGGGCCTGGCCGGGATCGGGTGCTGCGTGGCGATGGCGATGCCGCAGGTTCACCTGGTCTCCTATTGCACGGATCTGGGCTATGGCCCCGCGGTCGGCGCTGAAATGCTGTCGCTGATGCTGATGGGCGGCGTCGTCTCGCGGCTGGTGTCCGGCCTGGTCGCCGACAAGCTGGGCGGGGTGAAGACGCTGCTCATCGGCTCGACCCTGCAATGCATCGCCCTGTTTCTGTATCTGCCGTTCGATGCGCTGGTGCCGCTCTACATCGTCAGCCTGATCTTCGGTCTTTCGCAGGGCGGGATTGTGCCGAGCTATGCGCTGATTGTCCGCGAATACCTCCCGGCGAAGGAAGCGGGCGCTCGTGTCGGGTTCGTCATCATGGCGACGATCACGGGAATGGCGCTCGGCGGCTGGATGTCGGGCTGGATCTACGATCTCACCGGCTCCTACCAGGCGGCCTTCCTCAACGGCATCGCCTGGAACTTCCTCAACATCGCGATCATCGCGCTGTTGTTGTTCAAGTCGCGGGCGCGGCGCGGCGAGGCGGTTGCGGCTTGATAAGGGAGGGGTGCACGCGGCTCAGCCATTCGCGCCGGAAAGAGTGTAAACCATCTCTCCGGTACAAACCGTGACCTAAGTTTCAGGGCCGGACAATTGCTGGGTGGTGATCCCGGAAGGATTCGAACCTTCGACCCCAGGATTAGGAATCCTGTGCTCTATCCCCTGAGCTACGGGACCACGCGATCACCTGCATACAGAAACCCGGGCGGTTCTTCAATACGAAGAACCGCCCGGATGAGAGGCGATGCACGATTGCCGAGATCTCCAGCCTGATCTCAGCCATGAGGGCATTGACCGGTCAGGCAGCCAGCGCCTTTTCGGCCAGATTGACCCAGTAGGACACGCCCACCGGGATGGCGTCGTCGTTGAAATCATAGGCCGGGTGGTGGAGGCCGGCGGTGTCGCCATTGCCCATGAAAATGAAGGCGCCTGGCCTTGATTCGAGCATGAAGGAGAAATCCTCGCCGCCCATGGTGGGTGGCTGGTTGCGCTCGACCATGCCCGCGCCTGCAAGACCCTCAGCCACATCGGCGGCAAAGTCGGTCTCGTCGGCGTGGTTGAAGGTGACAGGGTAGTTCCTGAGATATCTCACACTGGCTTCCACGCCATGGGCGGCGGCGACGCCGCGGGCAATCTCGTTGATCCGGGTTTCGGCCAGGTCCCGCATCGCCAGCGACAGCGTGCGCACGGTGCCGGCCAGTTCAACGGTCTCGGGGATGATGTTGTAGGCGGATCCGCCGATGAATTTGGTCACCGAAACCACCACCGACTCAAGCGGATTGGCGTTGCGCGAAGCGATCGTCTGGAGCGACGAGACGATGGCCGAGCCAGCGACAATCGGATCGATCGTCAGATGCGGCATCGCGGCATGACCGCCGAGGCCCTTGAGGGAGATGTCGAAGATGTCCGTCGCCGCCATGATCGGACCCTTGCGGATGGCGAACTGGCCAACCGGAAGTCCCGGCAGATTGTGCATGCCGAACACCTTGGTGATGCCGAAGCGCTCCATCATGCCGTCATTGACCATCTCGCGGCCGCCGCCGCCGCCTTCTTCCGCAGGCTGGAAGATCACGGCCACGGAACCGGTGAAATTGCGCGTCGCAGCGAGATGGCGGGCAGCGCCCAGCAGCATGGCCGTGTGGCCGTCATGACCGCAGGCGTGCATCTTGCCGGGCGTGCGCGAGGCCCATGGCAGGCCGGTGATCTCGGTGATCGGCAGGGCGTCCATGTCGGCGCGCAGGCCGATCGCCGGACCATTGCCGCCCGGGCGGCCATGAATGATGCCAACAACGCCGGTCTTGCCGATGCCGGTCACGACCTCGTCGCAGCCAAAGGATTTAAGCTTGTCAGCGACGAAGGCGGCCGTGTTGTGCACGTCAAACAGCAGTTCAGGATCGGCGTGAAGCGTGCGGCGCCATTCGGCAACCTCGTCCTTCATGGAAACAACATCGGCAACAAGCTGCATTTTAAACCCCTATGTGACCTTGTTCTCCGGCTAAGACGCTTGTGCAGTTATCGCCTTTTGCCATCTGTCTGCCATATAGGTTAAGTAGGCGCTTGTGACGAGTAAAAAGCAGTGGCCTGTTCCCCTTGAGCCAGATGCCGATCGTCATTTTCTACGGCGGGACACCGTTAAATACAATTGGAAACCGGATGCCCAGAATGAGCTTGAATGAACAGATGCGCCGAATCGGCACAGGAATGGCGCTTCTGGCGCTGGCGCTGGTTTTTTCCAATGATTCGATGGCCAATCCAAGAATCGCCGTGGATGTGAACTCGGGCCGGGTGATCGAGCATGAACAGGCGTTTCAGCGCTGGTATCCGGCCTCGCTGACGAAACTCATGACCGCCTATGTCGTGTTCTCGGCGATCCGGTCGGGCCAGATGACCACCGAAACGCCGATTGCAATGTCGGTTCATGCTGCCCAGGAGCCACCAAGCAAGATGTATTTCAAGCCCGGCGAACGGTTCCCGCTCGATTCCGCGCTCAAATACCTGATGGTCAAATCCGCCAATGATGTCGCCGTGGCGATCGCAGAGGCGGTTTCCGGCAGCGAGGAAGCCTTTGTCCGGGACATGAATGCCGCCGCCTTGCGGATCGGCATGACCTCGACGCGCTTCGTCAATCCGAACGGCCTGCCAGGCAGCGGTCAATACACCACCGCCCGCGACATGGCGCTGCTGGCGGTCGCCATTCGCCGCGGGTTTCCGGAATTCGCGCATTATTACAGCTACGAGGGTTTTGCCATCGGCACGGCGACCCACATCAACTACAATTTGCTGATGGGGAGATTTCCGGGCGCCGATGGCATGAAGACGGGTTTTATCTGCGCGTCCGGATTCAATCAAATCTCTTCGGCAACCCGCAACGGCAAGATTGTGGTCAGCGTGGTGCTGGGCGCGCCGTCTCAGGAGGCGAGGGCGGAAGAATCGGCGCGGCTTTTGAACAAGGCGCTGACTGAAACCGCGCCGGGCGGCGTCACGCTTTCGAGCCTGGCGCCTTACGGTGACGGGCGCGACGTGGTGGCGGACATTTCCGGCGACATATGCTCCAAGGCAGCACGGGAAGCGCGCTATGAGGGCCGGGATGTGGAGGGCAAGATGGTGCTCGATTCGCCCTATCTGGTTGCGCTGACGCGCGAACCGCGGCTGGTCCAGGCCCCGGCAGGGCCGCCGGCGCCAAGCACCGAGATCGCGTTGTCGAGAATTCCGCTTCCGATCGCGCGGCCATCCTCTGCGCTTGACGGACAGGTCGAGCCTTTTGCGGCCACGGCGTTCACGGCGACGGCCGGGTCCGCGGCGGCCGCCGAGGCGATGCCGTTGCGCTCGAGCGTTCCGATTCCGATCCCCCGCCCCGCAAATTAACCCCGGAAGACCCAAGATATGACGCCAGAGAGCCCATCGAAGCCGGCCTGGTCGGCCCCGCGCGGCATCCCCGTGTCGATCCTCACCGGATTTCTGGGAGCGGGCAAGACAACCTTGCTCAACCGCTTGATCCGTGATCCGTGGCTCAGCGACGCGGCGCTGATCATCAATGAATTCGGCGATATCGGCATTGATCACCTGTTTGTCGAAAGCTCCGGTGACGGGGTGATCGAACTTTCAGACGGATGCCTGTGCTGCACCGTGCGCGGCGAACTGGTGGACACGCTGGCGGACCTGATGGACCGGATGCAGTCGGGGCGCGTCCGGCCGTTCTCGCGGGTGGTCATCGAGACCACGGGGCTTGCCGACCCTGTTCCGGTCATGCAGTCGGTGATCGGCCATCCGGCGCTGGGTCAATCCTACCGGCTTGAAGGTCTGGTCACCGTTGTCGATGCGGTCAATGGTCTCTCGACGCTCTCCGCCCACGACGAAGCGCGCCGCCAGGTAGCGGTGGCCGATACACTGGTGCTCTCGAAGACCGGCCTTGTGCCGCCCTCGGAGGACTTGCGCGCGCTCCTGCATACTCTCAATCCGCTGGCGCGCGTCCTGGATGCAGGCGGCCCCGATATCACGGCCCAGGGCCTGTTCGACACCGGAGCCTATGACCCCGGCACACGCAGTCTTGATGTGGCGCGGTGGCTGATTTCGAGGGACGACGGTCACGATCATCACCACCATCATGCCCATGATGTGAACCGTCACAATGCTGACATCCGCGCCGAATCCATGGTTTTTGAGAAGCCGGTTTCGCCTGAAGCGCTGATGATGTTTCTCGATCTGCTGCGCTCGGCACACGGTCCGAACCTCTTGCGGATGAAGGGCATCATCAAGCTGTCGGATGATCCGTCGCGCCCGCTCGTGCTGCACGCGGTGCAAAGCCTGATGTCGGAACCGGTAAGATTGGCGGCCTGGCCTGAGGGCGCCGGGCACAAGACCAGACTGGTGGTGATCACCAGGGACATGCCTCAAGGCTTTGTCAGCGAGCTGTTTTCGGCCTTTGCCGACGAACCCGGAATCGGGCGTCCGGACAGGGCCGCGCTTGCCGAAAATCCGCTGGTCATCCCTGGCATGACGTCGTCGCGATAGCGGGATCAGGCCTTCTCGATCAGGAAGGCGTGACCGCCTTCGACCGGCTGGCTGCTCAACAGCTGATGACCGTCTTCCCGGCAGAAATGCGGAATGTCGATCACCGCCAGCGGATCGGTGGTCTCGATCCGGAGCCGAGCACCAGTGGCCAGGTCGCGCAGATGCTTGCGAGTGCGCAACACCGGAAGCGGGCATTTGAGCCCACGCAGATCGAGTGCATCGCTGCCGCTCAATTCTTGCTCCAGATTTTCCAGAACGGTTTTTCGGCCTGAGTCGCCTGAGACTGCTGCTGCACGGTCTCCACCTGTGCGGATGCGGCAGGGTTGGGGACGGGAACGGGAATGCCGCCGAGCGCAGGCTCCGGAGTTGTTTGTTCCACCACCTCTGCCGCCTCTGCCGCCTCTGCGGGGTCTGCAACGCTCGCTACAGACGTCTCGGCGGGCGAAGGCATGAGCGGTGTTGCGGGTGGTGATCCTGGCGCCAGGGCCCTGAGCGGATTGCCGGTGGAAAACAGGCTGAGAACCGGTACGGACGCAGTCTGCCCGCCGTTGGTAGCCATTCTGGCGGCCAGCTGGGCTTCTTTCTCGGCGCGCCGGGCTTCGGCTGCAGCCTTGGCCTCATTGGTGGCGATCTGCCTGGCTTTCTCCCGATCAAATTTGTCGGCAGCCTTGAGAAAGCTCTCGTTCCAGGACTTCTCGTAGGCATAGTGGGCAGAGGCCAGCGTGGTTGGCACGCTCGCCGGCGGGCATGCCGCACTTGCCTGAAACGCGGCGTTCTCAATCTCGGGGATCTGGTTGAAGACGTACTGGCGATCGCACACTTCCACCTTGGGCGGGCGCTTCGTCAGTTCGAAATGATCGTAGCCGACCTTCAGCATCTTCCAGAACTCGAAATGCTCGCTGTCGCGGTGCCGCGCCATATTTTCAGGCGTCATGCGGAAGGGCAGCGCCTCGACCAGGAAATACTCCTGTCCGCCCTTGAAGGCGTCCCGGGCAAAACCGTAGATTTCCAGCACCTGCTCGTCGGTCATCGAATAGCAGCCCGCCGATGAGCAGGCGCCATGAACCATCAGGTTCGTTCCGGTGCGGCCATGGGAGCGGTCATAGCTGTTGGGGAATCCCATGTTGAACGACAGATAGTAGCTCGACTTCGGATTCATCTGCGCCGGGTAGATCCGGTAAAAGCCCTCTGGCGCCTGCCGGTCGCCTTCCTTGAATTTGGGTCCGAGCCCACCAGACCATTTGCAGATTTCATAGGAGGCAATGATGTCGAAACGGCCATTGCCCTTTTGCTTCCATACTTCCAGAACGCCTTCTTCCTTGAATATCCGCATCATGATCGGCGACCGCGTGCTCATGTCCTGCGCCTTCATCTTGTTGACAAGCTTGGCGGGCAGCGGGTGTTCGACCTTGTTGGAGACGGAGTCGAGTGCGTCCTGGCACCCGGTCAGGCCCAGAAGCAGAATGGGGAGGAATCGCAGTGTTCGCATTGGAGTCATGGTGTCTCTTGAACTTCGCAATTGCTGGTTCGGCGCCGATGTGCCGCTTTTGAAGCGACCTGCGGCCGGGCAGTTCGTGCAACTTTACACCAAACACGGTTCATGAAGCATTAACCGTTCTGGCGTTTGGCCGCAATATCCCGTCCCGGGCGAGCGTAGATGCCGTTGCAAATGTGGCCCGATTGCGGCGACTGTCAGCCGATCTGCCGTCCGATCTTGAGAAACTTCTTGCGCCGATCTGCCCTGAGCTCGTCGCCCGAATGGGCGGACAGTTCTGCGAGCGCGGCGGCGATCGTGTCTCCGGCGCGGGCGATGACGCCGGCGTGATCGCGATGGGCGCCGCCCACCGGTTCGGCAATGATGCCGTCGATGATGCCCAGGTCACGCAGATCCTCGGCGGTGATCTTCATCGATGTTGCGGCGTCGCGGGCACGGGTGGCATCACGCCACAGGATCGAGGCGGCCCCTTCGGGCGAGATCACCGAATAGATCGAATGTTCGAGCATGTAGACCCGGTTTCCGGTGGCGATGGCGATGGCGCCGCCGGAGCCGCCTTCGCCGATGATAATCGATATCAGCGGCGCGCGGAGATTGAGGCAGGTTTCGGTTGAGCGGGCGATGGCTTCGGCCTGGCCCCGCTCTTCGGCGCCCACGCCGGGATAGGCGCCGGCCGTGTCGACAAGCGTGATCACCGGGATTTCGAACCGGTCGGCCAGTTCCATGATGCGGATGGCCTTGCGGTAGCCTTCCGGACGCGCAGAGCCGAAATTGTGGCGGATGCGGGTCTTGGTATCATGGCCCTTTTCCTGACCGATGACGACAACCGGCCGGCCGCGGAAACGGGCGAAACCAGCCTGGATGGCGGCATCCTCGGCGAATTTCCGGTCGCCGGCGAGCGGGGTGAATTCGTCAAACAGAGTCTTGGCGTAATCGCCGAAATGCGGCCGGTCCGGATGCCGGGCAACCTGAGTCTTCTGCCACGGGTTGAGCTTGCCATATATATCGGCCATGGCGTCGCGGGCCCTGGTTTCGAGCCGGGCGATCTCGTCGCCGGTGTCGATGCTCTCATCCTCGGAAGCCAGCTTCCTCAATTCATGGATCTTGCCCTCCAGGTCGGAGATGGGTTTTTCGAAATCAAGGTAATGGTGCATCAAACTTTTCCGCGCGGGTATCCGCTTTTTGTATCGCCGGGCACAGTCAATCGCAGTCAGAAGGATCTGTCACGCGTTAGTTTGCCGCATGCGAGCGGGCTTAATCGCGATTTTTTGTGGCTTTTGCAAGGGGGTGATGATCATTGACCAATTGCCGCAGCCGCTCATCGAGCACATGCGTGTAGATTTGAGTGGTCGAAATATCAGCGTGGCCCAACAACTCCTGGACCGCTCTGAGATCGGCGCCACCGGCCAGCAGATGGCTGGCGAAGGCATGGCGCAGCACATGCGGCGAGACCTTGGCCACCGGGATACCGGCACGCCCGGCGACATCCTTGAGATCCCGGGCAAAGACCTGCCGCGACAGATGGCCTTCGGTCGAATTGGCCGGGAACAGGAAGCCCGCCTCCTGCGCCGCTTCGCCGATGGTCGCCAGCCAGGCGTCAAGCGCTGCGCGGGCCGGACGCGACATCGGCACCATGCGCTCCTTGGCGCCCTTGCCGCGCACGACCAGGAACCGGCCTTGATCGGCAAGCACGCGGTAGGGCAGGCTCACCAGTTCGCTGACCCGCATGCCGGTGGCGTAAAGCAGTTCCAGAAGCGCGCGAAAGCGTATGCGTTGCAGCGCCTCGGCCTTGTCCCGGGCCATTTCGATATCGGTCTGTGCCTGCGCCAGGAGCCGGGAGACATCCTCTATGCTGAGCACCTTTGGCAGCGACCGGCTCTTGCGCGGCGAATCGACCACGCCGGTCGGATCATCCGTGCGCAGTCCCTCGGCGTGCAGGAACTTGTAGAATTGCCGCAAGGCGGACAGCCGCCGCGCCTGCGATGCGGGGGAGAAGCCGCGTGCGGCGAGATCGCTGAGGAGGGCCCGGATGTCATCAGGCCGGGCGCTCGCCAGCGTCGATCCAAGCGATTTGAGCACGGCGGAGGCGTCGTCGAGGTCGCGGCGGTAGGCGTCAAGCGTATTGTTGGCCGCGCCGCGCTCGGCGCTCATCATCTCGAGAAAGGCTTCGGCATTGGCGGCGCTGAGATCGCGCATGGCTGGGGATGGCCTTGTCAGCGGTTGAGTTTTTCAGTGGGGACACGCACGGTGAGTTCGCGATCCACCGGTTGTACATACATCACCAGCGCAAACATCGAACCATAGACAATGCCAAAGAGCACGGCGCACAGGAACAGAAATCGGAACAATGAGGGCATGAGGACTCCGGCGAACGTGCTAAATGCTGTTATGAGGCAGGGAGCGCGTTGTTTCAAGGCGGATGCGGACAGCCACGTGCGCTTGACGCGCCGCCGGACATGGCCAATAGAAGGGCCCAACCACTGGATTGCGGAGCTGTGCGCCAAAGTCCAGGCGCAAGGGACGCAGTAACATCCGAGGGGCGCGCATCATCCTCTTCCTAAATCGGGTTCGGTTTGAAGTTGTATGCGTCAAGGGTGGGGGAGAGTGTTGACGCAACCGCAGCCAAGTGTGCTGGAGCAGGATATCGCCGCGGCGCGGAGTGTGCTCGGCCGCCGCAATCTGGTGTTTGTCGGCCTGATGGGAGCCGGGAAGTCAGCCATTGGCCGGCTTGTCGCGCAGATGCTCGATATTCCGTTTGTGGACTCCGATCATGAAATCGAGCGGGTGTCACGCATGTCGATCCCGGAACTTTTCGAGGCCTATGGCGAACCGGAATTCAGGGCGCTGGAAGCGCGGGTGATCAAGCGGCTGCTCAAGACCGGGCCGCGGGTCCTGTCGACCGGCGGTGGGGCGTTCATGAACGACGCCACCCGGGCGATGGTGCTGGCGCACGGCCTTTCGGTCTGGTTGAAGGCGGATCTTGATGTGCTCTGGACGCGGGTTTCCAAACGCGATACCCGGCCGCTGCTCAAGACTGCCAATCCCAGGAAAACACTGTCCGATCTGCTTGACCAGCGCTATCCGGTCTATGCGAAGGCGGATGTGACGGTGCAGTCACGCGATGATGCCAAGGAAACAATTGCTGCGGAAGCCATCGCTGCGGTAGCGCGGCTCGACCGCACTCAGAAGAAAGCACCCACGTCATGAAGCATACGGAGTCCCGGGAAACTGTTCGTGTCGAACTTGGCCAGCGCAGCTATGACATTGTCATCGGTCCTGGACTGATCGCCGAGGCCGGCGCGGAAATCGCCAGGCACAATCCCGGCATCCGCTGCGCTGTCATCACCGACCGAAATGTCGCCGCAGCACATCTGGACGCCTTGCTTGCGAGCCTTGCCGCCGGCGGTGTGGAGGCTGCGCCGCTGGTGCTGGAGCCGGGTGAGAAAACCAAGCGCTTCGATGAGTTGATCCGGGTTTGCGACCATGTGCTGGGCGCAAGGCTTGAGCGTGGTGATGCGGTGGTGGCACTGGGCGGTGGCGTGATCGGCGATCTTGCGGGTTTTGCCGCGGGCATCGTGCGCCGCGGCATGGGCTTCATCCAGATCCCGACCAGCCTGCTCGCCCAGGTGGATTCCTCGGTGGGCGGCAAGACCGGCATCAATTCGCCGCACGGGAAAAACCTGATCGGGGTGTTTCATCAACCGGATCTGGTGCTGGCTGACACCGATGTGCTCGATACATTGCCGATCCGCGAGTTTCGCGCCGGATATGCCGAAGTGGCGAAATACGGCCTGATCGACCGTCCGGATTTTTTTACCTGGCTTGAGACGAACTGGCGCGACGTCTTTGCAGGCGGCCAGGCGCGCATTCACGCCATTGCCACAGGGTGCCAGGCCAAGGCCAGCGTGGTGGCTGCCGACGAGCGGGAAAGCGGCGCGCGGGCATTGCTCAACTTTGGACATACATTCGGACATGCGCTGGAAGCTGCGACCGGCTATGACGGCGCCCGGCTGGTGCATGGCGAGGGCGTCGCCATCGGCATGGTGCTGGCGCATGAGTTTTCCGCACGGATGAACCTCGCGAGCCCCGATGACGCGGTGCGCGTCGCGCGGCATCTGCGCGAGGTCGGCTTGCCGACGCGCATGTCGGACATTGAAGGCGGGCTGCCTCAGACCGATATACTGATGAAGCACATCGCGCAGGACAAGAAGGTCCGCCGCGGTGCGCTGACCTTCATTTTGACCCATGGCGTTGGCCAGTGTTTCGTATCTGACAATGTGCCGGGGGATGAAGTGTATCGATTTCTGGAAGAGAAACGGGCAACATGATGTTGGAAACTATTGGCGCAATCCTGACCGAGAACGGTCTGACCATTCTGGCCATTCTGGTCCTCATCGCTTTGTCAGCCTTTTTCTCGGGCTCTGAAACAGCTCTGACGGCTGCATCCCGGGCTCGGATGCACTCGCTCGAGACTGGCGGTGACTTGCGCGCCGGAACTGTCAACGTGTTGATCGAGCGCAAGGACCGGCTGATCGGAGCGCTGTTGATCGGCAACAATCTGGTCAACATTTTGGCTTCGGCGCTGGCCACCAGCCTGTTGCTGTCAATCTTTGGCGATTCCGGCGTCGCGGTGGCGACCCTGACCATGACCCTGCTTCTGGTGATATTTGCTGAAGTCCTGCCCAAGAGCTGGGCGATCTCGGCGCCTGACCGGTTCGCCCTTTTTGTAGCCCCGGTGGTCAAGGTCTTCGTTTTCGTTGTTGGCCCATTGTCGAGCTTTATCAACTGGATCGTGCGCAAGATCATGTCTGTGTTCGGCATCACCTTTGGATCTGAGGTCTCGATGCTATCGGCGCATGAGGAAATCCGCGGCGCAGTTGATCTGCTTCACCGTGAAGGCTCGGTGATCAAGGCGGACCGAGACCGGCTCGGCGGGGTGCTCGATCTCGGCGAGCTGGAAGTTTCTGACGTCATGATTCACCGCACCTCGATGCGGATGCTCAATGCCGACGAGACGCCGGAAGTCAATGTCCGCGCCGTACTCGAGAGCCCTTACACGCGGATGCCGATATGGCGCGGGTCGACCGACAACATCATCGGCATCGTCCATGCCAAGGATGTGTTGCGGGTGCTGGCGGAAGTTTCCAACGAGCCGCAGCGCATGGATGTCGTCAAGATCGCGCAAAAGCCGTGGTTCGTGCCCGACACGACCAGCGTGCCGGACCAGCTCAATGCGTTCCTGAGGCGCAAGGCGCATATCGCCATCGTCGTGGACGAATATGGTGAGGTGGAAGGGTTGGTGACGCTCGAGGATATTCTCGAAGAGATCGTCGGCGACATCACCGACGAGCACGACACCGAGGTTCAGGGTGTCCACCAGGAAGCCGACGGATCGATCGTCGTTGACGGATCAGTGCCGATTCGCGATCTCAACCGGGCGCTCGACTGGTCGCTGCCCGATGACGAGGCGACCACCGTGGCTGGCCTTGTGATCCACGAATCGCAGACAATTCCCGAGGAGAAGCAGGCCTTCACCTTTCACGGCAAGCGATTCGTGGTGATGAAGCGGGACCGCAATCGAATCACCCGGCTCAGAATCAGGCCTGCCGACAAGATCTGAGAGGCGCGATGCCCGTTGGATTTGGCGCCGCAAACGCTACCAGCGTGTCGTTTCTCCGGGTGCAGATGCTTCGACAGCCATGGCATGAAGTCCGCCGTCGAGTTCATCCTTGAGCAGTTCGTTGACAGCGCGGTGGCGCTCGATGCGACTCATGCCTGCAAAGGCTGGCGCAACGATGCGGATGCGGAAATGGGTTTCGCCGGTGCCATCGAAGGATCCATGATGATCGCTGTCGGAATGATGATGTCCGGCGTGCAGATGGCTTTCATTGATCACCACGAGCCGTTCGGGCTCGAAGCATACCGTCAGCGCTGTTTCAATGCGGCTTTGGCGGGACATGCGGACGCTCCTCAAGGTTCGATGCGGTCATAAATATCGGCTGTCACGATTTGCGTGGTGGCATTCGACGCCGAGACGGGGTACGCAGCTTGAATCATCCCTGTCAATCCTTGTTCGTTAACGTGCAGAGCACCATAATTGTCGACATGAAACTGGATTCCAAATATTTCGACCGCATCCGGGTCCGCCGCAAGGGCGAGCGTCCGGTTGAGCCATCCACGCCTGAATGCCAGTGGGATGGGTGTTCCAAGCCCGGCGTTCACCGCGCGCCGGTTGGCCGTGACGCCGAAGGCCAGTATTTCCTGTTCTGCTTCGAGCACGCGCGGGACTACAACAAGGGATACAATTACTTTTCGGGCCTGTCCGATGGCGAGATCGCGCGCTACCAGAAGGAGGCGCTGACCGGGCACCGGCCAACATGGAAAATGGGCGTCAACCGCTCGGCCGAAAGCGGACCCACCCAGTCCACCGCAAAATCCGGATCTGCGACCGCGCAGGCGCGGATGCGCGACCCGCACGGGTTCTTCAACGGTCCGCGCCCGACCCGGTCTGTCCGGGCGCGAAAGGTGAAATCGCTGGAGGCCAAGGCGTTCGATACTCTGGGCCTGGCTGCAAACGCGACCTCGGCGGAGATCAAGACCCGCTACAAGGATCTGGTCAAGCAACACCACCCCGACGCCAATGGCGGCGACCGCGGCTCGGAAGACCGTTTTCGCGCCGTCATCCAGGCCTACCAATTGTTAAAGCAGTCTGGTTTCTGCTAAGCGAACAGTCTAAGCAGGATCGGACAGGAGAGACGGCCCGTGGGCTTATAGAGCCAGGCCTTGGAGACAAGATGAGCAAGATCGACCTCGATATCACCAACCTGCCGGATACCACCGTCAATGTGCGCGAAGTGTTTGGCATCGATTCGGACATCACCGTCCCCGCCTTCAAGGAACGGGACTCCTATGTGCCTGACCTTGATCCGGACTATCTGTTTGACCGCGACACAACGCTCGCCATCCTGGCTGGCTTTGCCCATAACCGTCGCGTAATGGTCTCCGGATATCACGGCACCGGCAAGTCGACCCATATCGAGCAGGTTGCCGCGCGGCTCAACTGGCCGTGCGTGCGTGTCAACCTCGACAGCCATGTCAGCCGTATCGATCTCGTCGGCAAGGATGCGATCGTCGTGCGCGACGGGTTGCAGATCACCGAGTTCAAGGACGGGATTCTTCCCTGGGCCTACCAGCACAATGTGGCGCTGGTGTTCGACGAGTATGACGCCGGCCGCCCGGACGTGATGTTCGTGATCCAGCGGGTGCTCGAATCATCGGGGCGCCTGACGCTGCTTGACCAGAGCCGCGTCATCAGGCCGCATCCGGCGTTCCGGCTGTTTGCGACGGCCAACACGGTCGGGCTTGGCGATACCACCGGGCTCTACCACGGCACCCAGCAGATCAACCAGGCGCAGATGGACCGCTGGTCGATCGTGACCACGCTCAACTATCTGCCGCATGACCAGGAAGTCGGCATTATCGCTTCCAAGGTCAAGGAGTTCGCCAAGGGTGACGGCCGCGAAACCATTTCGCGCATGGTGCGGGTGGCGGACATGACCCGTTCCTCGTTCATCAATGGCGATCTGTCGACCGTGATGAGCCCGCGCACGGTGATCATGTGGGCTGAAAACGCCCTGATCTTCGGCGATGTGGCGATGGCGTTCCGCCTGACCTTCCTCAACAAGTGCGATGAACTGGAGCGGGCATTGGTGGCTGAACACTATCAGCGCGCCTTCGGCATCGAGTTGAAGGAAAGCGCTGCCAATATCGTTCTCAGCGCAACCGCCTGACGGATACCCAAATGGCCGGACGCGGCGACAACACACGACCGAAGACCACAGGCGCCGTTGACGCCGAGCCGTTCCGGCGGGCGCTGACCGGCTGCGTGCGGGCGATTGCCGGCGATCATGAGCTGGAAGTGGTGTTCGGCACCGACAAGCCGGGGATTTCCGGTGAACGCGCCCGTCTCCCCGATCTTCCCAAGCGCCCGACCCGCAACGATTTCGCCGTTACCCGCGGCGTTGGCGATTCGATTGCGCTGCGCAAGGCCTGCCACGATGACGCCGTTCATGCCCGCATGGCACCGCAGGGGCCGGATGCGCGCGCGGTCTATGATGCGGTCGAGCAGGCCCGGGTCGAGGCCATCGGCGCGAGAAGGATGACCGGCGTCGGCGACAACCTCGCCTCGATGCTCGAGGACAAGTATCAGCGGGCCAATTACCAGGGAATCGTCAACCGCGAGGATGCGCCGCTCGAAGAGGCGGTGGCATTGATGGTGCGCGAGAAGCTCACCGGCCGCAAGCCGCCGCAGTCCTCGGGCCAGGTGGTTGAGCTGTGGCGCGATTTCATCGAGGGCAAGGCCGGCGGCGTGCTCGACACGCTCGAAGGCTCGGTCGAAAACCAGCAGGCTTTTGCCCGCGTTGTCCGGGAAATGCTCTCGGCCATGGAGATGGCCGAAGACTACGGCGATGACGACAGCGAGCAGGATGACCAGGACGAGGTCTCCGACGAGGACCAGCCGCGCAGCCAGGAAGAAAACGATCAATCCTCGCAGGAAGAGGCCGGATCCGACGCCGCTCCCGCAGAGGAGAGCGAGACTTCCGACGAGCAGATGGATTCGGGCGAGATGGACGGCGCCGAAGCCGGCGATGACGACACCATCGATGACAGCGACGAGGATGCCGACACGCCGGGCGAGACCCGCAAGTCGACCGACCCATTCAGCGACCTCAACGAGAAGATCGACTACAAGGTTTTCACCACCGAGTTCGACGAGGAAATCGCCGCCGAGGAATTGTGCGAGGAAGCCGAGCTTGAGCGCCTACGGGCTTTTCTCGACAAGCAACTGGCGCATCTGCAGGGCGTCGTCGGGCGGCTTGCCAACCGGCTGCAACGGCGGCTGATGGCCCAGCAGAACCGGGCCTGGGACTTCGATCTCGAGGAAGGCTATCTCGACAGCGCGCGCCTGACCCGGATGATCATCGATCCGATGCAGCCGCTGTCGTTCAAGATGGAGCGCGACACCAATTTCCGCGACACCGTGGTGACGCTGCTGATCGACAATTCGGGTTCGATGCGCGGCCGCCCGATCACGGTTGCGGCCACCTGCGCCGATATCCTGGCGCGCACGCTTGAGCGCTGTGGCGTCAAGGTGGAGCTCCTGGGCTTCACCACAAAGGCCTGGAAGGGCGGGCAGGCCCGCGAGAAGTGGCTGACCGGCGGCAAACCTCCATTGCCCGGGCGGCTCAATGACCTCAGGCACATCATCTACAAATCCGCGGACGCGCCCTGGCGGCGGGCGCGGCGAAACCTTGGCCTGATGATGCGCGAAGGCCTGCTCAAGGAAAATATCGACGGCGAAGCGCTGATCTGGGCCCATTCCCGGCTTCAGAGACGACCGGAACAGCGCAAGATCCTGATGATGATTTCCGATGGCGCGCCGGTCGATGATTCCACGCTGTCGGTCAACCCGGGCAACTATCTCGAGCGCCACCTGCGCGCTGTCATCGAGGAGATCGAGACCCGCTCGCCGGTTGAACTGCTGGCGATCGGCATCGGCCATGATGTGACCCGCTACTACCGCCGCGCCGTCACGATTGTCGACGCCGAGGAACTGGCCGGCGCCATGACCGAGCAACTGGCCGCGCTGTTCGCTGATGAAGCCGCCAGGCCGTCGTCCCGCCGCGGACGCAAACGGGCGTGACGGGGACCAAAGTCATGGTCCGGCTTTCGATCATCACGAGCGCCTTCGCTCTATTGATCGCATCTACGGTCCTGCCGGTTCGCGCCGATGACGAATCCATCGATATCAGGTCGCGTCAGATCACCCATTTCAAGGTCGGATCCGATCAGACGCGGTTTGGCGAATTCGAGTTCATGGGCGGGCTTGAGCTGAGTTCGTCCAGCGCGTCGCTTGGCGGGATGTCTGCCATTCGGCTGTCCGAGGGAAGAGACAATTTTCTCGGAGTCATGGATACCGGTTTCTGGTATGCCGGGCGGTTCGAGCGGGATGAGGACGGCGTGTTGACGGGGGTCACGGATTTCTCAGTCTCCCCGATCCTAGATGCCGATGGCGCCGCCTCCGACGAGAAATGGCGGTTTGACGCCGAGGGTCTGGTGGTCCGCGGCGATGAAGTGCTGGTCAGTTTCGAACGAGATAGCCGGGTCGATATCTATCCAGCCAAGGCTCCGGGCGGTTCCAGGCCTACAGGATCCCTGCCGCTGCTGATCCCGCTCGAAGAATTCCGCAGCAATCGCGGTCTGGAGACAATCACGGTCGCTCCCGAAACCTCGGCGCTCGCAGGCGCGGTGGTTGTCGTATCCGAAAGAAGCCTTAACACCAGCGGCGATATCTATGCCGCGATCCTCACCGGGCCTTCCAAGGGGGTGTTCTTCGTCAAGCGTCATGCGCCTTACGACATCACCGATGGGGATTTTCTACCCAATGGCGACCTGCTGCTGCTGGAGCGCCGCTTCTCCATGGCCGAGGGCATCGGCATGCGGATTCGACGTATCGACGGCAGCCGGTTGGGACCGGGTAACCTTGTGGATGGACCAGTGCTGCTGGAAACCGATTTCGGCTATCAGATCGACAACATGGAAGGCCTGGACGTGACGACGGACAATCAAGGCCAGATTTTCGTCACGCTGGTGTCAGATGATAATCACTCGATCCTGCAGCGGAACCTGATCCTGGAATTCCGCTATCTGGGCGATGCTCAATAAGCGAATGCGGTCGGCGCGCAGGTTCAGGCTCGGCCCTGAGGGGTCACAACCGGCATCAGCGCGCCGTAGGGCGCGAGCATGGCGAGCCCGACGAGCAACTTGACGATCAGGTCGCCCAGCGCCCAGGACACCCAGCGTGGCGCTTCCATGGCGAACAGGCCCAGAAGCGGTGCCGCTTCGCTGGCAAAGGCGTCGCCCGGACCAATGGCGCCCGCAAATTGTGAAAAGGCGAGGCTGAAAAAGATCAGCGTGTCGAGGCTTGAGCCGATGACGGTGGAAGCCAGCGGCGGCAGCCACCATGTGCGATTGCGCAGCCGGTCGAAGATCGAGACATCGAGCAGCTGCGCCGCCAGGAACGCGGAGCCGGAGGCAACCGCGATGCGCGGCGTTGCCAGCCACACCGAAAGCGCCACGGCAACGATGAAGCCGCACAAGACCACCATGCGGGCGGTTGAGGGGCCAAAGCGGCGATTGGCAAGATCGGTGACCAGGAACGCCACCGGATAGGTGAACGCGCCCCAGGTCAGCAGGTCCGCCAGATTGAGCGTGCCGAGTGTGTAACCGACCGGAAACTGGACCAGGAAGTTCGATGCCACGACGACAGCGGCCATGACGGCCATGAACGGCAAAAGGGGGAGGGTCATTCGCATTTTTTTATCCTGGGTTGATGCCACCAGCGGAAAAAACGAAGGCGGGCCTGAAGCCCGCCATCACAAAATAGAAGCGGTCGACCTAAATCAGGCGACTGCTTTTTCGACGATCTTCTTGGCGATCTGCCGCTTGAGCAGGCGCGCGCGCATCGACAATTCACCATCCTTGGCCTTTGCCAGAAACGCATCGAGGCCGCCACGATGTTCAACGGTACGCAGGGCGTTCGCGGAAATTCGCAGACGATAGCGCTGGCCGAGTGCATCGGAGATCAGCGTCACGTTGCACAGGTTCGGCAGAAACCGGCGACGGGTCCGGTTGTTGGCATGGCTGACATTGTTACCAGACTGAACAGCCTTACCGGTCAATTCACAGCTGCGGGACATTTTGCACCTATTATCTTTCGCCATCGGACGGGCCGAGCCAGATTTGAGGCTCACCCAAAGGACCGCAGGCCTTTATCGGAAGTCGCGTGTCTATAGTCAGACCAGCAAGCTGCGTCAAGCGGGAAGGGCACGGAAACCGGTGAAAGTGCTGCTTCAGCCCTGACTCAGCCAAAAATTGGCATCATGAGCATGGAAATGTCGCAATGTATGTCAAGCCTGAACCAGATCCTGCACCGCGATGAGCGCAAGTGCAAACCATTGAGGAATTCGCATGAGTCGTGCCCTGTCGACACTCCTGATCCTGATGATCACGGCGCTTTTGCAGGTAAGCCTGCAGACCGGCCTTCGTGCCGAGCCGGTCAAGGTCCACGCCGATTACTCCGTACGGCTGATCGGGCTTCCCGTGGCCTATGCGAACTTCGTTTCGGAAGTAAACGGAAACGACTACCGGATCTCGGGAACTCTGCGCACATCCGCATTCTCCGACATTCTTTCAAAAACCCGCGGCAGCGCCGACGTTTCAGGAAGGCTGACGGCGGACCGACTGCAGGCAACAAACTTCCAAGTCAGTTATTCAAGCGGAAAGTCCGCGAAAAAGACCGAGATCGAGTTTCGCAATGGCAATGTGAAGTCGACGGTCAACACGCCGAAGCGCAAAGCGTCCGGCGCCGATTGGGTGCCGCTCACGGATGCAGATCTGCGGGCGGTGCTCGATCCGCTCTCGAGCCTGGTTTTCCCCGGCGGGTCAAAAGTCTGCCCGCGTAGCCTGCCGATTTTTGATGGACAATCCCGCGTCACGCTGCACCTCGCGCCCAAAGGGGTCAGGCCCTTTCGGACCGAAGGTTTTGCCGGGGACGCGATTGTCTGCTCGGTCCGGTTTGAACCGAAAGCCGGTTACCGAACGGGATCGTCGGGCATCCAATACCTGTCACAGCTCAAGACGATGGAAGTCTGGTTTGCCAAACATGAGCGCGGCGACCTCTATGCACCGGTTTACGCCAAGATTCCCACAAAGATCGGTCAGGTAATCGTTGCTGCGACCCGCTTTGGCGGCTAAAGCCGTCCTTCGTGCAAGAAAGCGGTGAACGCTCGTTCGGGGTCGGCTTCACACTGCGGCAAGCTGGGGGCGGAATTTGGGAAACATTCCTACATTGATCGGGTTTTCGGCTGTCGTGATGTGGTCGGCCCTGGCGCTCCTGACTGCGGCTTCGGGCACCATGCCTCCATTTCGGCTTTCGGCGATCTGCTTTCTGATCGGTTCGGTGATCGGCCTCTCGGCGATGATCAGGGACCCGTCGAGGTTTCGGGCGTTCCGGCAGCCGGCCAAGGTGTGGGCGCTCGGCCTTTTCGGCCTGTTCGGGTACCATTTTCTCTATTTTACCGCGCTCAGGAACGCGCCCGCCGTCGAGGCGGGCCTGATTGCCTACCTCTGGCCGCTGCTGATCGTCGTAGGCTCGGCGCTGCTGCCGGGCGAGCGCCTCGGCTGGCATCATGTCGCGGGCGCCCTGATGGGGCTTGCGGGCACCGCGCTGATCCTGATGCGCGGTGCGGAGGGCGGCTTTGGCGGCGGCAGCCTGCTGGGATATGCGGCGGCGGGCCTGTGCGCGCTGACCTGGTCCTCCTACTCGCTGCTCTCGCGTCGGTTCGGCGCGACGCCCACGGATGTCGTCGCCGGGTTCTGCCTGATTTCCGCGGTGCTGTCGGCGCTGTGCCACGTTCTCCTGGAAACAACGGTCTGGCCTGATACCTCAGGTCAGTGGCTCGCGGTCCTTGGTCTTGGCCTGGGGCCTGTGGGACTTGCATTCTATGCGTGGGATTACGGAGTCAAGAAAGGCGATATCCAGGTGCTGGGCGTTGCGAGCTATGCAGCGCCGCTGCTGTCGACCTTGATCCTCATCCTGTTCGGCCATGGGCGGGCCAGCATCGGCATCGTGGTTGCCTGCCTGCTGATCACAGGCGGGGCGTTTCTGGCAGCCAAGGATCTGCTGAGAGGAAAACCAGCATCATGACCGGAATGCTCGCGGGTTTTGACACGGTCGAGAACGGCATTCTGCTGCTGTCGGTGCTGGCATTTGCAGCCTATCTGTTCATGCTCGACAATCCGGTCTCATTGAAGCGGACTGTGGCGAAGACGCTCGCTGTTGCACTGCTGTGCGTGCTGGCGCTGATGGCTGGCGGTCCAAAGCTGCTGGCGCTGGCGCTGGCCTTGTCCGCCCTTGGAGATGCGTTTCTGGCACACGAAGGTGACATCGCTTTCCTCGGCGGTCTTGGCAGTTTTCTGGCCGCCCACATTGTCTATGCAGTTCTGTTCATCTCGTCGGGTCCGGGGTTCTCGGAAGCTGCGATTCCGGGAGTCCTGGCCATCATGGCTTTTGCGCTCGGGATGGGCTTCTTGATGGTGCGCAAGGCTGGGCCGCTGGCGGTGCCGGTGGCGGCATATGTGCTGGCCATCGCGGTCATGGGGCTGGGTGGTGTGACGCTGGGCGGGCTGGTGCTCGTCGGTGTCGCGTTGTTCATGGCGTCGGATGCGATCCTGGGCTCGGAAAAATTCCTGATGGCCGAAGCAAGTCGCTACAGGCGGCTGACCGGCCCTGCCGTGTGGGTGCTCTACTATGCGGGCCAGTTGTTGATCACGCTCGGCCTTCTGGCCTGACCGGCGCGCCATTGAACGGCGACGGGCGCCAATCCGGCGGCGCCATTTCAAAGCTTGAGAAGTCGAATCCCGGCGCCACCGTGCAGCCGACGAGCGTCCAGGCGCCGAGAGAGGCGGCTGACTGCCACCAGCCGGCCGGCACGACGATCTGCGGCCGCTCGCCATTGCCAAGGTTCATGCCGAGGCGATGGGACTCTGCATTGCATCCGTCGGCTGACAGGGTGAGGGCCAGCGGCCCGCCGCCATGCCAGTGCCAGATTTCCACCGCGTCGGTGACCCGGTGCCAATGCGAGCAGTCACCGCCTTCCAGCAGATAGTAGATTGCGGTGGAATGGCCGCGCTCGCCGCCCTCGGTGTCCCGGAATGTTTCGCGGTACCAGCCGCCTTCGGGATGTTCCTTCATGCCGAGAGTGGCGATGATCTCGCGGGCGGACAGGTTCTCGTTCATGCTCAGAACCTATCCTTGCGACGGCGCAGCTCCGCGAACACTTCCACATCGCTGGCGGCCTCCATCCCCAGATGCTTTCGGATGGACGGATCGCCGGTTCGCAGGAAGGGATTGGTGCGCTTCTCGAACCCGATTGTCGTGGGCAGGGTCGGCAGGCCCTTGGCGCGCAGGTCGTCGATCTCCTTCATTCGCTCGGCCAGCGCCTGATTGTCCGGATCGACGGTCACTGCGAAGCGGCCATTGGATTGGGTGTATTCATGGCCGCAATAGACCCGGGTCTGGTCGGGAAGTTTGCCAAGACGGGAAAGCGAGCCGAACATGTCCTCGGGCGAGCCTTCGAACAGGCGGCCGCAGCCGAGCGCGAACAGCGTATCGCCGGCAAACAGCAGATCCTCATCCGGTATGTAGAAGCAGATATGCCCCGCCGTATGTCCCGGCGTCGTTATGACGGTCACGCTCCTGCCGGCAAACTCGAACGTGTCGCCATCGCTTACGGTCCGGGTCAGGCCCGCGATCCTGGCTTTCTCGGCGGCGGGACCGATGATTTCGGGCGACCAGGTCTCCGCAAGCGCAGCAACCCCCTCGACATGATCGGGATGATGGTGCGTCATCAGAAGGTGCGTGAGGCGCCAGCTGCCCTCTTCAAGGCGTTTTGCAATCACGGTCCCATCGGGTGCGTCGATGCTGGCCGTTTCACCGGTCAGCGGATCGTGCAGAATCACGCCGAAATTGTCCTGACGGCAGGAAAACTGGTCGATCATGAGACGTGTCATCAGCTTCTCTCCAACAGCCATTGAATCAGTTGCCAAAGCATACCGATGGGTGCCCGGTTCGTCACCCTTCGTCGTGGGGTCTGTGTTTGGCCGGCGTCACATATTGCTGTTCGGCGGTGCATATCAGTTGTAAACATGACTCGCCGAAGCTTTGGGGATCAGAGAGGCGGGCACGTCCATGAAGCTCTATTGCAGCAGAAATCCCAATCCGCGACTTGCGGTCTCGGTGGCGCGCTATCTCGACTGCCCGGTCGAGTTCGAGTTTGCGGCGCCCTTCGCCGAAGGGCAGGCGGAGCGGTTCTCCAAGCTCAATCCAAACCTGAGCATTCCTATCCTCGAGGAAGCCGGCGGCACGCTCTGGGAAGCTGATGCGATCGCCTGCAGGCTTTCGCGGGCTATGGGGTCCGATTTCTGGCGTGTCGGTGACGATGAACCGGACATGATCCGCTGGATCAGTTGGGGCAAGGCGAATTTTGTCCATGCCTGCGACATGGTGCATTTTGAGCGAGGCACAAAGCAACGATACAGGATCGGTCCGATCGACCCGGACGAGATCGCCAAGGGACTGGAGATGTTCCATCGGTCGGCTGCAATTCTTGACGCTTATCTTGCATCCAGGGAGTGGCTGACCGGCAGTTCGCCATCCTATGCCGATTTCCGCATGGCCACGTTTTTGCCCTTCAACGACATCGCCAAATTGCCACTCGACGGGTTTGAGGCGGTGATGCGCTGGTACGCAAGGCTTGATGCTCTTCCGGCCTGGCGTCAGCCTTTCGACGGTTTGCGGATTCCCGAACTCCCGCCGGTTCCGGTATGACAAGCCTTCGGACCAAGGTGCAATCGCGGATCATCTCTCCTCCGCTGGCCATCAATGGCCACCCGTAGAGCGGACATGGCACTGACTCGGATCAGTGGATTTTCCGGGTGTCCGCCAAAAGCACCCGGTGCTAGGCTGCCCTGAAACTGCCGATCCATTCAGGTTCCCCGTCATGCATGCCGATATCGTTGACTTGAGACAGTTCTACCATTCCCGGCTCGGCAGGTTCGCCGAACATTCCGTGGCGATGGCGCTGTCGTCGATCTGGGCCAATCTGCCGGGCGAGCGGCTGATGGGCCTTGGCTATGCGGCGCCCTATCTGGATCGGTTCGGGCCAGAAGCGGAACGAACGTTCGCCTTCATGCCGGCGGGCCAGGGCGCTGTGAACTGGCCGATGGGCGGCCCCTCGGCTACGGCTCTGGTGTTCGATGAAGAGCTGCCATTGCCGGACGCGGCGCTTGACCGCGTGCTGATGGTGCATTCGCTGGAGTTTGCCGAAAACCCGCGCGAAACGCTCAAGGAGCTCTGGCGGGTGCTGGCGCCGGGCGGGCGGCTGGTGATCGTGGCTCCAAATCGCCGCGGCGTCTGGGCCCGGTTCGAGCATACGCCGTTTGGCGCCGGGCGGCCCTATTCGCGAGGCCAGTTGATCAGGCTCCTGCGGGAAAGCAATTTCACGCCCGGCGCTTTCGCCGAGGCCTTGTTCTTTCCGCCGTCGGAGCGGGCGGTAATCCTGCGGATGCGCGCGGTTTTCGAGCGGATTGGCCGAAGGATGTGGCCGGTGTTCTCCGGCGTCATCATCGTTGAGGCGCAGAAGCGGCTGTATCAGGGTCTGCCGGTGGCAGCGCGGGCTTCGCGACGGGTGTTCGTGCCGGTGCTGTCGCCGCAAACCTCGCGCGCGGCGCATAGGCACTCCGAACCAACCACCTGATCGCCACTCTCGACAAGATCGTTGCAAGAGGCTATTTCGGCGTCACTCCGCCAGGTTTTTCGTTTGCAAGGAAATTTCACCATGAGCAGCTCAGAGCGTCCCAGCCCGAAACCGGGAGTGATGGATATCGCCGCCTATGTCCCTGGGCGTGAGACCGCTCATGGTGTGGCCAAGGTTTACAAGCTCTCTTCAAACGAATCCCCCCTGGGACCGAGCCCGCTGGTCACGGAAGCTTTCGCCGCACGAAATGTCGATCTGGCGACTTACCCCGATGGGTCCGCGCATGAGCTGCGCCAGGCGATCTCCCGTGCTTACGGGCTCAATCCCGGAAACATCCTGTGCGGCAACGGTTCGGACGAACTGCTCGGGTTGTTGTGCCAGACCTATCTCGCTCCGGGCGATGAAGGCCTGTTCACCCAGCATGGTTTTCTGGTCTACAAGATCCAGATCATGGCGGCCGGCGCCACGCCGGTTTCTGTCCCCGACACGGAACTGACGGCCAATGTCGACGCGATCCTGGATGCGGTCACCCGGAAGACGAAGATCGTCTTTCTTGCCAATCCCAACAATCCGACCGGCACCTATATTCCGGTCAGTGAAGTGCGGCGGCTGCACGCCGGGTTGCCCGCGCATGTGATCCTGGTGCTGGATGCGGCCTATGCCGAATATGTCCGCCGCAATGACTATGAGGCGGGGATCGAGCTGGTTTCGGCCAATCCCAATGTGGTGATGACGCGGACATTCTCGAAAATTCACGGGCTGGCCGGACTGAGGATCGGCTGGATGTATGCGAATGAAGCCATCATCGATGCCTGCAACCGGGTTCGCGGGCCGTTCAATGTCAATGCGCTGGCGCTCATCGCAGGCGCTGCGGCGATCGGCGACCGGGCGCATATCGAACGCGCTGTCGAGCACAATGACGCCTGGCTGGGCCGTGTCTGCGAAGCTGTCGAAGCCCTTGGCCTTACGGTGACGCCATCGGTGGGCAATTTCGTGCTGATCCATTTTCCGAAGACCGCCGGCAAGACCGCGGCCGAGGCGGACGAGTTTCTCTCCTCGCGGGGCTTCATCCTGCGCCGGGTGGCGGGCTACGGCCTGCCCGATTCCCTGCGGATGACCATCGGGAGCGAGGAAGCCAATCTCGGCGCGCTGGCTGCGCTGAAGGAATTCATGGCCTGACCATCATGAGTGAACCGCTATTTGAAAATGTCACCCTGATCGGTATAGGTCTTATCGGATCGTCGCTGGCGCGCGTGATTGCCGCCAAGGGCTTGGCCCGCCAGGTCACCATTGCCACGAGAAGTGCCGAAACGCTTGAGGCGGCGCGTGCGCTTGGCCTTGGGGACACCTATTCCCTCTCCAACGGGGAAGCGGTCGCCAACGCCGATCTGGTAATTGTCTCCGTGCCGGTCGGCGCCTCCGAGCAGATTGCGCGCGAGATCGGCCCGCATCTCAAGCCCGGCGCGATCGTCACCGATGTGGGATCGACCAAGGCGTCGGTCGTCCGCCAGATGCAGCCGCATATGCCTGACCATGTCCACTTCATCGCCGGCCACCCGATCGCCGGCACCGAGCAGAGCGGGCCGGAGGCCGGGTTCTCTGAGCTGTTCGAGGGACGCTGGTGCATCCTCACGCCGACCGAGGGGACCGACGCTCAAGCCATCGCGCGGCTCACCGGCTTCTGGGAAGCTTGCGGCTCGAAGGTCGAGCAGATGGATCCGGAGCACCATGACCTGGTGCTGGCGATCGTCTCGCATTTGCCGCACATCATTGCCTACAACATTGTCGGCACCGCCGATGATCTCGAAGCTGTCACGAAATCCGAGGTGATCAAGTATTCGGCGTCGGGTTTCCGCGATTTCACCCGCCTGGCGGCCTCGGATCCGGTGATGTGGCGCGATGTCTGCCTGCACAACAAGGACGCGATTCTCGAGATGCTGGCGCGCTTCTCCGAAGATCTGTCTTCGCTGCAACGGGCGGTGCGGTGGGGCGACGGAGACAAACTCCTGGAGCTTTTCACCCGCACCCGCGGCATCCGCCGTTCCATCGTCGAGGCCGGACAGGATACGGACGCACCGAATTTTGGCCGCAACGCACTCAAGACAGATGCGAAGCATCCCGCCGAATAGGTGACTTCAGAAGCCGGGCAATTGCCCCAGCGGGAATATGCCGAGCGAGACCCGATTGTCCTGAATCGACAGCGGCAGGGTGATGCCGTCATTGCCGGGATTTGTGTTCAGAGTAGCGATCAATGGGGCGAAGCGGTTGATCAGTTTGGCAATCTCCGGATCCATGGCCGCCGCAAGCTCGATGATGCGCTGCGGATTGCGGACCGTCACCTCTAAAGTGCCGGATATCCGCCTGTCCGCGCCGATTTGAACAGGGCCGGAGATTTCCAGGGACGATGTCTCATCGAGCTCGATCGACAGGCGATGGAACCGTGTTTCAAACGGAACAGTGATCGCGGTGTAGGGTGTATTCAACAAACCGGCCTGACCAGGCAGGGTGGCCTCAAGCGTGAGGGCCTTGCCCGCAAGTCCGGCAACAAGGTTGCTTTGAAGATCCTCTCCATAGAGGGCAATGTCGAGATCAGGGCCGTTCTTGCGGGCATGCGAGGTAATTCTGCCGGCCTGCATGGCGAGTTTTTGCGTCAACCCGGCGCCGTCGATATCGAAACTGACGGTTCGGCCATCGAGCGATCCGCGGCTGACGCCGTCCGCTGTCGCCTGAACGCTTGTCTGCAGGACTTTCCAATCCACACGGGCGTCAAGACCAGGCGCGGTGATTGCCAGCGGCCCATCGACTTCGGTGATAATGTGACCGGGTCTGTAGAATTGTGCGGCGGAGCGAAACGCACCGGATATGGCGGTCACGCCGTCGTCGGCGCTGGCGTAGGACAGGGTCTGGCAAAACAGGCCGAAGCGGAAAGGATATCCGCGGACCTCGGCATTCTCGCATCCGGCCTTTGCGTTCGCGCCGGTGATCCCGGCAAGCGTTTCCGGCAGACGGGCTTCGATCTTTGCGGCGACAAGAAACCAGCCGATAGTCCAGAACACACATCCGGCAACAATCGCCGCGGCAAGCCAGCCGAACCTGCGAGAAGAAGTAGATGAGGACTGCCCGGAAAGGATGGGTGGCATTGCGGTCTCGCTTTATGCCCTGCAATAAGGGCAGGCTTTGTGGTGGAAGCATGACCTGACAGGGTTTGCCAGTCAGGTTGCGGATCAAGACATTACCAACGGCTGCGGTGTGGCCATGTGCAGGACAATACGGGCTCGGATATGGACGATTTTTGGGTGTTTGGCTATGGTTCACTGATGTGGCGGCCGGGTTTTGATCACGAAGAAACCCGGCGTGCAAGACTGTTCGGCTATCACCGGGCGCTATGCGTGCGATCGTTTGTTCACCGCGGCACGCCGGAGCGACCGGGACTGGTGCTTGGGCTTGATCGGGGCGGCTCATGTCATGGCGTTGCCTTCCGGATCAAGCCGGAAAACCGGGATGTGGTCACAGCCTATCTGCGCGAGCGGGAACTGGTCACGCAGGTCTATCTCGAGACCTTGCGCACAATCCGGCTGGATACCGGGCATCATGTCCGCGCCATGACCTATGTGGTCGACCGTGCCCACCATCAATATGCGGGAGGCCTGACCGCTGATGATGCGCTTTTGCGCGTGCGCGGCGCCCGCGGGCAGTCCGGGCCGAACGAGGAATATGTGTTCAACACGGTTACCCACCTGAACACGCTTGGAATTCGCGATCCGCACCTCGAGGCGATCTTGCATCGAATCAGGGCCGAAAACCGGCCTTGAGCCTCAACGCGACCCGGCGCCTGAATCTGCGGCGCCGAGTTCTGCAAGCCTGCGGCGGGCGTCCTCGCGCAAGGGGACCTGCGGATTGGCCGCGACCGTCTCGACCAGCAATTTGTCGCTGGCCGTCTCCATCACGTCTATGAGCTTTTCCATGAAGGCATCGGGGTTCATGCCGGCGGGGATCGGTGGCAGGATCTGCACCTTGAAATGCCCGGGGTAACGCAGGAACTTGCGCCGAGGCCAGAACAGGCCAGGATGCATGACGACGGGCACCACCGGGACCTGGAGATCACGGTAGAGGCGGGCAATGCCGTATTTGTAATCCGGCGGTGCGCCGGCCGCGCGGCGTGTGCCTTCGGGATAGATGATGAGCTGACGGCCGCTGTCGATCTCGCGCTTGGTGCGTTCGAGCACCTCGGCCATGACCTTGCCCTTGGCCCCGCGATTGACCGGGACCATCCTCATCTTGAAAATGTACTGGCCGAAAAGCGGGATCCAGCGGAGTTCGCGCTTGAGGATGTAGACCGGGTCGTCGAGCCAGGGCAGCAGCGCGTAGGCGTCCCAGAACGACTGATGCTTGGGCGCGAAGATGTAGCCGCCGGGCGGGATGTTTTCGAGGCCTTCGATCTCGAAGGTGGTGCCGACGATCTTTTCCTGCAGCCAGTGATTGGCCAGCGCCCAGTTCTTCGGCACGCTCCATGCAGCCTTGCGCTCGGCCAGGAAATAATAGGGCGAGAACACGATCATGCGCACGATCAGGTTGATGTAGAACGCGATGTTGAAGAGGATGGACCGTAGTACAATCATTGCTGAATCCGGATTTGCGAGCGGCCCCGCCGGTGCTCGTGACGGGTCCATGGTTCCGGGTTACACCATCGGCAGGCAGTGGAAAACCTGTGCGTGCGTGAATATCAGTGCAAACTGGCCGCGACCGGCCGATCGCCATCAATGTCGGCGCGCAAACCGCTCGCAGTCTTTGCGCCGCTCCAGTTGCGCAGCCGGGCGAGGGAGTATTTGGCGTATTCCACAAAGAGAGTGCGCAACGCCACGGGATCAGACAGCCAGGCTTCCGTTTTCAAATCGGCATAGCTGACCGGATGGGCGATGAAGGTGACATCCGGACTGGCTTGCGAGAGTTCCATGAGGCTTCGCGGCATATGATAGTTGTTGGTGACCACCAGGATCCTTGTGTAGTCGTGCTCGCGGATCCAGAGGGCGGTTTCATTGGCGTTGCCGATGGTGTCGAGCGCTTCGTAGCCGATGTCGACGCAGCAATCGAAGGTGGCTGTTTGAGTTCCCGTGGCGCGACGGAGCGCTGCGCTGCTGGTCGTAGGATTCACGCCGGAGATCAGCAGTCGCTCGCCTACACCTTCTTCGAGCAATGCCAAAGCCTGATCTATCCGCTGGTATCCACCGGTCAGGGCAACAATCGCATCGACATCGCCGGACGTTGCCGAGGTTTGCAGGTCCGCGACGGTGTCAGTAAAGCGGAAAAAACCCATCGCGATCAGGGCAATGGCGATGATCGTTGCGATGGTGACGATGCGCAGGCCATGATGTCCCACGCGCCTTAGACGATGCATCACATCGGTCCTGGCGTTTCCCGGGGTTGCCGTTTCAGGCTGTGCGGTTTCCACACTCATGGATCATGAATACTCTGAGATTCCGGCAAGGACCAGTCGGATTTGCGGCAGAAACCGGGCAAGTCAATCGATTTCTGCTGATGACGGATCGGCGCGCTGCCTGTCGATCTCGCGGATGGTTCGGATGACGGTGAGGCGAGTGGTCAATGCCGTCATTGCCGATATGAGGATGACAATGCCGACAATGCCGAAATAGCCGGCCCCGCTCAGCGTGAAGCGGCCGAACAGGGCGGTGGCCTGATCATTGAGCGCCGTGGCCATGGTATTGTTCTGCCATGCGCCAAGCAGCAGGAACGCCACTGCCGCGACGCCACCGCCGAATGCAGCACCCTTGAGGCCGATCAGCAGGAAGCGCTTCTGGAACTGGGATGCGATGAAGCTGGTCTCCGCGCCGACAAAATGCAGCACTTCGACAATATGGCGATTGCCGGCCATTGCGCCGCGTGTTGCAAATATCACGGTCAGCATGGTGGTGGCGAGTATCAGGGCGAGGATGCCGACACCGATGAAGACAGTGATCCGGGCCATGGAGATCAAGCGGCCTGACCAGGCGCGGTGATCGTCAAGTGTGGCGGTAGGGATCGCGTCGGCGAGAGTTTGGCGCATGGCGGCAAAATCCGGCGGGGCGGCCTCGTCAATGGTGACAATAACGAGGCGTGGCACCGGCAGTTCGTCCATGTCGAAGCCCTCGCCCAACCAGGGTTCGAGCAGCCTTGCTGTTGAGGCGCGATCCACGATCTCCGCCGACAAAGCGCCCGGAACGGCCAGAACAATGTTCCGGACCTCGGTCAAGGCGGCCTCCATGTCGAGACCGTCGTCCGGCTTGATCTGAATGGTGATCTCGCGGGAGACGTCTCCCTGCCAGGCTTCTGCCTTCTCCTGAACCATGGTGACTGCGCCAAGGGTAACGGCGCACAGAAACGACATGATGGCGATCACCACCATCAGTGCGCGGCCCGAGACATTGACCGGCGGTACGATCGGCGCCATCGGCCGCAAGGTGACCGGGCGCTTCTTCCTGCCGGTATCCCGGGCGCTGGCGGCGGGGTCAGTCATAAATATCGAGCCGTCCCTCGGACAGGATCATCCGGCGGGCATTGACCCGGTCCATCAACGTGAGATCATGGGTGGCGATGATCACGGCGGTGCCAAGCCGGTTCAGTTCGATGAACAGATTGAGCAAGCGCTGGGCCATGGGCGGGTCGACATTGCCGGTGGGTTCGTCGGCCAGCAGGATTTCCGGCTGATCGATCAAGGCGCGGGCGATGGCGACGCGCTGCTTTTCCCCGCCGGAGAGAACCGGCGGCAGAACATTGATGCGTTCACCCAGGCCAACCCATTTGAGAAGCTCGATCACATCGGAACGATAGCTCGATTCATCCTTGCCACGAACCCTCAGCGGCAGGGCGACATTCTCGTAGGTGGTCATATGATCGAGCAGGCGGAAATCCTGGAACACGATGCCGATCCGGCGCCTGAGCAGAGGCAGTTCCTCGCCCGGAATCAAGGAAATATCCCGGTCGAACATGCGAATCAGTCCGCGTGTCGGCTTGAGCGACATGAACAAGAGCCGCATCAGCGTCGTCTTGCCGGCGCCTGATGGACCGGTCAGGAACTGGAAGGATCGCTTCGGTATGTCAAAGGTCAAGTCGCGCAGGACCTCAGGTCCCATACCATAGCGCAACCCGACATTTTCGAAATGGATCAAAGGTCAATTCCTGTCGCGATGACGGATCTGCGCAAGTCGCCAGACCTGATGGTCGCTGGCCTGCACAGTCGCCGGCCATGGTTAACGCCAAGTTAAAACATCGGTCAAGCCGACCTTATGACACGGCCTGTTCGCCAAGCGTTAACCATTTCCGTTTACGCATCGGTAAGAGATGTTTCAATGGCTTCTGCCCGGCAGAGGCGCAAACGGGGTGGCTGATGGGCGCTTCAAGCCGCGCGACACATGTGATCGAGCCAGGAAACGGCGATCTGTTGATGCCGGACCGGACCCGCAAAGAACGCGCATTGCGCCCGCGCGATGTCGAGGACGCGTGCTTCGAGACCATCGGCGCACCAGGCGACAGGTTCTCACGCAAGCCCTCCGCAGCCGAGATCGGCGGGGTTTTCAAATCCAGGCTGACCGGGCCACCGGAGCAGGGTCCATTTCCGCCCGACTTTGCGTGTTCGGACCGGACGTCCCGGCCTGCCTCAAGCAGCAACGGGCGGCTCGGTGTGTTCAGCGGCAAGCCATCCGCGCATGCCGGCCCCGGCTCCAGGCTCGCCTTGGCAGCGTCCGCGTTCGTCCTGACGGTGGGCGGCTTTGCCGCAGCAGCCCTCTGGACTACCAGCACCCCGGAGCGGGTCTTGCCGACCGAAGCGCATGTACAGGCTCCGATCTCCGCGCCCGCCGTGGCGGGTGCCTTGTCGAGGTCCGTGGAGGCACCGTTGATCCCTGATCCCGTGACGACGTCCTCGACGCCGGCAAAGGAGACCGAGACCGGTACCGGTTACACCACGCCTGCGCCAAGACCGGCACGGATCGAAAGAGCTGGATCAATCCTGATGATACGGCCCGGCGGCAGCTGAACTTCCATCCGGACCTATCGACGCATGCCGGTGGTCTGGGGCTGTGGAAACACCGCTTTCTAATCGGTTTCGGTTTAAGGGGTTATGCGCTAGGAAAGATCAGCAATTTCGACCAAATCTCCTGGAGAGCGTGAATGCCGGTTGTGCGCGGAAAGATAATTGAGCCCCTGTTCACGCCGGAGATGATTGCCGAGCGTAATCGCACCATGGCCGCGGAGATCGCCGAGAGCCCGAAGCAGGATCTGCTGGTCATCTCCATTCTCAAGGGGTCGTTCATTTTCGCCGCCGATCTGATCCGGGCGCTGCATGATGCCGGTCTCGCACCGGAAGTCGAGTTCATCACCCTGTCGAGCTATGGCAAGGGCACGAAAAGCCAGGGTGTGAAGATCATCAAGGACATCGACAGCGATGTGCGCGACCGCGACATCCTGCTGATCGATGACATTCTCGAATCAGGCCGGACGCTCAGGTTTGCCCGTGACCTGATGTATGAACGTGGCGCCAGGAATGTCGACATCGCAGTGCTTCTCGACAAGCGATCACGCCGGGAAGGCAGTCTGGACGCCGAGTATGTCGGGTTTGAATGCCCGGATTATTTCGTTGTCGGCTATGGCATGGATGTGGCTTACGCGTTCCGCGAGTTGCCATTTGTTGGCGTCGTCAAGGGCGACGCCTGAAGCCTGGTCACGGTCGCGGTGCGGGAAAAACCGCTTCAAGGTTACGTTGCCGCAAGGTTTGACCCCTAGTTTCCGTTCAAGAGCCGGAGGAATGGATCATGGCGCGAATTCTCATAGCCGAAGATGAAGACACGCTCAGGCGCTTTGTCGCCCGTGCGCTTGCCATGGACGGCCACGACATCGTTGAGGCCGCGGATGGCGCCGAAGCATTGGAGCACATCGAGGCGGAAGCCTTCGACCTGCTGCTGTCCGATATTCGGATGCCGGTAATGGACGGCATAGCGCTGGCCACGGCTACTGCAGATCTCACGCCCGCGATGCCGATCCTGCTGATGACAGGCTATGCCGAGCAGCGCGAACGCGCCGAGCCGCTGATGCGCATCGTTGTCGATGTCGTCGAAAAACCGTTCACCCTGCCGCAGATCCGGCAGGCCGTGGCGGACGCGCTGATGGCGAAGGCTGCCTGACATTCTTCATGGAGGGGAACGCCTACTGGAGATCGAGCAGGCGTTCCAGGTATCGTTTCTCGATATCCGGCGATAGCTGGTCGCCCAGACGCTTGCGAATGGCGTCCAGAATCTCGCGGGCGCGCTGGATATCGATCTCGTCGGGAACCTTGACCCGGCTGCCGAAGTCCGGACCCGTGGTCGCGCGCGGGCGGCCGAGCGGGTCGCGGTCATCGGCCGAGCGATTGCCGTTGCGATCAGGTCCCTCGCCTTCGCCTTCGCCGGGCTGATCGCCCATGGCCTGCATCATCTGGTTCATCATGTCTTCCGCACCCTGGCGCAGCGCCTGAAGCGCGCGGCCCTGATCGCCGAGCGCCTGGCCGGTCTCGCCCTGTTCAAGGTTACCGGCCGCATCGCCCATCGCCTCGCCGGCTTCTCCGAAGCCTTCGGATGGATTGATGCCCATAGCCTCAAGATCGCTCTGCAATTGGCCCAGCGCGTCGCGCAGTTCCTGCTGGCTGCGGCCGAGCGCTCCGAGCATGTCTTCCAGCGATTGATCGCCCTGGCCCTGCTGACCCTGATCCTGGCCTTCGCCGGGCTGCCGCTGGCCCTGCTGCTGGCGATCGCGGCCTTCACCCGGCTGACCTTGTTGGTTGCGGTCGGCGCGCATCGTCTCGTCCATGAGCTGCTGCTGCTGGCGCATCAGCTCTCCGAGCCTGTCCATCTGTTCGCGCATCGGCCCGCCCTGCTGCTGTTGTCGCTGCTGACGGCCTGCCTGGAGGTTGTTCATCATGCGCTGCAGTTCCTGCAACATCTGCTGGGCCTGGTCGCGGGCGCCGGACCGGGCCAGGTTCTCGATCTGGTCGAGCATGTTGTCGAGATCGCGCTGGCGAAGCGTATTCTGGGGCATGGCCTGGTTTTCGGCATTCTGGTTGGCCGGGTTCTGGCGCGCCAGTTCACGCAGATAGTCCTGCATGGCTTCGCGCAACTCATCCATCAGCTGGCTGATCTCTTCGTCCGTGGCACCGTTCTCCAGAGCTTCGGCCAGCGCGTTCTGGGCGTCGCGCAGACGCCGCTCGGCCAGCGAAAGGTTGCCGTCTTCGAGCTGCAGCGCCACCCCCCACATGTAGTCGATTGCCGCGCGCAGATCCTCATCCGAGCGGGCGTTCTCAAGGCGGCCCCGGACAGATTGCAGCAACAGGTAATGGGTTAAGTTGGGAATGGTTTCTTCGGGCGCGATGGTCAGCGCGTCATGCAGTTCAAAGACCCGCATCAGATTGTTGGCATCGAGCGCCAGCACACCACGCTGCTCGACGACAGCGGCGGCCAGGGGCTCGGAAAAGCGCCGGCCGGGCAGGACGGTTTCCAGCGTCTCGCTCCGACCTTCCTGTCCCGCCCCGTCGGTGGCGACGAGGGTGATCCTTACCTTCTGGCCAGCGAGCGGATGCTCGGTCAGGTCATGGCTGGCGATTGCGCGGTTGTCCGGCGATGAGCGTCGCGGCAGGGACAAACGGTATTGCGGCGGATCGAACAACGGCCGGGCGTCAGGCGAGGGGGTTTCCGCCGGCACGATTTCGGCCTCGGCCTTGGCGACGCCGTGATCATCCGTCAGCGTATATTCGAGTTCGAGGGCGCCATTGGCGGCGCGGCGCGGCGTCTCGATGAAGGCGGCGACAGGCGGGTGATCGGTAATGACACGAATGGCGAATTCGGCTCCGGATCGACCGGCGTTGATTGTGAGTTGGCCATCGGCGGCAGGCTTGAAGGTCCAGGCCGACCCATTGGCGGGGGCAACGCCCGTGTCGGCCGCTTCGGTTTGCTCAAGGGGCGCGAGCGACGCCTGATCCGGACCCCACATCACCTGGGCGTCCGCACCACCGCCGCCAACACGGATGGTGATTTCGCTGCCCTCGATGGCATCGACAGCCTCGCCTTCGGGGCGGGTGATGCCGGTGAGGAAGACCGGGGCCTGATTGACGTAGGGCGGCGGGGTGATCCACGCGTCGATGCGAACATCGGGCAGGTCGCTGCTCACATGGCTGACAAAGGCATCGCCGGGCCGGCCGGAATTGCCGGAGAAGGAATAGCCAAAGGCCACGAACAGCAACAGCCCGGCTGCCACCCGCAGGCCCCAGGGATCCCGCGCCGGCAGGCTCGACCGCGGAACTCCTGTTTCAAGCGTTCCGATCTTTTGCGCCATGCGGCGGCGATGTTCTTCCCACAGCGCACGGGCGAAGGGATCGGCGGCCTCGATCCTGTCGTCCTGGGTGGTGATTGCCTGGTTGGCTATGCGGTTCTCCGCTTCAAGTCGGGAATCGATTTCGCCGCGGCTGGGTGCCCTGAACCGTGTCAGCGGCCACACCGAAGCAAGCAGTCCGATGGCGAAAAGACCGAGCAGCGTGAGCCGCAGCCAGTCGGGAACGATCCGAAATATGCCGAACCAGGAGAACGACAGATAGAGCGCGACGATACCCAGAAGCGGCGCAGACAGGGTGATCAGGCGGCCCAGCGAGAGGTTGACCCGCATGCGGAGCCGGCCAAAGGCAACCGAGCGGCGCGCTGCGTCGTTCTGATGTTCAGGGGGTTTTGCCATGCCGTCGGGGGTGCCTGCCATGTCATCTTCCTTCAGCGTCAGAAAAGAAGATAGCAGCCTTTGTGGCCAAGGCGAGGCCTGTGACATAAAAGTGAGAGCGGATTTCCGCTTTCAGGGAACAAATTGGCCGATGGGCGGAGATCGAATGAACCGGATTTGGCGTCAATCGAGCCAGGCGGGAACCGAATCAAGGCCGATCAGGTCCTCGTAGGACGGGCGTCCGCGCACGACGTGAAACCTGTCGCCATGGACCAGCACTTCGGGCACAAGAAGCCTTGTGTTGTAGGTCCCCGCCTGAACCGCGCCATAGGCGCCGGCAGAGCCGACAGCAATCAGGTCACCGGATTTCAGCGCGGTCATCTCCCGGTCCTTGGCAAGGTAATCGCCGCTTTCGCAGACCGGACCGACAATATCGGCGCGAATCCGCGGCGCGCTCGCCGCCGACAGACGGACCGGGCGAATTTCGTGCCAGGCTTCATAGAGTGTCGGGCGGATCAGATCATTCATGGCCGCGTCGACGATGACAAAGGTCTTGTCGCCGCCATCCTTGACATAGATGACTTCGGACACAAGCACGCCGGCATTGGCAACGATCAGCCGACCGGGCTCAAGGATGACCTTGCAGCCGAGGTCGCGCAACCGGGCCTTGACCATGTTGCCATAGGCATCGGGATCCGGCGGTGGCGCATTGTCATCGCGATAGGGCACGCCCAGGCCACCGCCGATGTCGAAATGATGGATCGCATGGCCGTCGGCACGCAGCGTTTCGACGAGTTCCACCATCAGCTTGAGCGCATCGTCGAAGGGCTGCAGCTCGGTAATCTGGCTGCCGATATGCATGTCGATTCCGGTGACGCGCACGCCGGGAAGGCTCGCGGCATGCCTGTACACCGCCTGGGCGCGCCGCCAGGAAATGCCGAACTTGTCTTCTTTTTTGCCGGTCGAGATCTTGGCGTGGGTCTTCGCATCGACATCCGGATTGATCCGGAAGGAGATCGGGGCGACCTTGCCCGCCACCAGGGCGCGGGCGTTGAGCAGTTCGAGTTCGGGTTCGGATTCGATGTTGAAGCAATAGATGTCTGCGGCAAGGGCCGCATCCATTTCCCGCGCGGTCTTGCCGACGCCGGAGAACAGGATTTTCGAGGCCGGAATGCCCGCAGCCAGCGCGCGGCGCAACTCGCCTTCGGAAACCACATCCACACCTGATCCGAGCCGCGCCAGGGTCTTGAGCACCGCCTGGTTGGAATTGGCCTTCATGGCGTAGCAGACCATCGCATCGATGTCGGAGAACGCACCCGAAAACACCTTGTAGTGGCGCGTGAGCGTGGCGGTCGAATAGCAATAGAACGGGGTACCGACTTGCGCCGCGATGTCGGGCAGGCTCACGCCTTCGGCGTGGAGAATGCCATCATGATAGTTGAAATGATTCACCTGCAGCGCCTATTCAAGAAGGCCGTCGAGGACGAAGCGCCGGTCGTTGACCGGGGCGGGATCTGTCGCCTCTTCAGTTGCGGCAGCAGGGACGACGGACACGCCCGGGCGCTCCAGCGGTCCCTTGCGCCCGCAGCCTGAAAGGACTGCAACCGAAAGGGTCATTGCGCAGAGGATTTTGATCCAGGGGCCAGTCGTCATTCGCTGTTCCTCACACTCGCCTGTTAGGGCCGTCACAATCTGCAATTCGCGGGCTTACATACAAGTTTTCGGTGCACTGTGCACCCGGTTTTGTCCGAACTTCTGGTGGGCTCAGTTCTGCGTGCGCCACCAGGCAATCTGCTTGCGGACCTGCGAGGGCGCCGTCCCGCCATAACTCTGGCGGCTGGCGACAGAAGCGTCGACGGAGAGCACATCGAAAATACCCTCGGTGATCGCGGCGTTGATGCCTTGCAGTTCCTCAAGCGGCAGTTCGGCCAGTTCGCAGCCTCTTTCTTCGGCCATGGCGACAGCGCGCCCGGTTGCGTGGTGGGCGTCGCGGAACGGCAGGCCTGCTTCGCGGACCAGCCAGTCGGCGAGATCTGTGGCGGTGGAGTAACCCGAGCCGGCCGCCTTGCGCATCTGGTCGGCGCGGATTTCCATGTCGCGCACCATGCCGGTCATCGCAGCCAGCGACAATTCAAGGCTTTCAGCCGCGTCAAAGACCTGCTCTTTGTCTTCCTGCATGTCCTTGGAATAGGCGAGCGGAAGGCCCTTCATAACGGTCAGAAGCGCGATCAGCGACCCGTTGATGCGGCCGGTCTTGGCGCGCACGAGCTCGGCCGCATCGGGGTTCTTCTTCTGCGGCATGATTGAAGAGCCGGTGGAAAAAGCATCCGACAGCCGCACGAAGCCGAATTGCGGCGTCGACCAGATGACGATTTCCTCGGCCAGGCGCGACATGTGAACCGCGCAGATCGCAGCGAGCGACAAGAACTCGAGCGCGAAATCGCGATCCGACACGGTGTCAATCGAATTGCGGGTCGGTTCGCGGAACCCCAGCGCGCTTGCTGTCATCTGACGATCGATCGGGAAGCTGGTGCCGGCAAGGGCTGCGGCGCCGATCGGGCTCTCGTCCATGTGCTCGATGGCGTGACGCACCCGCTGGCGGTCGCGGCCGAACATTTCGACATAGGCCATGCAGTGATGGCCGAAAGTCACCGGCTGGGCCGATTGAAGGTGCGTGAAGCCGGGCATGACCGTGTCGGCATGTTTTTCGGCCTTGTCGAGGAATGCCGAAATCAGCCTGGACAGAGCGGTTTCAGTACGGCCAAGCTCTTCCTTGACCCAGAGGCGGAAGTCGAGCGCCACCTGGTCGTTGCGCGAGCGCGCCGTGTGCAGCCGCCCGGCTGCCGGCCCGATCAGCTCCGCGAGCCGGGATTCGATGTTCATGTGGATGTCTTCGAGCTGACGCGAGAAAACAAACCTGCCGTCCTCGATCTCTGACAGGATCGTGTTCAATCCGTGAGTAATCTTGTCGCAGTCGTCGCTCGAAATTATGCCAGTCTTGGCAAGCATGGCTGCATGTGCGAGGGATCCGCGAATGTCCTGGGCATAAAGCTTGCGGTCGAAATCGATGCTGGCGTTGATTTCCTCCATGATGGCGTCCGGCCCGGAGGCAAATCGGCCGCCCCACATCTGGTTTGACGCCTGTTTGTCCTTATCTGTCGACATGAGCCTGTCCTGGAGTTTGTCATGAGCCAATCGCGCAACCGCCTTTCCACCGGCGCCCTCGTCGCAATCGCAATTGCGCTGGGCGCCGCCGTCGGGGCTGCCGGGATATACGGGAAAGCGTCCCCCTCTGGCAATGCGTCAGCGCCCGAAAGTCTTGCGTCGAGCAGTGAGATTGAATGCACGGCTGATCCGGAACTGCTGGCGCGGCTGAAGCCCCTGGCCAGGGGCGAGGTGGCCGCGATGGCTATCCGGGACAGCGCGATCGGACTTCCGGAGATGAGTTTCGTGTCGGCGGAAGGTGACGCCATGACGCTGGCCGATTTTGCCGGCCAGGCCGTGCTGGTCAATCTGTGGGCCACATGGTGCGCGCCTTGCCGCGCGGAAATGCCGGCCCTGGCCGAACTTCAGACGGAACTGGGGGACGATGATTTCAAGGTTCTGGCGATCAACATCGACACGGGCGACGTAAGCAAGCCCGAAGCGTTTCTGGAAGAGATCGGGGTGTCCAATCTCGGGCTCTACCGGGATGCCAGCATGGGCGTGTTCAATACGCTGAAGAGGGAAGGCGTGGCGTTCGGATTGCCGGTCACGCTGATGATCGGCAAGGACGGCTGCATGCTGGGCGCCATGAACGGTCCGGCGGAGTGGGCCAGTGAAGATGCCAAGGCCCTGATTGCAGCGCTCAAGGCGGACTGACGAAGCAGGCCAGGCGCGGCATGCCCGCCGCGCCCAAAAACCTGCGTGTCGTCTAGTTGAAGGCGCAGCCAGGCTTTACGCCTGCCTTTTTGAAGATGATGGCCGCCGGGCAAAAGCCGGTGAACGACGACTGGATCAGGTTGAGGCCGACGAAAACCGTCAGCAGGTGCCAGTAGGGAGACACATACACGCCGAGAGCCACGGACAAGAGAACCATAAAGCCCGCAAACGCCAGAATTACACGATCGAGTGCCATTTTCATTTCCTTCAATTCTGAACGGCCGTAGCCCGTGCCGCGGGCATTCCGCAGCCTCCATGAGCAATTTATAGCAATCACGAATTCAATATACAAGATGTTTTATATAAATGGTGACGCAACTACCCGCCTGACCACTGCCGACCAGCGCGGGTTTTGTTCCGGGAACCGCGCCTGAGGAGACCATGGCTTTGCATCAGCCGCCGATCCGGCTCCTGGTGTCGGGCTTGCGGCGGATGTGAAGGGTTTTGGTCACGCGCGCCACGGCTTCCGCCTCGCTGTTCACAATGTCGACGGAGAAGGTCTTGAGATACTTGGCGCCTTCGCCTTCGGTGTTGGCGCGAATATCCTCAAGCGCTTCATCGGTGAGACGGAATTGGGCCGAGACGGCGCCGCGTCCCGGGCGAAGGAAATCGATTGTCGCTGATTTGTCCCACACGGTGTAGCTGCGATCGAGATTGCGCATCACCATCATCATCCAGAATGGATCGGTCATGGCAAACAGCGAGCCGCCGAAATGGCAGCCGACATAGTTCTTGTTGTAGAACCGTTCCCGCAGTTGGACGTCAACTGCGCGGAAATCGTCGCTGATCTGGCGGATTCGGATGCCGGCGCACAGCAAGGGTGGCCACAAGTTCATGCCGCGGCGGAGGGCGCTGGCTTTCATCCGGGACCCTAGCGGGTGGGGACGGGGACATCGCCGCGATAGTCGTAAAACCCGCGGCCGGATTTGCGGCCGAGCCAGCCGGCCTCGACATATTTGACCAGCAGCGGGCAAGGCCGATATTTGGTGTCGGACAAGCCGTCATGCAGTACCTGCATGATTGCCAGGCAGGTGTCGAGGCCGATGAAATCCGCCAGTTGCAGCGGACCCATCGGGTGGTTGGCGCCAAGCTTCATGGCAGTGTCGATCGCGTCGACGGTGCCGACGCCTTCGTAAAGCGTATAGATCGCCTCGTTGATCATCGGCAGCAGAATGCGGTTGACGATGAAGGCCGGGAAATCCTCGGTCACGGTAATGGTTTTGTCGAGCGAGTCGACAAAGACGCGAGCCGCCTGGAAGGTCTGGTCTTCGGTGGCGATGCCGCGCACCAGTTCGACGAGCTTCATCACCGGGACAGGGTTCATGAAATGAATGCCGATAAAGCGTTCCGGCCTGTCGGTGGCCGAAGCCAGGCGGGTGATCGACAGCGATGAGGTGTTGGTGGCCAGAATTGCTTCCGGATTGAGCACCGGGCAGAGCTGCTGATAGATCTTGCGCTTGACCGTCTCGTCCTCGGTCGCCGCCTCGACAACAAGGTCCATAGTCGCCAGACCGGCTATCTCTGGGGCAAAGTGAATTCGGGCGAGCGCTGCCTCGCGCTCGGCTTCCGTGGTCTTGCCCGATGCGACCTGGCGGGCAAGGTTACCGCTGATGTTGGCGAGCATGGTCTGCAGCATGTCCGCGGAGACATCGTGAACGTGGACATCATATCCCGCCATGGCGCAAACGTGAGCGATCCCGCCGCCCATCTGTCCCGCGCCGATAATGCCGACACTCTTGATCTGGTTGCCCATTTGATCCGCCTGACTGATTTTAGGATGCTGCCGGGTCTACCGGTCAGGTGCACCCGTCAAAAGAAACTAATTGGCCGGGATGGAGACGTCCAGCCCGGCCAATGGACCCAGAGCAAAATTTTGAAGGGTCAGAGCGCCTTTTCGAGCTCAGGGAGAGCTTCGAACAGGTCTGCGACCAGTCCGTAGTCGGCCACCTGGAAGATCGGCGCCTCTTCGTCCTTATTGATGGCGACGATGACCTTGGAGTCCTTCATGCCGGCCAGATGCTGGATGGCGCCGGAGATGCCGCAGGCTATGTAGAGATCGGGAGCAACGACCTTGCCGGTCTGGCCGACCTGCCAGTCGTTCGGCGCATAACCCGCATCGACTGCTGCGCGTGAGGCGCCGACGGCGGCGCCGAGCTTGTCGGCAACGGGCAGGATGACGCTCTGGAACTTCTCGGACGAGCCAAGCGCGCGGCCGCCGGAGATGATGATCTTGGCCGAGGTCAGCTCCGGGCGATCGCTTTCGGCAATCGCATCCTTGACGAAGGAGGACAGGCCGGGGTCGCCTGCCGATGCAACGGTTTCAACCGAGGCCGATCCGCCTTCTCCGGCGGCCGTAAAGGAAGCGGTCCGCACCGTGATGACGCGCTTGGCGTCGGTCGCCCTGACCGTCTGCAGCGCGTTGCCGGCATAGATCGGACGCTTGAACGTGTCAGCGGAAATGACCTCGATGATGTCGGAGATCTGCATGACGTCGAGCAGGGCCGCAATCCGCGGCATGACGTTCTTTCCGGAGGTGGTGGCAGGCGCCATCAGGGTGTCGTAGTCGCCCGCAAGCGAGACGGCGAGGGCGGCCAGCGGTTCGGCAAGCCGGTTGGCATATTCGTCGCCTTCGGCCAGCAGAACCTTGGTCACGCCATCAAGCTTGGCTGCCGCTTCGGCGGCTGCCTTGGCGTCCTTGCCCGCGACGAGAATATGGATGTCCCCGCCCACCTTGCTTGCTGCGCTGACGGCCTTTGCGGTCTGGTCGGACAGGGTGGCGTGGTCGTGTTCGGCGATGATGAGAATGGTCATGATTTGATCTCCCTGTGCCGCGCTTACAGCACGCCTGCTTCGTTCTTGAGCTTGTCGACGAGTTCGGCCACCGAGGCCACCTTGACGCCCGCCTTGCGGCCACCCGGCTCCTCCGTCTTGATGACTTCCAGGCGCGGGGCCATGTCGACGCCGTAATCGGCGGCGGTCTTCTTGTCGAGCGGCTTCTTCTTGGCCTTCATGATGTTGGGCAGCGAGGCGTAGCGCGGCTCATTGAGGCGCAGATCGGTGGTGACGATCGCCGGCAGCTTGACCGAGATTGTCTGCAGGCCGCCATCGACTTCGCGGGTGACATCGGCCGAGCCATCGCCGATTTCGACCTTGGAGGCGAAAGTGGCCTGGCTCCAGCCCAGAAGCGCGGACAGCATCTGGCCGGTCTGGTTGGCGTCATCATCGATTGCCTGCTTGCCCAGGATCACCAGGTCCGGGCTTTCCTCGCCGACGATGGCCTTGAGGATCTTGGCGACCGCAAGCGGCTCGACTACGCCGTCGGCCTCGACCAGGATGGCCCGGTCAGCGCCCATGGCCAGCGCCGTGCGCAGCGTCTCTTCCGACTTCGCGGCTCCGATGGACACAGCCACGACTTCGGTCGCCTTGCCGGCTTCCTTCAGTCGCAGCGCTTCCTCGATGGCGATTTCATCAAACGGATTCATCGACATCTTCACATTGGCGAGATCGACGCCGCTGCCATCTGGCTTGACCCGGATCTTGACATTGTAATCAACTACCCGCTTGACCGGCACGAGAATTTTCATCGGTTTGCCTTCCTCACTTTAGCTTGGCCTTCCTCTGTCCGGCCATGTCCTGGCGATCCGGTTTTGCCGGAGACAGGACGATGCTCCGGATTTTGCCTGCGAAACCAGTACCCGGATAGCCGATTGGCGACATGGATACGCGATTTCTTCCCAAATTCAATCGCCGCCGACCAGATGATTTTGCAATGCGGAATAAATGACGTTTACGTCCGCGTCAATTCAACAGTGGCGGCGCTATCGTCCCCACTTCGGCGGCGCAGCTCGAGTGGCTGTTTTTTGGGGTTCCGTTTGCGGACTTTCATGGATCACGGCTTTCGGGGTTTCGATGGTCCGGTCAAACAATGGAACGCCGGACCGGCGCATGAAGAGAACCAGAATCGCGCCTGCAATGATGCCGCCGATATGAGCGCCCCAGGAGATTTCTCCGCCGAGGTCGGTGACCACCATGACGAATTGGAACCCGACCCAGAACAGCAACGGAATGAAGGCAGGCAAGGGCAGCGGAATTCGGCCCAGCACCAGAACCCAGACCCGGACCCGCGGATGCAGCATGAGATAGGCCGCAACAATGCCGGCGACGGCGCCGGATGCGCCAATCAACGGGCCTTGAGAGTCGGGCAGAAGCAGCCCGTGCACGAAAGCGCCGGCTGCGGCGCACAGGAAATAGAAAATCAGAAACCTTATGTGACCCATGGCATCTTCGACATTGTCGCCAAAAACCCATAGAAAGATCATGTTCGAGCCGAGATGGAGCAGGTTTCCATGCAGAAAGCTGTAGGTGATATAGGTTGCGTCTTCCGGCACCAGCACAAGTGAGGCCGGGAGTTCGACAATGTCGTTGACCACGGAGGGAATGAATCCCAGGCCCAGATAAGCGGCGTTGGTAAACTCGCTGTCATCGCCGGCCAGTCCCGTCACCAGCCATACAAGGACATTGATGACGATCAGCGACCACGTCACCCATTGCAGCCTGATGTGTTTGAGATCGTTGGAATCATGCAGCGGAATGAACATTGTGGATTTTCCTCTGACCATGGCGGCTGCGTGGGCCGCTGCTTTTGAACCTAACGGTTTTTGCCTGGAACCCAAAGCACATCGGCCCGGCCCTGATCATTGACCCAGCGCGCGGCGACAAAGAAGAAGTCCGACAGTCTGTTGATGAAGCGGATCGCCGAGGGATTGACGATCTCGCCGTCCTGATCAGCCAGTTCAACCATCAGCCGTTCAGCGCGGCGCGCGACGGTTCGGGCCAGATGCAGATGCGCGGCCGCTTCGGTGCCACCTGGCAGGACAAAAGAGCGCAGCGGCTCAAGGTCGGCGTTGAGCGTGTCGATATCGGCCTCGATCCGGGTCACCTGCGCATCCACAATCCGCAACGGTTCATACTCCGGTTTCTCGCCGGTGTCGGGTGTGGCGAGATCGGCGCCGAGATCGAAACAATCATTCTGAATGCGCATCAGCATGGCGTCGAGCGCCGGCATCGCGGCCGTATGCAGCCGAACCATGCCGACGACGGCATTGGTTTCATCGACCGTGCCATAGGCTTCAATGCGCGGGTCGTATTTCGGGCGCCTGTCGCCCGAGGCCAGGCCGGTTGTGCCGTCATCCCCGGTTCTGGTGTAAATCTTGTTGAGCTTGACCATTGCGCATGCTTTCTGACTGAAATTCAGGCTGATTATGGCGTCGTGACGGGCCTGAACGGGATCACTGGTTCAGCGGCCGCCGCCGGTGAGCCACAAAGTGGCGACGATCAGGATGACGGCGACAAACTGCAAGACCACGCGGGCCTGCATCAGCTTGTTGGACAGGTTGCCGGAACCGCCACGCGCCATGTTGACCAGCCCGCGCACCAGCACGGCCGCCACGGAGAGCATGACAATAATGGACAGGACATAGGTAACGGACGACATCAGACGGTTTCCTTGAGGTAATTTGCGATCTGGAACATAGGCTGTTTTGTCTGCAAGTCCATTGTCCCGGTCCGGATGGCAGAAAGGTTCAAGTCTGCCTGGCCAGCCAGGGGTAAAACAAACGCGCCGGCAACAGCCTGCGCGCGATGACGCCCAGTTTGGCCTCACGGGTCACTGCGTAGTGATAGCGCGGACGGTTCGCGGTCAGGGCATGATGCAGAACCCGATAGACCGCTTCAGGCCCAAGCTTGCCACTGTTCGATTCTTCCTGCTTTTTGAGACGACGCAACTGATCCTGATAATCCTTGCGGTGCACCGAACTCTCTATGTCGATGGTTCGATGAAAGTGCCTGAGCGCATTGGCCCTGAACCGGCTGACAATGGCGCCGGGCTCGATCAGGCTGACATGAATGCCGGACCCTTCCAATTCCAGCGCCATTGTAACCGACAGTCCCTCAAGCGCGTGCTTGGAGGCGTTGTAGGCGCCGCGAAACCGCATGGGAACCAGTCCGAGGATCGAAGAGCATTGCACGATGCGGCCATGGCCCTGCGCACGCATCACCGGGATGACCTTGCGTGTCAGGTCATGGTAGCCGAAGAAATTGGCTTCGAACTGGGCCCGCAAGGCGTCGACAGGCAGGTCTTCGACAGCGCCGACCTGCCCGTAGCCGCCATTGTTGAACAGCGCATCACATCGCCCGCCGGTGGCTGCCATCGCGTGTTCAAAGAAATCGGCGATGCTTTCGGAATCGGCATAATCGAGACGATAGGCCTTGATGCCGTCGCTGTTGAGTTCGGCAATATGGTCCTCGGTGCGGGCCGAGGCGATTACATGCCAGCCTTCGGCCTTGAGCGCACGGGCGCAATAGGCGCCAATTCCGCTCGAGCAGCCGGTGACAAGGATGGTCTTTGTTTGGTTATTGGCCGTCATTGTGCGGTCTGCCCCTGTACTGACGCGTTTCAGATCCCATAATCAAGCAAGACTGACAATGCCGGATCGGCTAAACAACATCCAGGCGAGGAGTTGTCATTGAAGCGTTTCTACACCGTGGTCATGGATGCGATTACCCATTTCAACAATGATGACGGCTGGGCCATGGCCAGCCATGTCGCCTTGTCGATCCTGATGGCGTTGTTCCCGTTCATGATCTTCGGAACGGCTCTGGCCAGTTTTCTTGGCGCCAACGCCTATGCGGAAACGGCTTCGCATCTGATTTTCGATACGTGGCCCGAATCAATTGCGGCGCCGATCTCGCGCGAGGTGGTCAATGTGCTCACCGTCGAACGCGGCGGTCTTTTGACGTTGTCGGTGCTTGCCGCGGCGTTCTTTTCCGCCAACGGGGTGGAGGCGCTCCGAGTTTCGCTCAATCGCGCCTACAGGGTGACGGAAACGCGGGCCTGGTATGTCACGCGCGCTCAGAGCCTGGGGTTTGTCGTCATCGCGGTGCTGGTCATCATGGCGATAAGTTTCCTGCTGGTGCTGGCGCCGCTGGCCATGAAACTGGCCCGGCAGTTCGCGCCCTGGATGGAAGCGATCATCTCAGCAGTGGAAAACTGGCGTATCCTGATTGCGGCGATGGTGCTGGTCATCGGGCTGGTCTTCTCGCATCTCTGGTTGCCAGCCGGCCGCCGCAGGCTCTTTGATGTGATTCCCGGCATAGGCGTCACACTTGTTTTCTGGATGGCGGGTGCACTGATGTTTGCGAGCTATCTCAAGGAATTCGCGACCTATGTCTCGACCTATGCCGGGCTCGCATCGATCATGGTCGCCCTGGTCTTTCTCTACATTATCGCGGCTATTTTCATCCTCGGGGCCGAGATTAATGCTGCAATCCTCAATGCGCGCGACCGTGCCAGAATGGCGCAGGATATCGCCCGCGCCAAGGTTAAGGATTAAGCCAGAATCGCAATCAGCCGCCCGGCCGGCGTTTACCATGCTAAATTCCGTCCAGTGAAAAAGCGCACCGGAAAGGGAGGTTGGCTCGTGTTTGCCGGTTTGTCTTCGGATATGGTTCTGTATTTTATGGCCTTGTCGATCGCGGCGTCGTTCTTTGTCGGCAACGCTATGGATTCGGTGCTCGGAGCACTGGGCTTTGGCCCCTTGGGCAACATGATCGTATTGCTGGCCGGGTTCTTCATCGGCCTGAATGTGGTGGACGCCATTCCGTTTGGGCGTGTGCCCTCGGCCCTGATCATCCCGGCCGCGATTGCCGTCTCTTTCTCGATCCTGTTCCTGCTTGCCCTTTTCAAGCGAATGGTTCGGCCGACCTAGTTTCAGGGCTGCAACGGCAGGCCGGCCATCGCAATAATGTCGGCGCGGGTAGCCCCCTGTTCGCGCAATGACGCAATTGATGTCGCGCCGTCGCTCTTGGAAAGCTTGCGGCCGGTCTTGTCCAGAACCAGCCCATGGTGGCGGTATCGGGGGGCCGGCAATCCGAGCAGGCGCTGCAGCAACCGGTGTACAGAGGTGGAGGCGAAAAGATCTTCGCCACGAATGATATCGGTGACTTTCTGGATTGCGTCATCGATGGTCACCGCCAGATGATAGCTGGTCGGAACGTCGCGCCGGGCGAGAACGACATCGCCCCATGCGGCAGGATCTGCGGCAATCCTGCCGGTTTCTCCATGAGGCCCGGCGCCATGTTCGTCCCAGCACAACGGTTGGCTGAGGCCATCAAGCGCCTTTCTCATGTCCAGCCGCCAGGCATAGGGTTTGCCATCCGCAATCCGCTGATTGCGTTGTTGAGTTGTCAATGTTCGGTCGTCGCCGGGATAATGCGGCGCGCCATCGGGATCGCGCGGCCAGGTTTTGCCCGAGGTCTCGGCCTCGCGCACCCGATCAGCGGCTTCGCCGCGGCTCAGAAAGGCCGGATAGACGAGATCAAGCTTGCGCAATTCAGACAGCGCCGCCTCGTAATCTGAAAAATGCTCCGACTGACGGCGCATCGGTCCGGACCAATCCAGGCCAAGCCAGGCGAGATCTTCAAAAATTGCAGACTCGAATTCGGGCCGCGCACGCGTCGTATCGATGTCCTCAATGCGGATCAGGAATGTCCCGCCATGGTCGCGGGCGAAACGCCAGTTGAGCAGCGCCGATCGGGCATGGCCAGGATGAAGCAGACCGTTCGGGCTGGGCGCGAAGCGGACAGTCGAGGTGGGTGAACCTGTTTTTGCTGTGGATTTGATCTCTGGCATGATGTCTCATGTCATTTTTTCCCGGTCTCGTCACCGGGGCAGGCATCAAGCGCCAGGAACAAGAGGCATGCGCCGGATCGACAGTGCTGACGATATTGCCGAAGGCCTCCGGGCGCTCGCGCAGTGCGACGCGCGACTGGCGCATGCCATCACCGTGGCCGGGCCTGTTCCATTGCGGCGTAAGCCGCCCGGTTTTTCGGCTCTTGCGGAAATCATCCTGTCCCAAATGGTATCAAAGGCCAGCGCCAATGCCTTGCGGCGGAAGCTCGAGCTGGCGGCGGGAGAAATCAGCCCTGCTGCAGTTCTCAGCTTGCCGCCCGAGACCTTGCGGACCGCGGGATTGTCGCGCGCCAAGGCGGAGACGCTGCAACGGGTTGGCGAGGCAGTGCTTGCAGGCGAGCTAGATCTTGAACAGCTCTGCGCGCTTGACGGACCGGAGGCGATTGGCGCGATGACGGCGATCAAGGGCGTCGGACCTTGGACCGCCGAAGTGTATCTGCTGTTCTGCGCCGGCCATCCGGACATCTTTCCGTCAGGCGATGTGGCCCTGCAGAGCGCTGCCGCCCATGTCCTGGGCCTTGATGTCTGGCCGCAGTCAAAGGCGCTGTCGGAACTGGCCTTGCCGTGGAGCCCGTGGCGTGGTGTGGCGGCGCGGCTTTTATGGGCCTACTATGCCGAAGTCATGCGTCGGGACGCCACCCCGCTCGGGGCCTGAAGGCGGCCTGATTCGGGCCGGAAAATCATTTGGAAAGCAGGTGCTTCACAATCCTGTCACGACAAGCCTAATATGGTCCTTGCAGATGCCGAATCGGACATGCTCAGGAGAGCCGCTTGACGATTTTTGTATCCCCGCAGTCCTTGCCAGCGCTCGTGCTGAACGCTGATTACAGGCCGTTGAGTTATTATCCGCTATCGCTTTGGTCGTGGCAGGATGCCGTCAAGGCTGTCTTCCTCGACCGGGTGCAGATTGTTGCCGAATATGATCACGCCGTGTCGTCACCGACATTTACGATGCGGTTGCCGAGCGTGGTCTGCCTGAAAACCTATATCAAGCCGTCGCGCTTCCCGGCATTCACGCGCTTCAACGTGTTCCTGCGCGACCGGTTCGAATGTCAGTATTGCGGATCGCCGAATGAACTGACCTTTGACCATGTCATTCCGCGGCGGTGCGGCGGCGAAACAACCTGGGAGAACGTCGTTGCGGCCTGCTCGCCCTGCAATCTGAAGAAGGGCGGTATGATGCCCAAGCAGGCGGGGATGATCCCGCAGCAGAAGCCTTACCGGCCCAGTGTTCAGGATTTGCACAACAACGGCAGAATGTTTCCGCCCAACTTCCTGCATGAAAGCTGGATGGACTACCTTTATTGGGATGTCGAACTGCAGCCGTAGTGCGGATCAGTTCTTCATCATCGCGCCGCGGAACGCGATCGCGGCAAGTCCGGCGCTGGCCAGTACGTTCCAGCCGGCGAACGAGAGACCCAATACGCGCAATGAGGCCTCATCGCAGGATGGCGGCTTCTTCGAGGTGAGATCACCCAGCAGCGAACCCGCATCGGTGGTCACGGCATCCGCTGATGTGGCGCAGGAGGCCGGGCCTTCCCACCACTGCCACTCGACGCCGGAATGGTAGACACCAAGCACCAGGCCATAGAGCATCAGCAACCCGCCGACAGCCAGAAGACCGCGCACCGCCCAGGAAGGGCCGCCGGCAAAGGAGATCACCGCCGCTATCAGCATCAACGGGGCGCCAATGTAATAGGGCGTGCGCTGCGTCAGGCACAGGGCGCAGGGTATATAGCCGCCGATATGCTCGAAGCCGAGCGCCATCCCCACGACAAGAGCCATGGCGACGGCCAGTCCCAGGGCTGTGTATGAGCGTCGGGAGCGGGTATCGGTAATCAGCATGCTGATGTTCCTTGGTTCATGCGCTTTTGTCTGCATTGATCGCAATGGTGTCGAAAAAATGATTTGGCGCGCGGTTGTTTGGCAATCTCAGACCAGTTCAAGCCGCAGATCCGCGATTGAACACGAAATCAATCAGAAAATACAGCAAGGCGGGTCCGCCGATAACCAGGATGGCGACCCAGATCATGGCCACGACTAGGCCGAGAATGACGAACAGCGCGTCGCGCTCGATCAGGCCAATGGCGGCCAGTGCGACGCCAATGCCCGGTACGGTGTTGGTCAGGGGCAAGGGCACCAGGATCGACGCGCAAGGGATGATCAGAAGCGCGCCGATCAGCCGCGCCGCGCGATCTCCGGTCAGGCTCGCAAAGCGTGGATGCGCGAGCCGCTCCAGCCAGCCGCCATAGCGCTTGGCGCGGGCCACCACATCAAGCAGGCCGGCTACCGGCAGCGCGCGCTTGCGCAAGGTCTCTGGCAGCCACGGCGCCTTCCGGCCGGAAGCCATCTGGGCTGCCAGAACCAGCATTGGCAGGGCAACGAGTTGTGGCAGCAGATAGACGAAGGGGAGGCAGCATGGCAGAGCCAGCACCAGCAGCAGGAGCCCGAAGGCGCGCTCTTCCATCAGATCGCTGAGTTCGCCAAGCGTGATCATCGCCTTGGCGTCGCCAGGATTGGACCGAGCCCCCTCCAGATGCGGCCTGAGGATGGCGTCAATCTTGGCCAGCGCACCGCGTGGCGCCGTCGTCGCTGCGAATTCGCTCATAGTGATTGTCCGCAATTGGAAGCCCGAATCTACGAGGGCTTTTAGCAGAGAGCAGGTGAGCTTTCCATCGGCAGCTCAACGACATTGAGCCATTGCGTTCCAATTGGATCAAGCAGCTTGACCATTGCCCCGTCAGATAATATTGGACAGATCGCAGTGGAATGCCCCTTTGGCGGAATTGGTAGACGCGCCGCACTCAAAATGCGGTTCCGAAAGGAGTTCCGGTTCGAGTCCGGAAGGGGGCACCACCACTCCCTGATTTCTGTCAAGGAAATCAACACATTCAAAGCCTTACGCGCTTTCGGAGTACAGTTTTCCGTACAGTTCGGAGGACGGTATGAGGCTTTCCGTGGTGCTGAAATATCTCAGAAGAACTAGAGGCGGTATAGGCTATAGGCGGGATTTCCCAGCTGGGCTTCGGGCCGTGCTTGGCCTGTCCACCTTCACTCAGCCCCTCGGAAAGACTGAGGTGGATGCCGCCCGCAACTGGGGAAACGCCAACAAGGCCTATGAAAAGCTGGTGCAGGATGCGGCGCGGCAGGTCGTGTCTCAGGCGTCACCGGGGGCAACGGCTTCTCCACTTGAGAAACACCGGGAGATGAGCCGGTATCTGAGGTCACTCGGGTTAGGCCGGGCTGCGCCGATTGTCTATCACGGCGACACTGTGGCGCTTGAGGAGGCGGAAGGCCGGGAGGCTGTGGCGGAAGCCATTCTCGACAACTACAGGAACCACTCAGGGCCGGATGAGTTTAGGCCGCTTTCTCCGGAAGACGAACGGAGGGTGCGGGCGTTGAATAGCGGGATGGGGTCTTCACCGTCTCCAAAGCTGAGTGACGCTGTGGCGCTGTATTTCAAGGAGCGGCCCCAGCAAGCCCAGCATAAGGAGCGGCAACGAATAAACAGGGCGGTGCGGCGGCTTGAGGCGCTTCTCGGGCCTGATCCCGCTATCACCGGGATAAGCCGGGAGGATGCCAGAGGCTTTCGTGACAGTTTGTTTGCAGGGGGACTTGCCCCCGGCTCCGTCAATCGGGAGCTGGTTATCATCAAGGCCATCTTCAATATGGCCAAAAGGGAGTTTGAGCTTCCGAATTGGGCGAACCCCTTCAACGGCGTCTCTCAGCAGGACGACGATGCCGACGTTGACAAGCGTCTGCCTCTAAAACAGGACATACGAGCGGCTGTTCTCAGGCGTCTTGAGACGCGATGCAGGGAGGTGGACTTTTCGCGCATCTGGAGGCTGCTTGACGGTACAGGTTGTCGCCTTGCGGAGATTACGGGGGTCCGGGTGGGCGATATGAAGCTGGAAGCGGCTCTCCCACATATCGATCTTGTGGAAATACCAGAGCGGGGCCTGAAGACGACATCGGCGCGGCGTCTAGTCCCACTGGTGGGCGATGCCTTGGTTGCCGCCAAAGAGGCTGTCGAGGCTTCTGTGGATGGGGTCTTCCTGTTCAAGCGATACGCCCGTAAGGGCGGTCCTACGGCGGCGTCTAAGAGCTTGATGAACCACCTGCGGACTGTCTCAGGCGACAAGCGCCATGTTGTCCACTCTCTCCGTCACACAATGGCCGATCGCCTTGAGGAAGCGGAAGTACCTCAGGACGTGCGCAATGGCATTCTGGGTCACATGCAGACCGGCACGGGGGCAATCACCTACGGGTCTAGGGAGACGCGCTTGAGGGTGACGACGGCGGCGATGAGAAAGGCGTTCGGCTTGGCAGGAGGCGATAGCCCCTAGAGGCATCAGGGAAGCCCGTGGGGCGCGATGGGTGTTTTCAGCTAGGGCGGGAGCCAGGAAGCCCCTGTAGGCCTGTGTTGGCCTCCCACGGGCAGAGGGGCGGCTGTTCGTTCATGCATGACCGTTTCGTCGTCGCCTTCACCGTCTCCTCGGGCGCAACTTGGGTGATCCGTGGGGTATAGGACGGGGAGTATCTTCTTCTCCACCCGTCACAATCACGCCGGGGGTCACTCGGGGGTCCCTCGGGGAGCCTTGGGGCTACACCCGATCTGAGGAAGGGGCACCACGGGGTACACTGTGCGGGACCTGCGGGATACACCCGTGGGTCTCTTGGGGAAATGACGAGAGAAGTCATCTAAACACTTGGGGCATCTGGGGTTATCTCGGGGTTACCCTGAGATACCTATAGGGTCACTCCACTATATCTCCACCCTGTGCTGTACTGGGACATAATTATCCACCCCTAATTTCTAGGGGTCTGTTGAGCGCCCGTGATACCTGCATCGGTGTCCATTTCCCCCCCCTTGATGTCGCCACCTTCATAGTCTCAAGAGCGCCAGCGATGGCGGCGAGCGTTTGTCCACTGTCGCGCATGGGCCGGATGATCCTTAGGACCTTCGCGGCTTCCCGGTCTGCCTTGGCTTGGACGGCGACGTTGCGGGCGGCTGTCTTGTCTCTCAGGCCCCCCAGCTTCTTCCCTCGGGCCTTTGCGGCGGCGAGAGCGTCCTTCGTGCGCCGGGAGATGAAGTCCCGCTCCTGCTCAGCCAAGGCGGCGTAGATGTGGAGGGAGAACTTGTCCGCCTGAGGCATCTGGGCGACCCTCAGCTTAACGCGGGGGTCATCCATGAGGGCGGAAATAAAAGCCACCTTGCGGCTGAGGCGGTCCAGCTTGGCAATGAGAAGCTCCGCTCCTGTCTTCCGCACCATCTCCAACGCCGCCGCAAGCTGTGGCCTGTCGTCATCGCCGCCTGACTGCACGTCAGAGAACCGTCCAAGGACTTCCCAAGGCTCCTCGGAGAAGTGGGATAGGAAGATGGAGATGTCCCGTTCCTGGGCCTCTAAGCCCAGCCCAGAGCGGCCTTGATCCTTCGTGCTTACGCGGGTGTAGACAACATATCGCTGCATGATCTGGGCCTTCCTTGGGCTGTCCAGAGCACCATGACATGGCATTTATCTAACGTCAACGTTCGTTGTGCTTGATATGGATGATGCCATAGCAATCCATCCGCCGGTATCAAGAGCGCTATGCTAGGCACGTATGCCTTGCGACAACTCGGGTATAGGAAAGAGCCAAGCCGTAGGGGCACCCGTACCGGGGGATATTGGCTTTAGAGGGTATACGTAATTCCTCAAAGGATTTTTGGTGGAGATGGTCGCGATGTTCCAGCCATCACCGTTTCCTTTGATCACTCGCTCCGGTTTCCAGCCCTAACCTGACCGATTTGCGCTATGCGGCCCCGAAGCTCTGCCGAGAGCGCACCGATTGTTTCTGGAGAATTTGACTGTTCCAGTCGGTTTCTCACTTCCAAGATTTTTTTCAGCTGCCGATTGGGTACGACGACGCCAGCGCCCCTTACGATGACGCCGGTGATCTCAGCGGGGCGATCACGTCTGGAGCGTTCTTTATGCCGTGCATATCTGTGCCCATGGCGGAACATTGTCTTTTTCACCGACCAAATCATGGCTTCTGGCACAACAGCTCCCGAAATAGTCAAGTCATCCGCATAGACGCTGAGCTTGCAGCCAGCAGAATTTACCAATGTTGAAATCTCCGTCCACATATCGACGTAGCAGAAGTAGGCAAGGATTGGACTGCACGGACTTCCTTGCGGCAGAACACCCTCATGAGTGACTATTTTTGCTAGTATGACGGCCACATCTGCCGGGCATTCCATCCGCGTCCGAAAGAACCAGATTGCTTTGTGTATCGTGCAGCTGGGAAAGAAATCCATGATGTCCAGTAGACGGATCGATCTGGAGCCTATGTGAAGTGCTGCATTTCCAACATAGGATCGACCTGCGACCGGTGCAAACAGATAGTCGGGGGGAGCAATCCTTGAAAGTAAGCCTGCTATCCGCGACTGAACGTCTTTAAGCGGGGCAATCGGCGCATTTATCTCTCTGTTGCCGCCGTTCTTTTTTTGCTTACTGAACTTGTGGTATCCATTCTCAAGATTTGCAAGTTGCTGCAATTTCTTGGGCGAGACACGCAGTAGCTTCGCAAGCTTGGCCTTTGAAGACAGCCTGAAAAACGGACTATCACGGTATGTGTATTTACGCCGTTCCATCTGCCGTCTTCACCTCAATAAATTGAAGGAACTTAAGAACCTTTCCAGCTATTTGTGAGCGTGAGCGAGAGGCCTTGTTTGGTTCAGATATGTTCTCGGCAAAAAAAAGAATGGACGACGAAGGTATCCCGAAAGCTTTTGCGTACTTGTCTATAACCTCTAGAGAGGGCGTCTTCTTCCCACTCTCGATCTCAGAAACATAAGACTTTGAAAGCCCAAGAAGATCAGCAAGGTCTTGTTGCTTCATGTCATGATAGACGCGGATTAGGCGTAGTGCTTCCGCCAACATGTAACTCTCCCTTAAAGAATTTGCAGATACAATGGACGCGACTTAGCTATCAGGATCTCTCGAAAGAGCACTCCAAATCCGCCAGATGCGATAAGCAAGGTTACCCATAAGGATAGCCCACTTAAGCAGGGTCCCAGAGCGGACCCAGCGGGGCCACTTCCGTTTCCTTTTCAGTCGCTGTTGTCGCTCGTCAGTCCTAAAGACCATTACAGCCTCCTTCTCGTTCACTCACGCTGCGGAACTGCGACGTGAGGTCATCTCAAACGAGAAGCGGATAACGACAACCAAACCATAGTACCAGAGACCCGCAGTCATCGCGGGTCTCGCTTCGCCCTCCGTCGGTCACCGGGGCATGAGCCGGGCCTGTGGCGGACAAGCGACAGGAGGATAACCTCCCACAGGTCCGAAGACCCAAAATATGATGACTTTTCCTTCCACTTTGACTGACTGGTTGAGAGATAGCAGGTCTCACAATCAAGTCAAGAACTAAATTCGCTGAGAGCGAACATTGTTCTGAGGCTTATTCGCGGCCAGTAACAGAGAAAACGAGGCATATCACCTGAAAATGAGCGCTGTAGAGGCAAAGTCTCAAAGGTACACGACGCGTTCCCCTTGGCCTGCCTGCGGAGTTAGCAGACCCCAAGTTAACCTGGTGCCTGCGATGGCGGTTGTCTAACGTGAAAAAACTGTGGTGTGGGGAGGAGTACGATTTAGGGACTGGTTGGAGTACGATTGACCGAACTGCAAGATTAGGGTACTAGATATATTCGATATATAATTCAATGGCTTAATGGTTATCAAATCATGTCGACATCATCATTCCGGGTCCGGAAGGGGGCACCATTTTTTTGCGATGCCGCGCGATTTACGCCGCAGCCGGGCAGGCGAACGTCTCAGCTCTGATGAATATAGCGTCCGGGTGCCGGTTCGAGCGGTGGATAGCCTCTCCCCGGCGCACCCACCGATGGCGGATCAGACTTGCCGGAGCTTCTTGCAGACAGCCAATCGATCCATTTCGGCCACCACGATCCTTCCCGCGGTTCGGATTTTGCAAACCAGGTGTTGGGATCGACGTAAAGCGCACCTGACGGCCGATGCCCGATACGGTAGTGACGATGCGGATGTCCCGGTTCTGAAAGAATGCCGCCATTGTGTCCGCCGCTGGTGAGCAGGAAGGTCAGGTCGCCATCCGTGAACAGGCGGGTTTTGTAAACCGATTTCCACGGCGCGATGTGATCGGCTTCGGTTCCGACCACGAAGATCGGGGCAGAGATATCCTTGAGGGCAACCACCCGCCCCTCGACCGCGAAGCGCCCGGCGGAAAGCCGGTTTTCGAGAAACAATCCGCGCAGGTACTCCGAATGCATGCGCGCCGGCATGCGCGTGGTGTCGGTGTTCCAGACGCCGATATCGGTGGGGAGATCCTCCCGGCCGAGATAATAGCGCTGCACGGCGCGGGTGTAGATCAGGTCCTCCGCCCGGATCGAGGCAAAGGCGCGGGCCATCTGCGGACGGTCGAGATAGCCCTGGTCCCACATCATATCCTCCAGAAACGCAACCTGGCTTTCGTCGAGGAACAGCAGCAGCTCGCCAGCTTCGGAGAAATCCACCTGAGCGGCCATCAGGGTGATGCTGGCGAGCCTGTCGTCATGGTCCCGCGCCATCGCCGCCGCCGTGATGGCCAGCATGGTGCCGCCCAGGCAATAGCCGTTGGCGTGAATCTTCCGCCCCGGCACAATCGCACTGATCGCATCCAGGGCAGCCATCACCCCCCGCTTCCGGTAGTCCTCCAAGGACAGGTCGCGTTGATCGGCCGTCGGATTGCACCATGAAATCGCAAAGACGGTGAAGCCCTTCCCGACCAGATAATTCACAAGGGAATTGTGCGGAGACAGATCGAGAATGTAATACTTCATGATCCAGGCAGGCACGATCAACACCGGCTCGGCCTGCACCTTGCCGGTTTGCGGTGTGTATTGCAGCAGTTCGAAAATGTCATTGCGATAGACGACCTGGCCCGGCGTGCAGGCGAGGTCCTTGCCCGGCTGGTAGCCTTCGGGCGGCGGCGTGTGCGCCTGGCTCAGCGTGTGGAGCATGTCCTCAGCGGCGTGGACCGCGCCTTCGACCAGATTGCGGCCGCCGGTTCTGGCAGTCTCGGCCATGATCTCAGGGTTCAACCAGGGGAAATTCGAGGGCGAAACGGTGTCGAGCAACTGGCGGACCAGAAACCGGGTACGATCGGAATCCTGCCGACGCAAGCCGCGCACCTCCTCGGTCGCATGATCCCACCAGTCCTGTGTGGCCAGAAAACCCTGCTGCCACAGGCTGAAAGGCGTGTCTTTCCAGCCGGGATCGGTAAACCGGTGATCGTAGACCTTCGGTGAAAAAGGCTCTGCCGGCGATCCGCCAGCCAAGGATTTCACACTGAAGTCCATCAGTTTCAGAGCGTTGGTCCGGGCGTGCTCGGCAAGTTCCATCTGGCGCCCCGGCGCGCGGGCGAGATGCATTGCCCAATCGGTCCAGGTTTCAATCAGGCCAAACGGCGACACGCCGCCCGTTGCCCGTGCAACAGTGCCGCGCACCAACCGGTCAAATTCTGCGTAAGGGCGTTTCTCAGTCTTCGCCGTGGCTGAGGGCATCCGGAGCTCCACGGGCAAATTTTGCGTTACCTTCAATCTGGTCGCTTTGCTGGGCATTAGATCGTTTCCTCAGAGCTGAAGCCATATGCGCCCCTAACTTCAATGTACCGCGACCGGTTTAAACCGCCTTGACGGATGTCAAACGCGATTGCCGCTACGGGTATCGGATTTTTCCGGTCGCGGCGTGCCTGGAAGCCCGAAGTCCGCGCTCGGTGAGGATGAGGGAGCCCGACTGCTGCAGTAGTGTGACAGCTCTTCATTCCGAGCCTGCCGCCTGATAGGAATTGCTTCCAAGTCTTTTCTTCTTCGCCCCCTGATTGCCGCGGGAGAACCAGGCTGCTTGTGCAAGGATTATCACCCATGATGTTGCCCGCCGGACAGACCCTTGATGACATTGCCGCGCGTTTCGAATGGAATGTTCCGGAGTTCTTCAACATCGGCCATGCCGTGTCCGACGCCTGGGCGGCCAGGGAACCGGACCGGATCTGTCTTGAGCATTTCAACCCTGAGGGCAGTCCGGACCAGCTGTCTTATGGTAGTCTGGCGCGGCGCTCCAATGCGTTTGCCAGGGGGCTCAGGTCTCTCGGAGTGGATCGAGGCGACCGGGTGGCGCTGATGCTGCCGCAGGGGTTTGAAACTGCCATCGCCCATGTCGCGATCTACAAGCTGGGCGCCATCGCCGTTCCACTGGCATTGCTTTTTGGAGTTGAAGCCGTTGAACACAGGCTGACCGCGTCGGGTGCCAAAGCGCTGGTCACGACTGCCAGGGGGTGTGACAAGGTGGGAGAGATCCGGCAACGTCTGACCGAGCTTGAGGCTGTTGTGGTCGCCGGGGACGATGTCAGTGGTGTCGAAGGCTATGCGGTCAGCTTTAGCGGCTTGGAGAACGCTCATACCGATGCGCCGCTGGAGATCGAGACCCGGGCTGAAGACCCCGCAATGATGATCTTCACCTCCGGAACGACCGGTTCGCCCAAGGGAGCACTGCACGCGCATCGTGTCTTGATTGGCCATATTCCAGGGGTGCAGACCCATCATGAATTCATGGCGCAACCCGGTGACAAGCTCTGGACTCCGGCAGACTGGGCCTGGGCAGGCGGCTTGCTGAATGTGCTCTTGCCTGGTTTGCTGCTTGGCGTCCCAGTTGTTTCCTCGCCGGCGCAGAAGTTTGATCCCGAACTCGCCTACAGGATCATGGCGGAGATGGATGTCAGAAATGCTTTCATTCCGCCGACGGCGCTCAGGATCATGCGGACGGTGTCCGATCCCTTGTCGCGCCACCGGCTCGACCTCCGCACCATCGGCTCCGGCGGCGAGGCGTTGGGGCGCGAAACTTATGAATGGGCAAAAAAAGTTCTGGGACTGACCATCAACGAGTTTTACGGCCAGACAGAATGCAATCTGGTGCTGGCATCCTGCGCTCAACTGGGTGTCAGCCGCGGCGGCGCTATCGGCAAGCCGGTTCCCGGGCACGAGGTCGCTGTCATTGATGATCAGGGGCATGTCGTTGCTGATGGAAGGTCGGGCCAGATTGCCGTCAAGCGGCCAGACCCGGTCATGTTCCTGGGCTATTGGCAGAATGATGCAGCGACGGAGGCCAAGTTCATCGGCGACTGGATGTTGACCGGGGATCAGGGGGTTCGGGATGCGGATGGGTATTTTTCGTTCTTCGGTCGCGATGATGATGTGATCACCTCCTCGGGCTACCGGATCGGGCCGGGTGAAATCGAGGATTGCCTGACTGGTCATCCCGCGGTGGCGCTGGCTGCCGTCGTGGGCAAGCCCGATCCGATGCGCACCGAAATCGTCAAGGCCTATATCGTGGCGGCACCCGGGTTCAAGGCGGATGCCGACCTTGCCGCGTCCGTTCGTGACTGGGTCAAGACGCGGTTGTCGGCGCACGAATATCCGCGGGAAGTCGAATTTGTCGACAGCCTGCCTCTGACCACGACCGGCAAGGTCATCAGACGAATATTGAGAGATCGGGCGATAGAAGAAACCCGCGACCGGCCGGAGACATCGGAAGCTTGATCAGCAGCGGGCCATGCCGCGGATTTTTTCCCGCAGGAGTCGCGCGATATTGCGTGTGTTGCGGTAGATATGGAGTTGGGTCGCGACCTGGCGCACATCCCGGTCATGCCTTGGATCAAGGCCGATGACCATCGTGCCTATGGTTTCCCGCTCGGTCCACATGCGGCTCATGACCGGGTGATCCGGTATCGCACAGGAGTCGGTGCGCCGGATATTGAGATCATCAAGATGCCATTCGGTCAGCCGGTCAACCAGCAGCTTGCCGGGCGAATAGCGCGCATAGGTCTCATCATAGGCGGTTTTCCAGGTCCATGCCTCGCCCGATGAGATGAACACGATCATGGAGGCGATCGGCTCGCCGTTGAGCGCCAGGCTGTGAATGCGCACGCTGTCAACTTCTGCGAGACTGTTGATCGCTTCCCGGGCAAAGGCCGCGCGGTAACGGTCGGCAACCATGGCCGACTTGCGGCGACCCTTCCAGCCGGAGTCTTCGAGTGTCAGGAATTCTTCGAGGTGATATCGGATTTCGTCGGGCTGGCGGGCCACCATGTAGGTGAGTTCCCCATGCTCTGACAGCCGCCGCCATTGCCTGCGCATTTCATGACGGTGATGCCGGGAAACCGACCGGGCGAGATACGCCTCGCCGTCCAGCGTGCTTTCCAGAAACGGCCGCTCAAGCTCGTCGGTGACGGCGACTGAAAGGTTGCGGCCCGCGGCGACGGCGCGAATCAGGGCGGCCACAGGACCGTTGAGCCGCATGTCCGGCAGCACGAGGATGCCTGGCAGACCAGATTGAGGCCGGCCAAGCGCTTCGAACATGTTGTCGAGCGTTTCTGCTGCATCCTCACGGTCCAGCAGCGGGGTGCCCAATGGACCGAACGGGTTGGCCCATGCGCGGATAATGGGTGCGCCGACTGAAAAACCAGGTCTTTCGACCGAAAAAGGCAGCATCAGCCGCATGCGGGAATGAGTGTCGGTCTCATCGCGCATCAGCATGAGGCGGATGACCCTGTCTTCAAGCCGCGGCATGGCTGGCGCCAGGAAGCGGCCCGAAAAGAAGATGTTGGGCTCCATGGCCCGGTTTGTCAGGAAATCGAGTTCTTCCTGAAGCTCATAGCCAGCGCGTGCCGGATAGATCGCCAGCCGCCTTCCGGGACGGCCGACGGCAATATCGTGGTCGGCCAGCGGGCGGGCGGTCTCGACCTGGGCAAACTCGCCAATCAGCGTATTGGCCTGGCTCGCAACTTCTTCGTGAACAATCGGGCTGGAAGCCATGTCTAGCTGGCCTCTGATGCTGAATGCCTGGCGCCTGCGGGCGGCCGGGAGGCAATGAACATGACGATGCCAAGCCTTTGCCGCACGATGACGTGCAGCAGGCAGGCCTCGATCACCATGGCGGCGGCGGTGGCGGTGGCCGCGCCGATCAGTCCCCAGGCCGGGATCAAGATGACATTGAGGGCAAGATTGGCTGCCAGCGCGGTTGCATAAATCGCGGCACAGATCTTGTGTTCGCCTGCCATGGTCAGGAGCACTTCGCCAGGGCCGATCATGGCCTTGGCGATAATGCCAGCAAACAGCACGACCATGATCATGTGCCCATCCTGAAACGCCGGCCCGAACAGCGATAGCAGAAACGGTCCTGCCATGATCACCAGACCACCAACCAGCAATGAGGGCCAGAAGGTCCATTGCACTGTCTGCCGGGCAAATGCCGCGAGGGCGATGGGGTCGTCGCCCGATACCAGGCCTGAAAACCTCTGCGCGGCGGCTGCCTTGACCGCGAAATAGACAAAATGAACCAGCGCCATGGTCTTGGCGGCGGCGAAATACACGGCCACCTTTTCCGGCGGCAAATACAGCCCGACAATGATCACATCGGCATTGGTGAGCATGAAGTAGAAGCCTTCGATCAGGAAGATCGGAAAGGCGACCAGCAGCCAGGTTCTGAAATGGATCTCCACCCGGCGCGCGGGAAAGCGGTTTCGCAGCTTGCCGGTGACGACGACAAATTGAATGACGGTGGTCAGATAGGCCGCTGCAAGGGCTGCGAGAATTGCGGTGTTGGCGTCAGCCATTCGCCCGAGGCCAATAGCGCCAGCGACAAAGGCAAGAATGAGAAGCGGACGCACGATGTAGGTGGGGCTGAGCGCATAAACCGGCCAGCCATTGGCGCGCGCGGTGCCATCGAGCACGTCCCCCAAGGCAATCATCGGCAGCACAAAGGCGCCAACGAACAACGGCTGGACGTAGTGCGACTCGATCCTGTCGCCCAGGAAATAGAGCGCGGCGATGCCGGTGGCGGCGATCAGCGTCGCCGACAGCATGGAGAATATCCGGGCCGTCGCGGCCAGCCCCATGATGGCTTCGTCAGCACCGGCGGTGCGGTATTGCGGCAGAAACCGGATCACCGCGGTGTGAAACCCGAGACAGGAAAGATTGCCCAGGATGATGGCGATGACCCAGACAAAAACGAAAACGCCATATTCGAATTCGCCCATCAGGCGTGCAAGGATGATCTGGGATACAAAGGCGATAGCCGCGCTGACCACACGGATGGCAAAAGCAATCATCGCCATGCGGCTTGCGGCGCCGGTTTCATCAGTCGCGGTCAACACTTCGAACACAGGCGTCAGCCGCGCGGCATAGCGCGGCGGCAGCATCTTGCCTGCGGTGTCGATCAACGTCATGGTCAGGTTTCTATCCTGTTGCTGTCCACGCACATTGTCACGGCGACGTTAAGAAACGGTTGGGGCGGTGACGGCTTTTGCACGCGGAAAGCAGCAGGCGGCGGGCCCGGCACGGGCAGGATCGGTTTTTCGGTCAGGAATAGGCTCACGAGCGCTCAAATGAACGGTGCTGTATCTGGCTGACGTGGCTGAGCGGCCGACCCGCAAAAGCGGCGCCGATCCTTCTCAGTCAGGTCGCGCTCGGCGGGTTCGCACTTGGCCGGTGACCGCTTAGTAAGCGCCGTGGCAATGCTTGTATTTCTTGCCTGAACCGCAAGGGCAGGCCTCATTGCGGCCGACCTTGCCCCATGTCGATTCGTCGTCCGGATCGCGGTTTTCCGGCGCCACGACCCCGGCGGATATTTGGGCTCCTGAGGAATCGAACTCATCCTCCCCGGTGGTGGCGTCGATGTGGTGGCCTTCCATGCCTTCAGGCAATTGAGGTTCCGGAGTGGCCGCGGCCTCGCGAACGATCTCGACGCGCATCAATTGCGCCATCACAGCCTGGCGCAGGTTGGCCAGCAGGGCCTGAAACAGTTCAAATGCTTCGGACTTGTATTCCTGAAGCGGATCACGTTGCGCATAACCGCGGAAGCCGACCACCGAGCGAAGGTGGTCGAGATTGACCAGATGTTCGCGCCAGAGGTGATCCAGTGTCTGGAGAACAACCGATTTCTCCACATAGGTCATGATCTCGGGACCGAACCGCTCGGCTCGCTCCTTGGCGAGCTTGTCGCTGGCTTCGATGATACGGGTGCGGATGTCGTCTTCGGCAATGCCTTCTTCCGCAGCCCATTCCTCGATCGGCAGATCGAGGTTGAGATAGGCCTGGACGCCCTTCTTGAGCTCGGCGACATTCCATTGTTCGGCGTAGGCCTTTTCCGGAATGTGCAGATTGACCAGGCCGTCGATGACTTCGCGCCGCATGTCCTCGATGGTTTCGGAAATCGATTCCGAATCCATCAATTCCTTGCGCTGCTCGAACACCACCTTGCGCTGGTCATTCATCACATCGTCGAATTTGAGCAGGTTCTTGCGGATGTCGAAGTTGCGCGCCTCGACCTTTTTCTGTGCCCGCTCCAGCGCCTTGTTGATCCATGGATGGATGATCGGCTCGCCGTCCTTCAGACCGAGCGTCTTGAGCATGCTGTCCATGCGCTCGGAGCCGAAAATACGCATCAGGTCATCCTGCAGGGACAGGAAGAACTTGGATCGGCCGGGATCGCCCTGACGACCGGAGCGGCCGCGCAGCTGGTTGTCGATGCGGCGGCTCTCGTGGCGCTCGGTGGCGAGCACGTAAAGGCCGCCTGCGGCGAGCGCCTGATCCTTGAGCGCCTGGATCTCGGCGCGGATTGTCTTTTCCTTTTCATCGCGCTCGGGACCTTCAGGCATTTCGCCGAGTTCCTGAGCGACGCGCATGTCGGCATTGCCGCCCAGCTGAATGTCGGTGCCGCGGCCGGCCATGTTGGTGGCAATCGTGATCGCACCGGGGACGCCGGCTTGCGAGACGATATAGGCTTCCTGCTCGTGATAACGGGCGTTGAGCACTTTGAATTCCGTCACGCCTTCCTTGCGGAGCAATTCCGCAAGAATTTCCGACTTCTCGATGGATGTCGTGCCCACGAGAACGGGCTGCATCTTTTCGCGCGACAGCTTGATGTCGCTGATGATCGCCTGATATTTTTCCTCGACGGTGCGGTAGACCTCGTCATCTTCATCGAGACGGGCAATCGGCACGTTTGTGGGCACTTCCACCACTTCGAGGCCATAGATATCGCCAAACTCCTCGGCCTCTGTCGAGGCCGTGCCGGTCATGCCGGCAAGCTTGGAATACATGCGGAAATAGTTCTGGAACGTGATCGACGCCAGGGTCTGGTTTTCCGGCTGGATCTTGACGCCTTCCTTGGCCTCAAGTGCCTGATGCTGACCTTCCGAATAGCGCCGGCCCGGCATCATCCGCCCGGTAAACTCGTCAATGATGACGATCTCGTCATTGCGGACGATGTAGTCCTTGTCACGGGCGAAGAGCCGGTGCGCCTTGAGCGCGTTGTTGATGTGGTGAACCACGGCGACGTTTTCGACATCGTAGAGGGATTCACCCTTGAGCATGCCGGCTTCCGCCAGCATGGCTTCGAGCTTCTCGGTGCCGCTTTCCGTGAACGTGGCGGACCGTTGCTTTTCGTCGATGTCGTAATCGTCGGGTTCGAGCTTCTGGATCAGCGCGTCGATGCTGGTGTAGAGATCGGAGCGATCGTCCAGCGGGCCGGAGATGATCAGCGGCGTGCGGGCCTCGTCGACAAGGATCGAGTCCACCTCGTCGACGATGGCGTAATTGTGGCCGCGCTGGACCATCTGGGCGCGATCATATTTCATGTTGTCGCGGAGATAATCGAAGCCGAGTTCGTTGTTGGTGGCATAGGTGATGTCGCAGGCGTAAGCCTCGCGGCGCTCATCATCGTCCATGCCATGCACGACAATGCCGGTGGTCAGGCCCAGGAAGCCATAGATCCGGGCCATCCATTCAGCGTCGCGCCGCGCCAGGTAATCATTGACGGTAACGACGTGGACGCCTTTGCCGGCAAGCGCGTTGAGATAGACAGCCAGTGTGGCGACCAGCGTCTTGCCTTCACCCGTCTTCATTTCGGCGATGGCGTTTTCATTGAGGATCATGCCGCCGATCAGCTGGACGTCGAAGGGCCGCAGCCCGATGGCGCGGCGAGCCGCTTCACGCACCGTTGCAAACGCCGGAACCAGAAGATCGTCAAGTTTTGCGCCACCGGCAATCTGTTCGCGGAACTGACGTGTGCGATCCGCCAGTTCAGCATCGCTGAGTGCGGCGAGTTGCGGTTCCAGAGCATTGATTGCGTCGACTTTTGGCTGATAGGCCCGAATCCGGCGGTCATTTGATGAACCAAACAATTTACGGGCGATTGCGCCAAACTTGACCATTATAATGGTCCTTTCCTGGGGCTGCACTTGAGGCAGAGCTAAAAAACCGGCGCTGGCCTGCGACCGGAAAATCGATTGAAAAGCGCCGCCCCGATAGCCTTCTTCCAGTGAAAGCCGTCTGGACGGACGGTTGGCTGACAGATAAGAGGGGGCTTGAACGATGTCAACGGCGGCGAAACTCCGTCTTATGGCGGCCCAAATTGACGTGCACGTGGTTTGCCGCCCGCACTAAGCTTAAAATGAAAGGTCTACCCATGCGCCTATCGCAGTTTGCAGCCACGCTCCTCTTCAGTTCCATCGCTTTTCTGCCGATTCAAGCCCATGCAGCGGACGAAGCCGATCCGGTGGTGGCCACGGTCGCAGGCGTTGAGATCCTCGCGTCGGAACTTGCGATGGCGGAGGGTGATCTTGACCCACAGTTTGCTCGCCTGCCAGACGAGCAACGCCGTGTCGCGGCTCTCGCCGCTGTCATCGATATCAAGACCCTGGCCCGCAAGGCAGAAGCTGAAAAGCTCGACCAGACCGACGAGTTCAAAAAGCTGATGGCCTTTCAGCGCGACAGGGCCCTGCACAACGCCATTTTCAAAACGAGCGTTGTCGATCCCGTGTCGGATGCCGATATCAAGGCGCGGTATGACAGGGAAGTCGCCGCCACACCGCCGGAAGAAGAGGTCAGCGCCCGTCATATCCTTCTCAAGACTGAAGATGAAGCCAAGGCGGTTATCGCCGAGCTCGATGGAGGCAAGGATTTTGCCGAGTTGGCCAAGGAGAAGTCAACCGGCCCAAGCGCCGGGCAAGGTGGAGACCTTGGTTATTTCACAAAGGGTCGGATGGTGCCCGAGTTTGAAGCCGTGGCGTTCGAGCTCAAAGCGGGTGAATATGCCAAGGCGCCGGTCGAGACCCAGTTTGGATGGCATGTCATCAAGGTGGAAGACCGGCGCGCAACCGCGGCTCCGGCCTTTGAGGACGTTGCCGATCAGGTCCGCCAGGTGGTCATGCGCGAGCGCTATGGCGACTTGATCAAGTCAGCCCGCGAGGAGATCGAGATCGAAGTTCTCGATCCGGAGCTGAAGACGGCCTATGAGGCGATGAACCCGCAACAGTAACGCCTGGTCCAATTGGACCATTCCGGCAAGAGGACCCCTCCGATGTCCACCGATGTCTCTCCCCTGGCTCCCAAGTCCCTTGCCGAGCTGCCGCCGATTGCGGGTGTCCGCATCGAAACAGCGGCTGCCGGGATCAAGTACAAGGACCGGACGGATGTCATGCTGATGGTGTTCGACAAGCCGGCGGCGGTGGCGGGCGTCTTCACGACCTCGAAGTGCCCGTCCGCCCCGGTCGATTTCTGCCGCGCAAATCTCGGTGGGGGGCGTGCACGGGCGCTTGTCGTCAATTCCGGCAACGCCAATGCCTTTACCGGGCAAAAGGGCCGTGCTTCGACGGCGCTGACGGCGAAATCGGCGGCGGCGGCGGTTGGGTGCTCTGAAAGCGAGGTCTTCCTGGCCTCGACCGGCGTCATCGGCGAGCCGCTTGATGCAAGCAAATTTGCGGGTGTCCTGGACCGGATGGCGACGACTGCGAGCGGCGACCGCTGGATCGATGCGGCCCGCGCCATCATGACCACCGACACCTATCCTAAGGTTGCCACCAGGACAGCGCAAATCGATGGCGTGACGATTACGCTCAACGGAATGGCCAAGGGCGCCGGCATGATCGCGCCTGACATGGCGACCATGCTGTCGTTCATCGTCACCGACGCCGACATCGAGACATCCGCCCTGCAGGCGATGCTCAGCCGCCATGTCGGTGCGACATTCAATGCAGTCACGGTCGACAGCGACACCTCGACCTCCGATACGCTGATGGTGTTTGCGACTGGCGCTGCGGCTGATCGCGGCGCCGGCGTGATTTCGCAGGCTTCAGATCCACGCGGCCGTGCCTTCTCCAAAGCCTTGTCCAGCCTGATGGAGGATCTGGCGATCCAGATCGTCCGTGACGGCGAGGGCGCACGCAAGCAGGTCGAGATCACCGTTACCGGCGCGGCGTCGGCCAGGGCTGCGGGACGCATCGCCCGGTCGATCGCCAATTCGCCGCTGGTCAAGACGGCGATTGCCGGCGAGGACGCCAATTGGGGCCGCATCGTCATGGCGGTCGGCAAGGCCGGTGAGAAGGCGGAGCGGGACAAGCTGGCGATCTGGTTCGGCGATGTTCGGGTGGCCGTCGATGGCGAACGCGATCCCGCCTACAGCGAAGCGGCTGCGTCGGAAGTGATGAAACAGGACGAAATAGCCATCAGGGTGGATCTCGGGATTGGTCGCGGCAAGGCCCGGGTCTTCACGTGCGATCTGACCAAGGCCTATGTCGAGATCAATGGTGATTACCGCAGTTGAGCGGTTGAGCTTATCTTCGAAAAACGGGGCGTGCCTTGCCAAACCTTGCCATAGTCAGAAGACTTGAAGCCGTTGGATTTCGGGCATGGCCTGCCGCGTCTATTCAGTATGACGGCAGTTGGCAGATCCGGCTGACCGCGGGACATCCCTCCAAGCGTCTCAATTCCGTCAATCCGCTTGACCCCTCGGATCATGACGATATCGAAATCCGTGTCGAACGCGCTGCCCGCCGGTTTGATTCCTATGACCGGCCGCTGGTGTTCCGGCAGACGCCGCTTGCTCCGCCGCCGCTGGAATCCCACCTCGATGCGCTGGGCTGGCGTCGCTTTGAAGAGACGATCGTGATGACCGGCAAGATCGATAGTCTCGATATCGACGGCGGGATGGATCATCTGCCGCTCAAGGATGTCGGCCGCTACGTCGATGCGTCCATTGCGGTGCATGACCGTGATCAGTCGCTCAAGCCCGGCCTGACGGAGGTCCTGAGTGCAATCAGGCCACCCAGCGGCTTGTTTGTGCTTGAGGAAGAAAAGACGGGGCCGCTGTCGACGGCGCTCTGCGTTCATGACAACGACCTGGCCGGTCTGTTCGAACTTGCCACACGGCCTGACATGCGCCGTGCAGGACACGGTCGTGATGTCGTAAGAGCTGCGCTTCGCTGGGCGCGGCACCGCGGTGCGGACACCGCCTGGCTGCAAGTCGAGAGCGCAAATATCGCAGCCGTCGCGCTCTACCAGGGGCTCGGCTTTAGTGAAGTCTACCGTTACGCCTATCGCCAGAAGCCGGGCTACTGATCCAATGGGCGCAAAGAAAATCCTGCTGGTTGCCGCCTGCGCCCTGGTCGACGCCGATGGGCGGGTGCTTCTGACGCAGAGACCGGAGGGCAAGAAACTTGCCGGGCTGTGGGAGTTTCCAGGTGGCAAGGTTGAGCCGGGAGAAACGCCTGAAGCTGCCCTGATTCGCGAGCTCATCGAGGAAATCGGCGTCACCACCCAGGAAGCCTGCCTCGCACCGTTGACCTTTGCCAGTCACAGCTATGATGATTTTCATCTGCTCATGCCGCTATTCGTCTGCCGCCGGTTCGAAGGCGCTGCGCGGGGGCTTGAGGGACAGGCGCTGAAATGGGTCCGGCCCCGGGATATGCGACACTATCCGATGCCGCCCGCCGACGAACCGCTCATCCCCTATCTCATCGATCTTTTGTAAGTTCTCGGTGAGAGCTCATGCCTAACGTCAATCTTTGGCATTAGCGTTAATGAAACTTCAATTCCCTTCACGCAAGATCCATGCGAGCGACTGATCCGCATGGATTGTAAGTGGAGGCGGCATGAGCGACGGCGATTTCTGGATGGCGGTGAAGGACAGGGATGGCGTGGAAAACCAGCCCAGAAAATTTGGCGCCGTTCGCGTCGCGCTGCTTTTTGGCACCGCCGCAATTGCGGTTGCGACCATTCTGACGCCGATGCTGGCTGATCGCTCAACGTCCTCCCGCGTGGCCTGGGCGCCAGATCAATATGACAACATCATCACTGGATCGATCCCGCAACGATCCAGAAACACGGTCTACACTGTCCGCAAATCGATCCTGCAGGACAGCCCCGGTTCACTCTGCATCATTGGAAGCGATGGCAGCAAGACCGGCGATTGCTGATCGGTACCTACAAAAGACACACAGCCAGAATCGGAACTGAAGAATGAAATCGATGATTTGCCGGTTCCTGGATGACAGGCGTGGCGCCACCGCAATCGAGTATGCCCTTATTGCCGTGCTGCTGGCCGTCTCCCTAATTGGCGGGGCGACGACTGTCGGCAACACCATTGGCAGGACAATGGGTGATGTGGCGGTGCAGCTCAAGAATTCCCAATAGGGCCGCAGCAGAACATAGAAGGATGGCTGTTGGCCTTCGCTGACCTGAACCCGTAGCGTTTCAGCGCGGCAGTTTTTGTTCCGGGGTCCGCAGGGCATCTGCAAGGCGTGTCTTGGCAGACCCCGGCTTGAGCGGTTTTTGCTGGCTTTCGTGCGGCGCCCATCCGGACAGGTGAATCACCGGGAAACTGGCGCGGATACGTCCGTCCGGGTCTGAAAACCGTTCGGCGTAGATTTGTGCGGCCCGCAGGAAAAGAGACCGGCCTACCGGCCTTCGGCTTCGCTCCATCAGCATGGAAGTCATACCCATCGCGCGCAGATCCCTGAGAAGGCCGAACATATCGGCATATCTGACCACTATGTCATCGATATCCGTTACCGGTAGCGCGAAGCCAGCGCGCTGGAGCAGGGCGCCATAATCGCGAATATCGGCGTAGGGGTGGATCCTGGCATTGGCGCCGCCGGTCAGTTCGCTTTCCGCTGCGAGCAAGCTTTCGCGAAGTTCGCCCAAAGTGCCTGCGCCAGGCGTGGCTGCCAGCAACAATCCGTCAGGCTTGAGCGCGCGGCGCATTTGGACCAGGACGCCAGGCGTGTCGTTGGTGAGATGCAGCGCCAGCGGGGAGACGATCAGATCAGCGCTGCCCGGGGCGATCGGAACTTGATCCGGGCCGGCAAGAGTGACCGCGCTCGTGTCGAGGCCCGGCAGGGCGTACTGGTCGACAAATCTGAATGCCGCCGTCTTTCCCGTTGCCGACATCGTCTCTGCAGCCAGGGTCAGGCCGCCATGCACCTGGAAAGGGTTCTCGAACCGGCGTTCAACGACCGAAAGACGATCGGCCATATCCTCGGCAACCCTGCGGATGAGAAAGTCTGCACCGGGTGTGAAACCGGCAAGCGCGCGCACCCTGCGTTGCCGCATGAGAGTGTGGTCAAAGAGAGGGTCCATGATCCGTTCCGCCGGTTTAAGTGCGGCTCGCTTGTTGGATGGAATGGCGGTAATGTCAACCAATGGAGCCACCGGAAGCAAGTCACGCAGGCAGCGCGAGGCAGGTTGCCAAACATGGACCGAACAGGCCCGCGCTGACCGGGTTGCTTCGGCGAGGCGTGACGCTTTTGATGCAGCTGGTCTACCCGCCGGTTTGCGCCGGATGTGGAAAAATGACCGGACGACATGCCGCGCTGTGTCCGGACTGCTGGGGCACTGTGCGCTTTATCGAGCGGCCTTATTGCGAAATTACCGGCCTTCCCTTCGTTCATGACCGGGGCGAAGGGTTTTTGTCCCCTGATGCTATCGCCAATCCGCCCCCATATCAAAAGGCCCGCGCCGCAGTGTTCCATGATGGCGTTGCGCGCAAGGTTGTCCATGGGCTGAAATACTCCGATCGCGCGGATCTCGCGGCAATGATGGCGGCATGGATGGTCCGGGCAGGAAGGGATGTTCTCGATGACAGCGATGTGCTCGTTGCCGTGCCGTTGCATCGTGGCAGGTTGTTCGCGCGACGCTACAACCAGTCAGCAGAGCTTGCGCGACAACTTGCGCGAATCACAGGCAAGCCGTTTCTGGCCGGCGCGATGCGCCGTGTTCGTGCCACCAGGCAGCAGGTGGGTCTGGGTTTGAGAGCCAGGCAGGACAATGTCCGCGGGGCGTTTTCGATACAGCCCGGGCAGGCGCACAGGTTGCTCGGGCTCAAAGTCCTGCTGGTCGATGACGTGTTCACGACGGGCTCGACCGTGGAGGCTGCAACACGTGCGCTGTTGCGCGGTGGCGCACGGCAGGTCAATGTGCTGACCTTTGCCAGGGTTGCAACCCCGGGCGAGGAAACCCTATATGCCTGAAGAACCGCAGTGGCGGCACAGGAACTGGAGACTCGCATGGCAGACGTAATCCTCTACACCCGACAGTTTTGCGGATTTTGCACGGCGGCCAAGCGTTTGCTGGACGGAAAGGGTGTAAGCTACACTGAGCAGGACGCGACCTTTTCGCCGGATTTGAGACAGGAAATGATCGCGAAGGCGAATGGCCGGACGACATTTCCGCAGATCTTCATCGATGGCGTCCATGTCGGAGGGTGCGACGAGTTGCACGCGCTTGAGCGCGCCGGCAAGCTCGACACAATGCTGGCAGGAGCCTGATCGATGAACGAACTTGTAGTCGCCGCCGTCCAGATGCGCTCGGGTGTTTCGCCTGAGGCCAATATTGCTGTGATGAAGGATCTGGTTCGCGACGCCGCGTCGCGTGGCGCGCGCTATGTCCAGACGCCGGAGATGACGGGCGCCGTCCAGAGGGACCGCGCAGGCCTGCAGCGGATCCTCAGACCTGAAGGCGATGATCCGGTCTTGAACGCTGCGTCAACGCTGGCAGGTGAACTCGGCATTTATCTGCATATCGGATCTACGGCGATTGATGCGGGCGGTGGAATGGCCGCGAACCGGGCGGTTGTTTTCGGCCCCGATGGCAGCGCCATGGTCCGCTATGACAAGATCCACATGTTCGATGTCGATCTCGACAATGGCGAGAGCTGGCGTGAAAGCGCGGTGTACCGGCCGGGCGAGAATGCCCGGACTGTCGATCTTGGTGGTGCACGGCTGGGACTGGGCATTTGTTACGATGTCCGGTTCCCGCATTTGTTTCGCGACCTGGCGCTCGCCGGGGCAGATATTCTCACCGCGCCGGCGGCGTTCACCCGGCAGACCGGTGAGGCGCATTGGCATGTGCTGCAGCGCGCCCGCGCCATCGAGAACGGCGCCTTCATGATTTCCGCCGCGCAAGGCGGGGTGCACGAGGATGGGCGGGAGACCTACGGCCATTCCCTGATCGTCAACCCGTGGGGCCGCGTGATCGCCGAAGCCGAGGGTGACGAGCCCGGCGTCATTGTCGCCAGTCTGGCGCTTGACGAGGTCAAGGCAGCGCGGGCCAAGATTCCCAATCTCAAGAATGCCCGGAGCTTCCGGATCGACAATGACACAGAGACAGCCAGGGGAGCGCAGGTGGCGTGATCCGGTTTTCTTTGCATTGCGACAAGGATCATGAGTTTGAGGGATGGTTTGGCTCAAGCCGGGATTTTGACGGGCAGAGCGCGCGGGGCATGATCGATTGCCCGGTATGCGGGTCGCGCCAGGTCAGCAAGGCGCTGATGGCGCCGGCGGTGACGGTTTCGCGGGAAGCGCCGGTGCGGCCTCTGGCGATGGATCCGGAAAAGCGCGAGATGATGCGCAAGCTCCGGGAGATGGTGCAGGCGGTCAAGCAGAATTCCGAGGATGTCGGCGACCGCTTCGCCGACGAGGCGCGCAAGATTCACCATGGCGAAGCCGAAGTCCGCGGCATCATCGGGCAGGCTTCGAGCGACGACGCCAGGTCGTTGATCGAGGAAGGCATAGAGATCGCGCCGTTGCCGGAATTCCCCGAGGATCTGAGTTGAAATGACCGCGCCGGGATTTCATCTGGCGATGTACAATTTCGGACTGCATGTGGCGAGCTACGATGCGCCCGAAGTGCAGGGGTTCCTGCGCCGCGAACCCTTGAACTTTGCAGCAGCGGAGAAAGCCGCCGGCTTTATCGGGCGCTCCGGCTATTTGGGCGAACCGGGACCAGATAGCTGGGGCGTTCAGGTCTTTCCGCGGTTCATCCTGGGCAGCGGCCATGACTCCGGGCCGTCGTCCTTGTCGATTTGGCAGGATATCGAAAGCCTGATGGCATTTTCCTATGCGGGAGTTCATGCGGAGGCTTTGAAAAATGCCCGCGCCTGGAACACAAAGAACCATTGGCCGCCGCTTGTTCTGTGGTGGCTTGAAGCCGGCCGCCTGCCAGATTGGGAAAAGGGCGCAAAGAAGCTCGAATGGCTTTACGACAATGGCCCGGGTCCGGAGGCCTTCACATTCAAGCAGCCCTATGGTCCTGACGGCGACCCGACGCCGATTGACCGCTCACGCGTGAAAACGCTGGTTGAGGCCAATGCTGCCGGCCAAAGGGACCTGCTGGCGCAACTCGCTTCAATCCCTGTGTGACCGCAAGCTGATCTAAAAGCTTTAAGCGGACGCAACCGGTTGCGCGGCTTAGGAGGGCTGTATCCTACCCCGCCTTCGGACGCTCGGCGAGCATCATGTAGTTGACATCCATATCGCGAGACAGGTTCCACTGGTCCTGGAGAGGATTGTAGAACACGCCGGTGCGGTCGACGATGGTCATACCGGATGCCGCCAGCGGGCGTTCGATCTCTTCCGGCCGCACCAGCTTTTCATATTGATGGGTGCCGCGCGGCAGCCAGCGCAGCACATATTCAGCGCCGATGATGGCCAGCGCCCTCGCCTTCAGGGTCCTGTTGATGGTGGCGATAAACATCAGGCCGCCTGGCTTGACCATCTCGGCGCAGGAGGAGAGGAACAGATCGACATCGGACACATGCTCGACCACCTCCATGTTCAGGATCACGTCGAACTTCTCGCCGCGCGCGGCCAGTTCCTCCGAGGTTATGGCCTCGTAGCTGACATCGACGCCGCTTTGCCTGGCGTGAATCGAGGCCACTTCTATATTGGTCCGCGACGCATCTGCGCCCAGCACATCAGCGCCCATGCGCACCATGGGTTCGCAAAGAAGTCCGCCGCCACAGCCGATATCGAGAAAGCGAAGGCCGGCCAGCGGCTTGTCGCCTTTCGGGTCGCGTCCGAAATGGCTCGCGACATGATCGCGAATGTAGGTCAGCCGCACCGGGTTGAACTTGTGCAGGGGGCGGAACTTGCCTTGCGGATCCCACCATTCTGCAGCCATCGCCGAGAAACGCTCGACTTCGCCCTGGTCAATCGTTGTGCGTTCGGTCTGGCTCATCGGGTTCTCCGGCGTTTCATAGTGTGCTTTCAACTCGGGCGCCGGGTCGGCCTTGTCAAGGGTTCCCAACGTCGCATGATCCATCCTGTTGCAGGCTGCGGGAAATTTGTCTATGAGACCGCCACCATCCGCTCCGCGTCCCGGGGCGGTTTTTCTTGCCCGGAAGCGGGTTAGCCAGCGGATAATTCAACATGGCCCGCATCGTGATGAAGTTTGGCGGCACATCGGTTGCCGACCTTGACCGGATCCATAATGTCGCCCGGCATGTCAAACGTGAAGTTGACGCCGGGCACCAGGTGGCTGTGGTGGTCTCGGCCATGGCCGGAAAGACCAATGAGCTTGTGGGCTGGGTGCAGGCAATGCCTAAGGTCGCCGGCGCCAATGCGTCCTTCTATGATGCTCGCGAATATGACGCGATTGTCGCGTCCGGCGAACAGGTGACCAGCGGCTTGCTTGCCATTGCGCTGCAATCCATGGGCATTGATGCCCGCTCATGGCAGGGCTGGCAGATTCCGGTGAAGACCGACAACGCCCATGGCGCGGCGCGCATTCTGGATATCGACGGGACCGAACTGATCCGGCGCTTCGAGATGGGTCAGGTCGCGGTCGTAGCCGGCTTCCAGGGGATCGGACCGGATAACCGGCTCGCGACGCTGGGCCGTGGCGGCTCGGACACCAGCGCTGTGGCCATCGCGGCAGCCGTCAAGGCAGACCGCTGTGATATCTATACCGATGTTGACGGTGTCTATACGACAGATCCGCGGGTTGTGCCGAAGGCGCGGCGGATGAAGAAGATCGCGTTTGAGGAAATGCTGGAAATGGCCTCCCTCGGCGCCAAGGTGCTGCAGGTCCGCTCGGTCGAGCTGGCTATGGTGCACAAGGTAAGAACCTTTGTGCGATCAAGTTTTGATGATCCGGATGCGCCCGAGATGAGCGATCTGATCAACCCGCCCGGAACTCTTATTTGTGACGAGGAAGAAATCGTGGAACAGGAAGTCGTGACCGGCATTGCCTATGCCAAGGACGAAGCGCAGATTTCGCTCCGGCGGCTTGCCGACCGGCCAGGCGTGTCGGCGGCGATTTTCGGGCCGCTTGCGGACTCCCATATCAATGTCGACATGATCGTCCAGAACATCTCCGAGGATGGATCGCGCACCGATATGACGTTTACGGTGCCATCGAGCGATGCGGAGAAGGCGCTCGCGGTCCTGGAAGGCGAGAAGCACACGATCGGCTACGACGTGGTCCAGAGCGAATCAGGTCTCGCCAAAGTCTCCGTCATCGGCATCGGCATGCGCAGTCACGCCGGCGTCGCCGCGACCGCTTTCAAGGCACTTGCTGAAAAATCAATCAACATCAAGGCGATAACAACGTCAGAGATCAAGATCTCGATCCTGATCGATGGCGCCTATGCCGAACTTGCGGTTCGCACTTTGCATTCCGTCTACGGTCTCGATAAGACTTAGTCCGACGGGATACAATCAAGTCGGCCTGCGCCGCATATTGAACCTTCCGGGAGTTGTTCCGGGTAACCGGCCGGGAGCTATCCCGGACCGGCCACACGAATTGGGAGAATGAAGCGCGATGAGAGACCTTTCAGCAGGTCCGCGCGTCCTTCTCAGGCGGTTGCGCGAATTGATGGCGGAGCCCCTTGAGCCGCAGGAGCGCCTTGACCGCATTGTCCGCCAGATCGCGGCCAATATGGTCGCCGAAGTGTGCTCATTTTATGTGCTTCGTGCGGATGGTGCATTGGAACTGTTCGCCACCGAGGGACTGAACAAGGACGCGGTCCACCTGGCTCAGCTGAAGATGGGCCAGGGCCTGGTCGGGACCATCGCGGCCAGCGCTCGCTCGCTCAATCTGTCGGAAGCGCAATCACATCCGGCCTTCACCTATCTCCCGGAAACCGGCGAAGAGATCTACAGCTCGTTCCTTGGGGTTCCAATCCTCAGGGCCGGCCGGTCTCTCGGGGTTCTGGTGGTTCAGAACAAGGCGCACCGGAAATATCGCGAGGATGAAGTCGAGGCGCTCGAAACCACCTCGATGGTTCTCGCGGAGATGATTGCCACGGGTGAACTCAAGCAGATCACCCGGCCTGGACTGGAACTCGATCTGAGCCGCCCGGTGACGATCGAGGGTGACGCCTATGGTGACGGCATCGGTCTGGGTCATGTCATCTTGCATGAGCCGCGGATTGTGGTGACCGAGCTTCTCAATGAGGACAGCGAGTCCGAACTCAAGCGGCTGGAGGAGTCGCTGGGATCGCTCAGGGTCTCGATCGACGACATGCTGTCGCGCCGGGACGTTTCGATGGAGGGCGAACACAGGGCGGTGCTCGAGGCCTACAGAATGTTCGCCCATGACCGGGGCTGGGTGCGGAAGCTTGAGGAAGCCATCCGCAACGGGCTGACCTGCGAGGCCGCTGTGGAGAAGGTCCAGAGCGACACCCGCGCCCGCATGATCCATATGACGGATCCCTATCTGCGCGAGCGGCTGCATGATTTTGACGATCTCGCCAACCGGTTGCTCCGGCAGCTGACCGGGTTTGTGCCCGGCGGCGCCGGAGTGCCGCAGGACGCCATCATCGTGGCGCGCGCCATGGGTGCCGCGGAATTGCTCGACTATCCGCGGGAGGCCATCCGCGGCCTAGTGCTTGAAGATGGAGCCGTTACCAGCCATGTCGTTATCGTCGCACGGGCCATGGGCATTCCCGTTGTCGGCCAGGTGATCGGCATTGCATCGCTTGCTGAGAATCGTGATCCGATCATCGTTGATGGCGAGGACGGCTTCGTCCATCTCCGCCCGATAACGGAAATTCAAAGTGCCTATGCTGACAAGGTGCGGTTCCGCGCCAAGCGGCAGGAGCAGTTTCGCGCGTTGCGCAAGGTCAAGCCGCGGACCCGCGATGGTCAGGACATCACGCTTCAAATGAATGCGGGATTGCTGGTGGATTTGCCTCAACTCAAGGAATCCGGCGCCAGCGGCATCGGTCTGTTCCGGACCGAACTGCAATTCATGATTGCCTCGACCATGCCAAAGGTCGGTGAGCAGGAAAGCCTTTACCGCAACGTGCTCAGGCAGGCCGCCGGCCGGCCGGTGACGTTCAGAACACTGGATATCGGCGGCGACAAGGTCGTGCCGTATTTCCGTGCGGCGGAGGAGGAAAATCCGGCTCTTGGTTGGCGCGCCATCAGGCTTTCGCTGGATCGTCCCGGTCTGTTGCGGACCCAGTTGAGGGCTTTGCTGAAGGCCGCCGCGGGTACGGAGCTCAAGCTGATGCTGCCGATGATCACCGAGGTCAATGAAATCCGACTGGCGCGCGAACTGCTCGACAAGGAAGTACGGCATCTGTCCCGCTTCGGGCACCAGTTGCCGCGAAGCCTGAAGTTTGGCGCGATGCTGGAGGTGCCAAGCCTTTTGTGGCAGCTCGATGAATTGATGGAGGAAGTGGATTTCCTCTCCGTCGGCTCCAATGATCTCTTCCAGTTTGTCATGGCTGTCGACCGGGGCAATTCCCGCGTCGCCGATCGTTTTGATCCCCTGGGACGACCGTTCCTTCGGGTGTTGCGCCAGATCGTCGTGGCGGCCAGCAAGACAGATACATCGCTGACCCTGTGCGGGGAAATTGCGGGCAAGCCGCTCTCCGCAATGGCGTTGCTGGGGCTGGGGTTCCGCAACATTTCCATGTCGCCGGCAGCCATCGGCCCGGTCAAATCGATGCTGTTGTCGCTCGATCTGGGCAAGCTTGAAGAAGAACTTCTACCCGCTATCGCCGATAGCAAAAGCGAAAAAACGGTGCGCGAGTTCCTGACGGATTTTGCAGACGCCAATGGCGTGAGCCTTTAGGATCAGACAATGGCACAATTGCCGACCCAGAAAATCCGCGAACTCGAGCGCCGTTTCGGCGAGGTCGAGGCCCGTATGTCGGCAGGGCCGGATGCTGAAACCTATGTGAAGCTCGCGTCCGAATATTCCGAGCTTCAGCCGCTGGTGGGGGGGATCCGCGAACTCCATAAGGCGCAGGCCGAGCGCGCCGATCTTGAGGCCATGCTTGCCGACCGGTCGACTGACAGGGAGATGCGCGAGCTGGCGGACGCGGACCTGAAGACCATCAAGGACAGGATAGAAGAGCTTGAGCAGCAGATCGAGATCATGCTGTTGCCCAAGGACGCCGCCGACGAACGCAGCGCCATCGTCGAGATCCGGGCCGGTACAGGTGGATCGGAGGCGGCACTGTTTGCCGGTGACTTGTTCCGCATGTATGAGCGTTATGCCTCGTCGCGGGGCTGGAAGGTGGAAGTGCTGTCGGCGAGCGAGGGCGAAGCAGGCGGCTACAAGGAAATCATCGCCACCGTGACGGGCAAAGGCGTGTTCGCACGGTTGAAGTTCGAATCCGGCGTGCACCGCGTGCAACGGGTTCCCGAGACCGAATCGGGCGGACGCATTCATACCTCGGCCGCAACCGTTGCCGTACTGCCCGAGGCCGAGGACATCGACATTGAGATCAGGCCCGATGATATCCGCATCGATACCATGCGCGCCTCGGGCGCCGGCGGTCAGCATGTCAACACGACGGACTCGGCCGTGCGCATCACCCATCTGCCGACCGGGCTTGTTGTGACCTCTTCGGAAAAATCCCAGCATCAGAACCGTGCCAAGGCCATGCAGGTGTTGCGCTCGCGATTGTTTGACATGGAGCGGCAAAAAGCTGACAGCGAACGCTCGGCCGACCGCAAGAGCCAGGTCGGCTCCGGCGATCGGTCGGAGCGGATCCGCACCTATAATTTTCCGCAAGGCAGGGTGACCGACCATCGGATCAACCTGACGCTCTACAAGCTGGACCGGATGATGATCGGCGAAATCGATGAAATCGTCGACGCGCTGATATCCGATCATCAGGCGGGTCAGTTGGCGACGCTTGGCGGCCATGACCAGGCCTGATCTTTCTGTTGCCGGCACCATTGGCGAAGCCTGGCTCGCCATGCGGGCGGCATTTCGCGCAGCCGATCTGGACACTGCTGACCTGGATGCGCGGCTATTGGCTGCCACGATCATGGAGTTGGAGCCTCACCAGTTGGTGACGGAGGGAGATCTGTCGCTGAACGAGGCACAACACCAACGATTGGCACAAGCCACATGGGAGCGCCTGAATGGCATGCCGGTCCATCGCATTCTTGGCGCCAGGGAGTTTTACGGGCTGAGGTTCGGGCTCTCTCCGGCAACGCTTGAGCCGCGCCCCGACACCGAAACGCTGATCGACGCGGTACTTCCCTTCATTCGCTTGACGGTCACGATGAAGGGATCGTGCCGCATTGTTGATCTCGGAATCGGAACCGGGGCGATCGGCCTGGCGCTGCTGGCCGAATGTCCGGAAGCGCAATGTCTGGGTGTCGACGTGTCGGCAGAAGCGGTTGCCATCGCACTGGAGAATGCCCGGTCCCTTGGCCTGTCGGCGCGTTACAGCGCTGTGACCGGCGATTGGCTCTCGGGCATCGAGGCACGGTTCGATCTCATAGTCTCCAATCCACCCTATATCCCGACCACTGATCTCACATCTCTTTCGCGGGAAGTGATCGATCATGATCCGATGCTGGCACTGGATGGAGGACCTGACGGGCTGTCTGCCTATAGGGCGATCGCGGCGCAAGCGCCCGACCGGATTGAGGAAGAGGGACTATTGGCGCTCGAAATCGGAACCGGCCAGAAGGCCTCGGTTGCCGCGTTATTTGTCGCAAGCGGCTTTGAAATGGCAGGAGTTATTGCCGATCTGGGGGGTGTCGACAGGGTACTTTTGTTCAAAAGCCAAGACGGCACATGATGGTCCCAGACACCTTTTAGCGTGGCAGGCAAGAAAAGGCTTGGAATTGCAGACAAACATGGCTAGTTTCCCGATCAGCGCCGGATAGCAAGTCTTGAAACAGATTCGATCCGATGTGGCTCGGTTCAGGGAACCCGTCATCATGACGGCTCGTTCACAGGACAGCCTCTGGCGCGGGTATCTGAATTTGGACCCATAATGGTGACGGGATCGGTTGACGATCCTTTGTCGCGGCGCAACCTGCGAGCCGATTTTGGCCAAAGCGCCCAACAGTTTTTTCAGGAACATAACCAGGTGACTATCGAATGAGGCCAGGACAGCAAAACAAGCGCGGTCGCGGACGCGGCGGAAACAATCCCAACAATAATAATAGCGGCAACCGCAAAGGCCAAAACCCGTTATCGCGTACCTACGACAGCTCCGGTCCCGATGTAAAAATTCGCGGAACTGCCCAGCATGTGGCGGAAAAGTACATGAATCTCGCGCGTGATGCGCAGAGTTCAGGCGACCGGGTCATGGCTGAGAATTACTTGCAGCACGCCGAACACTACAACCGGATCATTCTGACGGCGCAAGCCCAGATGCAGGAACGGTTTCAGCGTGACGATAACTCTCCGCAGGGCCGCGACTCGCAGGATCAGGACGATGATGATCGCGATACGGATGATGACAACGACAACACGTCCTATGATCCGCGTGGCGACCGCAACGATCAGCAAGCCCGCTCCGAGCGACAGCCGCAGCAGGACCGCGGCGACCGCACCGAACGCCAGGAGCGCGGTGAACGCAATGAACGCCCGGACCGCGGTGAGCGGAGTGAACGGCGGGAACGCCCGGCGCGCCCGGAACAGCAATCCAAGCCGGCTTTTGACGCCGACGCACCTCAACCGGTGATCGAAGGTATCCCGGCGGAGGTGGCAGGCAGCCAGGAAACCCAGGATACGGATGCAGCGCCGCGTGTTGCCCCCCGCCGGCGCGGACGGCCAAAGCGGGTGCGCAGCGAAGATGCCGCTGATACAGGTTCGGCGGGCGATTCGCCTGCTTCGGCTGAACCGGTGACCGCCGACTGATTGCAGTCTGCCTTGGTCCAAAATCCAGGCCCTGGTTGTTCGCGACCGGGGCTTTTTTTATTCATTCAGGAGGTCTTTTTCACGCGTTTGTGCATACCCATATCTGTTTCATCAATCAGGCTTGCCGGTTTTGGGAGCCTGTCCGGACTCGCTGTCTCGTGCCAACAAGGGCGAGGCATGAAAAGGAGCAGACCACATGAATATCGAAAAATACTCGGAACGCGTTCGCGGCTTCATACAATCCGCGCAATCCCACGCACTGGCCGAAGGTCATCAACAGTTCATGCCGGAGCATCTGCTCAAGGTGCTGATGGATGATGATCAAGGCATGGCGTCGTCGCTGATCGAACGCGCCGGTGGACGGCCCGCCGATGTGAGGCTTGCCAACGAGGCGGCGCTGGCAAAATTGCCGAAAGTCAGCGGCGGCAATGGCCAGCTTTATTTGTCGCAGCCTGTCGCAAAGGTTTTCCAGACCGCCGAGGACGCCGCCAAGAAGGCCGGTGACAGCTTTGTCACGGTTGAAAGGCTGCTGCTCGCGCTGGTCATCGAGACCTCGGCTGCGACCTCGAAGATCCTGTCGAATGCCGGATTGACGGCGCAAAGCCTCAACCAGACTATCAATGACATTCGCAAAGGCCGTACCGCGGACAGCGCAGGAGCCGAGCAGGGTTTCGACGCACTGAAGAAATATGCACGTGACCTGACGGCCGCGGCCCGCGAGGGCAAGCTTGATCCGGTAATCGGCCGGGACGATGAAATTCGCCGCACCATTCAGGTCCTGTCGCGCCGAACCAAGAACAATCCGGTGCTGATTGGCGAGCCCGGCGTCGGCAAGACCGCGATCGCGGAAGGCCTTGCGCTCCGAATCGTCAATGGCGACGTGCCTGAATCGCTCAAGGACAAGCAGTTGATGGCGCTCGACATGGGCGCGCTGATTGCCGGCGCGAAATATCGCGGCGAGTTCGAGGAACGGCTCAAGGCTGTCCTGTCGGAAATCCAGGCCAACACCGGCGGCATTATCCTGTTCATTGATGAGATGCATACGCTTGTCGGCGCGGGCAAGGCTGACGGGGCGATGGACGCTTCCAATTTGCTCAAGCCTGCTCTGGCGCGCGGTGAACTGCACTGCGTCGGGGCAACAACGCTTGATGAATATCGCAAGCATGTGGAAAAGGACGCGGCTTTGGCGCGGCGGTTCCAGCCGGTGATGGTGGAAGAGCCCACGGTCGAGGACACGGTCTCGATCCTGCGCGGGCTCAAGGAAAAATACGAGCAGCATCACAAGGTGCGGATCAGCGATTCGGCGCTGGTGTCGGCGGCGGTGCTTTCCAATCGGTACATCACCGATCGTTTCCTGCCTGACAAGGCGATCGATCTGGTCGATGAATCGGCAGCACGGCTGAGAATGCAGGTCGACTCGAAGCCTGAAGAGCTTGATGAACTCGACCGTCGCATCATGCAGCTCAAGATCGAGCGTGAAGCGCTGAAGAAGGAAACCGACCAGGCATCGAAAGACCGGCTTGAGCGGCTCGAGCGCGAACTCTCCGACATTGAGGAGAAATCGGGTGCACTGACGGCGCGCTGGCAGTCCGAAAAGCAGAAGCTGGGCCTGGCCGCAGATATCAAGCTGAAGCTTGAGGCGGCCCGCAATGATCTCGCGATTGCCCAGCGCAATGGCGAATACCAGCGCGCGGGCGAGCTTGCCTATTCCGAGATCCCCGCTCTTGAGCGTCAGCTTGCCGAGGCGGAAGCGCATGGCGAAACCGATGCAGTCGGAATGGTCGAGGAAACCGTGACGCCGGATCATATCGCGCACATCGTCTCGCGGTGGACCGGAATTCCGGTCGACCGGATGCTGGAAGGCGAGCGCGACAAGCTTCTCAGGATGGAAGACGAAATAGGCAAGCGGGTCATCGGCCAGGGCGAAGCGGTGCAGGCTGTCTCCAAAGCCGTGCGCCGGGCTCGTGCTGGTCTGCAGGATCCGAACCGGCCCATGGGCTCGTTCATCTTCCTGGGCCCTACCGGCGTTGGCAAGACCGAACTCACCAAGGCGCTGGCCGAATTCCTGTTTGACGACGAGACCGCGCTGATCCGGATGGATATGTCCGAATACATGGAGAAGCACTCGGTCTCCCGGCTGATCGGGGCGCCCCCAGGCTATGTCGGCTACGATGAAGGCGGCGCGCTGACCGAAGCGGTCCGGCGCAGGCCCTATCAGGTGATCCTGTTCGATGAGATCGAGAAGGCTCATCCCGATGTCTTCAACGTGCTGTTGCAGGTGCTCGATGATGGACGCCTGACGGACGGGCAGGGGCGCACGGTCGATTTTCGCAACACCCTGATTGTCATGACCTCCAATCTTGGCTCGGAGTATCTGGCGTCTCTTGGCGATGACCAGGATGCCGATGCCGCGCGTGATGACGTGATGGGAGTCGTGCGCTCGGCTTTCCGACCGGAGTTCCTGAACCGGATCGACGAGATCATCCTGTTTCACCGGTTGCGCCGGTCCGAAATGGGGGCGATCGTCGACATCCAGCTCTCTCGTCTTGGCAAGTTGCTGGTGGATCGCAAGATCGAAGTCACCCTCGATGATGAAGCCCGGACCTGGCTTGCCGAAAAGGGCTATGATCCTTCCTATGGCGCCCGCCCGCTCAAACGGGTCGTGCAGAAATATGTGCAGGACCCATTGGCCGAGAAAATCCTGCTTGGCGAGGTGGGAGAAGGCTCGAATGTCAAGGTGAGTGCGGGCTCTGACAGGCTGGTGTTCTCTGTCTCGGGTGACGAGCCGGTCGTGGCCGGCGAACCTCACGGTGAAGCAGCGTAAAACACGGCGAACGTTCATATGAAGGCGGATCGAACAAGATCCGCCTTCATCATTTGAAGCGGTTATCGAAATCCATGCCCACGGCCGGCAATCAAACGTTCCGGGAGATCGGGCGGTGCCGGGCTGAAGAACAGGCAGGGAGGGATTTACGGATGGCATCCGGATCCCCGATCACTCGATAGAGCCGGCCCCTTGCTGCAACCCTCGCGGTTCAGCGGCTTGCGAGTTCCTTGTTGGCGATTTCAATGCCGAGCAACGCATTGATTCGATCGCGTTCGCGCGCGAACATCGCATAGGCATCGTCCTTCAAGGACTTGCCATCGGGCAGGCGAATGCGCATTGGATCAACCTTGTTGCCATTGACGATCAGCTCGTAATGGAGGTGCGGACCGGTCGAAAGCCCGGTCGAGCCGACGGTTCCGATGACCTGACCCTGGCGGATGCGGGCGCCGGGGACGACGCCCTTGGCGATCGTATGCTGATGCGAATAGCTCGACTCATACCCGTTTGCATGGCGGATGATGGTTTGCCGTCCGTACCCGCCTTTATCCCAACTTGCCTTTTCCACCACGCCATTGCCTGCGGCAATGATCGGCGTGCCACGGGGTGCGGACCAGTCGACGCCGGTGTGCATGCGCGAATACTTCAGAATCGGATGGCGGCGCATGCCAAAACCGGAGCGGAACTTGCCGTTCGGCACAGGATTGCGCAGCAGGAATTGCCGGGCGCTGCGGCCTTCCTCGTCGTAATAATCAATGGAATTGTCTTCCGGATGCTGGAACCTGTAGAGCCGGATCGCATTGCCGCCGAACTTTGCATTGACGAACAGGAGTTCGGACTCCTCGGTCGCTGCGCCGCTTTCGTCGGTTACGGAGAAGAAGGCCTCCAAGGTATCCGATGGTCGGAGCGGCGACTGGAAATCAACATTGCTGGCAAGCATCTTGATGATCTGTTCGACCATGTCCGTCGACATGCCGTAGGTCAGTCCGGCCCTGTAGATCCCGTCATAGATATTGGGAAGGTCGCGTGCGGTGACGATGGGCGTCGCGGTCTCGTCGAAGGCGGATCTGATCGCCGGAGTGTGCGGCGGTTCGTTGCCGATGACGAAACCCTTGTGATCCGAAAGTGCGACGGTGATCACATGGCTCGAGTTCTGGTAGAGAGTCATGCGAATGATCCGCGCGCGTTCTCCGGATTGCTCGACACCAATCCTGATCACGGAATTTTCGGGGATCTTGTCGATCTTGATTTGTTGCGCGAGTAACGTCATCGCTGCTTCATATTGCTCGGATCCGTAGCCTGCGCCATCGAGAATGTCTGACAAGGCTGCTGCTTTTCTGACCGGGATGATGTCATCGACATAGTCAACCCGCTCCGGGCTGCTCGGCGAGTAGGAGGCGACCGAAACATTCTCCGCGATCACCCGCGCATTCAGGCTGGCGCTGAAATCCAGATCAATACGGTTGGACACGAACCGGCGCGGGTCTACATAGTTGAGTGACGCGAGTTGAACCGATCCATCGGTCAGAACCGATCCATTGGTACGGACAGTTTCTTCAGCTTCATCCAGCGTCATCGAGGCCGCAAAGGGGCGCTCGGGCGATTCCACCGGGAAATCAAGCGAGCGCAAGCTGATCTCCGATTCGACATCCGCGCCATATATGACACCGGTCCTGACGCTTGAGGCTGCTTCGGCCTCGCCGGCCGAAAAGATTTTGAGAGGGTCGAACCGCGGATAGGACTTGGAAGCGGTGGCGTGGTGGTTGGCGGCGAGCGCGATCTTCACGTGGGCGAAAGGCTGCCGTCTCACCACGTCGTGGTCGCCATCACGCACCATGGTCGAGACTTCCATGATGGCTCGGTCGACCGGCTTGGCGGTGACGACCGACTGGATCAGCCGTGACCCCTTCTCCACGGAACCGGATCCGCCGCTGTCGAGGTCGGCCGCGGCCATTGCCTCTGCGGGGATCGCCAATTGCTCGCGTCCTTCCAGGGCACCGAAGAGAGCCACGCCCATCAGCAGGCTCGAAGTGATGCCAGTCATGAAGGTGCCGGAAAGCCAGCGCAGCGAGATCTCGCGTTTGTCCGGCGGCTTGCGGCCGCCAGCCAGCAGTGGCGGTTGATCGCCCATCTGCCGTGCAAGAAACTCGTCGTTTGGCATTGGTCCCCCGGGGTTTGGCGGCCGCATTCACGCGAGGCGCGCCACAGTTGGATGAAGATGTGCCCTGCAGTCGGGCCTGAGTCAAACGCGAAGCCTTGCTCGATCCGAATCAGGACACCAAATCAGCTGCTCAGTCTGCGGTAGGCATCACCTTGAGCCGACACTGCCTCGTTCTAATCGAAATTCCGGCGGCGATAAGGCGAAATCGGATCTGTGCGCCACTTTATCCTATATAGGCGGGGTGCAAACCGCGATCGTCCGGTGCGCCAGACGACAAATATCCGAAAAATGTCAGTTTCGTGAAAATGGCTGTTGACTCTTTGTGTGGGTGGGACCTATAAACCGCTCACACAACGAGGGCGGCGCGCCGCTGGCGCCAAGAAGTTCGCCCTTGTGTTATCCAAGAGA